>Ga0222669_1000009_pt1 | contig 114543 bp, 102 predicted proteins | sample AntAcemetagen730_FD_179848 | JGI IMG/M metagenome (GOLD analysis project Ga0222669, IMG submission 179848) | Saline water microbial communities from Ace Lake, Antarctica - #730 | ecosystem: Environmental > Aquatic > Non-marine Saline and Alkaline > Saline | place: Antarctica: Ace Lake...
GAGCTCCACTGGTTGCTGCTTCTTTTGCAACTTCAGTTGCAACTTTCTTACCACCACTTTTACCGAGTCCCAAGAGTCCTGTTTTAATGCCTGCGATTCCTGCGCCGACTCCACCTAGCATTTTTAAGAACGCACGTTTGCCCATGGCAAAGTTTTGTCTTGCGGGTCCACCTTCTGCAAAAGAACCCATCTCAGCAGCGGTGCCTGATCCTCCCATAAAACCTGTATCTTGACCAAAACTAGATTGATATCCGCCTGTGTTGTTTGCTTTATTTTGCGCAGCCATTGCAGTTGTTTGTTGTCTTTGAGATGCTTCTGCTGCTTTAGCTACCTCTGCTGCTTCTATTTCTTTAAAAATTTCTGTTTGTTGTTTTATTTTTTCTTGTTTTTTTTTATCGATATGTCTCATTTTCATATTAATTTCATCTTCTTCATCTTCTGTAGGATTAAGTTTATCGTAAATACTTTCTCCTAATGTTGTACCTAAACTTTGTATACCTCCTTTAAGTGCACCTGCCATCATAGTTCCAGGTTTTTGATCTAAAAATTCTTTTCCAAACGCTCCTAAATTTTTTCCAAAGTCAATTGCTCCTTGAGTACTTAAACCAAATTCTCCTTGATAACCTTTTTTTCCATATTCTTTTGCAGCATCAACAAAGTCATAGGCAGGTCTTCCAGCAACATTACCTATAGCACTTGCTACAGAGCCTAATGGACTTGATGCTCTATCAACCATATCTTTTGTTGAAGCAGCTGCATAATCAAATTGACTTCCAGTAAAATTTTTATCCATATCAAAAACCGCTGCATTGTGTTCTGGTGTAAAACCTAAAACAGATAAACCCATATTATATCCTATTCTACCACCTTCTGCAAAATTGTTTTGCATTCGATTAGTCATAAACTGTTCTTGTGAAATTCCAGCATCGTTTAATTTATTTATAAAATCCTGTTGCAGATATTTTTGAGTTTCTTGTGCTACTCCCGGAGCTACTTCTTGATACAGATCATAAATTCTTTGTAACTCCACCATAGGGTCTGCTTTGGGTTTTGGTTTAGGTTTTGGAAGAATCACGGGTCCGGCGTTCTTGTAGGGCACTCGTGTTGTATCATTATCTTCACCTAATAAATAATTTAAGCCTGTTGATGTTGTAGCTTGACTTCCTGGAGAGAGTTGCATGTTTCTTGCCATCAGGGCATCCGAACCATGGCCCACGTCTGATAGATCAGGTTCTATTTGTGCTTGGCCTCCTTGGTAGAATTTTTGAGGATCTTCTGGATCTTTTTTATTCTTAAGTCTGTTAATTGAATCTTCGTTTTGTTTTTTTAATCTTTTTAGAATTTGTTCTTCTGTTTCTTTTGCCGTATAAGACGGAAATGCTGGTGCTTCACTAAATTGTGTAGGAATTATATTTCCACCTCTATCTTCATATAATGCAGGATCTTTTATTTTAATTTCTTCCCCGCCCATGATATTGTCTGTGTTTTTAATTCTATTGCCTTTTAAATCTAATACGTCTGCTGATTTTTTAGTTTTAAATTTATCGACTCCTCTACGAACGATATCCATCATATTATTAGATGTAGCTTCTGATTTTTTACTCTCAATAATATTTAAATATTTAACAACATCGTTCTCACTTTTAATAAATTCATCCAATCTAGATAAAGGTAAACCTGATTCTTGAAAAGTTGTTGCAATCTCACTAGCTTTAGCTTCAGCCCGCATTCTATTGGCAATAGAGGTAATTCCTTCCCCTTCTTTGGCAAGAAATTTTCTTGCTACTGCGTGTATAAATTGTAATGCTTTACTCATTAATAATACTCTCTTTTTCTAGGCGGTTGTGTTTCAATTACATAATCTTCCGGGTGAGTTATAAAACCTCCCTGTCTAAATCGCATAACAGCCATAGTCATAGAATCTACTAAGTCATCATGATCTCCATGTGGGAATGCCGCGCATTCCTCAACCACTTCTTCTGCAAAACGCATATCTGGCGCCCAGATTAAACCCGCTTCAAAAAGAGGTGCACATGAATTTATTCTTACATGTTTATCATTTCCTCGGCTTGGAGTAAAGGGCATAACTGGAATATCCATTTGACGAAATTCATGGGTCAAAGGGGTTCCAGACGCTTTTTGTTCGATGACCACCATGTCAGGATTCCAATATTTATATTGTTCAAGAGCTGCACGACGCAATTCTGGAAATTCAAATCGATCTTTTAGACAATCCATTAAAATTAAATTAGCGGGACCATCAATTTCAGGATAAAATACTCCCCAAGTAGTAATTGCACTAAAATCGGCAGTTTCTTTTTTTAAAAAAGCCGTATCATAGCTTTGAATAACATAACTTATGTCTGGTAACGTGTCTCGATCCCATTTTCGCCACCATTCACGTTTTATAATCGCTCCTTCTTCACTAGTTGGCTTTTGCATCCACTGCGCGTTCCATTTTCCAACCGGAAGGGTTGCTTTAACCTTCTCTAACTCATCTATTTTCCAATATTCAGGCCAAACGGGCTTTCCTTCCTTTGGTCCGTGGTCCATGATTGCCGGAAACTGGACCACGTCCCACTGATCCCCTTTAATCTTACCTTGGTTCTTTAATAAAATTCCTGTTAAATCTTTTTTAGACCATCGAGTCATAACTAAAACAATTTTTCCACCTGGCTGCATCCTTTGACGTGGACCAGAGGTGTACCATTCATAAGCATTGTCAAATGCACTTGCTGACATCGCATCTTGCTCTGAGTGAGGATCATCAATGATTAATAAGTCAGCACCCCGTCCAGTGATTGCACCGCCGACACCCGCAGCAAAATACTCGCCGCCTTGTGCTGTTTCCCACCTCCCAGCGGCTTGACTGTCTTCTCTTAAACTTGTTTCAAATATTTTAGAATATTCTTCACTATCAATCAAGGTTTTTGCTTTACGACCAAATCTTACAGCAAGTTCACCTGTGTGGGTTGCTTGAATGATCTTGAGTTTTGGATTACGGCCCACCATCCACGCTGGAAGTAGGTAAGATGCAAATTCAGATTTAGTATGCCTAGGAGGCATGTTCACGATTAATCTATTAATTTTACCAGTTGCAAGATCATTAAATTTTTTAGCAATTACTCTATGGTGCGCACCTTCAATGAACTCGGGCCATACGCACTTAACAAAGGACATAAAATCCTCTCTAGCCTTGTTTTGAATCTTTTTTTCGGTGTGAAGTAATCTTAATTGTTTAAATTCTTTTCTAACATCAGATGGTAATTGGCTTATATCTAAGTTATTTAAATCCATTTTAAAATTTTTATAATTTTTTTTGCACTTTTTAAGGTGAAGAAGTTTTATACACCCATTAACTGTCTAAATCAAGCAATACAACCTGAAGTAGTGGGACCCCTTTTTATTTAAAGGGGATCGATTACTGAGCGCGCGCGATTTTTCGGATCGCGTCTGGTACCTCTATTGATTATGTATTTATGCTGTGATAGGGGGGCGCACAACCTGTGCGTGTGAGTGTGGTCCAACAGGACCACACAGTTGGTGTTCGGTTAGTTAGCCCAAGTGTTAAGGGCTTGTTTCTTTATAAGTATTGCAGGGCCAACAACATAGTCCTTACGGCCTGTAATATAGTTGTCGTTATCAAATGTATCTTTCCATAACTTACTGGCTTTCTCGTTTAATGGTAAGCCCATTAGTTTGCCCTCTTCATTTAAAAGAAGTAAGTCACCATTTGGAAACGATACACATTCAACCATGCCACCAACAAAGTCTGATACTGCTTTGTATTGTGGCTCATTCTTTTTGTCATCAATGATAACAAACTCGTTGGCGTCTGTGCTTAGTGTGTTTTGTTTTGTCATATATCTCCTGTATTGGTTATAGGACTATCCTAGTTTATTAGAATAGCCCTGTCAACTGTTATTAGTTCCAAAGATCCTTGACCATTGCGCCGTTGGTCGCTGCGTTGAGCGCTTCAAGATACTCGGTCTCTGTCATTTTAAGATAAGTTAAACAGAATTCATGTTTTATCTGTTGAGTTTGTCCAGGTGTTCTGATGTAGTCAACTGCTTTGTCTAACATCTCTTGACGTCTCTCGCCTCCTGGCATGTACTCGGCTTTAATTGTTCTTGTCATATTATATCTCCTGTATAAAGTTAATGTAGGACTATCCTAGTTTATTCAACTAGGATTGTCAACCCTTGTTATTATTGTATCAGTATAAGTTCCGTCCCCATATCCATATTGTTTCTTTTCTTTGGTAACCTCAACCGATGTTTCAAGGGGCGTGGTCCTTGGTTCAATGGCAATGACTCGTTCTATATGTTTATTAGCAAAGTCATTGTAACAGCCATTACTACAGAAATAAGAGTACATGTTTATATTGTTTGAGTATTGTTTTACTTTCCTAGTTCTTAAAACCTTGCTACCTTTAACACCTCTTATTCTATCTTGTGTATGAGAGGTATGGCAACTCGGTCCATGGCACCATACATGTTCACTCATGAGTTATCTCCCTCGGTCATTTGAAATCTAGCCAAGATTTTCGCATGGCTCTCGATTGCACTCTCTAGAACTTTTATTCTGTCCTCTAGAAATTTAATCTTTTGTCTTTCATATCTTTCAGCTTTGTTCTGGTCGTGTAGTTCAAAGTGTTCTTCATTTAGTTGTGTCATTAGTACCTCACTTTCCAATTAACAGTTGCTGTTCTATATCCATTATTATCTAAATCATAATATACATAGTATGGAACACCTTGTTTATTTTTACCATAACGAGATTTTTCGTCGTGCTTTCCTTTTCTCGTGATGTGTTTTTTGTGCTTGTTTGCGTAGTAAGTAATGTAAAATGTTTTGTCCATGTTATTTCTCCTGTATTGGTTATAGGACTATCCTATATTATAGGATAGCCCATGTCAAATGTTAATTTACACTTGCTTCATATTTTTTTCGTGCTTCTATCTTCTGGGCTAGGGTTAAAGGTTTATTATTCTTTAGACCTTTAATCATATCAGCAAGATTTTTAGGGTTGTAGATTGTTAAGCCTGTTGAGTTAGTTCTAATCAATTCAGCTTCCTCAATTTCAATACCTAGTTCAGTTGCAAGTTCTATTGCTTCACTCAAGTATCTATATGCTTTCAATCCAATTTTTAATTGGTCGCATTGTTTAGTTATACTATCCACCCATGTTTGATGAGTTGATACAACTTGACCTTTGGCAATTCTCCATGCTTCAAGTTGTTTGTATTCATCTTGAGTACAAGCTATTGCTCTTGACCTACAATAAGATGTTCCAATAACATCAAGATAAAATTGGTCGTCAAATGATTTCGTTAAACCATTATTATCCCTATCATTATATCTTCCTGTTCTCCCTAATGCTTTATCATTCAGGTCAATATGTTTTGTCTTGTGTGGATTGTCTTGGTTTTTATCTTGCTGTGCTAGTATATCTGGATTTAAGTCCAATGCTCTCAAGTCCTCTCTTAAATAAGCATAGGCAAACTTTCTACCCTCGTCGCTTGAGTGTTCATTACCATTTAGATTACCAAACAAACCAAAGTCAAAGTGTGATTTAGTTTCAACTGTGTCATTATCTTCATCAACAGCTTCATTGTGTGCAAAGTAAAAACATTTATCTTTGGCTACAACATCAACAGCTTCACCATATTTCTTTTTATAATGTCTTAATGTTGCAACATCATCACTTGGATAAGCACGTTCAACTATTTGAGAAGCTAATCCAAATGCTGACTTATATTGAACATCAACATTTTCTCTTGCTTGTAGATAGTCCTCTCTCTCTTGTGTGCTTTCATTTTCAAAAACGTGTTTAATTTTATTAAACAGTTTGTTTCGTAGTTCGGTGTTCATTCTTATTTTCTGTGTCATGTTTCCTTTGGTTATATTTATTTTAATTAAAATCAATTTAGCCCTTGACTAATACTTTGTCAAGCATTATATAGGAGATAGATTAGTAATAGGTAAAGTAATCAAGTAATTGATTACACACAAGTTTGTTGTGCATTAATCCCTATTACTAATTTTATCAGTAGCACGTACTTTGTGGTCGTGCTACTGATCCCTGATCTCTTGACCGAGTGGTGTAGCTTATGCGGAAACGATCGTTGCTACTGGCCAGCACTCAAGGGATCTGGGATCAGTTACTATGACTGTGAGAATAAACACTAGAACATAGGTTGCGACTTTCGGGGTGGCCTCTCGTAAAACCGGTAATAAATCAGTCCCGGACCCTACGTAGCTAGTGACTGATCACTTTAGAATGATTCTAATTAGCAAATTCAACCTGAGGTTGTAAAAAAAATTCAACCTGAAGTTGAAAGTTTCAAGCGGCAAGCTTCAAGCACCAAGCCTTAATAAGAACACAATTAAGTAGTACAGTATAAGTTAACCAATACAGGAGAATAAAATGTCAGAAAGTACAAAAGCGTTAATTAGAATAGCGGATGCAATAGAAGAGATCCTGCGTCTTGTTAAAGAGGACCAAGAAAAATCAAGAAAATACATGGAGGACAAAGATGAAAGCACAAGTTAAATCTTTGAAAGATCTTTTAAAATATCTAAAGAAACACAATATTTCAGAAGACGATGCAATAATCCTACTTAAAGCTGAAGAAATTAAAGATAATCTTAGAATAATAAATATGCACAAACAAATTGAAAGCTTAGGGAGTTTAAATTGATGAAAAGAATTAAACATCGAGATCTAACTCACTATTTTTTACAAGATCATAGGCGCCTACCGCGCGCCTATGTTGCCAGCTGCGAGCGCTTTTTTAAAAGTCTCAAGCTCCATGGACCAGGGCCCAAGGACCAAGCGGCAAGCTCCAAGCGTCAAGCGGCAAGCCTTAATTCGAACACAATTAAATAGTACTAATAAATAAAATATACAGGAGAAATAAAACAATGAATATAAAAGAAGCACAAGCAATAACTCACACTTTAAGCAAGCCCGGCAAGATGCCCGGGTTTGCATATTCAACACCAGCTCACGAATGCAAAACAGGTACTAAATTAAGATTAATTCCAAACTCTGTCTGTTCTAACTGTTACGCCTACAAACGAGGCCGTTATAGATTCCAAAATGTTATAGACGCGCAATATAAAAGATTTAGATCTTTAACTCATCCTAAATGGGTGGAGGCTATGGCCGCACAAATTAATTCAAAGAAGGTCAAATATTTTAGATGGCACGATTCAGGTGATGTTCAAAACCTGGACCATTTAAGACGAATTTACGAGGTCTGTAGGTTGACGCCTGAAGTTAAGCATTGGATGCCAACTAGAGAAGCATGGACCAAAGACTATATTGTTGAAGCTCCTGACAATCTTGTTGTCCGGTTCTCCATTCCAATGGTGGACCAGGCAGCAGGGACCAGCTGGCCCAACACGTCGACAGTCTCAACTAAAAAAATTGATGTAACATGCCCGGCCCCTCTTCAGGGTAATAAGTGTAAAGATTGTAGAGCTTGCTGGGATAAATCAGTTTCAAATGTTTGTTATGGTGAGCACTAATATGAAAAAAACAAAGTACACTTTTATGTATAGATCCAGGGACGGTCATTTAATGCGCCCTGAATCATTTTTGAATATTAATAAAGGCCGCACGTTGTCCAGCTCACAGCTGCGCATGTTAGGTATAACAAAAATAAAAGCTTCAAGCGCCAAGCACTAATGTGGTTTTTTAAAAATAGCACCGGCTGGTGCCAGCGTCATAATCCAGAGAATACAGAACCTAGACCGAGGAAGTCTCGAGCTCCTATATTCAGGGCCCGTGGACCAGGGACCAAAGCTGCAAGCCTCAAGCACCAAGCTCCTAAAAAATGAACACTAGATTATTAAAAATAAATGCAATGAAAAAATTTACCCGCTGGTTAGATATTAATTCAGTGGCAGTTCCTTTATGGGATCTGTACAACCCTTTAGGAAAGATATACAAGGGTCTCGAGCGGAGGGCTCAAGCTGCAAGCGCCAGGAATAGCTTTTGCAAAAGCCGCAAGCGCTTAGGCTGGGAACAAATGTTTTTTAGAATAGAGCAATTTTCTAAAGCTCAAAAATTATTAAAGTATATAGAGAAAAGAAAGACCCGAGCTTCAAGCACCAAGCTTAGAAAAATATAAGCGACAAGCATCAAGCCCTTCGCTGCAAGCTTCAAGCTCCAAGCCCGAAGTTACAAGCTCCCTGATCCGTGAACCACGGTACATGGAATAAGTATTAGAGGACCACGGACCGCGGGCCTCTATAAGGATAAATGTATTGTTAGGATGTCTTAAATGGAAGGCAATTTGATGGGGAGAAAAACGTATTTTTTTACCCTTTGTTACTTTTAATTCGATAGTGAAGAAGTGGCTATTATTATTGTAGACCAATAGATCAGGAGTACCAAGTAAGCTAAGATTCTCAAGTCTAATGAGAGAAAATTCTTTAAAATTCTTTTTAAGTTTTTGGTATAATTTAGCCTCTGGGCCCATATGTTTTTTAAAGTAACCATGTCATGCAAATACTAGAGTGCATCACGTAATTTATCTGGAATAATTATCTTTCTATCGGTCTTTGTTTTCAAAACTAGACGATGAGATTGGTGGTTTTTACTTAACCCAATTATTGTTTGATTGTTTTCGTGGACTTCCATTTTTTTAATTTCTTCTAAGAATCCATTGATCTCTACCATGATGACAGCATCACTCATAGCATTACCTTGACGAGTTCCGTCTTTTTTATTCTCGGTAAATTTAGATAAGAATTCTTGTAAGTCTCTTACTCTCATTTTTTAGTTTCTGCAAGAAGTTTTTCTATTTCTTTTTTATAAGTATTATTATCATACTCCAGCTCTTGAATATATCTAGCTAAACCTACTATCTTAGTGCTTAACTCTTCTATAATTTTTTTAGAACCTGAAAGTATATTATCAGTTTTAATCCATTCAGCTTCTTTTTGTTTATATGCCCAGATTTGTTTTTGATGCTCTTCAATCAGAAAAGTTAAATCTAAAGTTCCTCTATCTTCTACAGTTTCATTCATAATTTCTATATGTTTTTTAGGTGGGTTAGGTTGTGCAGCGCTTGGTCTAAAATTATCTTTCATATTGACTTTATATGACAGTTACCTTAAAATGTCAACATGGGAGTTCCTAAAAGATTAACTGAAATGCAAAAGAGGTTTGCCGAGTTTATAGTATTCGGTGACGAGGAAGGTCCTGTATCTCAATCAGAAGCAGCTAAGCTAGCTGGATACAGTCACAAAAGGTGTAAAGTAGAAGGATCAGAATTATTAAATCCTAGACTATCTCCATTAGTAGTTCAATATGTAGATTCACTTAAGCAAGAGCGAATAAAAAAGCATGAAATTACTTACGATAAACATTTAGCTGAACTAGATAGAATTAAGACGGCCGCTTTAAAGAAAGGCAGTTTCTCTTCTGCTGTGAACGCTGAAGTATCTCGAGGCAAGGCAGCAGGATTATACATAGACAGAAAAATAATAAAACATGGGAAATTAGAAGATTTATCAGAAGAAGAAATAGAATTAAAAATGAAAAAGATTTTAGAAGACTACGCTCCGATGCTGAATATGAAGACTGTCGAGGCCGAGGTTGAAGAGGTTGAGACGATAAAACCATCTAAAAAAGCAAAAGAATTATTAAATTAATATCTAGCACCTTTTCTCATATTATCTATAGGAAATAAAGGTTGAAGATTAGTATAATTAAAACATTTTCTTTGTTCTTCAGGCTTAATTAAATCAAAACTCGCACAAGGTCTAATGTGATCTACATGAAATGAACTTCGATTTTCCCAACTCATTCCAGGTTTAAATTGTTTCTCTAAGTGTTGTTTTAGAAATTCAATACTACACCCTAATAATTTCATAGTAGAAGCTGATTTACTATTACCTTTTAAAGCTTCTCGGAGCCTATTACGAAGTAAATGGGTTAACCTAAAAAGTGGATCAGTATCTCTTTTTTGTTTTTTATAACTATATATTTTTTCCCTATTAGCTAATTCATATTCTTTTTTATATTCAGAAATCTGTTCTCTATTATCTAATCTATACTGTCTATTATATAGTATCCGACTTTCTCTATTATCTAAATGATACTGTTTTCTTTCTTTAGAAATCTTTTCTTTATTAGCTAAGTAATATTGTTTTTTCTGTTCAGAAATCTTTTCCTTATTATCTAATATATACTGTTTATTATAAAGCCTCAGTTTTTCTTTTTTGGATAAGACTATAGCGCTCTCTTCTTTTACGCCTAAGCTCTTCTTTATTTCTTTGATAGTATCTTCTAGTAGAATCATTCCTATCTTCTATATTTTTATAAGGCATTTGTCAACATCCTTAATGAAGCTTTGTCATCTTCAGAACACAAGAAGTCGGGAAAACAGAACGTTCACTAAAAGTTATAGTACCATCATCATCAATATCATAGCCGGCAAAGATTTTTACAGTATGTTTATCTTTACTAAATAGATAACCTTCACTTACAGGAGTCGCTAGCTTCATATTCTTAAATTCTTTATCAGAACCCCATCCACCTTCAGTAACAATATCACACCAATCAATTTTATACCTTGAATATGGAAATGTAGCCTCTTGTTTTATCAACTTAGGTTTAGAATAGGTGTTTAAATTCCTAGATTTGTTTTTTCTATTAGGCATAAGAACCTTATATATCAAAAATATAGGCATGGACAGGGTAAAGGTAAAAGTAATTTAATTGTGTCTGAAATAAGGCAAGATAGGATCGCGATACCTAAAGGGGTAATTTATATTTTTTTTATTTATTTGCGCTAAAAAATCTGGGAAGGTGTCGCGATTGGTAAATAAGCTTGACCTATCTCCTAGAAGCATTGGTATAAGCGCTTCAATTGACCAAAACATCGCGACACCTGTAGTGTCGCGAAAGTGTCGCGATGTCGTTTTATGCGATAAAAAGTGTCGCGATTTTGCCTCCAGGTGTCGCGATACATTAGAATGATTCTAATCTAGCCCCAAAAGTGCGACATTCTGTCCACAATCGCGACAATCTGTCACATTCCTTTTAAAATCGCGACACTTCGAAGCAAATCGCGACACCTATCGCGACACCTAGAATGGCGTAAAATGCAAATCGCGACACTTCCGCGACACCTAGATTCTGCCTTATTCTGCCTTAATCTTGCCACAATTAGAACACAATTCATCTTAATTGATCCATGGTCCGTGTTCCATGCCTCTTGATCCAGTAATATTGGGTAATGATAGGTGCTGCTAGGACGTGATGAAAAGGGGTAAGAAGCCATCCTAACAGCTTAAGAGCCTATCGTCTCTCTTGAGGGTGCTCCGCCCCGTTCTCTAACTCATTAATCTTGTATCTTTGATCTGGAAATCGTTCTAATATAATTGCTATATACCGTTCTATTATTTCAGGTTTAAAAATTATTTGTAATTCAAAAAGAGATCGTTCAGCTTTTGTTAAATTCCATAATTGGGAAGTAAATAATGTATTTTGTTTATCATAACCTATATTGTTAAAGATACGGTCGGGAGACACATTGGAAAAAGTTTTAACTTGGTTATTTATATCAAATTTTTTATTAGCCATAGTCATTGTAAAAGGAATATGAGTCAAAGGACATCTATAACCATAATGTGCTACTTGTTCATCAAAATGTTTAATAAATTTTTGTGCAATAAAAGGATTCTTACGATTTACACCTTCCTTTGGAAAATCTATAAGTTCATTTTCTCCTAAAACTTGTCTACCTCTTTCTAATTTTTGTTTTAAATGAGCTCTAGCCATCTTGTGCAGAGTTAACATATAACCTCGTTTACTATTTTGATATATTCTATTTGTTTCTCTATTGTGTGGGGCATCCCGCATTGAAACCCATTTCCCCTCAACAAAACAGAATGATGCAGTGGCATTACGTTTGTTTCCCTGTTCATCTATATACCGGGCATTGTCTGAAACGGCTCCTGTTATTGGATTTGTGTATTTTAGTGGATATTTCCCACTTCCTTTAATTCTTGGCATTATAAATTTGCTCCTAAGTGTAAATAAATCCAAAGCGCTGTAAATAAAGTAACTGATGTTAATTCCATTGCAGCTGTCATGATTTATCCTTTAATCTATACATAATTTTCCCTGTAGTTCATTATACATATCTAATCTTTTTAGAAACTCATGTTTAGATTTTCTTAATTGTATTCCTTCAATTTTAAACTCCTGGTAATAAAGATCTGGTGTACAAATCATTATAACTCCTTGTTTAATTTGTGACCCATAAACATAATCATGGGCCATTGCGTAGGCAGAAATTTGTAAATAATAATCTTGAATCCATTCTTCTTTTTTTGGTCGATTGCTTTGCTTAAAATCTACGACAGTCTCCATACCATTGTGGGAGCAGATAAGGTCTGTAGCGCCGGCATAGAGCCCTGGATAGTGCAACATAACTTCTGATCCATAATATTCGTCTACTGGCGTTAGACCTACTTCAATAATTTTATCAGCCATGGGCCGTGCTTGTTGGCCTATGGGAGTTAGATCTATGATGTTAGTTCCAAGAACATAATGTTCTAGATATTTGTGCATACAAGTTCCACGACTTGCACTATGATTTTTTATTCGTTCTGCGTTTTCTTCGCCAACTTTAGCTTTCCATTTTTTTATAAAATCTTGATTCTTTGTGGCGCCGAGTACAGTCGTCACTGACGGTAGTTTATAATTACCGATCTCATACATCCTGGTCCCTGATCCGGGGTCCGTGAGTTGTTTACCTTGTATATACTTGTATTTGTTACTTTTCTTTATCATCACGTTCCTTTTTGTTTGCTAACGATTGTTTATAACTCTCATCAAGTTCTTGTTGTTCTTTTTTGAATTTATCTTCTTCTAATTTCTTAATCAATTTATTATATTCCTTTATGTCTTTATCTTCCATCATTCTTGTTTTAACAATCCTAACTCTTCAAGTCTATCTGCAATCCATATATCCGGCTCCCCTTCTCTTGCTTTCTGTACTCCATAAGGCATATCGGATTGGAAATATTCATAAAGTTCATCATATAATACTGTTCCCATTTCAACTGCGTCCTCTGCATCTTTATCTAATGCGTCGTGTTTAATTAATATGTTTTTTACTTCATCATATTCATTCATTTTATTTCTTCTTTCTATTTTTAATTGTTATACTCCAAGGTGCATTAGCAGTCCTTAGACCTTTTTTACTAGTATCCCAGTATCGTTTACAAAGATTACCGCTTCCTGCGATAAACTCATGTTGTTTTTCAGAATGTGGATCGTAAGGTCGTTTTATTTTCTTACCATCAGACTTTGAAAAATAATTAATATAGTATTGGTTTAGCATTTGTTTCCCTTTGGATTGTACATAGTATATTTTAACGTTAGTTCATCGCCTGCTGCTATGTTTTCAACAACGATAACGTCCCACTTAACAAAACTCGGTCCAACTTGAATTTCCTTCCTAGAGCAATTAGGTGTATTACTATGGTTAATAAAGCCCCCTAGAGGCGTTCTAATGAACATCTTATCGATTTCATAATGAGTGGTCCCTAAATTACAGCTTACGGTTAAATCTCTATTTGTAAATAATCCCTGGCCTTCGATATTCGAATCTTTAATAAATAATCCTTTAGGTAAAGGTTTATAATTCATTTAACACTCTTACTGTTGTTCCAGACATTATTATTAAATACTTGTATCAATCTAGTTAATTTAACCTCATATTTTTTACCAAATCTATTTGTAAAATAAACCTTACAATCTGTTACCGGTAAGTCTAAATTTCCATATTTAAGTGTATCTATTTTTTCTTTCATTTCTTAAACCATATGTTATCTCTAAATCTATCAAGTTCAACTACATTATCATTGAGATCTTGTATATCTGGTTGATAATGATCAATAATTTGTTCTATTTTATGTAATTTAACAATTGCATAAGGCCAAAATAATTTACATACATGTAAAGCGTCTCTAAAACTACAACGCCAACGGTATTGCATTTTTTTACCTAATTGACCTTTTCCGGGAGGTTTTTCTCGAACTGTACCTACCATTAAAGTTTTATGGACTAATTCTACTACTTCTTTACAAGTCATAGATAATTCTAATCTAATATCCCAAGTTTTATAATCTTTTTTAGAACCTTTTCTTTTCTTAGGATATTGTTTAAAAGATATTGATCCATCTGCATCAAACACTCCTGCAATATAGCCTATATCTAATTTAAAGTTGTCGTTCATTTTTCTACTTTCATAAGTTGTTTTAATATCGTTGTATAAGGATTTGGTTGTAAATCCTTAATGCAACCGGATAGTAGTATCATCAAAGTCAAACTCAAGATCTTCAGGCTCATATATATAAATTTCTCCTTCCGAATCACAAGTCTTACATTGTATTATAAGTTCTCTAGACTTATTACTAATATATCCATTGCCATTGCAATCATTACAGATTGCCGAATGTCTACGATTTTTTAAGTTTTCCATTTAATTTTTTTACTTTTTCATTTGTAATTGATTCTATGGTTTTACTAATTGATAATGGTGCTTCAGGTAAAAGTACCTTAGATATTGCTATCAATTTTTTATACGTACTATGTGTTAAAGATACGTTTCTGTATTTAGTTATGTCAGTCATTTTCTTTCCTTTGTTATATTATCTATATAGAAAAACTCCTACATAGTCAAGTATTAATTATTCTTCTTTATTAACTTCATTGGTTTTCTGACCAGCTGCTAGTATTTTTTTTAAGCCTAGGGCTTGCATTTCTAATTTTGCATAGTTTTTCCATGCAGTTTTAATTAAATTAAGCTCCAATAGTAGATTGCTCCACTGCTTTTGATTTATGTTTTTGCTTGTTATTGTTACTTTTTTCATATTATCTATTCTGTTAATTGTTCCTTCTCATAGAAGGGGCAATCTTTAATTACACAAGGCATTGTGAACTCCATTGGTTTAAGATCTTCTCCCACTAAATTTATTTCACATTTTGGACAGGACCCCCTAGCCATTAAATCTCCAGAAATTCCTCCTACCCTTTCAACAAGAGGCCAATTCTTTTTATTAATTTGTTCAGCTGCAAATTTTAAACCTTCTACGACTTCTTTAGGTTCGTATTCCGATTTAGCTGCAGTTAAAATTAATCTCCCGTATGCAATATAAGGTCTAGCTTCTTTCTTTAGTGTTTTTATTTCTTTTTTTAACTTATCGTGTATTTCTTTATTTTCTTTCTTTAACTTTTCTTCTGGTGTTTCTATTTTAGTTTCTTTCATATCCTTTATATATAGGATACTAAATGATGTTTGTCAACCCCTACCTTGACCTTTATATTTTATATTTTTTTGCCTTTTTTCTGCCTTATTTAATGATTTTTTGTGTGTTCTAGGCCGTTTTTTGTGTTGATCTCGTGGTGCGTGGTCCGCGTTCTTTGATTTTTTCATCGGTGTTTGGCACCTTTCATAATAGTACCATCTGGCATCTTATGAGTTTTCTTTTTAGAATCTTTTGCAAATTTTTTTGCAACGTTAGGTTTGTTTTTAAATAAATATTTTCTTTGTTTTTCAGATTTAAAAGGCATTATTTCCACTCTTTAACATAAGGCTTGGCACCATCTACTCTTGAAGACATGATAGGCAGATAACTTATTTTACCATTAACATGTTGTTCTAAATCTGCACCACATTCCATGCATCTATAAAATTGAGTTGAGACTCCAACTAATGTTGTGACTTCACTACAAGTAGGACATTCTCCTCGTACAACTTCTGCTTGGATTTTAAAATGTTTCTTTTTCATTATTTTTTATTTAGTAGAATTTATAAAACCATATATTCTACTAATAGCTTTGTCAATGCCATTTAACTCACCTTTTATGTGCTGTTGATCACCCTTAATTTCAATTAAAGTTATTAATGCCCATACTAAAATTCCAAATAAAGCAGTAGTTAAAAATCCTATAATTTTCTTAATATCCATTTTCATTTTAAACTCTCTTTACTTCTTTACATATAAACTTAGTTGCTATTCTATTATCATTAATAAAGCTATCTTCTTGTGCAATTATTAATTCTCTAGATACTTCAAATGCAGCAATAGTACATTCTTTCCATGAATTAAATTCATGCTTTATTTCTACTGGATCTAAGCATTGATCATTTATAAAGGAACATAAAAATATTATTAATATAAACTTCATGGTGTATTATACTCTGCCGGTCCACCTAATAAAGCCAGGGCCACCATCAACACAATTAATAATGCTGTAAATCTGTAATCCATCCTGGCGCTCTCCTTTATTGACATGACAAACATTCCTCCCCAGAATTTTTAGGGTCATCACACTCACAAGTATCACAAGTACATATACCGTACACATCTGTGTGGAGAACATCCAGGCAATGGCACTCATGACCGCATTTTTTACATTCATTTTTAATCTTTTTTTCCATTTGTTTTTTCCTCTATTTTATAAAAATAGTTATCAGTATTTTCTGTTCTCCATTTTCCAGAATCTTCAACATCCCATGTTGAAGTTTGTACTTTCCAGTCAGGAATATTATCCTTAACTGTAAATGAAGGCAGATCCCATATACATCTGTTGTTTGGCTGAGCCGCATAGTTGCCGTCGTCTAACGCAATTATGTGAGCGCATTTATGTTCATGCGGAATTTCTGAATGATCAGAGTTAAGTACATTAGCATCTGGGTGAGCCCAGTCAATGGTAAATAAATATTTTCCGTGGTGCCACTTCTTGTCTTTACCTATATATTTTCCGGATGAAGCGCTTAAAATATCCCAATTAGTAATAGCAGGGTAATAAGAAAAACTATTCCACAATTCCAGTTCATCAAGTCTTTTAATGGGAACAGTTTGTGGTTGAAAACCACGTTGAATAAAAGCCGATAAGGGTAGGCGATAAAAGATCGCACCGTTTTCCATGATGGCATGCCATAATATAGCACGTCCTGTAAGTGATGTAATACCGAAGATAATACAGTCTTCAACTTCTCCATGATGTTTTTTAAGATCATATAAATACTCCTTTTTTATTTGTGCGTATTGTACAGGGATATTAGCATTTAGGTAAGACATATTTTATTTTTTTTAAAAGATTATACCATAAATCTTTGTAAATAGGATTTTTAGTCTTATTCCACATTATTGCAGCTTTATCAATTTGTTTTAATAGGCTCATTTTATTGACCCCCAATTTTTACCATATTTGTAATTTACTTTGTTAGGCACTTTAAGAAGAATAGCATTCTCCATAGTTTCTTTTACTATTTTAGCAGTTTCTTCGCTATCAATAGACAAACACAACTCGTCGTGTATTTGTATCTGTGGTAAAATTCCCTGCTCGTATAAGTCTACCATAGCTTTCTTAGTCATATCTGCCGCACTACCTTGAATTAACCTATTCAAAGCTTTGTAAGTAAATGCAGGTTTATAATGTTTAGTAAAGTCGCCCATATAATTATCAGCTATGTGATCTTTATACTTATCTAATAATTCAGCTTTAAAAGCTCTCTTTGCGTCATCTTCTGATAATATTGGAACTGGCTCATATCTATTAATTGTATTATTCCATGATCTGTCTTTAGTTTCCCACTTATTAAATCTACAAAATCTATCTCCCAATGTAAATAATAGTTTATTATCTTCTGCAAACTCAATCAAATCCTGAGATAACTTCTTAACAAACGGAGCTTTCTCATGATAAGTATTAAACAAAACACTAGCTTGAGCTTTAGTTAAATTTAATTCGCTGGCTAATTTTATTTTACCCATACCATAGAAAAGTCCTAGGTTAATTGTCTTGGCCATGGTCCGTGATATGTGAGCCATGTCTGCAACAACTTGGTGAAAGTCTACATCGGATATTTTATAAGACTCTTCAATCTGTTCTAAACTCTCTCTTAAATTATTAGGCATCTCAATATCAGGATTCTTATAAGGATATAAAGTTAAAGCATAGTGGACCACAATCCGTGGTTCTTGTTGACTGTAATCGAATGATCCCCACACACAGCCCTCATCAGGTATAAAAAGTTCTCTCATCTTTTTACCGATGATTCCTTTAGATGGAATTTGTTGTAAGTTAGGATTAGACATTGAGAACCTTCCAGTAACCGTTCCCCCTTGATCTGATCTAATTTGATTAATATCTGCATGTATTCTTCCTTCATGGACAAAATCTAATAAGCCTTCAACAAAAGTATTTTTAGCTTTGTCACATTCTCTAGCTTTTACAATCATTCTTAAGAAACGATTTTCATGAGTCTTTAAATAATCTTTTGGAAGTTTAGGAGTAGTAGATGGAACTAATTCTATTTTAGCTTCCCCTTTTTCATCAAGAAGAATTTTACCATCTTTATCTTTTAATTTTTTCTTCCTATCTTTTGTTTTTTCGTAATCGGTAATTTTCTCATGCTCTAACAAAGCTTTAATAGAAGAAGCAGCCCATATTTCTACATCAACATTAGTATGTTTCTTAATAATTTTTAATAAATTATCCCTACGTTTTTCTAGAAGTTTTCCAAGTGTCTTAGCTTTTTCGACATCTATCCTAACGCCTTTAAACTTCATGTCAACCAAACAAGGAAATAATTTAGTTTCTAATTCAAATATCTTTCTACATGTTTTATATTCTTTACTTCCATCTGGATTAGTTTTTGTATATAATACTTCATCTAATTTTTTTTCAAATAGGCTCCACAGTTTTAATGTTAAATTAACATCTTGTTCTGCATAATCTTTTACTAAATGATGAGGCAGTTTGTGCATATTAGACATTGGATCTTTTATCATTCCATTAGACCACTCTAAAACTTTTTCAGCTAAATCATATTTGTATTTAGTTTCATTTAAATAATCTTTACTGATAGAATCTAAAGAATATTTCATTCTAGTTTCATCAATAACTGATGCTGCAATCATGGTATCTAATAGCTCTCCTTTAAGCATATCTCCAGTTGCTGATCTAATCCAACATACATCGTACATAGCATTATGAAATACCTTACGTATATTTTTGTTTTGAAATATCTTTTCATTTAAATAAGCCCAAGTTTCTTTGGTATTTAAATTCTCAGTCATGTGGTGAGCGATAGGGAAATAAAAAGTCTGGTTCTTAGTAGCGATTGCAATACCGGTAACAAAACCATCTTTTCTTACAGCGCCTAATCCTTTTGTTTTTAAATTAGGATCGTAAGTCTCTAAGTCAATTGCAACAATATCAATACCTTCTAAATTTAACTCATTGAGTTGTGGAACGTCACACATTATTTATAATCCCTTTCTATTATCATTTCTAAGTAGTGAATAGCTTTCTCTATGTCTTGTAATCCACCCTTTGACTGATGTCTACAAATATATTTAATTGCATTTCCTTCTGCAAAAAGTAATTTGTTTTTATTAATAAAATCTGCTGGTTGAATCGCCATATCTTTATAATGTGATCCTCCTACTTGTTTTTTATAAGCACTCATTTTTCTTTCCTATTGTGAAGTATTTTTTTCCGGACATTTTTGCTAATCTCCAATAGTCAAAAATTCCTCTGCTGTATGCAGTGTATTGTAATCTTCTTGAAGTGAAGTAAGGATCTTTATTAACGATAGTTTCGTCAACAATAACATTATCATATGTTAAACCTTTAACAGTATGAATGTTTGCATATTCAACTCTAACTTTTTTATCAAAATCAAAACCTTTATATAAAACCTTTTTTATATATTCCATTCGTTCTTTATGTTTGTTAACCGGTGCTCTTATTAGATCAAAATCCTTATGTCCCTTACAAGTAGATTTCAGTAATTTATTATCTATTAAATAATCCACAGTGTAATCTTTTTTAATCCATTTTTTAATAGTTTCTGTTGCTTTAGATTTATCTCCAATAATCAAATCCTTACTTAAATATTCACAAAAATGTTTTATCTGAGTAAGATCCATTGGAATACCTTTAATAAACTCTGGCCATAATTTGTGAGCTCTTAATTCTTTTTTAATTACAAATGCAGGCTTACTTACTGGAGCAAATTCTATACCTTGTGCCATAAGGAAATCTGTACAACGTACATCGCTTGGAGTTCCTCTATAAGTAAATAGAAATGTTTCCTCAGTATTTTTAATTTTATCTAAAAGCTTATTTAAATTTCCCGATGGTTTTAAATCTGGTAAATAATAACCTGTTCCTTTAATGACTTCCCCTATATGGCCCTTTTTATGCTTTTCTTGATATTTTGCTGGAGTCCACACTCTATGAGACTTATACTCCTCCCAAACATCGTGTATGATCGATTTACAATATGTATTAATAGCTTCACCACATCTACTGCCTTCTTTTAATTCATAATAAGGATTTGCAGCTAAGTTGTGAAAATATTTTGCATCTGATCCTGAATACTCAAATAAGGTTTGATCTGCATCTCCAACTAAATAGTAATGGCCTTCTTTTACGTTTCTTGCCATTTTATCAATAGCTTTTCTTTGAGGTACATTACAATCCTGACATTCGTCTATAATTAACATATCTATATCTGGATCTTTTACATCGTCTTCCAGTTGTTTAGTTTTTTCATTATACGTTTGACGTGTAAAATTATTTATCATATCAGAGAAATCACAAAGATTGTGACCCTTTTTATATTTTTCATAAAGTGGAAGTAACTCTTTAATTAATGTTAAACCATATGGATCAAAAGATTTTTGATTGCATTTAATCCAATACTTATCTAAAGTTTCTCCATGTCCGTCAGCGTCTGATAAGTATTTATAAAATCTATGTTTACGTTGTATGTCGTCTTCCCTGTGGAGATTAAAACGACTATCTTTGTTTATTAATTCTTTATGATTGTGTAAATTAAACATTTCTTTTTTTAATAATCTACTTTTGCAATAAGTATGGATGGTACATACTCTATGCTTCATTGCTTTTTTAGTAATCCCTCGTAATTGTGGAAATATATAATGTCCTTCTTCATTTTTTAAATTTTTTAAATCAAAAATAGCATCTCTAATTTCATTAGCTGCTATGTTAGTATGAGATAAAATTATAATTTTTTCAGGAGTATATTTTTCTAAAGCTTTCATATACATATCTACAATAAATTTATGAGTTTTACCTGTACCTGGAGGACCTGCAATAAATCTAGGCTTGTTCAAAATTTATTTCCTCCGTTTCTTCACTTTTCCCTGCTAGCAGAATATCTTCATTTTGAATTTCAGGATCCTTTATTACCCAAGAAACTAAAGATTTTGTTAGGTAGGTCCCTGTTTTTCTTTTAGCATTTAATACGTCTTGTACTAAAAGTACAAGATCTACTCGTTTTTTGTAACTCACTCTTTGTTCTTCTAAATAATCCTCAAACCCATTTAAACTAAATTCTAATTCATTAGCCCGTTGATTTAAATAAGGGTTTCCATAATTAAATAATTCTGATTTACTTGTATATGCTTTTTTCAGTTTAATATAATTAGTAAAATGTTTCTTAATCTTATTAGACTCTGCAGCTTCTGCCACGTAGTCTTTTGATTTAGTTCTTGATTCAAATTTCATTCTCATAATCTCCTCAAACTGTGCCGCTTTCATTTTTGGAATCCAAACTTGAGCTTGAGTTACAACAGCATCATAAAACTTTAATTGGTTCATAAGTGTTGGTCCGTCAATTGTGATTGTTTTCGTAAAAGACTTCCCTTCTAATTTTCCTGTTACTTCTATTTTATATCTGTCCTCACCATACTCGACAATTTCACCCATAGAGTCATCAGCTATTTGTTTAACTTGTACTAATGATTTATCTTGGACACCTATCCAACTAAATACTGTTGCAATACTTTCAGTCCTGCATTCAATTATTTCTGCAAGTTTAGGCATGCCAAATGGTTTTTTAGATTTTCTTGTTGTTGAACCTTTATTTTTTCTATTTTCAGATTCATCGTCATTAGATTCTACTGCAATGTCATAAATAAAATCATTAATTTCAGTATCCTCCCAATCTGTTTGCTTAATTAAAACTCCAGCAATAGCCGTACAATATTCATCACGTTGACCTTTAGGTGCATACAAAATAGATAAAGCAGTAGCTAAAGTTATCTTTCTTAGGATTTTATTTAAATCACCGGGGTATTCTTTAAAGCCTTCATACTTTTCCCATCTTACATGTTCTCTATGTTTACTATGTAATGAGCCTGGAACGATGGTATAACATGTTTCCGTACTTCTTATTTCACATAAACATTGTCCATGTACCGCATGTTCAACATATCTTTCAAGGTCTTTTGGTAATGAAAATTTCTGTGCCGGTAATCTTGCTTTAAACCAATAATGGCTTGTGGGGTTATGTTCTCTACCAGATATTGTAGGCCAATTTGGTAAATATTTATTTGCAAAAACTTTTGCACGATTATTATCAATATCTAAATCTACTACGTTATCTAATCTTAATCCTATTTCTTTGTCTGTGTGTTTGTTTTTCCATTCTTCTTTCGTTATTTTAAAATCTGGACTGCTCCAGCTTAAAACTTTAGGCCTACCTGCCTCGCATGGCACCAAAGTGTATCCCAGATCATACCAATCCCCGTAAGTAATTGGCCCGTTATTTATATTTTTAATTTCATTCATAATTTTATTGTGGGCGGATCCACTCTCGCTTCGCCGCCCAATTTCCTAGGAACTTATAAAACTATTTTTTCAATTTTAGGTTGTTCTTGATTTTCAGGTTTAGCTGCAATCTCGCCAGCGCTTACACGCTCTGCAAAATTTTTAGCCATATCATAAACAACTTTATCTGATACCGGACCAACTTGTGATACGTCCCATCCAAACCATGTTCCTTTGTCATTTGACATCTGAACAGTCTTTAGTTTATAAATGTGGCTATATGTTGGCGGAGTAAACATACCATTTTTACCTTGCAGTTTAATCCCCATCATCATTGAGTTCCATTTTCTACTAATTTTTAATTGAGTAGCTCTCATAGAAATCAATGCTGTTGTAGGTGAATCCCCTAACATAAGCACAAAATGATTTGCTGTGTTTTCAATATAATTACCATTAGGTAATCTATCTTTATAAGATTTATCACGAGTTGTTTTACTCAGGATATCACTTTCAGCGTTATGAATCGCAACTGGAGCACCAGTACTGGCTCCCCTGTCTTGCCATTCTACTAACTGTCTTTGATAATGAACAGGAATAATATCAACACCTTTAGAGCCATCAAAAAATTGACCGCTAACTGTATTAAATATCATACCAGGTTCAGCACCTACTTTATACTTTGCATGTGCCTTATTAACTTCCGGTGATAGTTGTCCTAACACCTTCAGAAAAGGTAATGCAAGGTCTTCTTGCGACATATTTTCTATGCCATGATTTGCATCTGCTTCAAACATATTTGTAGCTAATGCGCCTGCTTCTTCTTTTTTTATTACTTGGTTCATGTTTATTGTTTCCTTTTTATTGTTGTTTTATTTCCAACGAAAACGTTGAAAAGCTCGGTAGGCATTTCTTTGCCCGATTCTATACGCTCCCGAACTAGCGCTTTGAGAGTCATGGGCTCAACCTTCAACTTTTGTGTCGGTTGATACCCACGCTCTGCTGCAAGAGCAACATAATCAGCTGCCTTGTTATCCTCGTTGCGACCAAAAGATACAGATATCTCGTTTTTAATTATATCTCCTAGTCCATTGGTACGAAGCCAGTTAAACGCAGCATCTCTATTAGCAATAGTAATGTTTGCGCTGTAATTTGGTTTAACATCTACCGAAGAACCATCCATTAATTTAAGTTGAGATAAACCCATCTCAGCCATCATCGTTGGAATAACTTCTCCTGATAAATATTCAAAGTCTTTCTTTTTTTGTTTTAGATTTTTTTCTAGTATTTCTACTTCTTGATCTAAAGTATTTAGTTTTTCCACTTGGTCCGCTAGCGACTGAATATTTTCAGTCTTACCTAACATCTTTGTTTGGTCTTCCTCAAAGTCTATATTATTCATCTATCTTTCCTCTTTCATATAAGTTAATTTGAATAGGATAATATTGTCTTTCTTGTTTATCCCATTTTAGTAAATTGTATTTACCATTAGTTATGTCAGAAACTATCGAACACGCTACACCAATAATTGCAGGATCTCCAGTTAATAATAAATAATCTTCTGTCGTAAAATCTTTTAAAGCTTTTCTAAGTTTAAAAATTAACGGACCAGGAGAAAATATTATCTGTGAAAGTTCCGGTAATAAAAAAACAAACTCACCATATTTTGATGCGCCCATAATATTTATTTTAGGCCTACCTTCGGCAGTACCAGCAATTTCTTGAATGACGTAAACTTTATTTTCTTTCATAATTAGCAATATAGTGTTGATTATTTTATTGTCAAGCATTTATTATTATTATTTTTTACCCTTGACAAAAATAGATTTTCTCCCTATATTCTTAAGTAGAAAGAAGAAAAATTATGAACTATAAATTTAAAACAAAACCGTACGATCATCAAATGACTGCATTAGAAAAGTCATGGAATAAAGAAACTTATGCTTATTTTATGGAAATGGGCACTGGTAAAACAAAGGTATTAATTGATAATTTAGCCATGCTTTATGACAAAGGTAAAGTTAATGGTGCTTTAATTGTCGCTCCTAAAGGAGTTGTAGGTACTTGGAGTAATAATGAATTACCTACTCACTTACCCAACCACATAGAAAATGTGACCGTATTGTGGCAAGCTAATATTACTAAAAAACAACAAGAAGATTTAGATACTCTATTTGAACAAGGTGAAAGTTTACATATTTTAATTATGAATGTGGAAGCTTTTAGTACAACTAAAGGAGTTGAATTTGCTGAAAAGTTTTTGTCTTGTCATAATACTTTAATGGTTATTGATGAATCGACTACTATTAAAACTCCTTCTGCTAAGAGAACTAAAAATATTGTTAAATTATCTGAAAAAACTAAATATCGAAGAATAATGACAGGATCTCCTGTTACTAAAAACCCATTAGATTTATTTTCTCAATGTGAGTTTTTAAGTCCGTGGTTGTTAGATTTTGCTTCGTACTATTCTTTTAGAAATAGATATGCTCAAATGAAAACATTACATATGCACGGTAGACAAATACAGATTGTTAATGGCTTTAAAAACTTAGGTGAATTATCTGATAAATTAAAAGATTTTTCTTATCGTGTATTAAAAGAAGATTGCCTAGATTTACCTGATAAAATATTTATTAAACGTCAGATAACTTTAAGTAAAGAGCAAAGAAAATTATATGACCAAATGAAGCAGGAAGCTTTAGCTATTCTTAATGGAAAACAAAGTACTACTGTTAATACATTAACTCAATTAATGAGATTACATCAAATTACTTGTGGTCATTTTACTGATGATAATGGTCAAATTCAAACTATTGAAAATAATAGAATAAAAGAATTGTTATCCATAGTAGAAGATATGGATGGTAAAGCAATTATATGGGCTCATTATCAATATGATATTAAAAATATAATTAAAGAAATAGAAGCAGTTTATGGTCCGGGATCCGTGGTTGACTATTATGGATTAACGCCAAAAGATGAAAGACAAGACAATATTAAGAAATTTCAAGAGGACCCTAAGTGTCGGTTCTTTGTTGGAACCCCCGCTACGGGCGGCTATGGGATAACTTTAACGGCAGCAAACACCGTTATTTACTATTCTAACGGCTATGACTTAGAAAAAAGATTACAGTCCGAGGACCGTGCTCACCGGATAGGTCAGAAAAAACCTGTAACCTATGTTGATATTAATGCTGAAGACACGGTTGATGAAAAAATCGTAGAAGCTTTACGTAAAAAGATTAATATCGCTTCTGAAGTATTAGGTGAAGAATTAAGGTCATGGATTTAGTAGGATATACACGCGAGGCGCGCTGGGATTTTGTATTAAGAAATATCGTGAAGACCAGTTTCGCGGTTTAAAAACTTATATTCTATTTTAATAATTTCAAAATCTTTTTTAATTTTATTACAAATGTCTTCAACATTAAACTCACCACAGCTGTAAACATCAAACTGCATTAACGCCGGACTTACTTCATCCCAAATATGCATAGCAATGTGTGAAGTTTCTATAATTGCAACAGCTGTTATTCCACGGTTGCCTGGCATGTTACAGTACTTAACATAAGGGCCCATAAATATTTTCATATTTATAGATTGAACAAATTCTTCAAACCATTCTTTAAGTTGCTCTTCATCCATAGGAGGTCGAAGAGCTTCTGCTCTGATAATTAAATGTTTGTGTACTAGTAAGTTATTTTGCATATCTGTCCGTGGACAGACCTAATATAGGTTTATACTCAGTTTTGCCATCTTTTTTTATGGCCATTAAGTATTCTTTTCTATTTGCATTAATTTCTTTTGTATATGAGACGTGGACCCATCCCGAGTTAGGTTCACCTGGAGTGTAGTATTCTAAAATTAATTGGTCAAACATTAGGTTCTCTTTGATCCAATCTGCTAGTTCATTATTAGGAACACCGAATATTTCTAGGTCAGCTGCCTCACCACGGCAATGTTGGCTGTCAACTGAGCTACCTATAGCATTGGATAAGATAGGGTCTCTAAAACCACTGGAAATGTGTACTACCTGGTTATAATGGTCTCTAACGGGCTGTAGGACCCTCTCACAGAGCAATCTTAAGTTTTCGGTCTGATCATCCGTAGGGTTGTTGTTAAGGCCCATCCTGGTCGCTGTTTGGGACTTACAAAGCTCAGCCTTGCTAAAATTCTTGCTCAGTTTCATGGATATCCTATTGGATGATTAACATATAGATTACACCGCCCATACCAGTGATCAAAGCTCCAACCGATGTTAGTAAGATAGTTTCTATTCTACAAATCTGTTTCTCTAAAGAATTAATTTTGTCATAGGTTTGTTTCTGCATAATTCTACACAATTTTTCATGTGATTCTATTTTTGTGAGTGCAATATTTTTAGCCATTAAATTTTTCTACTTACAATTACTTTTTCCATTGGCGATAATAGTGCTTCTTCTGTACGTGTCAAGTTAGTATTAGAGACTGTTTGTTGTGTCATTTGTGGTTTTTGTATAACCGGTTGTGGTTGTGGTGGTAATGGTGGCGTTATAATCTCTTGTTCTTCTACAATGTAATCTGAAACATCTACACCAAACTCCTCATCTAAATTTAACTGTGCCATTTGATTTCTTAGATCTACTAATGCTGGAATTGCTTCATCAATACCAGTCATCAATGGTTGACTGTTAACTTTTCCACCTGTTGCAAAACCTTGAAATCTTTCTCTTAAATTTAATTGTCTAAATCCTTGTTGTAAATCTCTTACATCGCCGGATGCTGCTGCAAACGGATCTTCTTCATCTATACCTGCAGCTATTTCTCTAAATTTTTGTAAAATATCTTTAGATGGAAAGTAAGGTTCAAATTTTCCTTGGTTTAAATTGTTAAAATTTTTAGAACTAATTTGTCTTTCTTCAAATGTTTTTCTAACATCAAAAGGAGTTTCTCCTAAAACTTGTGCGGCTTCAATATTTTTAAACATGTCTTTTTGTACTTCAAATCTTGCTTTGTTAGATGCTATATATCTTTCAATAACATCTGCTTCACTTACGGGTCCACCTTTTAATAATCCAAATACACCCCCTGTAAATTCTCTTCTGGCATTTCTTATTCCAGTTTGATATTCAGCAATTTTAAATCCCATAGATTTTAATGGATCTATTTTAATAGCTCTAAGTCCCATAAAACCAGCTAGTTCAGGCCCAATGTTTAATACTTCTCCTGTTTTATCTGGAGTTCCAAAAGCCGCAGAACCTAATCTTAAAAATTGTTTGTAAGAAGGGGCTAACGCATTTCCTAAATGCATAAATTGAATAGCCATTTTATCTCCTGCAGAAGTTTGATCAGTATAAAGTTGTTTTCCTTCAGCAGTTCTTCCTCCTCTTATATATAAATCGAACATGGCTTCTGTCCAAATAGATTCAGAAATAAATGGATTCATTATTTCACTACTAGCTTCCATCGTTCCATTAACAAAACCTTCTAATAAAGTATCACCGTCTTCTTGACCTTCTTGTATGTTATTCATTAAAGTTCTAAATGGTCTAGCCATTAAATCATATGCATTACTGTGGCTAAAATCTATATATCTAAGTTGCCCATCATCATCTTTTATGGGTACAAGAGTAGAATTTTTAGACCAGTCTGGCACAAATCTTCTCATAGCATCTATTTCTTCGTCAGCTACATCATATAAAGCTTTAGCTCCTTCGGTTACTGCAATAGGTATACCTACTAGAGTGGTACTCATGCCCATTAATCTTTTAAAACCTGTTCCCCAGCTCCCATCTTGTAAAGCGTTGTTTTTAACTACTCTTTCAGTTCCATCTTCTAAAAGTTCTCTAACCGTAAAACCCATATCACTTCCTATAATTCTTTTTACACCCGGGCCTTTTACATGGCTCATTTCTTTTAAACCTTGTTGTGCAATACCAGTTGTGGTTCTAATAATTTCTGAGGGAAATGACATAAAATTACCAATTGGTAATAGTCTTGCAGTCTTAACTGCTTCACCTACAAATGCATAATTAGGTACAGTGTTTTTAACAATATCAGCTGCTTCTTGTTTTAATGCCCATAGTTTATCATTTCTTATCGGAGCTCCATCTGGTCCAACGTTTTGTTTAAGAGTTTTTTTAAAATCATCAAGAGACATCCCTGCTCTTTTAGCACCAGTTTTTATAATTCTATCTAGCTCTACTACAAAGTTTGTAATTTTAAATGTATCATCTTCTGCCATGTATTTACCTTGGAAGAACTCCCCGACTTTTTTAAATTTTTTAAACATACGACCTAGAATATTATCTATTCCCATCATACTCCCACCTGCGTTAGTATCTTTTAATAGAGATATAAGATCTCCTAATTGAACTTGAGAATTAGTAACTCCTAGTTCTAATAAATCTTGGTATTCTTTTTGTGCTAGTTTAGAACCAGGTCCAGCTTTTAATAAACCTGATACATCTATACCTTGTTGAAATGCTCTTTTTAATAAACCTGGATTAGTTAATCCTTCAAACAATAAACCATTGGCTGCGCTAAATGCACCTGCACTAAAAAAGTTTCTTATGTGAGTAGGTATTGAGAAAATAGTTTTAGCCATTTGTGATACCCCTTTTGGAAACAATAATAAATTTCTATAAAACCAGCTGACTGCTTTTTCTGTGCCCCCCATATTTTTTTTATCTCCTCTTACAAAACCTTGTAAAGCTCCCATAACATCGTTAGCTGATTTAATACCTTCAGCAATTTCTCTTGTAGTATAAGTTCCTGATAAAGGATTAATTAAATTTTTAGTTGCATCTATCTCACCTAATACCTCATCCATTTTTACAATTTCTATCCCGGTATTTTTAGTATCTAATCTTTCTCCTGCTTCTTCTGCACTATTCCAAAAAAATCCTCTACCCCCTTTAGCTTGTATATCTGCATTCTTGGCTTGCACTTCTCCAAAGTAAGCGGAAGTTCTAGCAAGTGATGACAGGTTAGTCATTCCATTAAATAATGTAAACCTTGGATCTTTAATTTCACCAAACAACTCTCTTAATGCTTTTTTCTCAGCCATGGTCCCAGCTGCATCAGCCCCTAAACCTATGTCGACACTATTTAACTTACCGGTTTCTGCAGATTTCGCTGTGTATTTAAAATCAGGTAACGGTTTAGGTTTTTTCATTTTCTGCGCTTGATTTAAAATTTGATCTACAATCATTCGAGCCTCTTGTTCTGTTTTTAAACCCCCGCCAGTAAATACTTTAACAGCGGCTTTGTAACTTTCCTCTGTTGGTTGATATTTTCTAAACAAATTAAATAAATTACTTTTAGTTTCAAATATTTGAAATGTATTACCCACATAACCTTCTAATCTTTTTTTAAATAATTCCTTTAATTCTGTTTGTGCGGTGTTGCCTGCACCACCCGAAGTCTTTTGTAATATATCAATAAGATTATTCAGTTCATTACGACCTGTATTTAAAGCATCTGCTAATAATTCTTGTTGTTCTTTAGAAATATTTTTTACATCTAATTGATCTATAATATTTTTTAATTTTTTAGGATCAATACCCGTCGCTAAATCACCATCTAAAAGAACTTCATTAACTTCTTTTACAAATTTTAATTTCTGTGATTTAATAGATTTGTCAGCTATTTCTTGTGACACTGGGAAGATGCCATCAACAACTTTAGTTATGTTTGTTACAATCTGTTTTGCTCTATAAGAATCTCTAGTTTTAAGACCTTGTTTTAACATTGCAGATTTCCACATTTCTTCTGGTTGATTTCCTCTAGGACTAAATTGTGATCTAATATATTTATCTAAAAATCTTTCAAACTGTGAACTACTATAAGCTAAATCTTTACCACGTTTGGCTAATGACTTAGCTGCATTACCTACACCAAAAGCAAATGGTGTAACTAATAAAGACTCTGTACCAAACTTAAATCTATTCATAAGTTTTCTAGTAGCATCTTCTCTACCACTTAAACTTTCATCTCTATTTAGACTTGTTGGTCCTTCAAACATGTCACCGAACGTACCTATCTCATCTGTGTCTATAACCAAACCTTCTCCGGCTGCTCCACCTGTTACAGCTAAAGCAAATCTTTTATATTTAGATCTCTTGTTTAAATCATTTACTTTATCTAAACCTTCTTTTAATTTACTTGGATTATAAGTTTTAACTATATCTTTTGGATCCCCTGTTTTATAATATTTTTTTCCTTTACCTAACTCTAGGTATGCACCTTCTCTTTTCGCTCTTAATGCTTTGTTAGTCATTTTTCTAGCAGCTGCATTAGCTGCTTTAAAACCAATACCACCGGGTACAGCTATTTGTACAATAGCTTCTGTTAATTTTCCAATAGTTCTTTCTTCTGCTGTGTCTTCAAATATATTTATCTTATCAAAAAATTCTTCAACGGATGATGCTGTATCTGAGTTTGCTCCAAGGTCAATGAGCTCTGCTCCAAGAGATATTACTCCTTCAGGTATTTTAATTATTCCGGATGCTAACCCCGCACCAAAAGCTTTGTACCAACTAATCTCGTTGTTGGCTTCTGCATCGTTTAATGATCTGTTGTCTTCGGCCATTTAAAACCTCTATCTTCTTCGAATATTGGTCGTATCTATAGTGGACATATCTACAGGAGTTGTAATTACATCTTTTATTTTTTTAGTTGTTTCACCTGTTTCTTTTAAATAATCGTCATAAGTATAAGATTTAGGCTTTTCTCCTGTCATTTTTTCATAAAATGATTTGTCTTTATCTTTCACAACTGCAGTAGTATTAACAACTTTTTCCCCGCCCCCTACAGTTCTTAAAATGTATTCTCCTTCAACAACAACAGCTTCTAAAACTTGATCATTGTAAGGATCATAATAAATTGATCCTAATCTAGATGAAGTAGTTCCTTTATTATTTTTTACTTGAGCTTTAGCAAACTTTTCTCGAATTTTAGCATCGGTAGCTTGTTTTTCACTTAAAACTCCACCCATATTTCTGTCTTTGTATTCTGTAGATCCTCTATAAGTCCATTCAGCTTCGTTAGTAGCTGCGTTATAATTATTAAATTTATTATCAGCTATAGACTCTTGGGCTCTTGCTGTAATTAATGCATCTAAGTTATCTGTTAAAGCTTGAGCTGCTATTCTTTGGTCAGATTCTATTTGTGTTTTTAATCTTGACATAGCTGATGCATCTTTAGCTGCTGCTGCAGTTGCTGCATTCTCTTTGTTGATATCCATGATTTCTGATTCCATACCCACTTGTCTCATTAAATTACTGTCTGCATCTCTTGCTTTAGAAAATTTATCATATGGATCTTTAGCTGAAGCTGCTGCTGTTTGAAATATGTTTCCCTCTGGTGATCTTGATGCAATATCTAAACCAAAGTTAATTAAAAAATCATTAAAGTTTCTTTTGGGTGGGTTTGCTCCCATTGCATTCATAATTCTTTGTCTACTTGAACCACCATTGTCATAACCTTGTCTAGGAGCTAGTCCGGATGTAATACCTGTACCCTTACTATCGGCACTTCCACCTTTTCTAAACATAGGTCTTTTATATAATCTATCCATTATTTTATTCCTTTTGATCCTCTTAAATAATCACCATAGTTTCCAAGTAATCCTCCACCAACTGATGCTATTCCTAGTGCAGTTTGTAACGGTGTAGAGTTAGGTGTAACTGTTGATTGATATTGTCCTGGTGCACCCGATGCAATACTAGCAATACCTTGACCTTGATAACCAAGTCTTTCATAAGGTTCGTAAGCTTCTAATCTATTGCCTTCTCTTTGTGCATCTAACACTGCTTGAGCTTGAGCTTGTTGACCTGCGCCCGCTGATCCTAAAGTACTTACATCTTGTTGATATAAACTTGGAACGAGTCCAGCTAATCCTTGTTGATTTTGTGATAGACCTAATTGTTGATCTCCTAAATTCATTTGTTGTCCAAAGGCTTGGTTTGCTAATTGATTAGATTGAGTATACCCTTGTTGTAATAAACCTGATTGTAACAAAGCTCTATTTAAATCAGATTTGTTTTGATATTGTGATCTCATTACACCTTCACGTCCACCACCTAAGTTTCCAGACATCGCTGCTTGTTGACCAATACCTGTCATACCTGCAGCAGCTTGTGTGTCATATTCTGCTAATGTTGCATCGATTATATCTTGTTGGTAAGGTGATTGAAATTGTTGATAAGCTTGTGGTCCCGAATAACCTCCAGCGGCAGTTCCATATTGTCCTGCTCCCGTATCGTAAGCTCCCGCTTGTGTAATATAAGGAGAGAATGCACCAATCCCTTGGCCTGTTGCTAAATTATAAGCAGACGTTTGAGCTGCATCTTGTGCTGCAACTTGAGGTGCAAATTTAGAAGTATCTAATGGTGCGGCAGTTGTTGCTGTTAACTGTTTTCCATAATCCTTCTGTAAATCTTCCACATATTGTGGGGGTAGTGCTTGTGTTTGTTGTACAGCCATTATAGTACTTCTCCTAATCGTTGTGATGTTTGAAACATTTCTCTTGCGCCTTGCATGCCTTGTGAGTCTTCAGATATCTGTCCACCCGCTTCTAAATTTTTCATAACTCTCTCCATAACTTCTGCTCCTTTATCTATATCTCCCCCACCTGCACTTCTAACAGCATCTGCAGTAAATACAAACTCATTTACACTTAATCTTGCAGGGACATCGTCAGCTTTTTCTTTAGCTCCAATAGGTACAAACCCACCTTCAGCTCTATAATCTTTTTCCATACCTCCAAGGTTCATTAATCCACCTTCGGCTCTTCTTATTCTTCCACCATAAGCCATGATCGCTGTGTTTTTAGATGCTTGTGTTCCAAGGTAAGGATACTTACTTCTAAGTGCTAATAATTTTTCACCTGTTTGATCTTTAAATGCTTCTGTTACTTCTGCTCTAATACCTGCGATATCTAACCCTTCACCACGGCTCATGATAGCTGACTCTACTTCTTGTGGACCCATACCCAATAATGCTGTTCCAAGAGCCACGGCACCCCCACCTAAAGCTATTTTACCTAGTGTGCTTTCAGGAATTAAACTTGAAATTTTATTTCCAATGCTTTCTACAAAACCCGGTTTTGTAGCTACTTGAGCCATGTCAGCTCCTCCACCCAATTGCTGATAAACATTTCTACTTACACCACTATCTGCTGGCGTTTTAGATAAAAATCCACTTAACCCCCCTTTACCTTGCATTGGGTTACTTAAGAAACCTTTTCCAAATGTTGTCGCGTCACCAAATCCACCTGCAGGATTAAATCCTGATTGTAAATTATCCATACCACCACCAATACCTCTAGCTAATTGACCCATACCATAATTCATTAACCCTGATTTAATTGATGAACCTATTTTACCTGTTCTATCAAAACCACCTATACCCGACATTAAACCTGCAGCTAATGGATTAAACGGTGCAACAAACGGTGCTGCAACTTCTGCAACCTTTGCTACTTCATTTGGTATTAATTTTCTAATTCTATCTTTTATTTTACTTCCCCAACCATATTGTTTTCTTCCATCAAGACCCATGATTCCACCAAAGGCAGCACCTTGTCTTGGTTTTAATTTTTCACGTATTATCCACTCTGCTTTTGCAGTTGCAGCTCCAAGATCTAATCCCTCGTCTCTCATAAAACCTTCAATTAATTTTATTTTAAAAGCTGGACTTGAATAATCTACAGGGGCCATCATTCTTTGTTCCTGTTCCATCATTTGTTGCTGTTGTATCATCTGTTCTTGTTGCGGAGACTTAGGACCTTCATTACCTGAATAAGTAATATCCGGGGCTCCTGCGTCTATGGATTGTGTTATTTGATTTTCAAACATATATTTTTCCTGAATTTACTACTTTACTTTGTTTCCGACAACAAATCAAGAGCTGGCATTATAATCTTGACGTCTCTTCTGATGTCCTCTTCTGCTATATTAGCTGCTTTTAAAGCCTCTTCATTCTCATAGACTTCACCGGTCTTGTTATTAGAAAGTGTCGTTATGATTTCTTTGGGTGTTAGTATTTGCATTATGTAGTTATTTCCTTTTTAATGTTTAAGTAACTGATGGCTACATCAAATGAATCACTAGTACTTGACTGAACTGTTAAAGTGTTTCCACCTTCTACTATTAGTGGTTGAGTTAATAATTCCATTGTTGTATTAGCCGTAAGTGCTACAACTTTAATAGTTGTGATAGCATTGTTCATAACAGTAACTGCTGGTGTAGCCGCTGATGTAACTTTAATAGATTTAATAACATAGGTTTCACTTACTAAAGGATTACCGGCACCAAACATAGTTAATGCTAACCCACTCGTACTATTATCTACTCCATAAAATTTATATTGATTGACTACTGCCATTAATTTAAAAAGAAGTTCTTAGCTTCTATCTCCTGTTTTAATTCTTCTTGAAACGTTGTGTTTAATTTTTCCAGAACGGCATCTAAATCTCTAACCAAAGACTGCGCTGTATCTGCTTGGTATTCTTCACTAGCTCTTGTTAATGTTTGTACAATTTTTGCCATTATGTATATAATTTACTTATCATTTCTAAAATTGCTGGGTCTAACTGACCTTGCTTATCTTGTCTAAATTTATTAGCTACTCTAAATCTTTGTGTAAAATCTTCTTCTTCTTGTGATACCGGAACTTCTTCTTCTACAGGTAAAGTGTAAGGATTGTATGCAGCCATTATCCCTTGGTTATCACCACCACCCTGACCTTCCGGTCCAAAGTCATAACTTTTTGGTCCTGCAATGTTTAACATATTATATCCTGGTACATCTAAATTACCATATTCAGTAGCTTTAGGTCCAGTTACTTTATCAAACAAACTGTCAAGTCCTCTAATACCCATACCAATTAACCCGCCACCTTTAATATAATTTCCTATCCCTCCAAATACATTACCCACTTGTTGACCAAAAGTAGGAGGTGAAAAAGTAGGAACTCCACTACCAAAAAATTGACCATAGTCCGTATTATTTTGATTTTCAATTATATCATTTCTTATTGATTGTGTTCTTAATGCATTTTGAAAACCTGGATCTACTTTATTATCATTACCTCCGCCTGTGTTATTATTACTACTGCCTCCTCCCATATTGGCACTTTGTGCTTGGTTAGATGCATTACCCATATCCATTCCGCCGCCACGGAATCCAACTCTTTTCCCATGTTTATACATCTGTCTATCTCTTAATAATTTTAAAATCGACATTATCTTCTTCCTCCTGATTGTATATCTAATCTAAAAGTTCCTAATTTCCAACTGCTATCTACTGCTGTATTAGAAATAGTAAGTGCAACTGCTCTTGCTCTTGCTCGAGTGTCAACTTTTTTAGTACTGCTTGTTACAGTGAAAGGACCTAAAGGTGAACTCGCTGCTGCATCATTTGGATAATTTCTAAGATCTAATTGAATAATAGCATTTCCTGTTTGAGAAACAAAGTCAGGAATAATTCTACTCACTCTCATTATACTTTCACCGTCACCTCTAAGGTCAGCCATATTAGTTGCTGATCCCTGAACAACTTTTTGTGTAATATCATAATCACCTGAAGTAATACTTGCTGGAATCGCAGCTGCTACTACTCCGGCTTCCTGTTGATTAACTCCAGTCTCATGTTCAAAATAAATTGTAATTCCATCTGTATTTCCTACAACATCGAAAGACGCATCATCACTAGCATTATATTTACTTGCATGAGGTAAACCAAAAACTGCAGAATCTGCCCAGGTACTTCTTTGATAAAGAGTACTAGCATTAGTAAACCAAATAGGTCTTTCTCTTGTTGAATCTAAATAACTATAAGTAACAGATCTATTATTTTTATTTGATGTAGACGTTGGATAGAACCAAGTAATCTCACCAAACAAGTTATTGATTCCACAATAAACTAATTCATTAGAAGTTGTATTTAAATCATCATAAACGTAATCTTCTACTAGGCAATCCATCGATTCTAATCGACCGGTGTATCTAAAGAAACCATTATCAGACATCCAGTAAGCCGTACCATCTACTTCAACCGCTGCATTTTTACCCATTAACCCACAGTTAGTTCCAACTTGTTCGTAAGCAAATGTGAATGGAGTTCCAACAAATCTCATTGTAAATAAAGACGTGTCCGACCAAACATAGATTGCATTTCTACCAAGTTTAGCACCCACGATCCGTGATCCGGCGGCCAATCTCTGTGTACCAGCACTATTGATTGCTGTTGGGGTGTAGTCATTAATATTTTCTTGAGAAGAGAATCTTATAAACATACCATCTTGGGTTGTAGGATCCCCAATCGTAGTTTCTGTTCCAAAAAATACTAAGTGTCTATCCGGTGTTGATACTAACATATCACGTGACGCTGTTGGTGCACCTGCAATAATTGTTGCTCTATTATCTGTTGCATTAACTGCGTTTGAATCCCATTCGAAACATTCCCCATTAACAATTAAAGCAATTAAAGTTTGGCCTAAATTGTCCAAGGACCATTGACCGGGGTCTGATACAGAATCGGTGTTAGCGGCCGGTGATCCCCAACCTGTGTAAGATGAAGTATTAGTAACTGTAGCGCCGGTGCTATGTGCTGCTCTTGTTGATCCTCTTACCGCTCTAGTAATTCCAGTTATAGTACTTGCTGTAACTCCTGTGTAAGATATTTCTTCAGTACCCACTTGAATATAATTTGTACCTGTACTTGGAAGGCCGATAACACTCGCTAATGTAATAGTTGTTCCACTTCCTCCTGTTCCAAAAGCGTTATCACTTAAACTACCATTTAATGTAGTTGTTAATGCTCCTAAAATATTTCCACCAAATAAAGATATACCCCAACCAAAATCTCCTAATTGTTCTGCTGGTCCCACTGGGTAATACCACTGGACTTTAAATGTTCCTGTTGTACTCGCTGTAGAATTACTTGGCATTGTGATTGTAACTTGAGTTGTACTATCAACTGAAGCAATCATAAATTTTTTATCATCAAAATCTGTTGCTGAGAATCCTGTTCCTGCTCCACCAGTAAAATCAGTCATCAATAAAATATCACCTTGTGACATTCCTGCTGTAGTATAAGATCCTCCTGGGAAAGTAATAGTTACTGCAGCACTACCACTTGTAAAATTACAAGTAAAGGCTCCTGACAAAACTCCAAAGTCTGTTTTAATGGGATGTATATCGTAGTACACTCCCCCTGAATAAATATATAAAATTCTATTAGTTCCGATAGCTGCGTACTTAATAGATGCTTTACTAACAAAATGATGTAAGCCTCTAGTAACTCCCGTTAGTTTACTATCACCTAATTGCTTCCAACCACCAATTTTTTCAGGTGTACCATATCTAAAACGCACATTCTCACCGCCAGTCCATTGAGACTCGGCTCCTGTAGATGTAACTTGTTTATTGAATCCCGGTAAAAACCCTAATTTTTGTAACATATAACTCCATTTATGTATTCCGTATTGGTGGAACACCTAACATTGGCCTTTTGTCAAACCTATTCTTTTCTGCAAAAGGACCATTCACATGGTTATAATGAAGAAATACTTGTCCGCAAGTAGTTCCTTCAAAAGGTTCTCTCCAATGCTCTAATTCACATCCACTATATACTAGCATATCACCAACTTCAAGCAGGACTTTCGTGCCTTCTGGAGCACCAGATTTGACTAAATTTTGTCTTTCATTCATAACATTATCCGCACCTGTCCCATCTATAAATATGGGCCACGGTTCACCACCCAAGTTTATCGTTGTCGATATCTCACAGCTGGGTCTATCTTTGTGTCTATGAAGTGTGTCTCCATTCTTATAAATTCTTGCATAGGAATAAGTGGGGACTAATTGTAGCCCCGTTTCCTGGGCCATGACTGGTAGTACTTTAACTAACAAAGTCTCCATTACTGGATCAGCATAATGAGAATAGGTGTTGGGTATTTGTGCATCGGTCCATGTTCCAAGCATTCCAGTGTCATACGTAATATTATTATCATACATGTACTTAACCGCATCTCGTTTAAGTAAGAAGTAGTTGAATATAAAATTAGCTAACTCATAACTAACCGCACCTTTGATTACTTGATATTTATTAAAAGCCATGTTGTATAAAATTAAAACTTACTGATATTCTTAAATCATTAGATTGATTAGGTTCAACACTATGCCATAACCAGGCGGGAAACATTATAATTCTTCCAGGAATAGGATCAAGATTTGCATCCCTCCATAAATGTTTAGGGGGTTTACCTTCTCGTCTATTAGGCATTACTATTTGTGCTCCAGGTCTTGGATCATATATTTTTAATCTTCCTGCTTGAGGATTAGACTTAACATAATACACTCCAGAAAACAATGAGTTTGGATGTATGTGTGGTTGGTTTAATCCATCTTTAGGATTTATGTTAGCCCACATATTACCAAGGACGGGTTCTCTATCTAACCATTCTTCTTTAAACATATCTTTACACATAATCATTAGTTCGTTGACTAAGGATTGATACTCCGGCTTTGATGCCATGTCGGTTGTAGAATGCCATCCTTTGTAATTTGTTTTCTGTACTCCCTGATCTTGATTAGACCAGCTGATAATGTCTTGTGCTAGTTTATCATTATCTAATTGTATATCTTTACCAAAAACACTTGTGGGGAAAAATTCTTCTCTAATCATCTAAAAGGCTTTCCACCAAACCATACAACAAGAGATTGTCTCATGCCTCTGGTAACTGGATTAACTCTATGATTTAAAAATGATGCAAAACAAATTGCATGACCTTGTTTAAGATTTGCAAACTTTCCTGGAGCCATTAATTCTAAATGACCCCCTTCAAATTCTTTAGGATCATTTAATAATAGTGTCATCGATATTTTTCTAACGGGTGGCTCATGTTCCATGTTCACATCACAATCCATATGCCAATCGTAGAACCCTCCTTCAGGGTACTCTGTAAATTGTGCATTTTCTGTAACTCTTATATCACCAAAACCAAAATGATTTTCATTTGCTTTTTGTATAAATGTATTTAGATCCTGATACATATGCCCCATTTCTTTAAATGGAATCCAACTAATAGTAGTCACTCTTTTTTTAGTATCAGTTCCACCTCCTGGTTTATTCATACCTACCTGAGCGGTCTGTGGTTTCTGTGCTCTACCCGATGCAATAATTTGATTGCATTGATCGGGTGTAAACAAAGGGGTTGTCGTTTGAATAATCCAACTCTTCCATTTAGGTTCTGTTATTATTTTATTTTCGTACATTAATCTCTTCCTCTGTTCATTATTGGGTTATAATCTACATCCATATTTGCAGACAACGTTCTTCTATACCCTGATCCATTAAAAGGATAGACACAATGTCTAACATCATATGGAAAGATATAAAAATCTCTTTCTTTAATATTAGGAGAATAATCACACGTAGCAAACTGACCCGATACTGAACCCATTATTTGTAATTTCCCATTCATAGGATCCTGGGGTGAAGAGTATTCTACTCCAAAAGATTCTGGTAATTTTAAAATCATAACACTTGATAGACCTGTATACAAAGAACCCTGGTGCACGTGCACTGGATTATATTCATGTTGAAACATTTGATTAATCCAAACAGAATTTAAAGATTTTTTATAGTCTTTGATTTTATTCAAATCTAGATAATGACTCATAACGCCATCAATCCATTGCAATACATTATTGGGTAACATATTGTGATGATGCATCTTTGAAGTGTCTGTACCTTGATAAAATAAAGAATGTTCTTTTTCAATCTTACCTACTAATTGCTTATTAGCTGGAGGTAGTGTTGGATATTTTGTTTCATACACATGATTAATAATATTAAATACATCAAGGGGTACTTCATACTTTAAAACTGTTTGTCCTAAGGGACATATATCAAATTTCATCTAGATTTATTTCTTTATAATTTTTTGCTGCTTCTCTTATAGTAGAAACTTCATCATTTTTCAACACTTGAATTGGAAATTCTGTAAAACCTAATTCTAGTCCTGATAAATATCTATTGTTTCCATAGAGAACTTTATATCTATCTCCATCTTCCACTACTAATAATGGATTGATAATATATCCTGTTTTTTTAATATGGTCTCTTACTTTTTTATAAAGTGGAGATTGTTTTTGATTACTCGGGTTTTGCTCCAAGTTTCGATTCCTGAGATAAAGCTTCTCTTTTGGTATGTTCAATTTGTCCTCTTTCTTTTTTAACTCTTTCAATAGTTTGTAATTGACCCAATACATTAAACACTTCTGGTTGACTTGATCCAGGAGTTAAAGTATCTTTTCTATTAATCATTATTTTATGGTATGATTCTAATTGATGAGTATTTACATCTTCTTTATCAAAAGTTCCATCATCAGCTTCTTTTTTAAGTTTAGACCATAATTTAATCTCTCGCATTCTATCTCTTGCAGTTAATTGCATACTTGCTTTTGAGAAATTTTTTTCATCTATATCAATTTGATAAAGTTCTTTCTTTAAAGCGTCTTCTTCTGTAAGTAATTTTTTTTCTAATCTTTTTATTTTAACTTCATTTCTTCTGTATTCAAAAGATAGAGTCATTAAGTTTTCTAAATAAACATTCTGTTCTCTAACACACTGCCAATATTTAGAAGCTGGAGTTGGGTATTTCATATCATTTAAAACTGAAAATCTCATTTCTGTTTCAGTTCTAAAAATTTGTTTCTTAGTCCAAGTGTCTCTTAACTCTCCTGTTAATTCTTTAAAATCTTTAACATCATTTGGATCTAGGATGTTGTGTAAATTATCGGATTCTTTTTCTACAAGTTCTTGTATGTTTCTTTTTTCAGTCATTGTTTATTCCTTTCATTGAATAAGTTTAATATAACCATTTAAAGTTATAAGTCAAGTTTAAATTAGCTACTAGAAATAGTAACTATTGCTGGTCCTGCTCCTGTAAAATTTTCAGTTACACTTTGATATGCAGGAGGTTCTCCTCCTGCTAAAAAAGTTACTGCTGCAGTTCCTGCTCCTGCTCTTGATGAATAAGCATTACTAGAACTAGTTGTTACTGTAAAAGTAGTCCCATCAGTAATTTCTGCTTGTGTACTTGTTGGTGCACCTCCTGGGTTCGCAATAATTGCACTTGTTGGCCCTGTTCCTGAAACATTATTACCTGCTGTATAATTTTTATTAATTCCTGTAGTCCAACTAGTACCGTCCCATTCTGCAGTTGCTAAACCTGGAGAAAGTAAATAACCTCCCCCTGCTTGTAATGCAGCTGTCGCTGGGCCACAAGATCCACCACCACTTGCAGTCGGCATATTAGGATTAGCTGTCCAAGCTGATCCAGTCCAATCATTGGAAATAAGAAAATTACCATTACCATCGTCTCCACCCGTTCCTGTTGGAGTACCTCCTCCATTATGCATACCTGCTGCATAAGTTCCAGCTTGACTTCTTCCTGCTTTCATTGCTGTAGGTATGGCTGGAGCACTTGTCCAAGTTGTACCATTATATGATTCAGCATTAGCTGTAGCAGGTTCTCCACCAAACGCCAATCCTGCAGAAGAATTAGCTCCCAATGAACCTGATTCCCAAACCGATGTTGCTCTTGTGCCTGGACTAGTAGTCCAAGTAGATCCATTGTATTCTTCAGTAGCAGGTCTTACAGGGCCTCCACCAGATGTTATTACCGCATCTGTTTGTGTTCCAAAAGAAGTTGATCGTGATCTAGCCGTATTCAAAGCACCAGATGTAGTCCACACTGCTGCTTGATAACCCAACCCTTTTAAAGAATTTGAAGTTGTATTATACCAAATTTCTCCTAGAATAGGATTACTAGGATCACTTGCTCTTATTGGTATATTTGTTCCGTTTATATTTTTATAAGTTGCCATAATTTTTTAACTTGTTGTTATTGTTTTTGTTACTGGTCCTGCCCCATTCCAGTTTAAAGTATTTTTACTGTATGGTGTTCCTCCAACATTACCCCCTGTAATAAATCCAGCTGAACTTGTTCCAAAAGTACCTACAGCTGACCTTTCTCTTGTAGCTGGTAAAGAAGTATCTGCTGTCCAAGAAGTTCCATCCCAATTATTTACATCTACCCCTCCTCCACCTGCTACAAGACCTGATGTTTGAGTTCCAAAGCCTGAAACAGAACTACTACTAAGAGGATAGATTGTAGTACCAGTCCAACAAGTTCCATCCCAACTTTCAGTTGTAGCAAGAACTCCTGGACCTGGATATGTATATCCAGTAGTAGCAATAGCCGCTGTTTGAGCTGCTCCAAACATTGCTCTAGCATATGCATTTGAAGTAGAAAAAGCATTAGCTGTAGTCCAAGCTGAACCATCATATAATTCAGTTGAATTTATTCCAGATCCAGTTTGTTGTCTGTATCCACCACTAATCATTCCAGCACCCTGAGTTCCTACCATAACATAACTATATGCTCTTCCTGTATTAAGTGAACCACCTGTTGTCCAATTAGTTCCATCATAATTTTCTGTAGTATCTATAGATACAGAAGGGGAGCCAGTATATCCTCCTGCTGCAACTGCAGCTGTTTGAGTTCCTCCACCAAATGCACCTGTTCTTCTAGTACTTAAATTATTAACTTCAGTCCAAGATGTTCCATCGTATTGTTCATTATTTGTTGTCTCAGGACCACCTAAGGGATATGGAGCTACTCTTCCTAAAAAAACTAAACCAGCAGTTTGTGTTCCAGCTCCTGATCTACCATCAGCAGTTGTATTAAAATTCCCACTTGTAGACCAAACTGCTGCTTGATAACCTTGAACCTTAGCAGTATTTGAAGTCGTGTTATACCACACTTGACCTTCTGTTACTGGACTAGGATCTGATACAAGGTTTTGTACCTTCTGTCCGTTTATGTCGTAATAAGTTGCCACTTATATTATTCCTCTAATGTTATATCTTCTGGTCTAGAAATATTTTCAAAACCAACTGATGGTGCTTTTTGTTCTGCAGGTAATGCATCCCAATCAGCTTGTGCTTGAGTTATTTCCGCATCAACAATCGCTTGTGCTTCAGATAAAGTTTTGTGAGTGCCATTTACTCTAGAAACCCATCCATTAGCATCTTGATTGTGAGCATCTACTCTCCACACTTCACCAGGAAAACCTCTAAATCCAAGTTTTACTGCATCGTTGTGCGTAATGAAACCTTTTCCCCAGTTTTCTGCTACGCAGTATTGATATGTTTTATGTGCCATAGTTTTTCCTCCTTAATTAAGTTGTTGTTAATGTTTGTGTTGTTGCTGATCCTGCACCTGTAAATTCTTCAGTTGCAGTAGTATTTGGTGTTCCTCCTATTGATAACCCTACAGTTGAAGTTCCTGCTCCTCCTGTTGAATTTCTTGGAGTGCTTAAACCACCTTGCGCTGTCCAAGCTGAACCATCCCACGAAGCTGCTGTTCCTAGATGCCACGCTAAAGTTGCATCCTGTGTAAGACCTGTTGATCCCATTCCAGAATTAGGTGCTGATGGATATGAAGTTGCAGTAGTCCATGATGAACCATTGTATTCTTCGTTAGCAACATTTGAACTTCCACCAACAGCTAAAGCTGTTGTAACTGTTCCTGATCCGCCACCACCATTTCTACCTGTGTTTAAATTTCCACCACCTGTCCAAGCTGATCCATCCCATTCTTCTGTTAGATTTGTTGGACCCGGTATAGGTTCTGCAAAACCACCAAAAATTGCAGTTGCAGTTTGTGTTCCTGCTGCAGCCATCATTGCATTACTCTGTCTATTAGAATGCGATGTTCCTGCACTCCAAGATGTACCATCCCATTCTTTTACATCAGTATAAGCAGCAGGTGTTCCACCACCACCTTGAAAAGAAGATGCTATTCCTGAACCTGTAGTTCCTGCACCACGAGCACCTTGTCCACTAGTAGTTAAAGCACCTGTTGGATTAGTTGCTGTCCATGATGTACCATCATAACTTACTGATTGTTGTGTTGTGTTTCCACCTCCCCCTGGTATTTCTCCATTAAAAGCTAAAGCTGCTGTTTGTGACCCAAAACTACCCATAGTATTAGTAGCAGTTGGTAAACTTCCCCCTGTTGACCAAGCTCCCGAACTTGTAACTGTTTCTAACTTAAAAACATTATTAGCATTGTCGTACCAAATTTGTCCTTTGATTGTTCCTGTATTAGAGGCTAACGACTGAACAGCCGTTCCTTGAATTTCTTTATAAGTAGTCATGACTATTTAGCCTTTAACAACCAACCTTGAGTTCCATCTGTATAGACCAAAGTATTAGCTGCTCTTTCTACTGAAACTGTTAAACTTGCTGCAACACCTTGAATTTTTTCAGATCCATCGGGTGCAACTGTTAAAGTATTAGTGTCAAATGTTCCTGCATAATCTATAAAAGATATTTCATCACCTAAAGTTCCTGCTGGTAAAGTTAAGGTAAATGCGGCACTTGTTGTATCACAAAAATACCCTTCTCCAGCTACTGCTGTAAATCCAGAAGTTTTAACTGCAACCCATGCCGTTCCACCAGAGTTATCTACAAAAGATAAATTACCTGAGCCGTCTGTTACTAAAATTTGGTCCGCTGTACCTGTTGCTGCTGGTAATGTTAAGGTATAAGAACTTGAAACTGTTGCCGCAGATTTTAAACCTACATAAGCTGAATCATCTGCATCTGATAATCTTAATTCTTTTTCTGAATTAATTATTAATCCTGTTCCTGCAGTCCATACTAAATCTGCATCATCTTCTAATGCACCGCTTGTACCTGCTATAGTTACACGAGTAGCTGTTAAATCAGTTACTTTAGCACTCGCCATTGTTGTGTCAGTACCATCAAAAATTAAATTAGCTGAACCTGCAAAAGCGCCTGCACTATTATACTGAACTTGAGTATTAGAACCAGCTGCTGAAGTCGCTGCTCCAAGACCGGTATCATAACAGCCAGTGTTAGTTGCAACACCATCAAAATAAACAATCTTATAATCTTTCTCAGTAGCACCCCACGTAACCGTGGCTCCCGAGCCAGAGACTGCTTTTAATTGTACTGTGTAAGCACCGGATGTACTATTTTTAATAATGTAAAAAGTTTCTGCAAGAAGAGGTACAGTTACAATTTTATTTCCTGTAATTGTTTCTGCTGATACGGCTCCTAAAATAATAACTCTATTCTGAGCGGCACCTGTTAAAGCTCCATCATCTATTTCTAAAGGTGTAGTATTAGCTCCAGTACCACCAGCATTTAAAGTTTGAATTGTATAACCACCGGTTAACTGTTCAATTAAGCTTAAATTTGTGTTAGTTTTCGTTCCCCAAGTACCAGCATTTTCGCCAGTTGCCATTAACTCTAGGCCAAGATCCGTATATGTTGATGCCATAAATTTTGTTCTCCTAATAAACCTTTAATTTATATTTTATATAAAGTCAATGACGTTATATACTATTAACGTCACTATAACTAGCACTTTGCGTTGCTGTTACATCACTATAACCGGCGCTTTGTGTTGCTGTAACATCTCCATATCCTAAAGGTGCTACATTTCCTACACTAACAGTTGCTGATAGCCCAGTCAAGCCCATTACATCAGCAGGAGTAATTACTCCAACTGTTGACGTTAAAGATAGTCCAGTTAATCCCATTACATCAGCTGGTGCTAATGTTCCCACTGCAGAAGTTAAAGATAATCCTATAGGTTGAACTGTTGGATTAGATGTAACAGTTACACCCCCTACAGCACCTAATGCTGAAAGTCCTGTTAATGATTCTGTATAATCTCCTCTAGCAACTGGAGAACCTACTGCAGTCGTTAATGCAAGTCCTGTTAATGGAATTCCCACTCCAACAATAATTGAACCTGCTGCAGTTGTTGCAGCTTGACCAGATAAAGTAAATGTAGAGTCGATGGTAAAACCTAAAGATCCAACTGCTCCTGTTGCAGAAAGTCCTGTTAATCCCATTACATCTGCAGGTAAAAGGGTACCCACTGAAGATGTTGCAGAAAGTCCTGTTAATGTTTCTGTTGCAGCTTCAACACTACCCCAACCATTTTCTCCATAATCTAAAGTTCCCCAACCGGGATAACGAATAATGTTTAATGAGCCTACTGCTGTTGTTGCTGAAACTCCAGTAATTGGAACTAGAAGACCAGATTGCCCCCAGTTCTCAACTCCCCATGTATCAGAACCCCAACCTAATTCATTGAAAGGTATAACTGTTCCGAGTGATGTTGTTGTAGATTGTCCTGTTAAAGATATTGTAACGGTTTCTAGATCACCCCAAGAGTTTTGTCCCCAGAGTGTACCAGCTGCGTTCCAAGTATTAGCCATAAGGAACTACTCCTTATGCTATACCGATAATAGCTGTTCCTGCAGAAGCTGCTGGAAATTCAATTGTGAAAGTTCCACTTGTTACAGTTTTATTTCCACCAAAATCTATTGCACAAACTGCTGGATCACCAACTGCTGTGTCATTAAAAATTAAACATCCTCTAGCTGTAAAAGAAGCTGAACTCCATGAAGAATTAGCAAAATCACATACCGCTGTATCAGTTGATAAAACTGGTGTCACACTTGTAAGTGCGTTTCCTTTTGCAGAATAAGCTGAACCTGAAGCATTTGTAATTTCATTACTTGAACTATAAGCTGTTGTTGATTTACTTAAAGTTGCACTATCTGTATACAAAGCTAAGTTAAAAGTGTCTCCTGAAGACGCAGTAAAATTGTGCGTACCTGTTAAAATTTCTACTTTGAATGAATTACATATTGCCGATGTTATTGCCATAATTTTTTATCTCCTAGTTATTGAGGTGGTGACTCGATTGCAATTCTTATTGTACCATCTGAGTAATCATCTCTTCTTCTTCTACCAATCTGCATTGCTGCAAACTTTTGTAATTCATTAGTATACTTTTGTTCATATAATGTCAACATGTCTGTTGGTCCTTTTAAGAAGGCAAATGCTTCTAGTAAACAAGCATAGAGTAGCCCTTGAGGGAAGTAATTACTAATATACGTTGTAGAATTACCATCGGCTCCTGAACCAAGGCCCACGGGCATTTTGTTATAATATATTCTAAAATTGTAATTAACATCGGGTGTAGGGGCTAAATAAATGGAACCTGAGTCTGTATCACTTAATCCTGTTGCTCCACCAAACATAGAGTAATATTTAGGGATTCCTGTTACATCTTGAGCTGTAGCAGAACCTTCTGGTCCTGTTAATCTACCAACGTATTCAGATAAAAAAGTTTGATCACGTCTCTCTAACCAAAAACCCTGTTCTGTAGTATTAGATGCATTAAATACTTCTACACCTCTTACAAATAAAGCTCCTGCCGGTACTCTAATATTATTTACATCAGCTGCCATTGTTCCTTCTTGAACAAATCTATCTGAATCCATAGGTATGTCTAAATTAATTCTGTGTTGAGCGGCCATAATAAAACCATCAACAATAGTTTCTGTAAATACATTAGCATCAACTTCACTATAATCTCTTATAGCTGTTACTAATGTACTATATGTGTAATGTGATAGTCCTGCCATAATTAACCTTTATCATTAACGGGTCCAATTGTACACTGAAAACCGCCACCTGTTACTGTTGTAGTTGCATTAGAAATTAAAGCAACTGTTAAAGAATTGTATTCTGTTACTGTTGAAGGTTGTGCACCTGTTTGAACAGTTGTTGCAACAGCTGTTGCTAAATAAGATCCATAAACTTTTGCTGCCGTAGCGTGTGTTCCTGCAGTTGTAGCTGGAGGTGTATTTCCTCTATAAGGTGCTGCTGTTCCTCTAGTACATCCTGTTAAATCATTTCCTGATTTTCCTGTGTATTGAATAGTTTCATTTTCATAAGCTCCCGATGTACTATTTACTTTTTCAATAACAATATATCCAGCTGTTGGAAATTCAGTTGCATTAGTTAAAGTAATTGTTGTATCGACAGCAGTAAGTGTTTCATTTAGAGTTGTAGCTAATTCAAGTATAGAAATTACAACACCTCCAACATCTTGTTTAACTGCTTGAAATCTTACATAAGATGTTCCGGCATTTAAACCATTTGAAGGAAATGAAATACTAACATTTGTACTTGAAGCTGTAGTTGTAAAAGGATTATTAGGTAAAATATCTTGGACTGCAAATTCTGTTCTTGCAGGCCTTACATTTAATAAAGCTTGTGGATCTGCTCCTACTGGATGAGGTTTTAATTGAGGTTGTTTAATTTCAAATTCAGAAGTATGAACCAAGGCTCCTGTCCATTCTTTTACCATCTCTCGATAAGGGAACGCGGCCCCTGATCTATCTGAGATAGAGAGTGCTCTACTTCCTTTTGCAAATCTAGCCATAATTAAACTCCTGGGTAATATGCTTTAGGAGTAATAAATGTACTAGCTGGTGAACCATCTTCTGATAAAGCTCTAGCAAATTCATCCTCATATAACAATTTCATTTCTTGTGTTCTTTGTGGTGAAAATTTCATAGATAAATAATAAGCTAATCCTGAAACCATACATGGAATAAATCTATAAGGTGTATCAGTTGCATTACTATAAGCTCCCACATCTTGAATTCTTTTTACATAATAAATGTTTAAATAATTACTGGCTGCAGTTGAGTTAGGTAAAGGATAAACAGTTAATGTAACTTTATCAATAAATCTTTGAATCCAGAATTGAGAAGGAGTTCCAGCAGAAGCTTTATTTGCGGTTGCAGCATAAGCGTCTCTTGCAACTTTAGTTAAACCAGTATCTGATTGAGAAGTAGTATTATAATTTTGTCTATAGTTAACATTTAAAATATCAGTAATACCATAAACATTTGTTGTTGGCACAGTTGTTGCTTGAGGTGAAGCTGCTGCTGCCGCTGCACTATCGGTTGAGTTTCTATAAAATGTATATGTTCCAGCACCTTCGTCTGTTGCATTTACATCAGTAGAAGAGCCTACTATTAAATTAATATTAGTATTTCCAACTTCCCAAAAATGAGCACCTCTATTACCCCATTCTTGAAATAATATATTTAAAGATCTTCTAGCTGTTTTAAGTTGGTGTCCAGCAGTTCCAACTAAACCAATACGCTCGTAAGCATCTTGTATAATTTCATCGATTGAAAAGTCCTGATCAAATTGATAAGCACCTGAAGTTGTATTAGACATTTAATACTCCTTTAAAATGTTCCTATAATATAAAAGAAATCACAATTAGTTACATCTACATATAAACCTGTATCAGCATAAATTCCCGCACCTGGTAAATTAAATTCAACAGTTTCATTAGCGTTTGCTGCAAATTTTCCATGATAAATTAATGCAGACGCTGTTTTAGCATCTCCAATTTCATTATATATTTTTACTTCTGCATCCGCCGCTGAAGATTGTGCAAAAATACTCATAATATTGCATTTAGTAATATCAGCTGCCGATCCATTAACAAGTGCTTGAACTTGTCCATCTGCGGTTAGTACTACTGATTGTTTAACTTTTGATGTTATTGACATATTTTTTTCTCCTTAAAATTTTGTAGGAGCCCCGAAGGGCTCCATTAATTATTTATTATACTTCTTTTGCCCAAACACCTTGAGCGTCTACTACTGTCCAAAAGTCAGTTGAGTTTAAAGATGCAATAGTAACAAAGTCACCTACTTTAGATGTAGCTTTTGTATTAATAAGATCTTTAGCGTCTGTCAAAGATCCAGCATACAAAACACCATCTGCTGCGGCAGGACTAATTGTAAAAGTGTTAACACCATCTTGTGCAGTATTTACAAATGTAATTACTCTTCCGATTGAGATTGCAGGTAAAGTAAAAACAACACCATCAGTTTTTGATGTAAGTGTTTTTCCTGAATCACCGTTTACTACAGTATAGCTAGATTCTTTTTTTTCAATATTAAATCCAGTTACACCTGCTTCATTAATTTTCCCTTGAAGTACGGGTCCTCTAAATAGAGTTGTTGCCATGATATATTCTCCTAGTTATTATGAATACTGTCTCTAGGCCGTCCACTATATTAGGTCAGCATTCAATTAATTTATTATATAGTAAGTAAGTAGTACACTAGATTTGAATAGAGTGCAAGAGATCCTACGGTAAAAATGCGATTTACGCGATGTAGCTTTTGTCTAAGTAGCTACAGAAACTTGTGGAGCAGCAGCTTCTACGCTGTTTTGTAAGTGAGCAATCCTAGCTTCTTCAAGCTTTATGTCAGTAATGACCTTTTTAATCGTGTCATCTATCCTAACCATGTCAAGAGTATATCTGTTATTATCCAGATGCTCCTGTTGCCACTTCAACTCCAAGGACCTTTTTTGTTGGTACAGGTCTTGTATCATTGATAACCTCTTCATAAGTTATTCTATTTAATCCCGAATGGTAACTATTTCCGAGATATTCCCAAACTATACCCTTTTCTCCTAGTTTGTCAAGTATAACCTTTTCAACATTTTCAGCTGTATCTTCATCATGTTCAATATTAAATTTAGCATGGTGATCGTAGGCCCAGATATTGATTAAAGTTTTTTTCATAAGTTTTTCTTTCTACTATTTAAATGTGGCGGAATTGTGTCCCGCCACAAAATTATTTACTGATTACGCACCTTCGCAGCCGAAGATACCTCTAAAGTCTGAAACGCCGAAAGCGTATCTTTCTCTAGCTTTGTATCTAACATTGCCTGTATCGAAGTCCCCTTCCATTGACGTAGTCAACGGAGTTCTTGAGAACATCTTCATACCATTTGGAACGTCTGTCGTAATGTACCAAGAATCAGCATCAGTTAAAAAGTTATTAACTCTGTAACCTTGTGGGATCATTCCCATACTGTTGATTGCATTGATGTCATTATCAGCTGTTTGAGTTCTACCTTGAGACTTCATAAGTCTTTCAGCATTGAACTGATTCGCAGAAGGAATTATCATTTTAACTCCTTTTGCAGCTATTCTCAAACCTCTTTCATCAGTCATCGCAGCGATATCAATCAATGCTTGTTCTAATGAAGTTTCGTTTAAGTCCGCTTGAGTTGTTAAAGTGTTTTTTACTGTACCCGCGATAGTTGGGTGAATAGTACTAAACAAGTTTTTGCCATCACCTGATTTAAATGCTGATGTACCAGTTATTGCTGGTAGACCATTATTTAAAGGGTTAGCGCCTTTAACTTCTTTTGCGTTAGACATAGATCTTGCTAGTGCTTTTGTGTATCTAGAAGAAAGTCTGTCATAAAGGTTGTCCTCTATTGCTTCTTCTGTGATAGCGAAAGCTAGCGCGATCGTTTCCATAGTGTATCTTGCAGTATAAGTTTCTTGTGCATCATCGTATGATACGCCTTGACCTTCTGCTTTTACATCTGCGTTAGCGAAACCAGATAACATTACTTCCTCTTCGAAAGCTCTGTCTGATGATTCCGTAGTATAAATTTCAGCATGCTGATTTTCATACTTTTTGTATTCAAGCCCGAATAGTGCATTCAAACCTGGTTCTAGTTCTTTAACTAGTTGTGCTCTTGATATTGCCATGTTTTTATACTCCTATTATTGCCATGTTACAGCGTTGTCTAAGTACTGGTTAAGATTCTGACAAACAACAACGCTTCTATTCGCCGCGTTCTCATTATTTTCAGGATCTTCCGCCGATCTTAGTAATCGCCATTGATTTGCTGTGTCCGATACTCCCGCTACTAATAGCTTCGAACTTGACTGACCAGAAATTTCTGATCCTGCTGCAGTTACAGTCATACCATATGTTTTACCATAAGCTGATTGTGCTACTGCACCATCCACACAAACTGTAAACAGTTGTAGAGGGTTGTCAATTACGAAAGCCGTAACGTCTTCACTATCTGCCGGTGTAATCGGTTGATTATACCAGTTCGCCCATGTAGGTTTTTGAGTCGTTGATGCATTATAAAAAATGCCGTTCAAAATCCCTATAGAGCTGTCTGTTATAGCCGCTTGTGCAGTTTTGATATATCCAACTTTGCTCTGTACTACAGAACCTTGGAATAAATCAACAGCATACCCAGCGTCTATGTAGTATTTGCCTTGACCGCCAGCAGCGTCAGTTGAACCAACGGTACCTTGAGCTATAAGACCAAATCCTACAGTGTTTCTATTTGCCATAGTTATTTTCTCCTTATGTGACCTATCCTTGCGGATCTCCAGTCACGGTTAATGTTATCGTTGGAGAAAGAAATATTATTTCTTTGTACCACCGAAGTTTTTGCTAGAATGCTCATACTTCATGGGCATTCTTTTATCCTGATCCTTCAGTAAGTCGTTTTCTAAAGCTTCGTTTTGTCCTTCAGTTTGTCTTTGCTGATAGGCAACACGGCTTTGTGCGAGTTCTTCCGGTATCCTTGCCAGGAGAAGGCCACCTACTCCAATGACTCCAGCGTATTTTCCGTCTAAGACAGTAGGGTAAGAATCCGAATCATATTCGTCAGCTCTCACTAACTCATAACCAGATCTCAATCTACCGTGAATACTTTTGGTATCATTGAAACCCATTGACTCTGCTCTTATCCATCTGTGCCTAAATCCGTCAGGCGCTGGTGGTGCATCTAAAGATGATGGGGGCTTATACTCTTTTGGTCTTTCAGTCTTTGACCGAATACTAGCCGCACGTAAAGGTTTTTTTTGTTCTACTTCATTTGTCATATGCTTATGCTCCTTCCGTGAGTTTTAATTGTTTTGCATACTCTTCTAGTGGCACACCTAATTTTTTAGCTATTGCTACTTGTGATGATGTGAGTCTCACAATTTTGCGTCCTTGTTTTACGCTTCTATTCGCAGAAGCCACTGACTGAACAGGTTTAGACGTAGTTGCATTAGTATTACCAAATTTATGAGGAAAGTCAACTCTAATCCTTTTGTCTATTTCTACATAATACTCGTCACCTTTAGGATCAAAGCCTTCTTTATCTACTAAATCCTTATGAATTTCAAACGCAGTAAAAGTCATAGCTCTATCTTTTCCGAACCATGTATTTCTACTTGCCCAATCTTCAGCTTCAGGATCAGCTTCAGGTAATGATCTTGGTGTCTGTCTTGGTAATCTACCTCCATCAGATAGTTCAACAGGAGTTTCCTGTTCAATGCTCTGTTTTTGGTATTCCATTCTTGCGTTTTCAAATGCAAGAGTAGCCACTTTTTTATTAGCTTCAACCTGGGCTGCAGCGTCACCGTTTTCAATTGCTAACGCAAGATCTCTTTGCGCAGAATCCATTCCAGTTTTTAGATTATTTTCAAACTTTTTACTATAATCTAAATCTACTTTTCTAAATCGCTCGTTATCAAGTTGTCTTTTTGTTTCTACAGCTCTAGCATATTCAAGAGCAGAAGCTTCTCTTCGCTCCGCTTCTCTCATCTTACGAGTTAATTTCGCAATACGAGTTTGAACGCCTTTACCATAATCTTCTAATACTTCGTCCTGTTTTTCAGTATCCGTTTTTTCTTCTACTACTGTTTCGTGTTCCGTGGTTTCTGTTTCTGGTGCAGTATCAATAACTGCTTCCTCTTTTACTTCTTCAATAGATACATCGACCTCGGGGCCTGATGTGTCTAAATCGACAGTTTTTTTCTCTTCTTCTGGCATAGTGTCTCCTTCCGACTATGTTAATATTTGTGCAGGATGTCTGTTGGATCCTGTACTGTTGCAAGTATTTCATCTTCATTTAAAAGACGAACTTCGCCTCCTTCAATTTCGATACGTGAGCCTGCATAACGCGCAAAGACCACCCAATCACCGACCTTGCACCACGGACCATTGGGATATCTTTCTTTATCAACATAACACGCATCACCCATAGCAATAACGTTTCCGCATTGTGAGGCAACTTGTTGTCTGTCAATAGTTTCAGTTCCCATTATAATTCCACCATCAGTTTTTTCTTTCATTCTAAATGGTAAAATTAACATACGCCATCCTGTAGGCATAGGGAGCTTAGTGGTTTCTTTGGTAATTTCTTTTTTAGGTTCTTCTTTGTATTTGTCTAAAAGTGCTGACTTAACTTTTGGGACCTCTGTTGAGGTTAATGACTGTTCCGCTTGTTTCATTTTGTTCCTTATCGGTTAGCAGGGTAATGATTTCCTGACGCACTGATTCCAATGCGTTTATTTGTCCTATTATATACTTGTAAGTCTCCATCTTGTCAACTCCACCAGAAGTGACAGATATTGATAATTGATTTATTCTATTGTCTAATGCTCTTCTTAATTTAGTTATTACTTGTTCTGGTTCCATGGTTCCTTTCTATTTTGCTAGTTTATCCTTATTTGGACCTTTTTTTATTACGTAGTCTTGAGTTCCATTAGCTCCTGTTTCAACTTCTTTTTTCAAGTTTCTAAACAAACTCATTTGTTTTATCTTTCTGTAATTTTCTTTTAAAAAGCTCTCTATCGCTTTAGTATCTCTCATTAACAATTCCACGCTCTAAGTGATTTATTAATTCTTGAATTAGGATCTCTGGCTGTTTTAGCAGAAGTTAATTTCTTTTTCATTCCACCCATTCTAGCACAGAACGAAGCTCTTCTTTTATTTCCTACTTCTTTTGAGGGTGCTTTTAAAGTTCCTTTTGTATAACTAGCTCTACCTTTAGCATTCAATCCACCTTTAGGATTTTTACCTTCTTTTCTAGTCCAAGCTGCAGTAGCCATTATGCTGTACTCGTTTTTTTAGGAAAACCTTTTTTCATATTAGCGTAAGCTTTCTTTGTTATTGTAGAATCTTTTTTACTTCTTGAAGTACCGGCTTTCTTACGAGCGTTGATGTTGGCCCATAGACCTTTTGCTTTAGCCATTATGCTATTGCTCCCTTACACTCCAAACATGAATCTCTAAATCTTGTGTGCCTTATACAATGAGTAGGTTTAAGTATTAAAGGTTCTTCTATAACTACATCATCGCATTTACATGCTTTGATAAAAAATAGTTTACAGATAAAACTTTTAATTGATTTAAACATTTATTTTTTTAATATTGGACTTATACCTTTGATAGCACATCCACCGTGTTTATAACCGGCTCTGCCACCTTTAGAAAACGAACCTTCTGATGCAGACCTTTTTTTAGATACTATTGTTTGAACTGTATCCGCAAAACGTTTAGCTTTTTTAGTTGCTTTAGCATCTATTTTTTTATCTTTTTTATAATTGTCACCTATCATACCTACACCACCCAACATTTTTTTCTTCATCTTATCGGATTCTTTATTTGAAATATTTACAACATCAGGGTGATCTTCAGGATGATTAACTCTCATAGTTTCATCATTCATTGTTTTATCACCTATTAATGATTTTTTATTTGGTTTGTAATCTTTAGCCATTATTTTTTTCCAGTTGCTTTGTCAAGCATGCCTTTAATTACTTTAGTATTTTCTCCTTGTATTCTTTTATAGGATTCTGTATTTGATTCTGATTTTCCTGCTTTACTTTTAAAAGTAATAGGCATCTTATTTTCCATTTCAAAAACAGTTTGACCTAATTTTGCTTTTGAAGCTTTAGCTTTTTGTTCAGCAATACTATTGCTGCTTTTTATTTTTTCTAATTTTCTTGTATTAATTTTTGTTTTAACTTTATTGATAGCTTGACCTATACCTGAAGCTATTTTTTTACCAAATTCATAGTTTGGTCTATTAAATAATTTACTCATAATTGTTTTCCTTTAAGTTATTTTCTTTTTATCAGATCTGTTGCCTTAAGTCCATAGACAGATGCAATTACTCCGACAAAAATTGTTTGGTACCAAAACGGTAAATTTCCAAAGTGTACAAAGAATATCTCCATTTTCTCCATATGTACAGGATTATCTGACCAGACACTCCATCCTAACATTACAATCGGAATCGACAATAAAACTAAAATAAATTCGTCTTTCCAGTCTGATTGTCTAGCTTCTAGTAATTTTCCAGAATACTCTAATTCTCCAGTACTCATTTTTTGAGCATGTTTCATCGCAGCATCCGACATAAGCATTTTAGTTTGTTGCTTATTTTTGTAAATGTGTGAGCCTGCAGAAACGGCTAATTTAATTGCCGAAAACCACATATTAAAACCAAGTAGCTTTTACAGGTTTTCTAGTCTTTGTACCTTTAACAGTTACTGTGTCACCTTGAGCAATGTAGTTTCTTCCTCTGATACTTGTTTGAGATCTAGGATCTAAATGCAAGTTTTGAGAAGACGTTTCTACTTTAACTCCGCCACTAGCGTAACCATCTTTGTTTACTCCAACTGCTTTTGTTATTTTCATATTTTTCTCCTGTTAAGTTAATATACTAATATCGAGGACCTTTCAAGCGATTAACATCTCTAGCTTTCATAGCATCAGATGTTAGTTTTACTTCAGCAGACATTAACGCTTTGTCCATAGCTGTATCAGCTCTTAAATGAGCTAGTTCTTCATTTTGTTCTAGTTTTTCACTATTGAGTGCTTTTGCTTGCATCATTTTCATTTTATCAAGACCTAGTCTAGCTTCGTCTTCTTTTGCCTTACGTTCAGCATCCATTGCTTTAAGATCAACTTCTCTTTCTTTAAGTTTTAATAATGGATCATGATCAAATTGATCAGTGATAGATTTTTCTTCCTTCATAAAATCTTCAGTCATTTCAGCAATTAGAATAGCTTTTCTTGCTTCAATCTTTTGTGAGATTTGTTGAAACTGTTGTTGAGCTTGAGGATTCTGAACAGCCGCTTGTTGCATTTGTGGTAACATTTGCATTTCTTGTGGGAACTCTAATTGTACTTGTTCTTGGGCCATGATTGAAATGTGCTCTAAAATGTTTTTAGATAACGCTGCAGTTATACTTGGATTATTTCTAACAAAATTAGAAGCCATAAAACTTAAGTGTGCTGTAACGTGCGCTCTGTGATCTTGACCTGGAAACGCTTGAAAAGGTTTCTGACCCATTGCATCAATATGTTCTAACGCCGGATCTTTCGGTTGATTTTGTGGTGGCGCAGGTAATATTGAATCTATATCTTTTACACCAATTGCTGAATACATATTTCTATAAGCCATATACATATTATGCATTTGTGGATTAGATTGAGCTAATTGTAATTGTGTTTGTGCCATTGATATTCTTTGACTCATTGAAAATATGTTTGGATCAGCTACCGGTAAAATATCTACCTTGTCATCAAAATCTGTAACTTTAACATTTCTCGATGCCCCTGGAACATCATAAGGATATTCTGGTGGTAAATAAGTTTTAAAAATATTTGCTAGTAATTTGAATTCATTCTTCAGTGAAGAGTACAGTCTTTTATGGATTGCTGACATCACTCTTGAACCCCGTTCTAAAAGAGCTACAGTTGTACCAACAGCTGCTTGTTGGTTCCCATCACCAACTTGCATGTCAGCAATTGATGCGAATCTTTGTCCTGCTTGAACTACAATCCCCATCAACTGTAATAAAGTCTGTGAGGGTTCTTTATAAGGTAAGAATACGAAAGCATCTTTTAGATTACCCCCTGGAGTATCTACATCTTTAAATTCTCCTGGTTGAATCGCTGTAGCGTCATCTTGAACTCTAACGCCTCTTTGTTTAAATCCTGCTGGTAAATTTGATAATGTACCTGCATCTAATAACTGACGAAGAGCTGAAGTTGCAGTTCGACTCAAACCCCCAATCATATGAATTAATCCTAAACCATAAAAACCTAGTCCTGGTAAAAATTTAAAATGAACAAAATATTGGATTTTATTTTTCTTAGGGTCTTCAGGTTTAAAGTTTCTTCTAATTGATAAAACTTTTCTACTACCTTCTTCGATTGTTACAATGTAAGGTAATTTAATTCCAGTGGGCTCACCATCTTGACCCATATCTTCAAAACCTTCTAAATCTAAATTAACATGACACTCAATTAAAGTGTACATTGATTCTACTCTTTGCGATTTTGTAACTCCTTCTATTTCTCTCTCTTTTTGTTTTAATTGATCCGTAACTGAATCTTGTGGTTTTGCTAATTCTATATCAGAATAGAAACCCGATACTTGTTGTTTTCTTAAATCATTTTCAGATATTTTTAAAACATGGATAACTGCTTCTGCATCATCTAATGAAGTTGCTGTATAAGGAACTACTAAATCATCAGCTGGAATAAATTTAGATACAGCTCTGCCTAATAACTCATCATAATAAACTTTTTTAAATGTTGATCCTGATAGAGGTAAATAAAATAACATTTGATCAAACTCAGGCTCATATTCTTTCATTTGATCCATCAATTGATAGTTCATAAAATCTTTAACTCTTTGAGCTTGTGCTTCTTTTGGAGGTGTTGCTGCACCCATAACCATAGTTCTAACAGGTCCATCTGAAGGTAATAATTCTTTATAAGCTAATGCTTGAAATTGTGTAACCGCTTCTGCAAGAACAGGGTGAGTTGCACCTGACGCTCCTTGGAAAGGTTCTGTTCTATTATCGTATTTAAATCCTAATAAATCTAATCCAGTAATATAAGTTCTTTCCCAATCTGCACGAGAAGTTTTATATTCTGCATAATCGCTTTGTAATTCATTACCAATAATATCTGTAACGTCTTCTGGAAGAAGATCATTTAAATTTGCAAATGGATCATTTTCATCTGGCCCTTGTACTGCATTTGGATCAAAGTCGATAGTTGCTCCACCATCTTCTTCATCTGTAATTTCTACTGGCCCTTGTCCCGTCTCTTCAATTTCCTCAACGTTAACTTCTTCTGAAAGTTCATTAGGTACTAATGTATTAGGGAGAGCCTTATCTATATCTGCCATATTTTTTATCCTGTATTGGTTTATCTTGTTTTCTCTCTTTAATCAACCCTTGAGAATTAGGTCCCCTTAATGGTGGAATGTCCTTCCATTTAACATGTTTCATGTTTTTTACAAGTGTTAAATTTTCTTTTGTCATTATTTAGTACTATTCTTAAAATTCATATCTAATAATTCTTCTACGAACTCATCATAATAATTACCAGAATCATCTGTGATGGATGAATGATAGGCAAACTTTTCTTTGTCTGTCATTTTGGCAACTCTCTTTGAAAATTTATCATAATTATCTTTTCCATATGTTTTATCTTTGTTTTTATATTTATTTAATAGGTCGTCAACACCTTGACCTCCCATATCATCGTAATGTTCTAATTTTACGTTATGTCCTTTTTTTTGTAATTCTTCCATTATATAAGCTGCTTCCTCAGTAGGAATATCTTCATAATCATCCGTAAATTTACCACCTTTAACTTTAACTTTATTTTTAATACTTTTACTATTTTTCATAATAACCGCTAAAGATTTTTTAACTGCATCGGTTAAACCGCTTACATCAATCATTGGATAGTCACCACGTCCAATTGCCATCAAACCATTTTCTGTCATCACGTCAGAATCATCAATAATAGTTTTTAATGTAAAAACTGCATCCGGAGCTGATTTTGTTTTAGCAGCTTTAATTCCTCCAAGTCCAATTGATTGTAAAGCAACCATTAAGCCTCCTGAAGCAACTAACTTATTAAAATCTCTTCTACCTTCTCCTCGAGCAGTTAAAGTTTCATCAACTAATTTTTCTAAAGTCTTATTATCTTTTACTTTACCAATTGACTGACTTAACTTCTTTAATAAATCAGGCCCTTTAAATAAATTTTTTCCAGCAGAAAGGATTCCACCCATATTAGCAAACTCTCCCAATGATTCTAAGAGGTCTCCAACAGATCTTGCTTCATCTGTTAAATTTTTTCCAGTTTTATCTGCTAAAGCAGTTAGCCCAAGGTTTTCCGCTAATGCACCGGGTGTCATATTGTTGATAAACTCGTTAAACATTTCCTTCCCAACAAATTTTGCTCCAAGGCCAGGTAATCCTTCTACTCTATCTCCTGGTTTAAATAAAGGTTTTCTGATTATATCGGAAGCTAACTTGGCTGTTGCGAACGGAAGTCTACCCGCCCATTCAGCTATATTAGTTACTCCTTTTAAAGGCTTAGCAAGATAATGAGGTACGTTCTTATAATTTACCATTCCACCAATTTTATCTACGACACCTGCTTCTTTGTAATTGGTTCGTGGTCCGTGGTCCGTGGATCTTGGACCCTCTCCTAATAATCCTGCTAGACCGCCTTCTGCAAATGGTTTTGTAAAACCAATATTAAAACCACTTGGTCCAACGCCTGCTACAAATGATGAATCATTTTTAGGGTTATCCCTACTAAAACCTACTCTTGCGTCTCTAGGATCAATATTAATATTATTAAAATCATTTATAACATTTCCAGTACGGTCTCCCTCCGTTTTTATATTATCCATAAACCCTCCATAAAGACTGTAGTCTGTTGGTTGATATTTTTTTAATGGGTTTTCTTCTGGAAGATTTATTGTCTGTGATTCAAGATAAGCCTCTAGTTGTGCTCTTAATTTTTTTTCTTCTTCTAATTCTTTTTTAGTTTTCTTTTTTCTTTTAGGACCAATAAAAACATCTTCTCCCTCTTTGTATCCCGTTCTACCTCCATCTGCAAGACCATAAGCTTTTACCCCCTCTGGACCAATTCTACTTTTAGTTCTCTCTGAATTTTCTATAACTTTTCCTAAATTATGGCTACCCATCATCATTTCAAAAATCTTTTTTTTTATTTCTTCGGGTATTTCTTTCTTTTGGTTTCTAACCACATCCATACCTTGAGCGTATCCTGTTCTTTCTCCCAATAATCCTGCTACACCACCTTCTGCATACTTACTTAAATATAAGTCTTCTGAATTTTTTATACTTTGTAATTTTTCTGTACCTCCATTAGAAAAAGGTTCCATCATTCTATCATACTCTTCTTTTGAAATATCTCCATTTTCAAATGCCTTCGGGGCATGTTCATGTATTAAATTAAACATAGTTTCAGCTCCTAAAGTTTTTAAAGCAGCTTCGGGTTGTTTATTTAAAATTTGTAATACTTGATAATCTTTACTGGGCTTAGGTTGAGGTAAAACCGTATTACCTTCGTTGTAAGGAACTCTAGTCGTGTCATTATCTTCACCTAACAAATAACTTAAACCTGTTGAAGTCGTTGCTTGAGATCCGGGGGCTATTAACATATTTCTTGCCATCAGAGCATCCGAACCGTGGCCTATGTTTGAAAGATCGGGTTTTATTTGTGCTTGGCCTCCTTGGTAAAAACCTTCTGGCTCATCTGGATCTTTTTTATTTCTAAGTCTTTCAGCCGCCTCTTTATTTTGTTTTTTAATTCTTGCAATTATTTGCTCATCTGTTTCTTTTACTACATCTTTAAATTGTGCAGGAATTATATTTCCGCCTCTATCTTCATATAATGCAGGATCTGTTTTTTTAGGTATTTCTGGAAGATCCGCACGTCCTGGTCTTTCTTTAGTCCAATCTGTAATTCTTTCCGGAGGGAAATCTATTACGTCTCCTGATTTTTTCTTCCTAAGTAAAAGATCAGAAATTCTTCTTCCTTCAACTGAATCTGGTGACATAGTACTTAAGTCATCATTATCAAATTTTACAAGTGGCTTTTTTGTAGCCTCTTCAATTAAATTTAAATATTTAGTAACATCCTTTTCACTTTTAATAAATTCATCTAATCTATTCATAGGTAAACCAGATTGTTGAAAAATTGCTGCGATCTCACCAGCTTTAGATTCAGCTTCACCTTTACTAGCAATAGATGCAATACCTTTTCCTCTTTTAGCAAGAATTTTTCTAGCTACGGCATGGATATACTTTAATGCTGCTATTGTTGTGTCTATTGTTTTTGGCATACTTAATAATATTCTCTTTTTCTAGGCGGTTGTTTTTCAATTACATAATCTTCGGGGTGAGTTATAAAACCACCCTGTCTAAATCGCATAACAGCCATAGTCATAGAATCAACCAAGTCATCATGATCTCCATGTGGGAATGCCGCGCATTCTTCCACCACTTCTTCTGCGAAACGCATATCTGGAGCCCAGATTAAACCCGCTTCAAAAAGAGGTGCACATGAATTTATTCTTACATGCTTATCATTTCCTCGGCTCGGAGTAAAGGGCATAACTGGAATATCCATTTGACGAAATTCATGGGTCAGTGGTGTTCCGGACGCTTTTTGTTCAATGACCACCATGTCAGGATTCCAATATTTATATTGTTCAAGAGCTGCACGTCTTAATTCTGGAAATTCAAATCGATCTTTTAGACAATCCATTAAAATTAAATTAGCGGGACCATCAATTTCAGGATGAAATACACCCCAAGTCGTGATCGCACTAAAATCGGCAGTTTCTTTTTTTAAAAAGGCAGTATCATACGATTGAATAACATAACTTATATCTGGTAACGTGTCTCGATCCCATTTTCGCCACCATTCACGTTTTATTATCGCTCCTTCTTCAGAAGTTGGCTTTTGCATCCACTGCGCGTTCCATTTACCTATGGGCAAAGTCGTTTTTACTTTTTCAAGCTCTTCTAACTTCCAATATTCAGGCCAAACCGGTTGACCTTCGTTTGGTCCGTGGTCCAAGATTGCCGGAAATTCAACAACGTCCCATTTATCCCCTTTTACATTGCCTTGGTTCTTTAATAAAGTTCCTGTTAAATCTTTTTTACTCCACCGTGTCATAACGAGCACGATTTTTGCTCCTGGCTGTAATCTTTGTCTCGGACCGGATGTGTACCATTCGTAAGCATTATCAAATGCGTCTTTTGACATCGCATCTTGCTCCGAGTGAGGATCATCTATAATTAATAAGTCAGCACCCCGTCCAGTAATTGCTCCACCGACACCTGCAGCGAAATACTCGCCGCCTTGTGCTGTTTCCCACCTCCCAGCGGCCTTACTATCTTCCTGTAATGTAGTTTTGAAAATTTTAGAATATTCTTCACTGTCAATTAAGTGTTTTGCTTTACGACCGAATCTTACTGCAAGCTCCCCGGTGTGAGTGACCTGTATAATCTTGAGCTTAGGCTCACGGCCCACCATCCAGGCGGGAAGAAGAAAAGATGCAAACTCAGACTTAGTATGTCTAGGTGGCATATTAACAATTAATCTGTTTATTTTACCAGTTGCAAGATCATTAAATTTTTTAGCAATTATTCTATGGTGCGCACCTTCAATGAACTCGGGCCAAACGCACTTAACAAAGGACATAAAATCTTCTTTTGCCCTGTTTTGTATCTTTTTTTCAGTGTGAAGTAATCTTAATTGCTTGAATTGTTTTCTAATGTCGGTCGGTAATTTGCTTATATCTAAGTTATTTAAATCCATTTTAAATTTTTTATAATATTTTTTGCACTTTTTAAGGTGGAGAAGTTTTATACACCCTCTAACTGTCTAAATCAAGCTATATAGTCCGAAATATTGGGACCCCTTTTTATATAAGGGAAGTCGATTACTGAGCGCGCGCGAATTTTCGGATCGCGTCTGGTACCTCTATGGTTTATGTATTATGTGCTGTGATAGGGGGCGCAACCTGTGCGTGTGAGTGTGGTCCTACAGGACCACACAGTTGGTGTTCGGTTTAGTTAGCCCAAGTATTAAGGGCGTCCTTCTTAATTAGTATTGTTGGTCCCGCAACAAAGTCATCATGTCCCCATAAATATTTATCCTTAGTAAATGTAGTACGCCATAACGTTGTCGCTTCTTGGTTAATGGGTAACCCCATCATCTTACCTTCTTCATTTAATAATAGTAAGTCACCATTCGGCATTGATACAACCTCAACCATTCCACCAACAAACTTAGACACTGCCTTATAATCTGGCTCATCTTTTTTGTCTGTGATAATCTTGAACTCTGCTGTTGTGTTTGTCTGTGTCATTTGTATTCTCCTGTATGTTTGTTATAGGGCTAGCCTATATTAATAGGCTAGCCTTGTCAAATGTTAATTCCAAAGATCCTTGACCATTGCGCCATTGGTCGCCGAGTTAAGCGCTTCAAGATACTCGGTCTCTGTCATTTTAAGATAAGTTAAACAGAACTCATGTTTGATCTGTTGAGTTTGTCCAGGTGTCTTGATGTAGTCAACTGCTTTGTCTAACATCTCTTGACGTCTCTCGCCTCCTGGCATGTACTCGGCTTTAATTGTTCTTGTCATATTATTTCTCCTGTATAAGTTAATATATCCCTATCCTATACTATCCATTATAGGTGTCAACTGTTATTAATCCCCTTCGGCCGTCTGTAATCTAGCCAAGATTTTAGCATGGCTCTCGATTGCTTTCTCTAACACTTTTAGTCTATCCTCTATATATTTGTCTTTCTTTCTTTTATCTGCTTCCATTCTATTCTTTGTATGCACCTCAAAGTGTTCGTCATTTAATTGTGTCATTTTTTATCACTCCATAATCTTAAACCTATTAATCCAAATAACATTGCTATAAAAAATAGTTCATACATTAATTGTTCAGTCATTAACAACACCCCACGCAATAACCTTGTTTCCAACTTTTCTCCCCTATTTTTATAGTTTTACTACACGATCGGCAAATATTATACTTCTCACAATACTCATGCGATTTAACAGTGGCCTGTTTTTTTTCCCACCCATTTGTAATGAACTCTTTTTTTAGTCTTTCTACTAGTGTTCCCATGTTATTTCTCCTGTATTAATTAATAACCTATCCTAGCATTAATAGGATAGGTGTCAAGGGTTAAAATTTGCCTTATGTGTAATACAACCTGAAGTTGAATTGTTTATATATATACCACCATCCCCAGCCACCATCCAATGGTAATGAATAATTTTAGCACTGTCAAGAAGTTTATTTGCATTTAAGTAAAATAAATATCTTGTTTATTAATTGTCCTATGTTATAAATGACATAGCCCACATTTAAAGATTTATCGGCTCTTAAAACTATAAATCTTAATGGGACTTGCACCAGCAAAAGCAAGTAGGACTCAATAGCAGGTTTCTTTATACCTCTCCTGCTACTGATCCCTGATCCATTATGTAAGTACCAGGAATTTATTCATGGGCCTTTAATGGATCTGGGATCGGAAACGGTCATTCATTAGTAGAGCCCGCTGGGGCCAGCAATGGTCCCAGCATAACCCAAGGAAAATATGACAGAAGAAATAGAACAATTTGATACATGGTTAAGCACAGCACAGCTGGGAGATAAGTATACTTATTTCACAGGTAATATTGCCCACGCGTCCGTTATACTAGGCGGAGATAAAATAAAAAAATTAAGGGACCATGTCATGAATACATGCTGTGATTGGAACTTGGACCCTTTACCAACTAAAGCAACAGACAACAAGATCTTATTTAAATCAAAAATAAGACTAGTACAAAAAAGACTAAAAAGATATTGGGACAAAAAAGAAAAAGATGTCTTGAATGAAACAGCTTACATAGCTGTTAAAATATAGAATGTTGGGCCCGCAAGGGCCCATACAACCTGAGGTTGAAAAAAAAGAAAAAAAAGAAAAAAGCACCAAGCAACAAGCGCCAAGCGCCAAGCGCCAAGCGCTGCAACCTGTAGTTGTATATAAATTAAAAAAAGATTTGACAATGGTTCATGGATAATATAGGATAAGTACTTAATCAATAAAGGAGAAATAAATGACAAAAAAGTTTACTGAAAAAGAAAATCAAATTTGCGATATGATGGCCTGGTTGGCGTGTCATGCGGATGAAGATTGTCCGGGTGAATACAGAACCAAACATTTTAGGATCGCCTTGAAAAAAGCAATCGATTATTTAGAGAGCAGTGGTTGGTATGATTTTAACACAGCGAGGAACCATGACAAAATTTAAAATAACAGCAGGACAAACACAATACACAACTTATGAAATTGAAGTAGAAGCCGGCAGTTCGGAGGAAGCGGAAAAAATTGCCTTAGCTACTGATATGAATAAATGGGATAATGAGCGCACTGAGAATGGTGACGCTTTAAGTATAGATGATATTGAGGAGGTAATTGAATAAAGCTTCAAGCCTCAAGCGGCAAGCCTTAATATGAACACAATTAAATAATACACTTTATTAAACATACAGGAGAATAAAATGGGTAAATATACCAAAGAACAATATACGCAATTTGTAAAAACAATGAGCGATGAAGACTGGAAACTGATCAGAGGAAAAATGGAGGAAAAAATTCCAGATGTTAAAAAATGGGACGAGAATCTATTTAGATCTTATTCTCTAAGAGTTGTAACCGCTGGATCCAGGAAGGAGGATTTAAACTAATGAAAAGAATTAAACATAGAGATTTAACTCACTACTTTCTACAAGATCATAGATACCTGCCGCGATCCTATCTTGCCAGCTGCGAGCGCTTTTTCAAAAGCTTCAAGCTCCACGGGCCAGGAACCAGGGCCCGAGCTTCAAGCGTCAAGCATCAAGCGGCAAGCCTTAATTCGGACACAATTAAATAGTACTATTAATTATACAGGAGAAATAAATGCTAATAAAAGATGCTTTAAAAATTACGGGCTCATTTACAAAAACTTCAAAAATGCCGGGCTTAAGTTACAGCCTCCCGGCGTGGGAATGCCAAACGGGCGCTAAACTTCGGAAGGTTGAGAGCTCACCGTGTTTCGGTTGCTATGCATTAAAGGGTAATTATACAAGATACCCGGCTATTAAAGCAGCGCAATATGTAAGACTCAACTCACTCACCAATCCGTTATGGGTTGAAGCGATGGTTGCAAAAGTTAAAAATCAAAAATGGTTTAGATGGCACGACGCCGGCGATGTACAGAGCCACGAGCATATGGCTAATATTTTAGAAGTTGCAAGATTAACGCCTCACGTAAAGCACTGGATGCCCACACAAGAGCGGCCTTACCTCCCAGACCCTGAAGTTGTACCAGATAATATGGTGATCAGATTATCGGGCAGCAAGGTCGACGGACCAGCGCCCACGGCCTGGAGTCATACGTCGACGGTTGTTACAGATGGAAAACCTTCTTGTCCAGCTCCAACGCAGGGAGGCAAGTGTAAAGAGTGCCGGGCTTGCTGGAATAAAGATATTCAAAATGTATCATACGGAAAACATTAGTGTGGTTTTTTAAAAACGGCGCTGGCTGGTGCCAGCGTCATAATCCAGAGAATACAGAACCTAGACCGAGGAAATCTCGAGCTCCTATATTCAGGGCCCGTGGACCGGGGACCAAAGCCTCAAGCTCCAAGCCTCAAGCTCCTAAAAAATGAACACTAGATTATTAAAAATAAATGCAATGAAAAAATTTACCCGCTGGTTAGATATTAATTCAGTGGCAGTTCCTTTATGGGATCTGTATAATCCTTTGGGAAAGATATACAAGGGTCTCGAGCGGAGGGCTCAAGCTGCAAGCGCCAGGAATAGCTTTTGCAAAAGCCGCAAGCGCTTAGGTTGGGAACAAATGTTTTTTAGAATAGAGCAATTTTCTAAAGCTCAAAAATTATTAAAGTATATACAGAAAAGAAAGACCCGAACCTCAAGCGCCAAGCTCTGAGAGCATTAAGCGACAAGCATCAAGCCCTTCGCTGCAAGCTTCAAGCTTCAAGCCACAAGCAGCAAGCTCCCTGATCCGTGAACCACGGTACATGTAATAAGTATTAGAGGACCACGGACCGCGGGCCTCTATAAGGATAAATGTATTGTTAGGATGTCTTAAATGGAAGGCAATTTGATGGGGAGAAAAACGTATTTTTTTACCCTTTGTTACTTTTAATTCGATAGTGAAGAAGTGGCTATTATTATTGTAGACCAATAGATCAGGAGTACCAAGTAAGCTAAGATTCTCAAGTCTAATGAGAGAAAATTCTTTAAAATTCTTTTTAAGTTTTTGGTATAATTTAGCCTCTGGGCCCATATGTTTTTTAAAGTAACCATGTCATGCAAATACTAGAGTGCATCACGTAATTTATCTGGAATAATTATCTTTCTATCGGTCTTTGTTTTCAAAACTAGACGATGAGATTGGTGGTTTTTACTTAACCCAATTATTGTTTGATTGTTTTCGTGGACTTCCATTTTTTTAATTTCTTCTAAGAATCCATTGATCTCTACCATGATGACAGCATCACTCATAGCATTACCTTGACGAGTTCCGTCTTTTTTATTCTCGGTAAATTTAGATAAGAATTCTTGTAAGTCTCTTACTCTCATTTTTTAGTTTCTGCAAGAAGTTTTTCTATTTCTTTTTTATAAGTATTATTATCATACTCCAGCTCTTGAATATATCTAGCTAAACCTACTATCTTAGTGCTTAACTCTTCTATAATTTTTTTAGAACCTGAAAGTATATTATCAGTTTTAATCCATTCAGCTTCTTTTTGTTTATATGCCCAGATTTGTTTTTGATGCTCTTCAATCAGAAAAGTTAAATCTAAAGTTCCTCTATCTTCTACAGTTTCATTCATAATTTCTATATGTTTTTTAGGTGGGTTAGGTTGTGCAGCGCTTGGTCTAAAATTATCTTTCATATTGACTTTATATGACAGTTACCTTAAAATGTCAACATGGGAGTTCCTAAAAGATTAACTGAAATGCAAAAGAGGTTTGCCGAGTTTATAGTATTCGGTGACGAGGAAGGTCCTGTATCTCAATCAGAAGCAGCTAAGCTAGCTGGATACAGTCACAAAAGGTGTAAAGTAGAAGGATCAGAATTATTAAATCCTAGACTATCTCCATTAGTAGTTCAATATGTAGATTCACTTAAGCAAGAGCGAATAAAAAAGCATGAAATTACTTACGATAAACATTTAGCTGAACTAGATAGAATTAAGACGGCCGCTTTAAAGAAAGGCAGTTTCTCTTCTGCTGTGAACGCTGAAGTATCTCGAGGCAAGGCAGCAGGATTATACATAGACAGAAAAATAATAAAACATGGGAAATTAGAAGATTTATCAGAAGAAGAAATAGAATTAAAAATGAAAAAGATTTTAGAAGACTACGCTCCGATGCTGAATATGAAGACTGTCGAGGCCGAGGTTGAAGAGGTTGAGACGATAAAACCATCTAAAAAAGCAAAAGAATTATTAAATTAATATCTAGCACCTTTTCTCATATTATCTATAGGAAATAAAGGTTGAAGATTAGTATAATTAAAACATTTTCTTTGTTCTTCAGGCTTAATTAAATCAAAACTCGCACAAGGTCTAATGTGATCTACATGAAATGAACTTCGATTTTCCCAACTCATTCCAGGTTTAAATTGTTTCTCTAAGTGTTGTTTTAGAAATTCAATACTACACCCTAATAATTTCATAGTAGAAGCTGATTTACTATTACCTTTTAAAGCTTCTCGGAGCCTATTACGAAGTAAATGGGTTAACCTAAAAAGTGGATCAGTATCTCTTTTTTGTTTTTTATAACTATATATTTTTTCCCTATTAGCTAATTCATATTCTTTTTTATATTCAGAAATCTGTTCTCTATTATCTAATCTATACTGTCTATTATATAGTATCCGACTTTCTCTATTATCTAAATGATACTGTTTTCTTTCTTTAGAAATCTTTTCTTTATTAGCTAAGTAATATTGTTTTTTCTGTTCAGAAATCTTTTCCTTATTATCTAATATATACTGTTTATTATAAAGCCTCAGTTTTTCTTTTTTGGATAAGACTATAGCGCTCTCTTCTTTTACGCCTAAGCTCTTCTTTATTTCTTTGATAGTATCTTCTAGTAGAATCATTCCTATCTTCTATATTTTTATAAGGCATTTGTCAACATCCTTAATGAAGCTTTGTCATCTTCAGAACACAAGAAGTCGGGAAAACAGAACGTTCACTAAAAGTTATAGTACCATCATCATCAATATCATAGCCGGCAAAGATTTTTACAGTATGTTTATCTTTACTAAATAGATAACCTTCACTTACAGGAGTCGCTAGCTTCATATTCTTAAATTCTTTATCAGAACCCCATCCACCTTCAGTAACAATATCACACCAATCAATTTTATACCTTGAATATGGAAATGTAGCCTCTTGTTTTATCAACTTAGGTTTAGAATAGGTGTTTAAATTCCTAGATTTGTTTTTTCTATTAGGCATAAGAACCTTATATATCAAAAATATAGGCATGGACAGGGTAAAGGTAAAAGTAATTTAATTGTGTCTGAAATAAGGCAAGATAGGATCGCGATACCTAAAGGGGTAATTTATATTTTTTTTATTTATTTGCGCTAAAAAATCTGGGAAGGTGTCGCGATTGGTAAATAAGCTTGACCTATCTCCTAGAAGCATTGGTATAAGCGCTTCAATTGACCAAAACATCGCGACACCTGTAGTGTCGCGAAAGTGTCGCGATGTCGTTTTATGCGATAAAAAGTGTCGCGATTTTGCCTCCAGGTGTCGCGATACATTAGAATGATTCTAATCTAGCCCCAAAAGTGCGACATTCTGTCCACAATCGCGACAATCTGTCACATTCCTTTTAAAATCGCGACACTTCGAAGCAAATCGCGACACCTATCGCGACACCTAGAATGGCGTAAAATGCAAATCGCGACACTTCCGCGACACCTAGATTCTGCCTTATTCTGCCTTAATCTTGCCACAATTAGAACACAATTCATCTTAATTGATCCATGGTCCGTGTTCCATGCCTCTTGATCCAGTAATATTGGGTAATGATAGGTGCTGCTAGGACGTGATGAAAAGGGGTAAGAAGCCATCCTAACAGCTTAAGAGCCTATCGTCTCTCTTGAGGGTGCTCCGCCCCGTTCTCTAACTCATTAATCTTGTATCTTTGATCTGGAAATCGTTCTAATATAATTGCTATATACCGTTCTATTATTTCAGGTTTAAAAATTATTTGTAATTCAAAAAGAGATCGTTCAGCTTTTGTTAAATTCCATAATTGGGAAGTAAATAATGTATTTTGTTTATCATAACCTATATTGTTAAAGATACGGTCGGGAGACACATTGGAAAAAGTTTTAACTTGGTTATTTATATCAAATTTTTTATTAGCCATAGTCATTGTAAAAGGAATATGAGTCAAAGGACATCTATAACCATAATGTGCTACTTGTTCATCAAAATGTTTAATAAATTTTTGTGCAATAAAAGGATTCTTACGATTTACACCTTCCTTTGGAAAATCTATAAGTTCATTTTCTCCTAAAACTTGTCTACCTCTTTCTAATTTTTGTTTTAAATGAGCTCTAGCCATCTTGTGCAGAGTTAACATATAACCTCGTTTACTATTTTGATATATTCTATTTGTTTCTCTATTGTGTGGGGCATCCCGCATTGAAACCCATTTCCCCTCAACAAAACAGAATGATGCAGTGGCATTACGTTTGTTTCCCTGTTCATCTATATACCGGGCATTGTCTGAAACGGCTCCTGTTATTGGATTTGTGTATTTTAGTGGATATTTCCCACTTCCTTTAATTCTTGGCATTATAAATTTGCTCCTAAGTGTAAATAAATCCAAAGCGCTGTAAATAAAGTAACTGATGTTAATTCCATTGCAGCTGTCATGATTTATCCTTTAATCTATACATAATTTTCCCTGTAGTTCATTATACATATCTAATCTTTTTAGAAACTCATGTTTAGATTTTCTTAATTGTATTCCTTCAATTTTAAACTCCTGGTAATAAAGATCTGGTGTACAAATCATTATAACTCCTTGTTTAATTTGTGACCCATAAACATAATCATGGGCCATTGCGTAGGCAGAAATTTGTAAATAATAATCTTGAATCCATTCTTCTTTTTTTGGTCGATTGCTTTGCTTAAAATCTACGACAGTCTCCATACCATTGTGGGAGCAGATAAGGTCTGTAGCGCCGGCATAGAGCCCTGGATAGTGCAACATAACTTCTGATCCATAATATTCGTCTACTGGCGTTAGACCTACTTCAATAATTTTATCAGCCATGGGCCGTGCTTGTTGGCCTATGGGAGTTAGATCTATGATGTTAGTTCCAAGAACATAATGTTCTAGATATTTGTGCATACAAGTTCCACGACTTGCACTATGATTTTTTATTCGTTCTGCGTTTTCTTCGCCAACTTTAGCTTTCCATTTTTTTATAAAATCTTGATTCTTTGTGGCGCCGAGTACAGTCGTCACTGACGGTAGTTTATAATTACCGATCTCATACATCCTGGTCCCTGATCCGGGGTCCGTGAGTTGTTTACCTTGTATATACTTGTATTTGTTACTTTTCTTTATCATCACGTTCCTTTTTGTTTGCTAACGATTGTTTATAACTCTCATCAAGTTCTTGTTGTTCTTTTTTGAATTTATCTTCTTCTAATTTCTTAATCAATTTATTATATTCCTTTATGTCTTTATCTTCCATCATTCTTGTTTTAACAATCCTAACTCTTCAAGTCTATCTGCAATCCATATATCCGGCTCCCCTTCTCTTGCTTTCTGTACTCCATAAGGCATATCGGATTGGAAATATTCATAAAGTTCATCATATAATACTGTTCCCATTTCAACTGCGTCCTCTGCATCTTTATCTAATGCGTCGTGTTTAATTAATATGTTTTTTACTTCATCATATTCATTCATTTTATTTCTTCTTTCTATTTTTAATTGTTATACTCCAAGGTGCATTAGCAGTCCTTAGACCTTTTTTACTAGTATCCCAGTATCGTTTACAAAGATTACCGCTTCCTGCGATAAACTCATGTTGTTTTTCAGAATGTGGATCGTAAGGTCGTTTTATTTTCTTACCATCAGACTTTGAAAAATAATTAATATAGTATTGGTTTAGCATTTGTTTCCCTTTGGATTGTACATAGTATATTTTAACGTTAGTTCATCGCCTGCTGCTATGTTTTCAACAACGATAACGTCCCACTTAACAAAACTCGGTCCAACTTGAATTTCCTTCCTAGAGCAATTAGGTGTATTACTATGGTTAATAAAGCCCCCTAGAGGCGTTCTAATGAACATCTTATCGATTTCATAATGAGTGGTCCCTAAATTACAGCTTACGGTTAAATCTCTATTTGTAAATAATCCCTGGCCTTCGATATTCGAATCTTTAATAAATAATCCTTTAGGTAAAGGTTTATAATTCATTTAACACTCTTACTGTTGTTCCAGACATTATTATTAAATACTTGTATCAATCTAGTTAATTTAACCTCATATTTTTTACCAAATCTATTTGTAAAATAAACCTTACAATCTGTTACCGGTAAGTCTAAATTTCCATATTTAAGTGTATCTATTTTTTCTTTCATTTCTTAAACCATATGTTATCTCTAAATCTATCAAGTTCAACTACATTATCATTGAGATCTTGTATATCTGGTTGATAATGATCAATAATTTGTTCTATTTTATGTAATTTAACAATTGCATAAGGCCAAAATAATTTACATACATGTAAAGCGTCTCTAAAACTACAACGCCAACGGTATTGCATTTTTTTACCTAATTGACCTTTTCCGGGAGGTTTTTCTCGAACTGTACCTACCATTAAAGTTTTATGGACTAATTCTACTACTTCTTTACAAGTCATAGATAATTCTAATCTAATATCCCAAGTTTTATAATCTTTTTTAGAACCTTTTCTTTTCTTAGGATATTGTTTAAAAGATATTGATCCATCTGCATCAAACACTCCTGCAATATAGCCTATATCTAATTTAAAGTTGTCGTTCATTTTTCTACTTTCATAAGTTGTTTTAATATCGTTGTATAAGGATTTGGTTGTAAATCCTTAATGCAACCGGATAGTAGTATCATCAAAGTCAAACTCAAGATCTTCAGGCTCATATATATAAATTTCTCCTTCCGAATCACAAGTCTTACATTGTATTATAAGTTCTCTAGACTTATTACTAATATATCCATTGCCATTGCAATCATTACAGATTGCCGAATGTCTACGATTTTTTAAGTTTTCCATTTAATTTTTTTACTTTTTCATTTGTAATTGATTCTATGGTTTTACTAATTGATAATGGTGCTTCAGGTAAAAGTACCTTAGATATTGCTATCAATTTTTTATACGTACTATGTGTTAAAGATACGTTTCTGTATTTAGTTATGTCAGTCATTTTCTTTCCTTTGTTATATTATCTATATAGAAAAACTCCTACATAGTCAAGTATTAATTATTCTTCTTTATTAACTTCATTGGTTTTCTGACCAGCTGCTAGTATTTTTTTTAAGCCTAGGGCTTGCATTTCTAATTTTGCATAGTTTTTCCATGCAGTTTTAATTAAATTAAGCTCCAATAGTAGATTGCTCCACTGCTTTTGATTTATGTTTTTGCTTGTTATTGTTACTTTTTTCATATTATCTATTCTGTTAATTGTTCCTTCTCATAGAAGGGGCAATCTTTAATTACACAAGGCATTGTGAACTCCATTGGTTTAAGATCTTCTCCCACTAAATTTATTTCACATTTTGGACAGGACCCCCTAGCCATTAAATCTCCAGAAATTCCTCCTACCCTTTCAACAAGAGGCCAATTCTTTTTATTAATTTGTTCAGCTGCAAATTTTAAACCTTCTACGACTTCTTTAGGTTCGTATTCCGATTTAGCTGCAGTTAAAATTAATCTCCCGTATGCAATATAAGGTCTAGCTTCTTTCTTTAGTGTTTTTATTTCTTTTTTTAACTTATCGTGTATTTCTTTATTTTCTTTCTTTAACTTTTCTTCTGGTGTTTCTATTTTAGTTTCTTTCATATCCTTTATATATAGGATACTAAATGATGTTTGTCAACCCCTACCTTGACCTTTATATTTTATATTTTTTTGCCTTTTTTCTGCCTTATTTAATGATTTTTTGTGTGTTCTAGGCCGTTTTTTGTGTTGATCTCGTGGTGCGTGGTCCGCGTTCTTTGATTTTTTCATCGGTGTTTGGCACCTTTCATAATAGTACCATCTGGCATCTTATGAGTTTTCTTTTTAGAATCTTTTGCAAATTTTTTTGCAACGTTAGGTTTGTTTTTAAATAAATATTTTCTTTGTTTTTCAGATTTAAAAGGCATTATTTCCACTCTTTAACATAAGGCTTGGCACCATCTACTCTTGAAGACATGATAGGCAGATAACTTATTTTACCATTAACATGTTGTTCTAAATCTGCACCACATTCCATGCATCTATAAAATTGAGTTGAGACTCCAACTAATGTTGTGACTTCACTACAAGTAGGACATTCTCCTCGTACAACTTCTGCTTGGATTTTAAAATGTTTCTTTTTCATTATTTTTTATTTAGTAGAATTTATAAAACCATATATTCTACTAATAGCTTTGTCAATGCCATTTAACTCACCTTTTATGTGCTGTTGATCACCCTTAATTTCAATTAAAGTTATTAATGCCCATACTAAAATTCCAAATAAAGCAGTAGTTAAAAATCCTATAATTTTCTTAATATCCATTTTCATTTTAAACTCTCTTTACTTCTTTACATATAAACTTAGTTGCTATTCTATTATCATTAATAAAGCTATCTTCTTGTGCAATTATTAATTCTCTAGATACTTCAAATGCAGCAATAGTACATTCTTTCCATGAATTAAATTCATGCTTTATTTCTACTGGATCTAAGCATTGATCATTTATAAAGGAACATAAAAATATTATTAATATAAACTTCATGGTGTATTATACTCTGCCGGTCCACCTAATAAAGCCAGGGCCACCATCAACACAATTAATAATGCTGTAAATCTGTAATCCATCCTGGCGCTCTCCTTTATTGACATGACAAACATTCCTCCCCAGAATTTTTAGGGTCATCACACTCACAAGTATCACAAGTACATATACCGTACACATCTGTGTGGAGAACATCCAGGCAATGGCACTCATGACCGCATTTTTTACATTCATTTTTAATCTTTTTTTCCATTTGTTTTTTCCTCTATTTTATAAAAATAGTTATCAGTATTTTCTGTTCTCCATTTTCCAGAATCTTCAACATCCCATGTTGAAGTTTGTACTTTCCAGTCAGGAATATTATCCTTAACTGTAAATGAAGGCAGATCCCATATACATCTGTTGTTTGGCTGAGCCGCATAGTTGCCGTCGTCTAACGCAATTATGTGAGCGCATTTATGTTCATGCGGAATTTCTGAATGATCAGAGTTAAGTACATTAGCATCTGGGTGAGCCCAGTCAATGGTAAATAAATATTTTCCGTGGTGCCACTTCTTGTCTTTACCTATATATTTTCCGGATGAAGCGCTTAAAATATCCCAATTAGTAATAGCAGGGTAATAAGAAAAACTATTCCACAATTCCAGTTCATCAAGTCTTTTAATGGGAACAGTTTGTGGTTGAAAACCACGTTGAATAAAAGCCGATAAGGGTAGGCGATAAAAGATCGCACCGTTTTCCATGATGGCATGCCATAATATAGCACGTCCTGTAAGTGATGTAATACCGAAGATAATACAGTCTTCAACTTCTCCATGATGTTTTTTAAGATCATATAAATACTCCTTTTTTATTTGTGCGTATTGTACAGGGATATTAGCATTTAGGTAAGACATATTTTATTTTTTTTAAAAGATTATACCATAAATCTTTGTAAATAGGATTTTTAGTCTTATTCCACATTATTGCAGCTTTATCAATTTGTTTTAATAGGCTCATTTTATTGACCCCCAATTTTTACCATATTTGTAATTTACTTTGTTAGGCACTTTAAGAAGAATAGCATTCTCCATAGTTTCTTTTACTATTTTAGCAGTTTCTTCGCTATCAATAGACAAACACAACTCGTCGTGTATTTGTATCTGTGGTAAAATTCCCTGCTCGTATAAGTCTACCATAGCTTTCTTAGTCATATCTGCCGCACTACCTTGAATTAACCTATTCAAAGCTTTGTAAGTAAATGCAGGTTTATAATGTTTAGTAAAGTCGCCCATATAATTATCAGCTATGTGATCTTTATACTTATCTAATAATTCAGCTTTAAAAGCTCTCTTTGCGTCATCTTCTGATAATATTGGAACTGGCTCATATCTATTAATTGTATTATTCCATGATCTGTCTTTAGTTTCCCACTTATTAAATCTACAAAATCTATCTCCCAATGTAAATAATAGTTTATTATCTTCTGCAAACTCAATCAAATCCTGAGATAACTTCTTAACAAACGGAGCTTTCTCATGATAAGTATTAAACAAAACACTAGCTTGAGCTTTAGTTAAATTTAATTCGCTGGCTAATTTTATTTTACCCATACCATAGAAAAGTCCTAGGTTAATTGTCTTGGCCATGGTCCGTGATATGTGAGCCATGTCTGCAACAACTTGGTGAAAGTCTACATCGGATATTTTATAAGACTCTTCAATCTGTTCTAAACTCTCTCTTAAATTATTAGGCATCTCAATATCAGGATTCTTATAAGGATATAAAGTTAAAGCATAGTGGACCACAATCCGTGGTTCTTGTTGACTGTAATCGAATGATCCCCACACACAGCCCTCATCAGGTATAAAAAGTTCTCTCATCTTTTTACCGATGATTCCTTTAGATGGAATTTGTTGTAAGTTAGGATTAGACATTGAGAACCTTCCAGTAACCGTTCCCCCTTGATCTGATCTAATTTGATTAATATCTGCATGTATTCTTCCTTCATGGACAAAATCTAATAAGCCTTCAACAAAAGTATTTTTAGCTTTGTCACATTCTCTAGCTTTTACAATCATTCTTAAGAAACGATTTTCATGAGTCTTTAAATAATCTTTTGGAAGTTTAGGAGTAGTAGATGGAACTAATTCTATTTTAGCTTCCCCTTTTTCATCAAGAAGAATTTTACCATCTTTATCTTTTAATTTTTTCTTCCTATCTTTTGTTTTTTCGTAATCGGTAATTTTCTCATGCTCTAACAAAGCTTTAATAGAAGAAGCAGCCCATATTTCTACATCAACATTAGTATGTTTCTTAATAATTTTTAATAAATTATCCCTACGTTTTTCTAGAAGTTTTCCAAGTGTCTTAGCTTTTTCGACATCTATCCTAACGCCTTTAAACTTCATGTCAACCAAACAAGGAAATAATTTAGTTTCTAATTCAAATATCTTTCTACATGTTTTATATTCTTTACTTCCATCTGGATTAGTTTTTGTATATAATACTTCATCTAATTTTTTTTCAAATAGGCTCCACAGTTTTAATGTTAAATTAACATCTTGTTCTGCATAATCTTTTACTAAATGATGAGGCAGTTTGTGCATATTAGACATTGGATCTTTTATCATTCCATTAGACCACTCTAAAACTTTTTCAGCTAAATCATATTTGTATTTAGTTTCATTTAAATAATCTTTACTGATAGAATCTAAAGAATATTTCATTCTAGTTTCATCAATAACTGATGCTGCAATCATGGTATCTAATAGCTCTCCTTTAAGCATATCTCCAGTTGCTGATCTAATCCAACATACATCGTACATAGCATTATGAAATACCTTACGTATATTTTTGTTTTGAAATATCTTTTCATTTAAATAAGCCCAAGTTTCTTTGGTATTTAAATTCTCAGTCATGTGGTGAGCGATAGGGAAATAAAAAGTCTGGTTCTTAGTAGCGATTGCAATACCGGTAACAAAACCATCTTTTCTTACAGCGCCTAATCCTTTTGTTTTTAAATTAGGATCGTAAGTCTCTAAGTCAATTGCAACAATATCAATACCTTCTAAATTTAACTCATTGAGTTGTGGAACGTCACACATTATTTATAATCCCTTTCTATTATCATTTCTAAGTAGTGAATAGCTTTCTCTATGTCTTGTAATCCACCCTTTGACTGATGTCTACAAATATATTTAATTGCATTTCCTTCTGCAAAAAGTAATTTGTTTTTATTAATAAAATCTGCTGGTTGAATCGCCATATCTTTATAATGTGATCCTCCTACTTGTTTTTTATAAGCACTCATTTTTCTTTCCTATTGTGAAGTATTTTTTTCCGGACATTTTTGCTAATCTCCAATAGTCAAAAATTCCTCTGCTGTATGCAGTGTATTGTAATCTTCTTGAAGTGAAGTAAGGATCTTTATTAACGATAGTTTCGTCAACAATAACATTATCATATGTTAAACCTTTAACAGTATGAATGTTTGCATATTCAACTCTAACTTTTTTATCAAAATCAAAACCTTTATATAAAACCTTTTTTATATATTCCATTCGTTCTTTATGTTTGTTAACCGGTGCTCTTATTAGATCAAAATCCTTATGTCCCTTACAAGTAGATTTCAGTAATTTATTATCTATTAAATAATCCACAGTGTAATCTTTTTTAATCCATTTTTTAATAGTTTCTGTTGCTTTAGATTTATCTCCAATAATCAAATCCTTACTTAAATATTCACAAAAATGTTTTATCTGAGTAAGATCCATTGGAATACCTTTAATAAACTCTGGCCATAATTTGTGAGCTCTTAATTCTTTTTTAATTACAAATGCAGGCTTACTTACTGGAGCAAATTCTATACCTTGTGCCATAAGGAAATCTGTACAACGTACATCGCTTGGAGTTCCTCTATAAGTAAATAGAAATGTTTCCTCAGTATTTTTAATTTTATCTAAAAGCTTATTTAAATTTCCCGATGGTTTTAAATCTGGTAAATAATAACCTGTTCCTTTAATGACTTCCCCTATATGGCCCTTTTTATGCTTTTCTTGATATTTTGCTGGAGTCCACACTCTATGAGACTTATACTCCTCCCAAACATCGTGTATGATCGATTTACAATATGTATTAATAGCTTCACCACATCTACTGCCTTCTTTTAATTCATAATAAGGATTTGCAGCTAAGTTGTGAAAATATTTTGCATCTGATCCTGAATACTCAAATAAGGTTTGATCTGCATCTCCAACTAAATAGTAATGGCCTTCTTTTACGTTTCTTGCCATTTTATCAATAGCTTTTCTTTGAGGTACATTACAATCCTGACATTCGTCTATAATTAACATATCTATATCTGGATCTTTTACATCGTCTTCCAGTTGTTTAGTTTTTTCATTATACGTTTGACGTGTAAAATTATTTATCATATCAGAGAAATCACAAAGATTGTGACCCTTTTTATATTTTTCATAAAGTGGAAGTAACTCTTTAATTAATGTTAAACCATATGGATCAAAAGATTTTTGATTGCATTTAATCCAATACTTATCTAAAGTTTCTCCATGTCCGTCAGCGTCTGATAAGTATTTATAAAATCTATGTTTACGTTGTATGTCGTCTTCCCTGTGGAGATTAAAACGACTATCTTTGTTTATTAATTCTTTATGATTGTGTAAATTAAACATTTCTTTTTTTAATAATCTACTTTTGCAATAAGTATGGATGGTACATACTCTATGCTTCATTGCTTTTTTAGTAATCCCTCGTAATTGTGGAAATATATAATGTCCTTCTTCATTTTTTAAATTTTTTAAATCAAAAATAGCATCTCTAATTTCATTAGCTGCTATGTTAGTATGAGATAAAATTATAATTTTTTCAGGAGTATATTTTTCTAAAGCTTTCATATACATATCTACAATAAATTTATGAGTTTTACCTGTACCTGGAGGACCTGCAATAAATCTAGGCTTGTTCAAAATTTATTTCCTCCGTTTCTTCACTTTTCCCTGCTAGCAGAATATCTTCATTTTGAATTTCAGGATCCTTTATTACCCAAGAAACTAAAGATTTTGTTAGGTAGGTCCCTGTTTTTCTTTTAGCATTTAATACGTCTTGTACTAAAAGTACAAGATCTACTCGTTTTTTGTAACTCACTCTTTGTTCTTCTAAATAATCCTCAAACCCATTTAAACTAAATTCTAATTCATTAGCCCGTTGATTTAAATAAGGGTTTCCATAATTAAATAATTCTGATTTACTTGTATATGCTTTTTTCAGTTTAATATAATTAGTAAAATGTTTCTTAATCTTATTAGACTCTGCAGCTTCTGCCACGTAGTCTTTTGATTTAGTTCTTGATTCAAATTTCATTCTCATAATCTCCTCAAACTGTGCCGCTTTCATTTTTGGAATCCAAACTTGAGCTTGAGTTACAACAGCATCATAAAACTTTAATTGGTTCATAAGTGTTGGTCCGTCAATTGTGATTGTTTTCGTAAAAGACTTCCCTTCTAATTTTCCTGTTACTTCTATTTTATATCTGTCCTCACCATACTCGACAATTTCACCCATAGAGTCATCAGCTATTTGTTTAACTTGTACTAATGATTTATCTTGGACACCTATCCAACTAAATACTGTTGCAATACTTTCAGTCCTGCATTCAATTATTTCTGCAAGTTTAGGCATGCCAAATGGTTTTTTAGATTTTCTTGTTGTTGAACCTTTATTTTTTCTATTTTCAGATTCATCGTCATTAGATTCTACTGCAATGTCATAAATAAAATCATTAATTTCAGTATCCTCCCAATCTGTTTGCTTAATTAAAACTCCAGCAATAGCCGTACAATATTCATCACGTTGACCTTTAGGTGCATACAAAATAGATAAAGCAGTAGCTAAAGTTATCTTTCTTAGGATTTTATTTAAATCACCGGGGTATTCTTTAAAGCCTTCATACTTTTCCCATCTTACATGTTCTCTATGTTTACTATGTAATGAGCCTGGAACGATGGTATAACATGTTTCCGTACTTCTTATTTCACATAAACATTGTCCATGTACCGCATGTTCAACATATCTTTCAAGGTCTTTTGGTAATGAAAATTTCTGTGCCGGTAATCTTGCTTTAAACCAATAATGGCTTGTGGGGTTATGTTCTCTACCAGATATTGTAGGCCAATTTGGTAAATATTTATTTGCAAAAACTTTTGCACGATTATTATCAATATCTAAATCTACTACGTTATCTAATCTTAATCCTATTTCTTTGTCTGTGTGTTTGTTTTTCCATTCTTCTTTCGTTATTTTAAAATCTGGACTGCTCCAGCTTAAAACTTTAGGCCTACCTGCCTCGCATGGCACCAAAGTGTATCCCAGATCATACCAATCCCCGTAAGTAATTGGCCCGTTATTTATATTTTTAATTTCATTCATAATTTTATTGTGGGCGGATCCACTCTCGCTTCGCCGCCCAATTTCCTAGGAACTTATAAAACTATTTTTTCAATTTTAGGTTGTTCTTGATTTTCAGGTTTAGCTGCAATCTCGCCAGCGCTTACACGCTCTGCAAAATTTTTAGCCATATCATAAACAACTTTATCTGATACCGGACCAACTTGTGATACGTCCCATCCAAACCATGTTCCTTTGTCATTTGACATCTGAACAGTCTTTAGTTTATAAATGTGGCTATATGTTGGCGGAGTAAACATACCATTTTTACCTTGCAGTTTAATCCCCATCATCATTGAGTTCCATTTTCTACTAATTTTTAATTGAGTAGCTCTCATAGAAATCAATGCTGTTGTAGGTGAATCCCCTAACATAAGCACAAAATGATTTGCTGTGTTTTCAATATAATTACCATTAGGTAATCTATCTTTATAAGATTTATCACGAGTTGTTTTACTCAGGATATCACTTTCAGCGTTATGAATCGCAACTGGAGCACCAGTACTGGCTCCCCTGTCTTGCCATTCTACTAACTGTCTTTGATAATGAACAGGAATAATATCAACACCTTTAGAGCCATCAAAAAATTGACCGCTAACTGTATTAAATATCATACCAGGTTCAGCACCTACTTTATACTTTGCATGTGCCTTATTAACTTCCGGTGATAGTTGTCCTAACACCTTCAGAAAAGGTAATGCAAGGTCTTCTTGCGACATATTTTCTATGCCATGATTTGCATCTGCTTCAAACATATTTGTAGCTAATGCGCCTGCTTCTTCTTTTTTTATTACTTGGTTCATGTTTATTGTTTCCTTTTTATTGTTGTTTTATTTCCAACGAAAACGTTGAAAAGCTCGGTAGGCATTTCTTTGCCCGATTCTATACGCTCCCGAACTAGCGCTTTGAGAGTCATGGGCTCAACCTTCAACTTTTGTGTCGGTTGATACCCACGCTCTGCTGCAAGAGCAACATAATCAGCTGCCTTGTTATCCTCGTTGCGACCAAAAGATACAGATATCTCGTTTTTAATTATATCTCCTAGTCCATTGGTACGAAGCCAGTTAAACGCAGCATCTCTATTAGCAATAGTAATGTTTGCGCTGTAATTTGGTTTAACATCTACCGAAGAACCATCCATTAATTTAAGTTGAGATAAACCCATCTCAGCCATCATCGTTGGAATAACTTCTCCTGATAAATATTCAAAGTCTTTCTTTTTTTGTTTTAGATTTTTTTCTAGTATTTCTACTTCTTGATCTAAAGTATTTAGTTTTTCCACTTGGTCCGCTAGCGACTGAATATTTTCAGTCTTACCTAACATCTTTGTTTGGTCTTCCTCAAAGTCTATATTATTCATCTATCTTTCCTCTTTCATATAAGTTAATTTGAATAGGATAATATTGTCTTTCTTGTTTATCCCATTTTAGTAAATTGTATTTACCATTAGTTATGTCAGAAACTATCGAACACGCTACACCAATAATTGCAGGATCTCCAGTTAATAATAAATAATCTTCTGTCGTAAAATCTTTTAAAGCTTTTCTAAGTTTAAAAATTAACGGACCAGGAGAAAATATTATCTGTGAAAGTTCCGGTAATAAAAAAACAAACTCACCATATTTTGATGCGCCCATAATATTTATTTTAGGCCTACCTTCGGCAGTACCAGCAATTTCTTGAATGACGTAAACTTTATTTTCTTTCATAATTAGCAATATAGTGTTGATTATTTTATTGTCAAGCATTTATTATTATTATTTTTTACCCTTGACAAAAATAGATTTTCTCCCTATATTCTTAAGTAGAAAGAAGAAAAATTATGAACTATAAATTTAAAACAAAACCGTACGATCATCAAATGACTGCATTAGAAAAGTCATGGAATAAAGAAACTTATGCTTATTTTATGGAAATGGGCACTGGTAAAACAAAGGTATTAATTGATAATTTAGCCATGCTTTATGACAAAGGTAAAGTTAATGGTGCTTTAATTGTCGCTCCTAAAGGAGTTGTAGGTACTTGGAGTAATAATGAATTACCTACTCACTTACCCAACCACATAGAAAATGTGACCGTATTGTGGCAAGCTAATATTACTAAAAAACAACAAGAAGATTTAGATACTCTATTTGAACAAGGTGAAAGTTTACATATTTTAATTATGAATGTGGAAGCTTTTAGTACAACTAAAGGAGTTGAATTTGCTGAAAAGTTTTTGTCTTGTCATAATACTTTAATGGTTATTGATGAATCGACTACTATTAAAACTCCTTCTGCTAAGAGAACTAAAAATATTGTTAAATTATCTGAAAAAACTAAATATCGAAGAATAATGACAGGATCTCCTGTTACTAAAAACCCATTAGATTTATTTTCTCAATGTGAGTTTTTAAGTCCGTGGTTGTTAGATTTTGCTTCGTACTATTCTTTTAGAAATAGATATGCTCAAATGAAAACATTACATATGCACGGTAGACAAATACAGATTGTTAATGGCTTTAAAAACTTAGGTGAATTATCTGATAAATTAAAAGATTTTTCTTATCGTGTATTAAAAGAAGATTGCCTAGATTTACCTGATAAAATATTTATTAAACGTCAGATAACTTTAAGTAAAGAGCAAAGAAAATTATATGACCAAATGAAGCAGGAAGCTTTAGCTATTCTTAATGGAAAACAAAGTACTACTGTTAATACATTAACTCAATTAATGAGATTACATCAAATTACTTGTGGTCATTTTACTGATGATAATGGTCAAATTCAAACTATTGAAAATAATAGAATAAAAGAATTGTTATCCATAGTAGAAGATATGGATGGTAAAGCAATTATATGGGCTCATTATCAATATGATATTAAAAATATAATTAAAGAAATAGAAGCAGTTTATGGTCCGGGATCCGTGGTTGACTATTATGGATTAACGCCAAAAGATGAAAGACAAGACAATATTAAGAAATTTCAAGAGGACCCTAAGTGTCGGTTCTTTGTTGGAACCCCCGCTACGGGCGGCTATGGGATAACTTTAACGGCAGCAAACACCGTTATTTACTATTCTAACGGCTATGACTTAGAAAAAAGATTACAGTCCGAGGACCGTGCTCACCGGATAGGTCAGAAAAAACCTGTAACCTATGTTGATATTAATGCTGAAGACACGGTTGATGAAAAAATCGTAGAAGCTTTACGTAAAAAGATTAATATCGCTTCTGAAGTATTAGGTGAAGAATTAAGGTCATGGATTTAGTAGGATATACACGCGAGGCGCGCTGGGATTTTGTATTAAGAAATATCGTGAAGACCAGTTTCGCGGTTTAAAAACTTATATTCTATTTTAATAATTTCAAAATCTTTTTTAATTTTATTACAAATGTCTTCAACATTAAACTCACCACAGCTGTAAACATCAAACTGCATTAACGCCGGACTTACTTCATCCCAAATATGCATAGCAATGTGTGAAGTTTCTATAATTGCAACAGCTGTTATTCCACGGTTGCCTGGCATGTTACAGTACTTAACATAAGGGCCCATAAATATTTTCATATTTATAGATTGAACAAATTCTTCAAACCATTCTTTAAGTTGCTCTTCATCCATAGGAGGTCGAAGAGCTTCTGCTCTGATAATTAAATGTTTGTGTACTAGTAAGTTATTTTGCATATCTGTCCGTGGACAGACCTAATATAGGTTTATACTCAGTTTTGCCATCTTTTTTTATGGCCATTAAGTATTCTTTTCTATTTGCATTAATTTCTTTTGTATATGAGACGTGGACCCATCCCGAGTTAGGTTCACCTGGAGTGTAGTATTCTAAAATTAATTGGTCAAACATTAGGTTCTCTTTGATCCAATCTGCTAGTTCATTATTAGGAACACCGAATATTTCTAGGTCAGCTGCCTCACCACGGCAATGTTGGCTGTCAACTGAGCTACCTATAGCATTGGATAAGATAGGGTCTCTAAAACCACTGGAAATGTGTACTACCTGGTTATAATGGTCTCTAACGGGCTGTAGGACCCTCTCACAGAGCAATCTTAAGTTTTCGGTCTGATCATCCGTAGGGTTGTTGTTAAGGCCCATCCTGGTCGCTGTTTGGGACTTACAAAGCTCAGCCTTGCTAAAATTCTTGCTCAGTTTCATGGATATCCTATTGGATGATTAACATATAGATTACACCGCCCATACCAGTGATCAAAGCTCCAACCGATGTTAGTAAGATAGTTTCTATTCTACAAATCTGTTTCTCTAAAGAATTAATTTTGTCATAGGTTTGTTTCTGCATAATTCTACACAATTTTTCATGTGATTCTATTTTTGTGAGTGCAATATTTTTAGCCATTAAATTTTTCTACTTACAATTACTTTTTCCATTGGCGATAATAGTGCTTCTTCTGTACGTGTCAAGTTAGTATTAGAGACTGTTTGTTGTGTCATTTGTGGTTTTTGTATAACCGGTTGTGGTTGTGGTGGTAATGGTGGCGTTATAATCTCTTGTTCTTCTACAATGTAATCTGAAACATCTACACCAAACTCCTCATCTAAATTTAACTGTGCCATTTGATTTCTTAGATCTACTAATGCTGGAATTGCTTCATCAATACCAGTCATCAATGGTTGACTGTTAACTTTTCCACCTGTTGCAAAACCTTGAAATCTTTCTCTTAAATTTAATTGTCTAAATCCTTGTTGTAAATCTCTTACATCGCCGGATGCTGCTGCAAACGGATCTTCTTCATCTATACCTGCAGCTATTTCTCTAAATTTTTGTAAAATATCTTTAGATGGAAAGTAAGGTTCAAATTTTCCTTGGTTTAAATTGTTAAAATTTTTAGAACTAATTTGTCTTTCTTCAAATGTTTTTCTAACATCAAAAGGAGTTTCTCCTAAAACTTGTGCGGCTTCAATATTTTTAAACATGTCTTTTTGTACTTCAAATCTTGCTTTGTTAGATGCTATATATCTTTCAATAACATCTGCTTCACTTACGGGTCCACCTTTTAATAATCCAAATACACCCCCTGTAAATTCTCTTCTGGCATTTCTTATTCCAGTTTGATATTCAGCAATTTTAAATCCCATAGATTTTAATGGATCTATTTTAATAGCTCTAAGTCCCATAAAACCAGCTAGTTCAGGCCCAATGTTTAATACTTCTCCTGTTTTATCTGGAGTTCCAAAAGCCGCAGAACCTAATCTTAAAAATTGTTTGTAAGAAGGGGCTAACGCATTTCCTAAATGCATAAATTGAATAGCCATTTTATCTCCTGCAGAAGTTTGATCAGTATAAAGTTGTTTTCCTTCAGCAGTTCTTCCTCCTCTTATATATAAATCGAACATGGCTTCTGTCCAAATAGATTCAGAAATAAATGGATTCATTATTTCACTACTAGCTTCCATCGTTCCATTAACAAAACCTTCTAATAAAGTATCACCGTCTTCTTGACCTTCTTGTATGTTATTCATTAAAGTTCTAAATGGTCTAGCCATTAAATCATATGCATTACTGTGGCTAAAATCTATATATCTAAGTTGCCCATCATCATCTTTTATGGGTACAAGAGTAGAATTTTTAGACCAGTCTGGCACAAATCTTCTCATAGCATCTATTTCTTCGTCAGCTACATCATATAAAGCTTTAGCTCCTTCGGTTACTGCAATAGGTATACCTACTAGAGTGGTACTCATGCCCATTAATCTTTTAAAACCTGTTCCCCAGCTCCCATCTTGTAAAGCGTTGTTTTTAACTACTCTTTCAGTTCCATCTTCTAAAAGTTCTCTAACCGTAAAACCCATATCACTTCCTATAATTCTTTTTACACCCGGGCCTTTTACATGGCTCATTTCTTTTAAACCTTGTTGTGCAATACCAGTTGTGGTTCTAATAATTTCTGAGGGAAATGACATAAAATTACCAATTGGTAATAGTCTTGCAGTCTTAACTGCTTCACCTACAAATGCATAATTAGGTACAGTGTTTTTAACAATATCAGCTGCTTCTTGTTTTAATGCCCATAGTTTATCATTTCTTATCGGAGCTCCATCTGGTCCAACGTTTTGTTTAAGAGTTTTTTTAAAATCATCAAGAGACATCCCTGCTCTTTTAGCACCAGTTTTTATAATTCTATCTAGCTCTACTACAAAGTTTGTAATTTTAAATGTATCATCTTCTGCCATGTATTTACCTTGGAAGAACTCCCCGACTTTTTTAAATTTTTTAAACATACGACCTAGAATATTATCTATTCCCATCATACTCCCACCTGCGTTAGTATCTTTTAATAGAGATATAAGATCTCCTAATTGAACTTGAGAATTAGTAACTCCTAGTTCTAATAAATCTTGGTATTCTTTTTGTGCTAGTTTAGAACCAGGTCCAGCTTTTAATAAACCTGATACATCTATACCTTGTTGAAATGCTCTTTTTAATAAACCTGGATTAGTTAATCCTTCAAACAATAAACCATTGGCTGCGCTAAATGCACCTGCACTAAAAAAGTTTCTTATGTGAGTAGGTATTGAGAAAATAGTTTTAGCCATTTGTGATACCCCTTTTGGAAACAATAATAAATTTCTATAAAACCAGCTGACTGCTTTTTCTGTGCCCCCCATATTTTTTTTATCTCCTCTTACAAAACCTTGTAAAGCTCCCATAACATCGTTAGCTGATTTAATACCTTCAGCAATTTCTCTTGTAGTATAAGTTCCTGATAAAGGATTAATTAAATTTTTAGTTGCATCTATCTCACCTAATACCTCATCCATTTTTACAATTTCTATCCCGGTATTTTTAGTATCTAATCTTTCTCCTGCTTCTTCTGCACTATTCCAAAAAAATCCTCTACCCCCTTTAGCTTGTATATCTGCATTCTTGGCTTGCACTTCTCCAAAGTAAGCGGAAGTTCTAGCAAGTGATGACAGGTTAGTCATTCCATTAAATAATGTAAACCTTGGATCTTTAATTTCACCAAACAACTCTCTTAATGCTTTTTTCTCAGCCATGGTCCCAGCTGCATCAGCCCCTAAACCTATGTCGACACTATTTAACTTACCGGTTTCTGCAGATTTCGCTGTGTATTTAAAATCAGGTAACGGTTTAGGTTTTTTCATTTTCTGCGCTTGATTTAAAATTTGATCTACAATCATTCGAGCCTCTTGTTCTGTTTTTAAACCCCCGCCAGTAAATACTTTAACAGCGGCTTTGTAACTTTCCTCTGTTGGTTGATATTTTCTAAACAAATTAAATAAATTACTTTTAGTTTCAAATATTTGAAATGTATTACCCACATAACCTTCTAATCTTTTTTTAAATAATTCCTTTAATTCTGTTTGTGCGGTGTTGCCTGCACCACCCGAAGTCTTTTGTAATATATCAATAAGATTATTCAGTTCATTACGACCTGTATTTAAAGCATCTGCTAATAATTCTTGTTGTTCTTTAGAAATATTTTTTACATCTAATTGATCTATAATATTTTTTAATTTTTTAGGATCAATACCCGTCGCTAAATCACCATCTAAAAGAACTTCATTAACTTCTTTTACAAATTTTAATTTCTGTGATTTAATAGATTTGTCAGCTATTTCTTGTGACACTGGGAAGATGCCATCAACAACTTTAGTTATGTTTGTTACAATCTGTTTTGCTCTATAAGAATCTCTAGTTTTAAGACCTTGTTTTAACATTGCAGATTTCCACATTTCTTCTGGTTGATTTCCTCTAGGACTAAATTGTGATCTAATATATTTATCTAAAAATCTTTCAAACTGTGAACTACTATAAGCTAAATCTTTACCACGTTTGGCTAATGACTTAGCTGCATTACCTACACCAAAAGCAAATGGTGTAACTAATAAAGACTCTGTACCAAACTTAAATCTATTCATAAGTTTTCTAGTAGCATCTTCTCTACCACTTAAACTTTCATCTCTATTTAGACTTGTTGGTCCTTCAAACATGTCACCGAACGTACCTATCTCATCTGTGTCTATAACCAAACCTTCTCCGGCTGCTCCACCTGTTACAGCTAAAGCAAATCTTTTATATTTAGATCTCTTGTTTAAATCATTTACTTTATCTAAACCTTCTTTTAATTTACTTGGATTATAAGTTTTAACTATATCTTTTGGATCCCCTGTTTTATAATATTTTTTTCCTTTACCTAACTCTAGGTATGCACCTTCTCTTTTCGCTCTTAATGCTTTGTTAGTCATTTTTCTAGCAGCTGCATTAGCTGCTTTAAAACCAATACCACCGGGTACAGCTATTTGTACAATAGCTTCTGTTAATTTTCCAATAGTTCTTTCTTCTGCTGTGTCTTCAAATATATTTATCTTATCAAAAAATTCTTCAACGGATGATGCTGTATCTGAGTTTGCTCCAAGGTCAATGAGCTCTGCTCCAAGAGATATTACTCCTTCAGGTATTTTAATTATTCCGGATGCTAACCCCGCACCAAAAGCTTTGTACCAACTAATCTCGTTGTTGGCTTCTGCATCGTTTAATGATCTGTTGTCTTCGGCCATTTAAAACCTCTATCTTCTTCGAATATTGGTCGTATCTATAGTGGACATATCTACAGGAGTTGTAATTACATCTTTTATTTTTTTAGTTGTTTCACCTGTTTCTTTTAAATAATCGTCATAAGTATAAGATTTAGGCTTTTCTCCTGTCATTTTTTCATAAAATGATTTGTCTTTATCTTTCACAACTGCAGTAGTATTAACAACTTTTTCCCCGCCCCCTACAGTTCTTAAAATGTATTCTCCTTCAACAACAACAGCTTCTAAAACTTGATCATTGTAAGGATCATAATAAATTGATCCTAATCTAGATGAAGTAGTTCCTTTATTATTTTTTACTTGAGCTTTAGCAAACTTTTCTCGAATTTTAGCATCGGTAGCTTGTTTTTCACTTAAAACTCCACCCATATTTCTGTCTTTGTATTCTGTAGATCCTCTATAAGTCCATTCAGCTTCGTTAGTAGCTGCGTTATAATTATTAAATTTATTATCAGCTATAGACTCTTGGGCTCTTGCTGTAATTAATGCATCTAAGTTATCTGTTAAAGCTTGAGCTGCTATTCTTTGGTCAGATTCTATTTGTGTTTTTAATCTTGACATAGCTGATGCATCTTTAGCTGCTGCTGCAGTTGCTGCATTCTCTTTGTTGATATCCATGATTTCTGATTCCATACCCACTTGTCTCATTAAATTACTGTCTGCATCTCTTGCTTTAGAAAATTTATCATATGGATCTTTAGCTGAAGCTGCTGCTGTTTGAAATATGTTTCCCTCTGGTGATCTTGATGCAATATCTAAACCAAAGTTAATTAAAAAATCATTAAAGTTTCTTTTGGGTGGGTTTGCTCCCATTGCATTCATAATTCTTTGTCTACTTGAACCACCATTGTCATAACCTTGTCTAGGAGCTAGTCCGGATGTAATACCTGTACCCTTACTATCGGCACTTCCACCTTTTCTAAACATAGGTCTTTTATATAATCTATCCATTATTTTATTCCTTTTGATCCTCTTAAATAATCACCATAGTTTCCAAGTAATCCTCCACCAACTGATGCTATTCCTAGTGCAGTTTGTAACGGTGTAGAGTTAGGTGTAACTGTTGATTGATATTGTCCTGGTGCACCCGATGCAATACTAGCAATACCTTGACCTTGATAACCAAGTCTTTCATAAGGTTCGTAAGCTTCTAATCTATTGCCTTCTCTTTGTGCATCTAACACTGCTTGAGCTTGAGCTTGTTGACCTGCGCCCGCTGATCCTAAAGTACTTACATCTTGTTGATATAAACTTGGAACGAGTCCAGCTAATCCTTGTTGATTTTGTGATAGACCTAATTGTTGATCTCCTAAATTCATTTGTTGTCCAAAGGCTTGGTTTGCTAATTGATTAGATTGAGTATACCCTTGTTGTAATAAACCTGATTGTAACAAAGCTCTATTTAAATCAGATTTGTTTTGATATTGTGATCTCATTACACCTTCACGTCCACCACCTAAGTTTCCAGACATCGCTGCTTGTTGACCAATACCTGTCATACCTGCAGCAGCTTGTGTGTCATATTCTGCTAATGTTGCATCGATTATATCTTGTTGGTAAGGTGATTGAAATTGTTGATAAGCTTGTGGTCCCGAATAACCTCCAGCGGCAGTTCCATATTGTCCTGCTCCCGTATCGTAAGCTCCCGCTTGTGTAATATAAGGAGAGAATGCACCAATCCCTTGGCCTGTTGCTAAATTATAAGCAGACGTTTGAGCTGCATCTTGTGCTGCAACTTGAGGTGCAAATTTAGAAGTATCTAATGGTGCGGCAGTTGTTGCTGTTAACTGTTTTCCATAATCCTTCTGTAAATCTTCCACATATTGTGGGGGTAGTGCTTGTGTTTGTTGTACAGCCATTATAGTACTTCTCCTAATCGTTGTGATGTTTGAAACATTTCTCTTGCGCCTTGCATGCCTTGTGAGTCTTCAGATATCTGTCCACCCGCTTCTAAATTTTTCATAACTCTCTCCATAACTTCTGCTCCTTTATCTATATCTCCCCCACCTGCACTTCTAACAGCATCTGCAGTAAATACAAACTCATTTACACTTAATCTTGCAGGGACATCGTCAGCTTTTTCTTTAGCTCCAATAGGTACAAACCCACCTTCAGCTCTATAATCTTTTTCCATACCTCCAAGGTTCATTAATCCACCTTCGGCTCTTCTTATTCTTCCACCATAAGCCATGATCGCTGTGTTTTTAGATGCTTGTGTTCCAAGGTAAGGATACTTACTTCTAAGTGCTAATAATTTTTCACCTGTTTGATCTTTAAATGCTTCTGTTACTTCTGCTCTAATACCTGCGATATCTAACCCTTCACCACGGCTCATGATAGCTGACTCTACTTCTTGTGGACCCATACCCAATAATGCTGTTCCAAGAGCCACGGCACCCCCACCTAAAGCTATTTTACCTAGTGTGCTTTCAGGAATTAAACTTGAAATTTTATTTCCAATGCTTTCTACAAAACCCGGTTTTGTAGCTACTTGAGCCATGTCAGCTCCTCCACCCAATTGCTGATAAACATTTCTACTTACACCACTATCTGCTGGCGTTTTAGATAAAAATCCACTTAACCCCCCTTTACCTTGCATTGGGTTACTTAAGAAACCTTTTCCAAATGTTGTCGCGTCACCAAATCCACCTGCAGGATTAAATCCTGATTGTAAATTATCCATACCACCACCAATACCTCTAGCTAATTGACCCATACCATAATTCATTAACCCTGATTTAATTGATGAACCTATTTTACCTGTTCTATCAAAACCACCTATACCCGACATTAAACCTGCAGCTAATGGATTAAACGGTGCAACAAACGGTGCTGCAACTTCTGCAACCTTTGCTACTTCATTTGGTATTAATTTTCTAATTCTATCTTTTATTTTACTTCCCCAACCATATTGTTTTCTTCCATCAAGACCCATGATTCCACCAAAGGCAGCACCTTGTCTTGGTTTTAATTTTTCACGTATTATCCACTCTGCTTTTGCAGTTGCAGCTCCAAGATCTAATCCCTCGTCTCTCATAAAACCTTCAATTAATTTTATTTTAAAAGCTGGACTTGAATAATCTACAGGGGCCATCATTCTTTGTTCCTGTTCCATCATTTGTTGCTGTTGTATCATCTGTTCTTGTTGCGGAGACTTAGGACCTTCATTACCTGAATAAGTAATATCCGGGGCTCCTGCGTCTATGGATTGTGTTATTTGATTTTCAAACATATATTTTTCCTGAATTTACTACTTTACTTTGTTTCCGACAACAAATCAAGAGCTGGCATTATAATCTTGACGTCTCTTCTGATGTCCTCTTCTGCTATATTAGCTGCTTTTAAAGCCTCTTCATTCTCATAGACTTCACCGGTCTTGTTATTAGAAAGTGTCGTTATGATTTCTTTGGGTGTTAGTATTTGCATTATGTAGTTATTTCCTTTTTAATGTTTAAGTAACTGATGGCTACATCAAATGAATCACTAGTACTTGACTGAACTGTTAAAGTGTTTCCACCTTCTACTATTAGTGGTTGAGTTAATAATTCCATTGTTGTATTAGCCGTAAGTGCTACAACTTTAATAGTTGTGATAGCATTGTTCATAACAGTAACTGCTGGTGTAGCCGCTGATGTAACTTTAATAGATTTAATAACATAGGTTTCACTTACTAAAGGATTACCGGCACCAAACATAGTTAATGCTAACCCACTCGTACTATTATCTACTCCATAAAATTTATATTGATTGACTACTGCCATTAATTTAAAAAGAAGTTCTTAGCTTCTATCTCCTGTTTTAATTCTTCTTGAAACGTTGTGTTTAATTTTTCCAGAACGGCATCTAAATCTCTAACCAAAGACTGCGCTGTATCTGCTTGGTATTCTTCACTAGCTCTTGTTAATGTTTGTACAATTTTTGCCATTATGTATATAATTTACTTATCATTTCTAAAATTGCTGGGTCTAACTGACCTTGCTTATCTTGTCTAAATTTATTAGCTACTCTAAATCTTTGTGTAAAATCTTCTTCTTCTTGTGATACCGGAACTTCTTCTTCTACAGGTAAAGTGTAAGGATTGTATGCAGCCATTATCCCTTGGTTATCACCACCACCCTGACCTTCCGGTCCAAAGTCATAACTTTTTGGTCCTGCAATGTTTAACATATTATATCCTGGTACATCTAAATTACCATATTCAGTAGCTTTAGGTCCAGTTACTTTATCAAACAAACTGTCAAGTCCTCTAATACCCATACCAATTAACCCGCCACCTTTAATATAATTTCCTATCCCTCCAAATACATTACCCACTTGTTGACCAAAAGTAGGAGGTGAAAAAGTAGGAACTCCACTACCAAAAAATTGACCATAGTCCGTATTATTTTGATTTTCAATTATATCATTTCTTATTGATTGTGTTCTTAATGCATTTTGAAAACCTGGATCTACTTTATTATCATTACCTCCGCCTGTGTTATTATTACTACTGCCTCCTCCCATATTGGCACTTTGTGCTTGGTTAGATGCATTACCCATATCCATTCCGCCGCCACGGAATCCAACTCTTTTCCCATGTTTATACATCTGTCTATCTCTTAATAATTTTAAAATCGACATTATCTTCTTCCTCCTGATTGTATATCTAATCTAAAAGTTCCTAATTTCCAACTGCTATCTACTGCTGTATTAGAAATAGTAAGTGCAACTGCTCTTGCTCTTGCTCGAGTGTCAACTTTTTTAGTACTGCTTGTTACAGTGAAAGGACCTAAAGGTGAACTCGCTGCTGCATCATTTGGATAATTTCTAAGATCTAATTGAATAATAGCATTTCCTGTTTGAGAAACAAAGTCAGGAATAATTCTACTCACTCTCATTATACTTTCACCGTCACCTCTAAGGTCAGCCATATTAGTTGCTGATCCCTGAACAACTTTTTGTGTAATATCATAATCACCTGAAGTAATACTTGCTGGAATCGCAGCTGCTACTACTCCGGCTTCCTGTTGATTAACTCCAGTCTCATGTTCAAAATAAATTGTAATTCCATCTGTATTTCCTACAACATCGAAAGACGCATCATCACTAGCATTATATTTACTTGCATGAGGTAAACCAAAAACTGCAGAATCTGCCCAGGTACTTCTTTGATAAAGAGTACTAGCATTAGTAAACCAAATAGGTCTTTCTCTTGTTGAATCTAAATAACTATAAGTAACAGATCTATTATTTTTATTTGATGTAGACGTTGGATAGAACCAAGTAATCTCACCAAACAAGTTATTGATTCCACAATAAACTAATTCATTAGAAGTTGTATTTAAATCATCATAAACGTAATCTTCTACTAGGCAATCCATCGATTCTAATCGACCGGTGTATCTAAAGAAACCATTATCAGACATCCAGTAAGCCGTACCATCTACTTCAACCGCTGCATTTTTACCCATTAACCCACAGTTAGTTCCAACTTGTTCGTAAGCAAATGTGAATGGAGTTCCAACAAATCTCATTGTAAATAAAGACGTGTCCGACCAAACATAGATTGCATTTCTACCAAGTTTAGCACCCACGATCCGTGATCCGGCGGCCAATCTCTGTGTACCAGCACTATTGATTGCTGTTGGGGTGTAGTCATTAATATTTTCTTGAGAAGAGAATCTTATAAACATACCATCTTGGGTTGTAGGATCCCCAATCGTAGTTTCTGTTCCAAAAAATACTAAGTGTCTATCCGGTGTTGATACTAACATATCACGTGACGCTGTTGGTGCACCTGCAATAATTGTTGCTCTATTATCTGTTGCATTAACTGCGTTTGAATCCCATTCGAAACATTCCCCATTAACAATTAAAGCAATTAAAGTTTGGCCTAAATTGTCCAAGGACCATTGACCGGGGTCTGATACAGAATCGGTGTTAGCGGCCGGTGATCCCCAACCTGTGTAAGATGAAGTATTAGTAACTGTAGCGCCGGTGCTATGTGCTGCTCTTGTTGATCCTCTTACCGCTCTAGTAATTCCAGTTATAGTACTTGCTGTAACTCCTGTGTAAGATATTTCTTCAGTACCCACTTGAATATAATTTGTACCTGTACTTGGAAGGCCGATAACACTCGCTAATGTAATAGTTGTTCCACTTCCTCCTGTTCCAAAAGCGTTATCACTTAAACTACCATTTAATGTAGTTGTTAATGCTCCTAAAATATTTCCACCAAATAAAGATATACCCCAACCAAAATCTCCTAATTGTTCTGCTGGTCCCACTGGGTAATACCACTGGACTTTAAATGTTCCTGTTGTACTCGCTGTAGAATTACTTGGCATTGTGATTGTAACTTGAGTTGTACTATCAACTGAAGCAATCATAAATTTTTTATCATCAAAATCTGTTGCTGAGAATCCTGTTCCTGCTCCACCAGTAAAATCAGTCATCAATAAAATATCACCTTGTGACATTCCTGCTGTAGTATAAGATCCTCCTGGGAAAGTAATAGTTACTGCAGCACTACCACTTGTAAAATTACAAGTAAAGGCTCCTGACAAAACTCCAAAGTCTGTTTTAATGGGATGTATATCGTAGTACACTCCCCCTGAATAAATATATAAAATTCTATTAGTTCCGATAGCTGCGTACTTAATAGATGCTTTACTAACAAAATGATGTAAGCCTCTAGTAACTCCCGTTAGTTTACTATCACCTAATTGCTTCCAACCACCAATTTTTTCAGGTGTACCATATCTAAAACGCACATTCTCACCGCCAGTCCATTGAGACTCGGCTCCTGTAGATGTAACTTGTTTATTGAATCCCGGTAAAAACCCTAATTTTTGTAACATATAACTCCATTTATGTATTCCGTATTGGTGGAACACCTAACATTGGCCTTTTGTCAAACCTATTCTTTTCTGCAAAAGGACCATTCACATGGTTATAATGAAGAAATACTTGTCCGCAAGTAGTTCCTTCAAAAGGTTCTCTCCAATGCTCTAATTCACATCCACTATATACTAGCATATCACCAACTTCAAGCAGGACTTTCGTGCCTTCTGGAGCACCAGATTTGACTAAATTTTGTCTTTCATTCATAACATTATCCGCACCTGTCCCATCTATAAATATGGGCCACGGTTCACCACCCAAGTTTATCGTTGTCGATATCTCACAGCTGGGTCTATCTTTGTGTCTATGAAGTGTGTCTCCATTCTTATAAATTCTTGCATAGGAATAAGTGGGGACTAATTGTAGCCCCGTTTCCTGGGCCATGACTGGTAGTACTTTAACTAACAAAGTCTCCATTACTGGATCAGCATAATGAGAATAGGTGTTGGGTATTTGTGCATCGGTCCATGTTCCAAGCATTCCAGTGTCATACGTAATATTATTATCATACATGTACTTAACCGCATCTCGTTTAAGTAAGAAGTAGTTGAATATAAAATTAGCTAACTCATAACTAACCGCACCTTTGATTACTTGATATTTATTAAAAGCCATGTTGTATAAAATTAAAACTTACTGATATTCTTAAATCATTAGATTGATTAGGTTCAACACTATGCCATAACCAGGCGGGAAACATTATAATTCTTCCAGGAATAGGATCAAGATTTGCATCCCTCCATAAATGTTTAGGGGGTTTACCTTCTCGTCTATTAGGCATTACTATTTGTGCTCCAGGTCTTGGATCATATATTTTTAATCTTCCTGCTTGAGGATTAGACTTAACATAATACACTCCAGAAAACAATGAGTTTGGATGTATGTGTGGTTGGTTTAATCCATCTTTAGGATTTATGTTAGCCCACATATTACCAAGGACGGGTTCTCTATCTAACCATTCTTCTTTAAACATATCTTTACACATAATCATTAGTTCGTTGACTAAGGATTGATACTCCGGCTTTGATGCCATGTCGGTTGTAGAATGCCATCCTTTGTAATTTGTTTTCTGTACTCCCTGATCTTGATTAGACCAGCTGATAATGTCTTGTGCTAGTTTATCATTATCTAATTGTATATCTTTACCAAAAACACTTGTGGGGAAAAATTCTTCTCTAATCATCTAAAAGGCTTTCCACCAAACCATACAACAAGAGATTGTCTCATGCCTCTGGTAACTGGATTAACTCTATGATTTAAAAATGATGCAAAACAAATTGCATGACCTTGTTTAAGATTTGCAAACTTTCCTGGAGCCATTAATTCTAAATGACCCCCTTCAAATTCTTTAGGATCATTTAATAATAGTGTCATCGATATTTTTCTAACGGGTGGCTCATGTTCCATGTTCACATCACAATCCATATGCCAATCGTAGAACCCTCCTTCAGGGTACTCTGTAAATTGTGCATTTTCTGTAACTCTTATATCACCAAAACCAAAATGATTTTCATTTGCTTTTTGTATAAATGTATTTAGATCCTGATACATATGCCCCATTTCTTTAAATGGAATCCAACTAATAGTAGTCACTCTTTTTTTAGTATCAGTTCCACCTCCTGGTTTATTCATACCTACCTGAGCGGTCTGTGGTTTCTGTGCTCTACCCGATGCAATAATTTGATTGCATTGATCGGGTGTAAACAAAGGGGTTGTCGTTTGAATAATCCAACTCTTCCATTTAGGTTCTGTTATTATTTTATTTTCGTACATTAATCTCTTCCTCTGTTCATTATTGGGTTATAATCTACATCCATATTTGCAGACAACGTTCTTCTATACCCTGATCCATTAAAAGGATAGACACAATGTCTAACATCATATGGAAAGATATAAAAATCTCTTTCTTTAATATTAGGAGAATAATCACACGTAGCAAACTGACCCGATACTGAACCCATTATTTGTAATTTCCCATTCATAGGATCCTGGGGTGAAGAGTATTCTACTCCAAAAGATTCTGGTAATTTTAAAATCATAACACTTGATAGACCTGTATACAAAGAACCCTGGTGCACGTGCACTGGATTATATTCATGTTGAAACATTTGATTAATCCAAACAGAATTTAAAGATTTTTTATAGTCTTTGATTTTATTCAAATCTAGATAATGACTCATAACGCCATCAATCCATTGCAATACATTATTGGGTAACATATTGTGATGATGCATCTTTGAAGTGTCTGTACCTTGATAAAATAAAGAATGTTCTTTTTCAATCTTACCTACTAATTGCTTATTAGCTGGAGGTAGTGTTGGATATTTTGTTTCATACACATGATTAATAATATTAAATACATCAAGGGGTACTTCATACTTTAAAACTGTTTGTCCTAAGGGACATATATCAAATTTCATCTAGATTTATTTCTTTATAATTTTTTGCTGCTTCTCTTATAGTAGAAACTTCATCATTTTTCAACACTTGAATTGGAAATTCTGTAAAACCTAATTCTAGTCCTGATAAATATCTATTGTTTCCATAGAGAACTTTATATCTATCTCCATCTTCCACTACTAATAATGGATTGATAATATATCCTGTTTTTTTAATATGGTCTCTTACTTTTTTATAAAGTGGAGATTGTTTTTGATTACTCGGGTTTTGCTCCAAGTTTCGATTCCTGAGATAAAGCTTCTCTTTTGGTATGTTCAATTTGTCCTCTTTCTTTTTTAACTCTTTCAATAGTTTGTAATTGACCCAATACATTAAACACTTCTGGTTGACTTGATCCAGGAGTTAAAGTATCTTTTCTATTAATCATTATTTTATGGTATGATTCTAATTGATGAGTATTTACATCTTCTTTATCAAAAGTTCCATCATCAGCTTCTTTTTTAAGTTTAGACCATAATTTAATCTCTCGCATTCTATCTCTTGCAGTTAATTGCATACTTGCTTTTGAGAAATTTTTTTCATCTATATCAATTTGATAAAGTTCTTTCTTTAAAGCGTCTTCTTCTGTAAGTAATTTTTTTTCTAATCTTTTTATTTTAACTTCATTTCTTCTGTATTCAAAAGATAGAGTCATTAAGTTTTCTAAATAAACATTCTGTTCTCTAACACACTGCCAATATTTAGAAGCTGGAGTTGGGTATTTCATATCATTTAAAACTGAAAATCTCATTTCTGTTTCAGTTCTAAAAATTTGTTTCTTAGTCCAAGTGTCTCTTAACTCTCCTGTTAATTCTTTAAAATCTTTAACATCATTTGGATCTAGGATGTTGTGTAAATTATCGGATTCTTTTTCTACAAGTTCTTGTATGTTTCTTTTTTCAGTCATTGTTTATTCCTTTCATTGAATAAGTTTAATATAACCATTTAAAGTTATAAGTCAAGTTTAAATTAGCTACTAGAAATAGTAACTATTGCTGGTCCTGCTCCTGTAAAATTTTCAGTTACACTTTGATATGCAGGAGGTTCTCCTCCTGCTAAAAAAGTTACTGCTGCAGTTCCTGCTCCTGCTCTTGATGAATAAGCATTACTAGAACTAGTTGTTACTGTAAAAGTAGTCCCATCAGTAATTTCTGCTTGTGTACTTGTTGGTGCACCTCCTGGGTTCGCAATAATTGCACTTGTTGGCCCTGTTCCTGAAACATTATTACCTGCTGTATAATTTTTATTAATTCCTGTAGTCCAACTAGTACCGTCCCATTCTGCAGTTGCTAAACCTGGAGAAAGTAAATAACCTCCCCCTGCTTGTAATGCAGCTGTCGCTGGGCCACAAGATCCACCACCACTTGCAGTCGGCATATTAGGATTAGCTGTCCAAGCTGATCCAGTCCAATCATTGGAAATAAGAAAATTACCATTACCATCGTCTCCACCCGTTCCTGTTGGAGTACCTCCTCCATTATGCATACCTGCTGCATAAGTTCCAGCTTGACTTCTTCCTGCTTTCATTGCTGTAGGTATGGCTGGAGCACTTGTCCAAGTTGTACCATTATATGATTCAGCATTAGCTGTAGCAGGTTCTCCACCAAACGCCAATCCTGCAGAAGAATTAGCTCCCAATGAACCTGATTCCCAAACCGATGTTGCTCTTGTGCCTGGACTAGTAGTCCAAGTAGATCCATTGTATTCTTCAGTAGCAGGTCTTACAGGGCCTCCACCAGATGTTATTACCGCATCTGTTTGTGTTCCAAAAGAAGTTGATCGTGATCTAGCCGTATTCAAAGCACCAGATGTAGTCCACACTGCTGCTTGATAACCCAACCCTTTTAAAGAATTTGAAGTTGTATTATACCAAATTTCTCCTAGAATAGGATTACTAGGATCACTTGCTCTTATTGGTATATTTGTTCCGTTTATATTTTTATAAGTTGCCATAATTTTTTAACTTGTTGTTATTGTTTTTGTTACTGGTCCTGCCCCATTCCAGTTTAAAGTATTTTTACTGTATGGTGTTCCTCCAACATTACCCCCTGTAATAAATCCAGCTGAACTTGTTCCAAAAGTACCTACAGCTGACCTTTCTCTTGTAGCTGGTAAAGAAGTATCTGCTGTCCAAGAAGTTCCATCCCAATTATTTACATCTACCCCTCCTCCACCTGCTACAAGACCTGATGTTTGAGTTCCAAAGCCTGAAACAGAACTACTACTAAGAGGATAGATTGTAGTACCAGTCCAACAAGTTCCATCCCAACTTTCAGTTGTAGCAAGAACTCCTGGACCTGGATATGTATATCCAGTAGTAGCAATAGCCGCTGTTTGAGCTGCTCCAAACATTGCTCTAGCATATGCATTTGAAGTAGAAAAAGCATTAGCTGTAGTCCAAGCTGAACCATCATATAATTCAGTTGAATTTATTCCAGATCCAGTTTGTTGTCTGTATCCACCACTAATCATTCCAGCACCCTGAGTTCCTACCATAACATAACTATATGCTCTTCCTGTATTAAGTGAACCACCTGTTGTCCAATTAGTTCCATCATAATTTTCTGTAGTATCTATAGATACAGAAGGGGAGCCAGTATATCCTCCTGCTGCAACTGCAGCTGTTTGAGTTCCTCCACCAAATGCACCTGTTCTTCTAGTACTTAAATTATTAACTTCAGTCCAAGATGTTCCATCGTATTGTTCATTATTTGTTGTCTCAGGACCACCTAAGGGATATGGAGCTACTCTTCCTAAAAAAACTAAACCAGCAGTTTGTGTTCCAGCTCCTGATCTACCATCAGCAGTTGTATTAAAATTCCCACTTGTAGACCAAACTGCTGCTTGATAACCTTGAACCTTAGCAGTATTTGAAGTCGTGTTATACCACACTTGACCTTCTGTTACTGGACTAGGATCTGATACAAGGTTTTGTACCTTCTGTCCGTTTATGTCGTAATAAGTTGCCACTTATATTATTCCTCTAATGTTATATCTTCTGGTCTAGAAATATTTTCAAAACCAACTGATGGTGCTTTTTGTTCTGCAGGTAATGCATCCCAATCAGCTTGTGCTTGAGTTATTTCCGCATCAACAATCGCTTGTGCTTCAGATAAAGTTTTGTGAGTGCCATTTACTCTAGAAACCCATCCATTAGCATCTTGATTGTGAGCATCTACTCTCCACACTTCACCAGGAAAACCTCTAAATCCAAGTTTTACTGCATCGTTGTGCGTAATGAAACCTTTTCCCCAGTTTTCTGCTACGCAGTATTGATATGTTTTATGTGCCATAGTTTTTCCTCCTTAATTAAGTTGTTGTTAATGTTTGTGTTGTTGCTGATCCTGCACCTGTAAATTCTTCAGTTGCAGTAGTATTTGGTGTTCCTCCTATTGATAACCCTACAGTTGAAGTTCCTGCTCCTCCTGTTGAATTTCTTGGAGTGCTTAAACCACCTTGCGCTGTCCAAGCTGAACCATCCCACGAAGCTGCTGTTCCTAGATGCCACGCTAAAGTTGCATCCTGTGTAAGACCTGTTGATCCCATTCCAGAATTAGGTGCTGATGGATATGAAGTTGCAGTAGTCCATGATGAACCATTGTATTCTTCGTTAGCAACATTTGAACTTCCACCAACAGCTAAAGCTGTTGTAACTGTTCCTGATCCGCCACCACCATTTCTACCTGTGTTTAAATTTCCACCACCTGTCCAAGCTGATCCATCCCATTCTTCTGTTAGATTTGTTGGACCCGGTATAGGTTCTGCAAAACCACCAAAAATTGCAGTTGCAGTTTGTGTTCCTGCTGCAGCCATCATTGCATTACTCTGTCTATTAGAATGCGATGTTCCTGCACTCCAAGATGTACCATCCCATTCTTTTACATCAGTATAAGCAGCAGGTGTTCCACCACCACCTTGAAAAGAAGATGCTATTCCTGAACCTGTAGTTCCTGCACCACGAGCACCTTGTCCACTAGTAGTTAAAGCACCTGTTGGATTAGTTGCTGTCCATGATGTACCATCATAACTTACTGATTGTTGTGTTGTGTTTCCACCTCCCCCTGGTATTTCTCCATTAAAAGCTAAAGCTGCTGTTTGTGACCCAAAACTACCCATAGTATTAGTAGCAGTTGGTAAACTTCCCCCTGTTGACCAAGCTCCCGAACTTGTAACTGTTTCTAACTTAAAAACATTATTAGCATTGTCGTACCAAATTTGTCCTTTGATTGTTCCTGTATTAGAGGCTAACGACTGAACAGCCGTTCCTTGAATTTCTTTATAAGTAGTCATGACTATTTAGCCTTTAACAACCAACCTTGAGTTCCATCTGTATAGACCAAAGTATTAGCTGCTCTTTCTACTGAAACTGTTAAACTTGCTGCAACACCTTGAATTTTTTCAGATCCATCGGGTGCAACTGTTAAAGTATTAGTGTCAAATGTTCCTGCATAATCTATAAAAGATATTTCATCACCTAAAGTTCCTGCTGGTAAAGTTAAGGTAAATGCGGCACTTGTTGTATCACAAAAATACCCTTCTCCAGCTACTGCTGTAAATCCAGAAGTTTTAACTGCAACCCATGCCGTTCCACCAGAGTTATCTACAAAAGATAAATTACCTGAGCCGTCTGTTACTAAAATTTGGTCCGCTGTACCTGTTGCTGCTGGTAATGTTAAGGTATAAGAACTTGAAACTGTTGCCGCAGATTTTAAACCTACATAAGCTGAATCATCTGCATCTGATAATCTTAATTCTTTTTCTGAATTAATTATTAATCCTGTTCCTGCAGTCCATACTAAATCTGCATCATCTTCTAATGCACCGCTTGTACCTGCTATAGTTACACGAGTAGCTGTTAAATCAGTTACTTTAGCACTCGCCATTGTTGTGTCAGTACCATCAAAAATTAAATTAGCTGAACCTGCAAAAGCGCCTGCACTATTATACTGAACTTGAGTATTAGAACCAGCTGCTGAAGTCGCTGCTCCAAGACCGGTATCATAACAGCCAGTGTTAGTTGCAACACCATCAAAATAAACAATCTTATAATCTTTCTCAGTAGCACCCCACGTAACCGTGGCTCCCGAGCCAGAGACTGCTTTTAATTGTACTGTGTAAGCACCGGATGTACTATTTTTAATAATGTAAAAAGTTTCTGCAAGAAGAGGTACAGTTACAATTTTATTTCCTGTAATTGTTTCTGCTGATACGGCTCCTAAAATAATAACTCTATTCTGAGCGGCACCTGTTAAAGCTCCATCATCTATTTCTAAAGGTGTAGTATTAGCTCCAGTACCACCAGCATTTAAAGTTTGAATTGTATAACCACCGGTTAACTGTTCAATTAAGCTTAAATTTGTGTTAGTTTTCGTTCCCCAAGTACCAGCATTTTCGCCAGTTGCCATTAACTCTAGGCCAAGATCCGTATATGTTGATGCCATAAATTTTGTTCTCCTAATAAACCTTTAATTTATATTTTATATAAAGTCAATGACGTTATATACTATTAACGTCACTATAACTAGCACTTTGCGTTGCTGTTACATCACTATAACCGGCGCTTTGTGTTGCTGTAACATCTCCATATCCTAAAGGTGCTACATTTCCTACACTAACAGTTGCTGATAGCCCAGTCAAGCCCATTACATCAGCAGGAGTAATTACTCCAACTGTTGACGTTAAAGATAGTCCAGTTAATCCCATTACATCAGCTGGTGCTAATGTTCCCACTGCAGAAGTTAAAGATAATCCTATAGGTTGAACTGTTGGATTAGATGTAACAGTTACACCCCCTACAGCACCTAATGCTGAAAGTCCTGTTAATGATTCTGTATAATCTCCTCTAGCAACTGGAGAACCTACTGCAGTCGTTAATGCAAGTCCTGTTAATGGAATTCCCACTCCAACAATAATTGAACCTGCTGCAGTTGTTGCAGCTTGACCAGATAAAGTAAATGTAGAGTCGATGGTAAAACCTAAAGATCCAACTGCTCCTGTTGCAGAAAGTCCTGTTAATCCCATTACATCTGCAGGTAAAAGGGTACCCACTGAAGATGTTGCAGAAAGTCCTGTTAATGTTTCTGTTGCAGCTTCAACACTACCCCAACCATTTTCTCCATAATCTAAAGTTCCCCAACCGGGATAACGAATAATGTTTAATGAGCCTACTGCTGTTGTTGCTGAAACTCCAGTAATTGGAACTAGAAGACCAGATTGCCCCCAGTTCTCAACTCCCCATGTATCAGAACCCCAACCTAATTCATTGAAAGGTATAACTGTTCCGAGTGATGTTGTTGTAGATTGTCCTGTTAAAGATATTGTAACGGTTTCTAGATCACCCCAAGAGTTTTGTCCCCAGAGTGTACCAGCTGCGTTCCAAGTATTAGCCATAAGGAACTACTCCTTATGCTATACCGATAATAGCTGTTCCTGCAGAAGCTGCTGGAAATTCAATTGTGAAAGTTCCACTTGTTACAGTTTTATTTCCACCAAAATCTATTGCACAAACTGCTGGATCACCAACTGCTGTGTCATTAAAAATTAAACATCCTCTAGCTGTAAAAGAAGCTGAACTCCATGAAGAATTAGCAAAATCACATACCGCTGTATCAGTTGATAAAACTGGTGTCACACTTGTAAGTGCGTTTCCTTTTGCAGAATAAGCTGAACCTGAAGCATTTGTAATTTCATTACTTGAACTATAAGCTGTTGTTGATTTACTTAAAGTTGCACTATCTGTATACAAAGCTAAGTTAAAAGTGTCTCCTGAAGACGCAGTAAAATTGTGCGTACCTGTTAAAATTTCTACTTTGAATGAATTACATATTGCCGATGTTATTGCCATAATTTTTTATCTCCTAGTTATTGAGGTGGTGACTCGATTGCAATTCTTATTGTACCATCTGAGTAATCATCTCTTCTTCTTCTACCAATCTGCATTGCTGCAAACTTTTGTAATTCATTAGTATACTTTTGTTCATATAATGTCAACATGTCTGTTGGTCCTTTTAAGAAGGCAAATGCTTCTAGTAAACAAGCATAGAGTAGCCCTTGAGGGAAGTAATTACTAATATACGTTGTAGAATTACCATCGGCTCCTGAACCAAGGCCCACGGGCATTTTGTTATAATATATTCTAAAATTGTAATTAACATCGGGTGTAGGGGCTAAATAAATGGAACCTGAGTCTGTATCACTTAATCCTGTTGCTCCACCAAACATAGAGTAATATTTAGGGATTCCTGTTACATCTTGAGCTGTAGCAGAACCTTCTGGTCCTGTTAATCTACCAACGTATTCAGATAAAAAAGTTTGATCACGTCTCTCTAACCAAAAACCCTGTTCTGTAGTATTAGATGCATTAAATACTTCTACACCTCTTACAAATAAAGCTCCTGCCGGTACTCTAATATTATTTACATCAGCTGCCATTGTTCCTTCTTGAACAAATCTATCTGAATCCATAGGTATGTCTAAATTAATTCTGTGTTGAGCGGCCATAATAAAACCATCAACAATAGTTTCTGTAAATACATTAGCATCAACTTCACTATAATCTCTTATAGCTGTTACTAATGTACTATATGTGTAATGTGATAGTCCTGCCATAATTAACCTTTATCATTAACGGGTCCAATTGTACACTGAAAACCGCCACCTGTTACTGTTGTAGTTGCATTAGAAATTAAAGCAACTGTTAAAGAATTGTATTCTGTTACTGTTGAAGGTTGTGCACCTGTTTGAACAGTTGTTGCAACAGCTGTTGCTAAATAAGATCCATAAACTTTTGCTGCCGTAGCGTGTGTTCCTGCAGTTGTAGCTGGAGGTGTATTTCCTCTATAAGGTGCTGCTGTTCCTCTAGTACATCCTGTTAAATCATTTCCTGATTTTCCTGTGTATTGAATAGTTTCATTTTCATAAGCTCCCGATGTACTATTTACTTTTTCAATAACAATATATCCAGCTGTTGGAAATTCAGTTGCATTAGTTAAAGTAATTGTTGTATCGACAGCAGTAAGTGTTTCATTTAGAGTTGTAGCTAATTCAAGTATAGAAATTACAACACCTCCAACATCTTGTTTAACTGCTTGAAATCTTACATAAGATGTTCCGGCATTTAAACCATTTGAAGGAAATGAAATACTAACATTTGTACTTGAAGCTGTAGTTGTAAAAGGATTATTAGGTAAAATATCTTGGACTGCAAATTCTGTTCTTGCAGGCCTTACATTTAATAAAGCTTGTGGATCTGCTCCTACTGGATGAGGTTTTAATTGAGGTTGTTTAATTTCAAATTCAGAAGTATGAACCAAGGCTCCTGTCCATTCTTTTACCATCTCTCGATAAGGGAACGCGGCCCCTGATCTATCTGAGATAGAGAGTGCTCTACTTCCTTTTGCAAATCTAGCCATAATTAAACTCCTGGGTAATATGCTTTAGGAGTAATAAATGTACTAGCTGGTGAACCATCTTCTGATAAAGCTCTAGCAAATTCATCCTCATATAACAATTTCATTTCTTGTGTTCTTTGTGGTGAAAATTTCATAGATAAATAATAAGCTAATCCTGAAACCATACATGGAATAAATCTATAAGGTGTATCAGTTGCATTACTATAAGCTCCCACATCTTGAATTCTTTTTACATAATAAATGTTTAAATAATTACTGGCTGCAGTTGAGTTAGGTAAAGGATAAACAGTTAATGTAACTTTATCAATAAATCTTTGAATCCAGAATTGAGAAGGAGTTCCAGCAGAAGCTTTATTTGCGGTTGCAGCATAAGCGTCTCTTGCAACTTTAGTTAAACCAGTATCTGATTGAGAAGTAGTATTATAATTTTGTCTATAGTTAACATTTAAAATATCAGTAATACCATAAACATTTGTTGTTGGCACAGTTGTTGCTTGAGGTGAAGCTGCTGCTGCCGCTGCACTATCGGTTGAGTTTCTATAAAATGTATATGTTCCAGCACCTTCGTCTGTTGCATTTACATCAGTAGAAGAGCCTACTATTAAATTAATATTAGTATTTCCAACTTCCCAAAAATGAGCACCTCTATTACCCCATTCTTGAAATAATATATTTAAAGATCTTCTAGCTGTTTTAAGTTGGTGTCCAGCAGTTCCAACTAAACCAATACGCTCGTAAGCATCTTGTATAATTTCATCGATTGAAAAGTCCTGATCAAATTGATAAGCACCTGAAGTTGTATTAGACATTTAATACTCCTTTAAAATGTTCCTATAATATAAAAGAAATCACAATTAGTTACATCTACATATAAACCTGTATCAGCATAAATTCCCGCACCTGGTAAATTAAATTCAACAGTTTCATTAGCGTTTGCTGCAAATTTTCCATGATAAATTAATGCAGACGCTGTTTTAGCATCTCCAATTTCATTATATATTTTTACTTCTGCATCCGCCGCTGAAGATTGTGCAAAAATACTCATAATATTGCATTTAGTAATATCAGCTGCCGATCCATTAACAAGTGCTTGAACTTGTCCATCTGCGGTTAGTACTACTGATTGTTTAACTTTTGATGTTATTGACATATTTTTTTCTCCTTAAAATTTTGTAGGAGCCCCGAAGGGCTCCATTAATTATTTATTATACTTCTTTTGCCCAAACACCTTGAGCGTCTACTACTGTCCAAAAGTCAGTTGAGTTTAAAGATGCAATAGTAACAAAGTCACCTACTTTAGATGTAGCTTTTGTATTAATAAGATCTTTAGCGTCTGTCAAAGATCCAGCATACAAAACACCATCTGCTGCGGCAGGACTAATTGTAAAAGTGTTAACACCATCTTGTGCAGTATTTACAAATGTAATTACTCTTCCGATTGAGATTGCAGGTAAAGTAAAAACAACACCATCAGTTTTTGATGTAAGTGTTTTTCCTGAATCACCGTTTACTACAGTATAGCTAGATTCTTTTTTTTCAATATTAAATCCAGTTACACCTGCTTCATTAATTTTCCCTTGAAGTACGGGTCCTCTAAATAGAGTTGTTGCCATGATATATTCTCCTAGTTATTATGAATACTGTCTCTAGGCCGTCCACTATATTAGGTCAGCATTCAATTAATTTATTATATAGTAAGTAAGTAGTACACTAGATTTGAATAGAGTGCAAGAGATCCTACGGTAAAAATGCGATTTACGCGATGTAGCTTTTGTCTAAGTAGCTACAGAAACTTGTGGAGCAGCAGCTTCTACGCTGTTTTGTAAGTGAGCAATCCTAGCTTCTTCAAGCTTTATGTCAGTAATGACCTTTTTAATCGTGTCATCTATCCTAACCATGTCAAGAGTATATCTGTTATTATCCAGATGCTCCTGTTGCCACTTCAACTCCAAGGACCTTTTTTGTTGGTACAGGTCTTGTATCATTGATAACCTCTTCATAAGTTATTCTATTTAATCCCGAATGGTAACTATTTCCGAGATATTCCCAAACTATACCCTTTTCTCCTAGTTTGTCAAGTATAACCTTTTCAACATTTTCAGCTGTATCTTCATCATGTTCAATATTAAATTTAGCATGGTGATCGTAGGCCCAGATATTGATTAAAGTTTTTTTCATAAGTTTTTCTTTCTACTATTTAAATGTGGCGGAATTGTGTCCCGCCACAAAATTATTTACTGATTACGCACCTTCGCAGCCGAAGATACCTCTAAAGTCTGAAACGCCGAAAGCGTATCTTTCTCTAGCTTTGTATCTAACATTGCCTGTATCGAAGTCCCCTTCCATTGACGTAGTCAACGGAGTTCTTGAGAACATCTTCATACCATTTGGAACGTCTGTCGTAATGTACCAAGAATCAGCATCAGTTAAAAAGTTATTAACTCTGTAACCTTGTGGGATCATTCCCATACTGTTGATTGCATTGATGTCATTATCAGCTGTTTGAGTTCTACCTTGAGACTTCATAAGTCTTTCAGCATTGAACTGATTCGCAGAAGGAATTATCATTTTAACTCCTTTTGCAGCTATTCTCAAACCTCTTTCATCAGTCATCGCAGCGATATCAATCAATGCTTGTTCTAATGAAGTTTCGTTTAAGTCCGCTTGAGTTGTTAAAGTGTTTTTTACTGTACCCGCGATAGTTGGGTGAATAGTACTAAACAAGTTTTTGCCATCACCTGATTTAAATGCTGATGTACCAGTTATTGCTGGTAGACCATTATTTAAAGGGTTAGCGCCTTTAACTTCTTTTGCGTTAGACATAGATCTTGCTAGTGCTTTTGTGTATCTAGAAGAAAGTCTGTCATAAAGGTTGTCCTCTATTGCTTCTTCTGTGATAGCGAAAGCTAGCGCGATCGTTTCCATAGTGTATCTTGCAGTATAAGTTTCTTGTGCATCATCGTATGATACGCCTTGACCTTCTGCTTTTACATCTGCGTTAGCGAAACCAGATAACATTACTTCCTCTTCGAAAGCTCTGTCTGATGATTCCGTAGTATAAATTTCAGCATGCTGATTTTCATACTTTTTGTATTCAAGCCCGAATAGTGCATTCAAACCTGGTTCTAGTTCTTTAACTAGTTGTGCTCTTGATATTGCCATGTTTTTATACTCCTATTATTGCCATGTTACAGCGTTGTCTAAGTACTGGTTAAGATTCTGACAAACAACAACGCTTCTATTCGCCGCGTTCTCATTATTTTCAGGATCTTCCGCCGATCTTAGTAATCGCCATTGATTTGCTGTGTCCGATACTCCCGCTACTAATAGCTTCGAACTTGACTGACCAGAAATTTCTGATCCTGCTGCAGTTACAGTCATACCATATGTTTTACCATAAGCTGATTGTGCTACTGCACCATCCACACAAACTGTAAACAGTTGTAGAGGGTTGTCAATTACGAAAGCCGTAACGTCTTCACTATCTGCCGGTGTAATCGGTTGATTATACCAGTTCGCCCATGTAGGTTTTTGAGTCGTTGATGCATTATAAAAAATGCCGTTCAAAATCCCTATAGAGCTGTCTGTTATAGCCGCTTGTGCAGTTTTGATATATCCAACTTTGCTCTGTACTACAGAACCTTGGAATAAATCAACAGCATACCCAGCGTCTATGTAGTATTTGCCTTGACCGCCAGCAGCGTCAGTTGAACCAACGGTACCTTGAGCTATAAGACCAAATCCTACAGTGTTTCTATTTGCCATAGTTATTTTCTCCTTATGTGACCTATCCTTGCGGATCTCCAGTCACGGTTAATGTTATCGTTGGAGAAAGAAATATTATTTCTTTGTACCACCGAAGTTTTTGCTAGAATGCTCATACTTCATGGGCATTCTTTTATCCTGATCCTTCAGTAAGTCGTTTTCTAAAGCTTCGTTTTGTCCTTCAGTTTGTCTTTGCTGATAGGCAACACGGCTTTGTGCGAGTTCTTCCGGTATCCTTGCCAGGAGAAGGCCACCTACTCCAATGACTCCAGCGTATTTTCCGTCTAAGACAGTAGGGTAAGAATCCGAATCATATTCGTCAGCTCTCACTAACTCATAACCAGATCTCAATCTACCGTGAATACTTTTGGTATCATTGAAACCCATTGACTCTGCTCTTATCCATCTGTGCCTAAATCCGTCAGGCGCTGGTGGTGCATCTAAAGATGATGGGGGCTTATACTCTTTTGGTCTTTCAGTCTTTGACCGAATATTAGCCGCACGTAAAGGTTTTTTTTGTTCTTCTTCTTTTTTCATATGCTTATGCTCCTTCCGTGAGTTTTAATTGTTTTGCATACTCTTCTAGTGGCACACCTAATTTTTTAGCTATTGCTACCTGTGATGATGTGAGTCTCACAGTTTTGCGTCCTTGTTTTACACTTCTATTCGCAGAAGCCACCGACTGAACGGGTTTAGACGTAGTTGTATCAGTCTTACCAAATTTATGAGGAAAGTCAACTCTAATTCTCTTGTCTATTTCTACATAATATTCTTCACCTTTAGGATCAAAGCCTTCTTTATCCACTAAATCCTTATGAATTTCGAACGCAGTAAAAGTCATGGCTCTATCTTTTCCAAACCATGTATTTCTACTAGCCCAATCTTCAGCTTCAGGATCAGCTTCGGGTAATGATCTCGGTGTCTGTCTTGGTAATCTACCGCCGTCAGATAATTCAACAGGAACTTCCTGTTCAACGTTCTGTTTTTGTTGTTCCATTCTTGCGTTTTCAAATGCAAGAGTAGCAACTTTTTTATTAGCTTCAACTTGAGCAACAGCGTCACCGGCTTCAATAGCCATTGCAAGTTCTTTTTGCGCAGACTCCATTCCAGTTTTTAGATTATTTTCAAACTTTTTAGTATAATCTAAATCTACTTTTTTAAATCGCTCATTATCAAGTTGTCTTTTTGTTTCTACAGCTTTAGCATATTCAAGAGCAGAAGCTTCTCTTCGCTCCGCCTCTCTCATCTTACGAGTTAATTTCGCAATACGAGCTTGAACGCCTTTACCGTAATCTTCTAATGCTTCGTCTTGTGTTCCTGTATCCGTTTTTTCTTCTACTACTGTTTCTTGTTCCGTGGCTCCTGTTTCTTTTTCGGGTGCAGTTTCAATTACTGCTTCCTCTTTTGTCTCTTCAATCGATACATCGACCTCTGGGCCGGATGTATCTAAATCGACAGTTTTTTTCTCTTCTTCTGGCATAGTGTCTCCTTTTCTACTATGTTAATATTTGTGCAGGATATCTGTTGGATCCTGTACGGTTGCAAGTATTTCATCTTCATTTAAAAGACGAACTTCGCCTCCTTCAATTTCAATACGTGATCCTGCATAACGTGCAAAGACTACCCAATCACCAACCTTGCACCACGGACCATTGGGATATCTTTCTTTATCAACATAACATGCATCACCCATCGCAATAACGTTTCCGCATTGTGAGGCAACTTGTTGTCTGTCGATAGTTTCATTTCCTAATAGGATTCCGCCGTCAGTTTTCTCTTTCATTCTGAAAGGTAAAATTAACATTCTCCAGCCGGTAGGCATGGGGAGCTTAGTGGTTTCTTTGGTAATTTCTTTTTTAGGTTCTTCTTTGTATTTGTCTAAAAGTGCTGACTTAACTTCTGGGACCTCTT
>Ga0222669_1000023_pt1 | contig 77543 bp, 85 predicted proteins | sample AntAcemetagen730_FD_179848 | JGI IMG/M metagenome (GOLD analysis project Ga0222669, IMG submission 179848) | Saline water microbial communities from Ace Lake, Antarctica - #730 | ecosystem: Environmental > Aquatic > Non-marine Saline and Alkaline > Saline | place: Antarctica: Ace Lake...
CAGCTACCGCTTCAATCGGCGGTTCAATCTGGCGGCAATGACCGAGCGTGTGGTTCATGCCATCTGCAGCTGTCAAGCACGGCCGGAACGACTCCTGAGGTGTGCGGAGTTTGCTACCTAATCGAGAGGCTTTTTGAGGGCTTGGCTCTTACGAGTGCCCAGCAGTGTTGGTGTAAGAACAGGCCGAGCTCCAGGAATCAGCAACGGAGAGCTTAGATTTGCTGACAAAGCATTGCTCAGCTGGATTTTCGGTAGAGCTCTAGCGACAGCCAATGCTGTCAGTGACCATTCCCCTACATCAGCCAATGAACAGCAAGGCTACTAGCCGACTGGAATCCATCCAGAATTCAGATTTATTGAGGTTCTTGCTGTTGTTTGCCAGCGGTTGGGCCGGAATCTTAGCAATTTCCTACTTCTACAACGTTCTGGCGATGTTTATCGTCGCGGCGATTCTCGCTATATTGATGGATTTTCCGGTTCGCTATTTAAGCAAGACAATGCCCAGATGGCTGGCCATCGTGGCGTCCAGCCTGGCTGTTGCTGCGTTGATTCTGGGCTTTATTGCGATCCTTGGGTTTCAGGTCGTCAACCAGGGCAGTGCACTTGCTACGGACGTTCTAAGCAAATTACGAGATTCCGATCTGCCTTTTACTGAAACGCTGAATCAGATCAATCTGGACTCAATCCTGTCGGTGTTGCGCAGCAGCTTGGAGACGGGCTTCGGTTTCATCGGCGGTGCTTTCAGCAATGTATTGACACTCATTTTTCTGCCGGTGATCAGCCTTTACATGCTGGTTGATGATGGCCGTCTCTGGATTTCGCTGCTCAGGCTGGTGCCCGCCAGATCACGCCAACACTTTGATCACAGTGTGCAGAAGAACGTGCTTGGATTTCTGCGGGGCCAGATGATTCTGGTGCTGTTTCTCTCAATTTCAAGCTTCGTCGCCTTCACAGTTTTAGGCGTGAAATTCTCTTTGGTTCTGGCGATCATCATTGGAGTGCTCGATGCGATTCCGGGCATCGGGGCCACCTTTGGAGTGATCATAATCAGTAGTCTTGTCTTCGTCACCCAAGGGCCGTGGACGGCACTTTCGGTGGTGGTGGTTTCGATTGTTCTGCAACAGATCCAGGACAATCTGATTCACCCGAAAGTGATGGGGAAAGCCTTGAACATCAACCCTGTGGTGATTTTCTTCGCGCTGTTCATCGGCGAACGGGTTGCCGGTCTGCTTGGCGTCTTTCTAGCCATCCCAATCGCTGGAATGATCGTCAGTTGGTCAAGCGAACAGCGACCTTCACCTACGGACCCAACCGACCACACTCAAAACATTCAAGACACTGACTCACCACCGGCAGCAGCAACCCCAGAGACGAACTGATTCTGCCGAAACCAATGCGCTGAATCGCATCCCATCAATCAGCCAAACTCTGGGGAAGCAGCAACCGAGACCCGCTTCAACGAACCTGAACGCCCTTCCAGAAAGCCACACGACCCTTGATCTCGGCGGCCGCCGCTTTGGGTTCGGGATAGAACCAGGCGGCGTTGGCGTTGACCTGATCGCCGACCACCACGTCGTAATAGTGGGCTTCACCTTTCCAGCCGCAAACCGTGCGGTGACTGGAGGGGCGAACATGGCTGGAGTTGAGGGACTCGGCGGGGAAGTAGGCATTGCCATCCACCTTGACGATGTCGTCACTGGTGGCGATCAGGCAGTCGTTCCAACTGGCTTGCATGGACTTGGCAGCAAAGTTTTCATTCTCGCGCTTGCCGGTGCCTAAACGCGTTTGCTTGAGCCTGATCGAGCGGCTTTGGTCAGCGGGTCCCTTGTTTCAGGGGTTATCGACCTGGATCGTCAAGGGCATCAGGCTGCGCTGAAACCAACCCTGCGCCGCCATCGGCTGCAGCAGGCGGTACAGAACGGCAAGCAAGGCCAGGGGCTCGAAGGGCGCCTGACGCGTTGGCCACTGGCTAAGGCGTCGGTAGAGCAGAGACTGGATCGCTTCGCTTTGCGCGGCGTCAAGGTCATTCCAGTCGGCACCGACGCGCAGGCCGGCTGTTGCCCGCTGCGTGCGTGCGATGCGCACCGGCAGAGGAAACGGCAGGGGGCCTGGCCATTCCAACTGCAGCCGGGCGCCTTCGAGCATCCCCGCAGCCCAGGCATCAGTGCCGCCTGGCCCCAGCAGCAACTCAAGTCCGGTTTCGCTGATCGCCATCAGGCGGGCCTGAGCAGGCCCAGTGGCCGAGCGCAACAGCACCTGAGGCGAACCGACCGCGAACCAGGGGGTGGCCTCGCTGCGGGGGCGATCCCAGCAGGTGCGAAGGGCGACGCTCAGGGTGGCGACGCTGATCGAAGCCCAGACGAGACCGAGGGCCTGGGTGGCTGCCCGGCTGCTGGCCGCCTGGTCAGGGCCGATCGGGGCAGCGCCGCCTGGCCCGAGGATCAGATGGAGCAGGTTGAGCAGCTGCAGGGCAAGCAGAACCAGCAGGGGGAGAAACAAACCGCCGGCCGGCAGCCAGGTGCGTTGGGCGGTGATCGCCTTGGGAGTCACCCTGAACTTTCGGGGACAGCCCACCAGGGTGGAGAGCACCGCCGTGAGGATCGGGAACAGGAAAATCCAGCGGTAGAGCTCGGGCAGCAGGGCCGAGCGAGCACCGCGGCTGAACCAACCCACCAGCAGCAGTTGGCTGAGAAAAAAGGGCAGGGCCACCTCGAGCAAGCCCGGTCCACGCACCAGAATCGGTGCCACCCCCAGCAGGCCGAGGCTGAGCGGCATCAGCAACAGCAGCAGTTGGGGAATCACGTTGAACCAGTGCAGGATTCCCTCGAGATAGGCGATCCGCTGCCACAGGCTCAGCCCCTGGATCCGGAGGGGGTTGGCACCGGTGCGCAGGATCTGCAGAGTGCCGCTGGCCCAGCGACCGCGCTGCCGGGCCATGGCCCCGATCGAAAGTGGGGAGAGGCCAGCGCTCAGCTTTTCATTGAGATAGAGATTGCGGTAGCCGGCGGCGGCCAAACGGATGCCGGTGGCCAGATCCTCCGACGAGGTGCCGGTTTCGAATCCCCCCACCTGCAGCAACGCCGAGCGACGCATCAGAAAGGAGGTGCCCGCGCAGACCACGGCGCCCACCGCTTGGCGGGTGGGCTCGACCCAGCGGTAGAAGTTCTCCTCATCCGGCATCAGCCAGCGCTCGAGGCGCAGGTTTCGAGCCACCGGATCGGCATTCATGTAGGTCTGGGGGGTCTGGACGAAGCCCACCCTCGGGTCGCTGAACAGGCCTACGCTGCGCCGCAGAAATTCCTGCTGAGGCACCACGTCGGCATCGAACACCGCGATCAGATCGCCCTGCAGCTGCGGCAGCGCATGGTTGAGGTTGCCGGCCTTGGCGTGCTGGGTGAAGCCACGGGTGAGATAGCGGCTGCCCAGCTGCTTGCACAGCTCCTGTAGAGCAGGCCGCCCACTGTCATCCAGCAACCAGACGCGAAAGAGCGGATAGTCGAGGGCCAGGCAGCCGCGCAAGCAGCGCTCGATCAACTCCAGCGGTTCGCCGTAGCTGGGCACCAGCACATCAACGGCAGGCACCCTGGCTGGGGTCGCGCTGATCTGCCGGCCGAGGTCGGCGGCAGCCAGCCTGGCTTCGGCCTCAATCGGCGGCTGCCTGACCCAGGTGAGCCAGAGCTGCAGGAAGCCGTTGGCGAGCAGCGCCAGCTCGGCGGCCAGCATCACCAGGCTCAGGCTTGTGCTTCCAGGGGTAGCCAGGTTGAGGGTGCTGACCAGGCGCCAGTGGAGATAGCGGGCCGCCAGAAGGCTGAGCAACACCACCGCCGAGCGGCGGGCCGCCAGCGGCAGATGCTGCTCCTGGCGTGAGCCGAGCAGCAGAGCCCAAATACTGACGGCGAGCGCCGGCACAAGGCTGCGCCACGACATCGGGCCGGAGCCTGCGCCGACCGACAGAACCAGAGCCAGCGTCAATGCCGCCCAGACCCCGTAAACCAGGATCGCCTGCCGCCTCAGAAGGGCATCAGGCCCGTCGACCAGACCCTGATGTTCCTTGAAACGATCGGGGGAATCGCTTGGGAGCACGTCTGGTCCACAAAGCATGGAAGGGGCCTGGCCAACGCTCTTAACGTCTCGTTGCAAAAGGCTACGGACAATGCCCTGCCGACTGCACCGAGGCTGGACCTATGGAATACAGGCCAGACAGAGGATCGGATGTGTTGGCTCAGGCGCCGCAGCGCTCAGGCCTTCAACAGTTGGCGGGTGGGGTAAGGGATGGCGGCATTGTGGGCCTTGACCACATGACCGATCTGCAGCAACAGCCGCTGTTGCAGGTCCCAGGCATTCATGATGTCGCCGCCTGATGAGAAGCAGAGCAGGCGCAGATCCAGGCTCGCGGGGCCGTAGCTCACGAAATGGACCACATGCGGCATCGCAAGATCAATCCCTGACTCCTTCGGTAAGGCGGCTTCAAGATCGGCGATCACCGGTTGGATCGCCTGGTGATCCTCAAAGCGCAGACCGAATTCGATCCAGATACGGCGGCTGTCAATGCGGCCGGTGTTGATCACGGGCTGGGTCGTGAACACACCGTTGGGAATGAACAGGGGCTGGCGTTCAAGGTCGCGCAGGCGTGTATAGAACCAGCCGATCTGCTCGACTTCACCGATCAGTGAGTCGGCGGGGATCTGGATCATGTCACCCACCACGAACGGTCGATTGATGTAGAGGCTGACGCCGCTGAGCAGGTTCTCCACGATCGTTCTGGCGCCGAAACCGATGGCGGCCGCTCCGAAGCCACCGGCGGTGGCCAACACCGTTAAGGACGCCCCCAGCAACCGGAGGATCGCCAGGGTGATCAGCACGAACACCACCGTTCCGATCAACTTGTCGGCAACGTCGAAGAGAAACAGGCGATCCCTGCTGGGCAGGGTGGGCAGGAGCTGGGCGGAAAAGCGATCAGCCTTGCGCAGCAGCTCCGATTTGCAGCGCAGCACCGTCCAGATCAGGCCGATGCTGACCAGCGTGTCGCGCAGCTGCGCCTCATTGAGCGGTGTCGGCAGCTTGCTGGCGGGCAGCAGGCCTGCCAGCCAATAACTGAAGCTGGCAGCGACAACGGTGAGACAAAGACTGAGCTGGCTGCGCAACAGCAGGGCCCGCGCCAGTGAACCCGGCGAGAAACGGCGGGCCAGCAGCTCCAGCAGTAACCAGAGCCCGCCGGCGAGCAGCAGGCCGAGGATCGGAATCTGTAGATCGAAAGGCAGAAGCGTCATTCAGATGTCGGTGAAGTGGGTGGGGCCCAGAGCGATGGGGCCAGGTTGTCATGACTGCCGTTCGCCTGATGGCGCCACCAGCTCCCAGAGCCGGTCGTGACCGAGCCGCCCGAGGCCGCATTCGCTCCAGCGGGCGGCGGCGTTGACGTCCGTCAGGCCCAGGTCTCCCAGGGGGGTTCGCGCCGACTCGCCGCCCAGCAGCCGCGGGGCCACGACAACGACCAGGCGCTGCACGCATCCCTGGGCCACGGCGGCGGCCGCCAGGCTCGGCCCGCATTCCCAGAGCACCCGGTTGCAACCGCGCAGGGCCAGGGCCCCCATCAGCGAAGCCGGTTCACAGGCTTCGAGCTCCAGGCACTCCACCCCGGCCTGAAGAAGCCGGCGGCGCTGGCTGGGTTCGGCAGCAGGCCCGTGGGCCACCAGGGTGGGGGCCACGGTCTGGTCAAAGAGCTGGGCGCCGGGGGGAAGATCCAGCTGGCGGCTGAGCACCACCCGCAGCGGCTCGGGCGAACGCCGGCCACGGCTGGTGAGCAGGGGGTCATCGGCGCGCACCGTGCCGCCGCCGACGATCACCGCATCACAGCCGGCGCGCAGCCGGTGAACCCACTGGCGCGCCTCGGGGCCACTGATCCATTGGCTGTGGCCGTTGGGGAGGGCGGTGCGTCCATCCACACTCATCGCCCACTTGAGCAGGCCCAGGGGGCGGCCGCTGCGCACCCGGTGGCAGAAGGCCGCGTTCAGCCGCAGCGCTTCGCTCTGCCGGACCGCCTCAATCACCTCAATTCCAGCGGCCCGCAATTGGGCGAGGCCTGCGCCGGCCATCCGGGGATCAGGATCGGCCATTGCCACCACCACCCGGCAGATGCCGGCGGCGATCACCGCCTCACTGCAGGGGGGGGTGCGGCCGTGGTGGCAGCAGGGCTCCAGGCTCACCACCAAGGTGCCCCCGCAGGCGCGTTCACCCGCCTGGACCAGGGCACCCACCTCGGCGTGGGGCGCCCCGGCTCTGGCGTGGAAGCCTTCCCCCACCAGCGTGCCATCGGCGGCCAGCACCACCGCACCCACCAGCGGATTGGGGCTGGTGCGGCCTTCGCCGAGCGCCGCCAGCTGCAGGGCGCGGTCCATCCAGCGCTGCCAGACGCTCACCCGTTGCTCTCGCGCTCGATATCACCGTAGTGGCAACACCAGCCTCAGCCCATGAAAAACCCGTGGCAGAAAGCCACGGCTACGTGGTCTTCACCAGGCCGCCCATGACGCCGCTCAGACGTTTCAAGCAGCGGGAACTACAGCTTGAACGCCCATCAATTGCCGCCATTCCTTGACCACATAGGGGGGCACCGCCAGCTCGTTAATGGCACCGGGGAGCTTCAAGCGCAGCGGCCGGTCTTGGGAAAGATCGGCCAGCAATGGCTCAAGATCGAATTCCGCCGCGGCCGAGCGGCCATCAACCGCCAGCTGGGAATTCTCCAGGGTGAGGTCGTCCAAGCTCCAGCTGAAGGGGCCGGAGCGCACCTGCAGCTGGGTGGGGTGCTCAAGCCGCAATTTGCCTGGGAAGCCCACCAGGCGCAGACGCAACGCCCCCCCAGCTGGGCCCTCGCGGTAAGCCACCAGCTGCCAGCTCTGGTCGTCGAGGTCACGCAGGCTTTCAAGGCTGCGCAGCACCGGCGTGCCGTTGGCATCGGGGTGGGCGTGCAGCTGGGCCAGGGGGCCAGAGGCCGCCATCACCGCGTTGGGGAAGGACACCAGGCCAGCAAACGACAGCAACAGGGCGAGCATCAGGATCAGGGGACGGCAAGCCACGGGCACCAATCGACCCTGGATTCCAGTGTTCTGGATTGGCATGGTCAGGCTTTCTCTGCTCATGGTTCCCGCGCGGCGCCCGGGATCGGCTGCCAGTCCGTGTGCGTGGCCCAGAGGGCCCAGATCGCCATCGCCCGCAGGTAGTGGCAGGCGCGGAAGGTGCCCGTCGCCGTGATCGCCTCGGGAGTACGGAACTGCAGGCCGCCGCCATACACCTGGTTCACCACCGCGCTGCTGACCGCCAGGGCGGTGTCCGTTTCGCCCATCAGGCGGTAATAGGCGGCAATGCCGAAGTTGATGCCGGTCCACACCTCAAGTGGATGGGTGCCGCCCGGATCCAGCGGCGTGCCGTCGCGGCGCAGGCCGTTGGCCATCCCCAACCGGCCGCCCTCGAAGCGCTCAAAGCAGGCCTCGCGAATGGCGACGAGCGAGGAACGGGAGCGCTCCTCGGCCACCACCGGCGGCAGGCCCAACAGACGGGCGTAAAAATCACCACAGAGCTGGTCGGCCATCACCACCGGCGTGCCGCTCTCGGCATCGATCCGGTAGTACTCCCCGTTCCAGAGCAGGGCATCGAAGTTGGCGCGCGATTGCTCCAGCCAACCGCCGAACTCCCGTTGCACGTCTCCGGTGTCGAGGCCCAGCTCCAGCTGCAGCCGTTGGGCCATCGCCAGGGCCGCCTCCAGCGCCGCGATCCAGAGGGCGCCGCAGTAGGCACTCACCCCCTGCAGTGGCCAGTCGTCGAAGGTCTGGTCCGGGGCGCCGCCGTTGTCGGGAAGGCCGTCGTTGTTGGCATCAAAATGCTTGAGGTAGCGCAGGGCTTCGACGGCAGCGGGCCAGCAATCGGCAAGGAAACGCAGGTCTTCGCCGCCAGGCGCCAGCTTGAAGCTGCGCCACACCTGCAGCACGAAATCGGAGGCCAGGTCTTTCCAGAGGTTGCAGTCCTGGTAGGCGGTGTAGTTGGTGGCATCGAAGGGACGCTCATTCGGGGCGCCGAGGTCGTGGGGGGTGGCACCAGCCAGCTTGCGGGGCGCCTCCACCCGCCCCTTGCCCTGGGTGAAATACCAGCCGATCGGTCGGGGGGTGGCATCGCCGGCCGGGATGGCGCGCGCAAAGCTGCGCAGCACCGCCTTGTCGAGTTCAGGCCAGAGCTGCAGCAGGGCAAAGGAGCCATAGAGGCGCACGTCGAGGCTTTCGTACCAGGCGTAATCGAGGCACTCGAGCACCCCGAAGCGACCCACCGGATCCTCCGGACCAGCGGCGGTCCAGAGGCTGCCGCCGCTGGCGAGGTCGTAGAGCTCGTTGAAGAGGGCCATGCGCAGGGCCTCGGGCAGGTCGCTGCGCTCCAGCACCGGTTGCTGCCAGGCGTCGATCTGCTGGCGCCAGCTGGGCCAGTCGGCTAAGGCCTCGGTGGCGATCGCCACGGCGTTGTCGCCACCGGCGCCGAAGTGGTCGGTGTAGCGGCGCAGGGCCCCCTGGCCGGTGGCGAAGGCCGTGAGCGGCAGGTCCCAGCTGATCACCAGCGGCAATTCGATCTCAGCGCCCGGCTCCAGCCGGAAGCGCAGGGCCAGCGCCGCGCTGGCCTGCTCGCCTGCGGTGCTGCGCCGGTCGTTGTCGCTGGCTGGAATCGAGCCATCGCGGGCGAAGGGCTCCCAGATTTCGGCGCCATCGCCACGGGGATCCCAGCGGCTGCAGCGCAGCACCTCCACCCCCGGCAGGTCGGCGGGCACCGCCAGACACCACTGGCCTTCGCCCTCCGCCAACGGCTGGCTGCGCCGCCCCTCCAGCAGCACACCCTGGAGGGCGCCTGTATCAACGCAACGGTTGCGCTGGCCCTCGCCGCGGCCGATCGCCGGCAGGTAGGTGTGCTCCGGGCTGCCGTCATCGCGGAAGTGGACGGAGGCGGAGGGATCGGTGTTGGTGAACCAGCCCAGCGTGTTGCGCCAGCTCAGCAGCAGCGACAGGTCCAGGGGCGCGTCGGTGGGATTGGCCAACCGCCAACGGAACACCGCCACCGGGTAGCTGCTGCGCTGGTAATCACCCGGCAGGATCGGACTGAACGCCTCACAGCCCACCGACGCTTTGAACACACCGCTGTGCTCGACCCAGCTCAGGGGGTAGCGGGCGGCATAGGTGCCGGTGCTCTGCTCAGGGGTGCTGGCCGGGTACCACTGCCAGGCGCCCAGGGGTGGCTCGCCTGGCTCCTGGCTGGAATCAAGCGGACGGGAATCGTCACGCTGCGGGGCGGTGGCCAGGGCGTGGGCGCGGCTGGTGGTGCCGTCGTTTTCGAACAGGGCGAACTGGCAATCCGGCAGAACTCCGAACCAGTGTTCACCGCCATCGAGATGCCAGAGGTTGACCTGGCCATCGGGGGCACGGCCGAAGCAACCGGCGCCGAAACCACCCAGGGGCATGCCGTGGTTGGGGCCGTCATCCAGGTTGCTGGCGTAACGGACGGTGTAAGGCGCCTCCCAGCCCAGGCCGAACGGCCGCTGCCAACTGGCCGCCGGTGCCTGATAGGGCTGGCTGGAGCCGCGGCCGCGCAACAGTTTCGAGAAGGCGGTAAGACCGAAAGGCGCCATCGAGCCAGGGAAAGTGGAGTCAGCTTGTCAGAACTGATCAGAACAGGTTGGCCCCAAGCGGCTCATTGGTTGCGTCTTACTGGTTGCGGCTCACGTCCTGATCGATCAGGGCATCAAGGGTGATGGCCGAACGCACCAGGGCCTGATAGCGCAGCACCACGCGGCGGTTGCGCTCCAGCCAGAGGCCCGGGTCACCCTCGACGCCACCGCCACCCACCCCGTCGCCGGCCAGGAGCTCCAGCTCCCCCTGACGGCCCACCAGGGCCAGCACCAGTTCATGGATGCGCTGGCGGCGGTCGGGATCGGCCAGGGAGGACATCGGCAGGCGGCAGCAATCTGCCGGGCATCATGGCGAGGGGACCTGGAATCCATGAACAACGACGCCAGGCTTGATGTGATCGGCACCGATGCCGGCGGCCTTGAGTCCCTCTCTGCCCAGGCCCTGGGGCTGGTGCACAGGGCCCAGCTGTTGGCGGCACCCTCCCGCCTACTGAGCGGTCTGGGGAGTTGCCAGGCGGAGCTGCACAGCAGCGACAGGCCCGATCAGCTGATCCCGGTGCTGCGAGCCTCCCTGGCTGCTGGTCGGGCCACTGTGCTGCTGGCCAGCGGCGATCCGCTCTGGTTCGGCATCGGTCGGCTGCTGTTGCAGCAGATCCCATCAGAGCAGCTTCGTTTTCATCCTGCACCTTCCAGCCTGCAGCTGGCGTTCGCGCGAATCGGCAGGCCCTGGCAGGACGCGAGCTGGATCAGCCTGCACGGCCGCGAGCCCGAACCCCTGGCCCGCAGGCTGCAGCAGCGGCCAGCCGCCCTGGCGGTGCTCACCGATCCGGGCCGGGGCGGTGCCGAGGAGGTGCGCCGAATTCTGCGGGCTTCCGGCTTGGAAGCGGCCTATGCCGTCTGGCTTTGCGAACGGCTCGGCCATCCCGACGAGAGGGTCTGGCGCCTGGGGGCGGAGGCGGCCCTTCCCGCCGATCTCGACCCGCTGCATCTGGTGGTCTTGATCGCCGAGACCCCCGCCCCGCCCGATCCGGGCGAGCTGCCGCTGTTCGGCCTCGACGACGGCCTCTGGCTGCAGCACCCCGATCGCCCTGGCCTGATGACCAAACGGGAGGTGCGAGTTCAGCTGTTGGCCGATCTGGAGTTGCCCCCTGACGGCGTGCTCTGGGACCTGGGCGCCGGGGTGGGCTCGATCGGTCTGGAGGCCCTGCGGCTGCGCCCGAACCTGGGGCTCTGGGCGGTGGAGCGGCGCGGCGGGTCCGCCGCCCTGATCACCGCCAATGCCCAGCGACTGGGCGTGCATCCGGCAGGGGTGCTCGAGGGCGAGGCCCTGGAGCTGGTGGGAGCCGGGGCTGATGACACCCCCCCTCCCCTGCCCGACCCCGACCGGGTGTTGATCGGTGGAGGCGGTCGGCAGCGGGCCCCGTTGCTGCAGGCCGTGTTGGAGCGCCTCCGGCCCGCTGGGGTGGTGGTGGTGCCACTGGCGACGGTGGAGGCCCTGGCCGAACTGCGCCCCCTGCTGGAGCGGGCCGGTCTGCAGGTGCAGGTGAGCCAGCACCAGGCCTGGCGCGGGGCATCCCTGGCCGATGGCACCCGCCTGTCGCCGCTCAATCCGGTGCTGGTGCTGAAGGGGCGCCGTTCCAGCGGATCAGCACCGGGCTTCCCGGCCTGAGTCCCAGCCGGGCCGCCTCACCCCCATCAAGTTCGACAACGCCGTCGGCGGGCCCCGGAGAGCGATAGCTGGGGCAGGGCAAGCGCGGGCAGGGAGGTGCCGCCGCCTCGATGGCGATGACCCGGCCGGCCCGCAGGAAGATCAGGTCGAGCGGAACCAGGGTGCGGTGCATCCAGAAGCTCAGCGGCGCCTCGGGCTCGAAGCGAAACCACATGCCCCGCAGCGCGCCAAGGGCCGGGCGTTGCATCAGTCCCCAGGCGAACTGGCGGGGGGTTCGCGGCACCTCCAGCTGGATACAGGGGCCTGGCTCCGCTTCCAAGCACCACTGGGCTTCGATCGGCAGGAACTGGGGGGGTTGCGCCGGGGTCGTCGCTTGCTGCGGGATCGGAGCCAACCTCGACACTGACAGCGCTGACATCCCCAGAACCGACAAGCCCAGTCCAGACGCCGCCAATCCCGTGACTGCCAGGGCGAGACGGGCCGCCAAGGTCATGGTCATGGCGCCGCTGGAGGCTGGCGCTCACAGAGGCAATAGCCCCGCCCGCGCAAGGTGTGGATCAGCCGCCGTTCGCCGCCCTCCTCGAGCTTTTGGCGCAGGTAGCGCACATAGACCTCGACCACGTTGCTGCCGGCGGTCTGCTGGGGGTCCCCCCAGGCTTCGCGCAGCAGCAGGTCCCGGCCGAGCACTTCGCCCTCATGGCGCATCAGCACCATCAGCAATTGGTACTCCCTGGCAGTGAGCGCGATCAGCCGGCCAGCACGGCTCACCTCGCGCCGACCGGTATCAACCCGGAGATCGGCCACCTGGAGTTGGCTGCTGGCCGGCAGGGGGCGATGACTGCGCAGGCGCAGGTGCGAGCTCAGCCGCAGCAGCAGGTCGCTGGATCCAGCCGAGGAGAGCCAGAAGTCGTCGGCGCCGGCGCTGAGGCAGCTGGAGCGGCCCTCGATGCTGTCGGTTTCAATATCAAGCAAGAGGGGCACTCCCGGCAGCGTCAGGCGCAGGGTGGGGAGCATCGCAAGCCCTTCGCTGCCACAGAGCAACACCAGGGCAGGCGGTTCAGGCAGGGCACCCAGTTGGGCGATGCGGTAACCGGAGGCTTCCAGCCTCGCCGCCCGGGCTTCCGCGGCAGGCCCCACCAGAAGGATCAGGGGGCCGTTCATCGTCGGCCACGGCGTGGCTCTCCCCGCTGGCTGAGACCGGGATCGGAGCTGCCCGGTTTGGCCACATGGGGCAGACCCCAGCCCAGCTTGTTGCGCAGCACCTGGAAGAACTCATGGTCTTGAAGGCGCACGAAGCGGGCCGGGTGTTCGCTGCGCCGGATCAGCACCCGATCCTCCGGCCAGACGTAGCAGCCCGCGCTGCCATCCACCACCATCATCAGCCGCTCGGGTGTGGCCGGGAACACCGTGACGGGCTCGCGATCACTGAACACCAGGGCACGCGAGGCCAGGGAGTGGGGGGCTATCGGGGTGAGCTGCAGGACCGGGCAGTCGGGAGTGATCACCGGCCCACCGGCACTGAGCGCGTAGGCGGTCGAGCCTGTCGGCGTCGAGAGGATCACCCCATCGGCGGAGATGTCCACCGGCACATGGCCACCGATGGCAATTTCGAAGTGACACATGCTGGTGAGCGGCTCCCGGTGCAGGGCCATCTCGTTGAGGCAGAGCACCTGCCAACGGCGCTGCTCACCGCGCATCACGCTCACCACCAGCATGGTGCGCTCCTCGACACTCCAGCGGCCCGCCTGCAACTGGGTCAGGGCCTCTTCGAGCTCATGCAGGTAGGTTTCGGCCAGAAAGCCCATGTGGCCGGTGTTGATCGCCAGGATCGGCACACCGATCGGTGCGGTCTGCCGCGCCGCGGAGAGGACGGTGCCGTCTCCACCGAGCACCAGCGCCAGATCCATCTCGCTGTGGAACTCCGGCGGCACGCAGGCTCTGTAGCCAAGGGTCCGGAGATGTTGGTCGGGATTGGCGAAACCAACCACGCCGCCTGAACTGCTCACCCGCAGCACGCTGGTGCCGGCCGCACTGAAATGGGCTTCGATGGCGTTGGCCGTCTGCACGGCCAGGTCCTTGCCATCGTTGACGATCAGTCCGACGCAGGGCACCGATCGCAGGCGAGGAAGTGTCGAGTTTATGGGGCGCCCCGATGCAACGGCTTCAGAACTGCTCGAGGAAGCGGAGATCGCTGCTGTACAGACGCCGGATGTCATCGATGCCGTGGCGGACCATGCAGAAGCGCTCGACACCAAGGCCGGCGGCGAAACCGCTCCAGCGTTCCGGATCCAAGCCCATCCCTTCGAGCACGGCTGGATCGACCATGCCGCAACCCATCACTTCGAGCCAACGGCCGCGCCACTGCACATCCACCTCAGCCGACGGTTCAGTGAAGGGGAAGTAGCTGGCCCTGAAGCGCACCGGCAGATCCCCGAAGAACTGCTGCAAAAAAGTGGTGACGGTGCCGCGCAGATGGCTGAAATCCAGACCTTCATCAATCGCCAACACCTCCACCTGGTGGAACACCGGCGAGTGGGTGGCATCCACCGCATCGCGCCGGAAGACCCTGCCGGGAGCCACGATCCGCACCGGCGGGGGCGTGCTCTCAAGGTGGCGGATCTGAACCGGTGAGGTGTGCGTGCGCAGCAGGGTCGACTCAGACAGATAAAACGTGTCCTGCATGTCCCGGGCCGGGTGATCGGGCGGGATGTTGAGGGCGGTGAAGTTGTAGTGGTCGCTCTCCACCTCCGGTCCCTCGGCGACCCGATAGCCAAGGCCGGAAAAGATGTCGACGATTTCCTCGACCGTGGCGATCAGTGGATGGCGGTGACCAGCCGGCACATACCGGCTCGGTGCCGTGACATCAAGGCGTTCACCCTCCAGCTTCTGCTCCAGCACAGCCCGTTTCAGCCCACCCAACCGCTCTGCGAGCAGCTCCTGGAGTTGTTCCTTCAGCCGGTTGGCGCGTTGACCCACCAGGGGACGTTCCTCGGCTGAAAGCCGCCCCATGGCGCCAAGCACCGCCGAAAGCCGGCCTTTTTTTCCGAGCAGCCCTACCCGCAGGGTCTCGAGATCGGCAGCGCTGCCGGCGGCCTGGATCGCGGCCGCCGCTTCTGCTTCCAGGCTGTCGAGTTGCTCGCTGAGCTGCTGGAGGCTGATCGTGGCGCTCACGGATCGGGGGCAGGATGGGCTGACTGTACGGATTGAGGCGGCTACAGATCGAGGCGGCCATGAATCGAAGCCGTCTAAGTTTCGCTTGGCTACTGCTGCGTGCGCTCTGACGATGCCCTTCCTGCGGATCCTGATCAGCAATGACGATGGGATCTTCGCTGAAGGGATTCAGGCCCTGGCCGCCGAGGCCGTTTCGAGGGGCCACCAGGTCACGGTGGTCTGCCCTGACCAGGAACGTTCCGCCACTGGCCACGGCCTGACCATGCAGGCGCCACTGCGGGCGGAGCGGGCCGATGCCCTGTTTGCGCCTGGGGTGACGGCCTGGGCCTGCAGCGGCACCCCTTCCGATTGCGTCAAGTTGGCGCTTGGCCGGCTGCTGGAGAGACCCCCGGAGCTGGTGCTGTCCGGAATCAACCATGGCCCCAACCTGGGCACCGATGTGTTCTATTCAGGCACCGTTTCGGCGGCGATGGAAGGCACCCTTGAGGGGTTGCGGGCCCTGGCGGTGAGCAGCGCCTGCTTCCAGTGGCGCCATTTCGCGCCGGCCGCCACCCTGACCCTGGATGTGGCCGAGCGCATGGTGGCTGCCGGCTGGCCCGCCGGGCTGCTGCTGAACCTCAACGTGCCGGCCCTCCCGGCCGGCGAGATCGGCCCGTTGCGCTGGTGCCGGCCGGCGGTGCGTCGCTACATCGACCAATTCGACAAACGCCTCGACCCTCGCGGCCGCACCTACTACTGGCTGGCCGGAGAGGTGGTGTTCGATCTGGAGTCGGGCACAGCTGGCCCGGCTGACTGGCCCACCGATGTGGCCCAGATCCATGCCGGTGGTGCCGCCCTCACCCCCCTGCAGCCCGAACTGTTCTGGCGGGGAAGCGTGGCTGAGCTGCCCTCGCTTCCTTCCATGCCCTCTCGGCCGTCCCTGTCACCCAGCGCGGGGGATTAGGGAGCCGAAAAGCGCCAGCATCTGAATAACTGGCTGCTCAACAGTCTGCGCAACAGCTCAGGAGGGCCGGTACACCCGCTGCAGCAGCCAGAGGCTGACGCAGAGACCGATCAGGTGAGCAAAGAGCACCTGGGTGTTGCTCAGCACCGAGAGCATTTCGATCGAGGTGATCGGCAAGCCCATCAAGCTGCCGCGGGTGCCAGGGGGCACAGCCAGCTGGGCCCCGAAGAACCCCGGCACCTGCATCGAGGCCTGCACAAACAGGCTGCCAGCCAGGGCCTGGTAGCCGACAGCCGCCAGGCTGAGCCCGACCAGGTCGATCAGCAGGCTGCGTTTGATCAGGCGGCTGGTTTCGCCGCGGCTGGGCCGAACCGGACTGGCCAGGGCGCGGCCGCAGCGGATCACCTGCCAGGCCTGCCACAACGACCAGAGCAGCAGCAAAAACGACAGGGTGGTGAGAGACAGCCCCGGCCCGAGCCCCAGGGCCCGATTGGAGTTGGCCGCCAGCCGTCCGCTGATGTTGTTGAACAGCAACACCCCGACCACCACCACCCCCAGCGCCAGCTGGGTCCAGAACCGCCCCCAGCCGATGCGGCGCAGGGCCGCCGAGACCCTCTGAAGATCGAGCTGGTCAGCCATCGGGGCAAAACGTGCTGGGGCGGACCCCAAACTTGCCACGGCCCCATGGAAAGATGGATTCCACCAGGGCCCTGACGCACCGTTGATTCCCCTGCGATCCCCCCGGGACGCGCTACGCCCCACGGCCCTGGCGCTCGGCAGTTTTGATGGTCTGCACCAGGGGCACCGCCGCGTGATTGCCGCGATCGCCGCCGACCCTGCGCCTGGCCTGGTGCCCACGGTGGTCAGTTTCTGGCCCCACCCCCGCGAGCTGCTCCACGGCGAGCCCCGGTTGCGACTTGATTTGCCAACCGAGAAGCTGGCGCTGCTGGAGCCCTGTGGCATCCACCAACTGGTACTGGTTCCCTTCACCCACGAGCTGGCTGCACTGACGCCAGAGGCGTTCGTTGAGCAGGTGCTGGTGGGGCAGTTGGAGGCCCACGATGTGGCCGTCGGTGAGAACTTCCGCTTCGGGGTGGGGCGCAGCGGCGGCTGCGCCGATCTGCAGGCCATCGGCCACCGCCATGGGCTGCGGGTGCACGTGTTGCCCATGCTCTGGGATGGCGAGGAGCGGGTCAGCAGCAGCCGCATCCGGCGCGCCCTGGCGGCAGGACAAATCAGCGAAGCCACGCGCTTGCTGGAGCGCCCCTACCGCTTCAGCGGCCCGGTGGTGCGCGGCCGGGGGCTGGGGCGGGGCCTGGGCTGGCCCACCGCCAACCTCCAGGTGGACGGTCGCAAATTCCTGCCTGCTGAAGGGGTCTACGCCGCCTGGGCGCGCCTGGTTGGCCGCAGCGGCTTGTCGGACGTGATGGCGGCGGTGATGAATCTCGGCCGCCAACCCACCGTGGACCCGCTGGCCCCTTCGGCCGTGGAGGTGCACCTGCTGGATCGGGAGCTGGATCTCGAAGCCAGGGAGCTGGAAGTGGAGCCAGTGGCCCTGCTGCGCCAGCAACAGCGTTTCGACAATCTCGAGGAGCTCAGTGCCCAGATCAGTGCCGACGCCCAGCAAGCCCGCAGGCTGCTCAGGCTTGAGCCGGCCAGGTAATTTCAGCCGGCTGGGTAAGCGTGGGTGAGGCCCCAGCTGATGAACGCGCCGATGCCTCCGAGCAGCAGAATTCCTGAAATCAGGACCAGCATCGGATTTTCGCTGCTGCCGGCATCGTTGGCCAAGGGCCACCTGATCAAGTGAATCCAACTTAGGAACAGCGCGGCACGATGCTTGGCTCGTGTTAAGCCGCTCACATCTCAGCGCCACCCAATCCCAGCCCTGATGCAGCCCTGATGCCACCCGATCCGACCCCTGCCCCGGAACCGACGGCCAGCGTGCGGCGCTTGATCGACGCCAACCTCGATCGCGCCCGCGAGGGCCTGCGGGTGATCGAAGACTGGTGCCGTTTCGGCCTGGATCGCCAGGATCTGGTGGCGCGCAGCAAGGACATGCGCCAGCGGCTGGGTCGTTGCCACCGCGACAGCTACAAACGCTCCCGCCACAGCGCCAGCGATGGCGGCGCCGGCCTGGCACACCCCGCCCAGCAGGAGCGCCAGGCCCCAGAGCAGGTGGTGGCCGCCAATGCCGGCCGGGTGCAGGAAGCCCTGCGGGTGCTGGAGGAATTCGGCCGCAGCAGCGACCCCGTGCTGGCCGCCGAGGCCGCCAGCCTGCGCTATGCCCTCTACGACCTGGAGGCGGATCTGCTGGCCAGCGCTGGCAGCGGCGAACAGCGCCGCCGCCAACTCGCAAGCGAGCAGCTGTATCTGATCACCGATCCAGCGGATGCGCCGCTGCGGCAGCTCGAAGCCACGGTGGCAGCGGCCCTGGAGGCGGGGGTCGGTCTGGTGCAGTACCGCGCCAAGCAGGCCGAGGACCAACAGCGCCTGATCGAGGCCCGCGCCCTGCGCCAGCTCTGCGCCCGCCATGGGGCCCTGTTCATCGTCAACGACCGGATCGATCTGGCCCTGGCCGTGGAGGCCGATGGGGTCCACCTCGGCCAGGGGGACCTGCCCCCGGCCATCGCCCGGCGCCTGCTCGGCCGCGACCGCCTGATCGGGCGCAGCACCAACCGCCTGGAGCAACTCCAGGCGGCCGTGGCCGACGGCTGCGATTACGTCGGGGTGGGGCCAGTGCATGCCACGCCCACCAAGCCCGGCCGTGAGCCGGTGGGGTTGGCCTATGTGCGCCAGGCGGCGGCGACCAGTCCGATTCCCTTCTTTCCGATCGGCGGCATCGACGCCAGCAACCTGGCAGCGGTGGTGGCTGCAGGCGCCAGGCAGGTGGCCGTGGTGCGGGCGGTGATGGCGGCAGAGGATCCTGGCGCGGCCTGCCGCCAGCTGCTGGCGACCCTGCAGGCCGCAAGCTCATGAGCACGGAGCCAACGGTGATGGTTCAGCTCAACGGCGAGTTGCGACCGTGCCCTGCCGGTCTCTGCCTCGACGCGGCCCTGCGCTGGTTTGGTTACGAACCACGCCTGGTGGTGGTGGAGTTCAACGGCGAGATCCTGGCGCGCAAGCACTGGCCAAACCAAGCGGTACAGGCTCGTGATGGCCTTGAGGTGGTCACCATCGTTGGAGGGGGTTCCTAGATTCAATGCATGTTTTATGGGCGATTCGTCCGGTCTCTCCCGTGCCCTCTCCCCGTTCTTTCTTTCGTTCTTCGATGCTGCGTCGACTCTCCATCTGGCTGCTGTTGCCCCTGCTGGCGTCTGGTCTGTTTCTATTTGCCTATCCCCAACCCAGTGACGCCGCCCGCGGTGGCCGCATCGGTGGCGGCAGCTTCCGTTCCGCTCCTTCCTTTTCCCGCGGCGGCGCCGGTAATTTTCGCGGTGGCGCTCGGGGTGGCGGTGGATTCGGCGGTGGCGGGATCGGATTCCCGTTCCTTATCCCGATGTTCGGATTCGGCGGCGGCGGCCTGTTCGGCTTCCTGATCCTGATGACGATCGCCGGGGTGTTGGTCAACGCCCTGCGCGGCGGTGGGGCAGGCGGCGGTGGTGGTGCCCTGCCGTCGGCCAATGGGCGCAGCTATGTCACCAAGCCCGATGGCCCGGTGGCGGTGGCCCAGTTGCAGGTTGGCTTGCTGGCCAATGCCCGCGAGTTGCAGCAGGATCTGCGCCGGCTGGCCGAAACGGCCAACACCTCCAACAGCGCCGGCCTGCAGAAGGTGCTGCAGGAAACCTGCCTAGCCCTGATGCGTCAGCCCGAGCTCTGGGTCTATGCCAACTGCGAAGTGGGCCAGGTGCCTTTCGTGAGCGCGGAGTCCACCTTCAACCGCCTCTCGATGACCGAGCGCAGCAAGTTGCGCAGCGAAGTGACCTCGAACGTGGCCGGCCAACGCCTGCAGGATTCCGGTGTAACGGCGGGCAATGCCGATGCCACCAGCGACTTCATCGCCATCACCCTGCTGGTCGCCAGCCGCAGCCGCCTGCCCGTCAAGACCGTCAACAGTGCCGAAAGCCTGCGCGAAGGTCTGCGTCTGATCGGTGCGGTCTCGGCGACCGATCTGCTGGCGCTCGAAGTGATCTGGCAGCCGGAAGGCGAAGGGGAGGTGCTCAGTACCGAAGAACTTCTTACCGCCTATCCGCAGCTGCAGCACCTCTGAGGATGCGGACGGCCGCCATGGCGGCCCCGTAGCCGTTGTCGATGTTCACCACACTCAGACCCGGAGAGCAGCTCGCCAGCATGCCGTTCAGGGCCGCCATGCCGCCGGCGGCCACCCCGTAGCCCACCGAAACCGGCACACCGATCACTGGCTGCGGCAGCAAGCCGGCCAGCACGGTGGGCAGGGCCCCTTCCATGCCGGCGCAGGCGATCAACACCCGGGCCTGCCGCAACTGCTCCAGCTTGCCCAGCAGCCGCTGCAGGCCGGCCACCCCCACATCCACCAGCAGATCGGCGCCAAGCCCTGCCCAGCGCAGAGCCAGGCGCGCTTCGTGGGCCACCACCAGGTCGCTGCTGCCGCCGCAGACGATCGCCACAGGAGCAGGCCCAGCTGCGGACTCCAGCTCCGGCAAGGTTCCAAAGCTGAGGCAAAGAGCCTCACGGTGGTAAATGGGCATGGCTTGGGCCCGGTGTCGGCGGAACTGCTCCAGCACGGTGCTGGCTTTCTCCGCCGACACCCGGGTGACCAGGGCCACAGCACCGAGTGCGCCGAGGCGCTCGAGGATGGCGCTGATCTGGGCGGGGCTCTTGTCTTCTCCCCAGATTGCTTCGGCCATGCCCAGACGGGCGCTCCGCTCCAGGTCCAGCTCGGCCAGTCCGTCGATCCAGCCATCCTGCGGCGCCGGGGCCGGAGCGTTGCCTGTCATCGCTGGGGATCCAACGGGTCGCCGGTGAGCTCCGGCAGCCATTCCTCGCTGCTGATCAGGGGGAAGGGATTGTTGCTGGAATCAAGCGTCCCTTCTGGCTGAGCGGCCTCGGCCTGTGGCGGCCGGGCGTCTTTGAGACCCAGACAACGGCGGGCGTCGGCTTCAAAGCGGCTCTGCACCACCGCCACGCTCTCCGGCGTGATCGCCTGCCAGTCGGCGCGGCGGGCCCAGCCGATCAACAGCACGCCTTCCTGGCGCTTGGCATCCCAGAACAGCTGCCGCCCCTGGTAGCCGGTTTGCTGGCGCAGCCAGGGGTCCCAGCTCAACGCTTCGGCCTGCAGCCAGCAGCCCCGTTGCTCGGCGGGCACCTTCAGGCGCAGCACCTCCACCACTTCGCTCCCACCGACCTGCAGCGACAGGCTGCTGGCCCGAGCAGTCCCCAGAAAGGGCCGAGCCAAGCCCAGACCCAGCAGACCCACCCAGAACAGCGCCGCCAGGCCGATCACCAAGGTCCGGCTCATGGTTGCTGCAACAGGGCAACGGCATGGCAAGCGATGCCCTCCTCGCGGCCTGTCGGCCCCAGCCCCTCGTTGGTGGTGGCCTTCACCCCGACCTGCTCAGGGGATACTCCCAGATGCGCGGCGATGGCGGCCCGCATCGCTTCGATGTGGGGCTTGAGCTTCGGGCGCTCCGCCACCACCACCGTGTCCACATTGACCACCTGCCAGCCGCGCTGGTGCACCAGGGCGCTCACCTGCTCCAGCAGCAGCAGGCTGTCGGCCCCCTTCCAACGCGGGTCCTCGGGGGGGAAATAAAGGCCGATGTCGCCGAGGCTAAGGGCACCGAGCAGGGCGTCGATCAGGGCATGCACGAGCACGTCGGCATCACTGTGGCCATCGAGCCCGAGCGGATGATCCAGGCGCACACCGCCCAGGATCAGTGGCCGACCTGCCACCAGGCGATGGATGTCGTATCCATTTCCAATCCTTAGCTGCATCCCCTCAGCCCCTTTCCGTCCATTCAGTCTCCCAGTCCCGTGATCCCGCTGCTGCGCAGGTCAGGGCGTGCTCTGGGCCTGCCAGCGGGCATAGAGATCGGGCCTGCGCTGCAGGGTGCGTTGCTGCTGCTGCTCGGCGCGCCAGCGGGCAATGGCGCCATGGTCGCCGCTGCGCAGCACCTGGGGCACCTCCAGGCCGCGAAAGCTGGCGGGGCGTGTGTAGTGCGGATGCTCCAGCAGCAGGGAGGTGTGGCTTTCCTCGTCCAGCGAGGCAGCGGCACCGAGGGTGCCGGGAAGCAGTCGCACAACGCCATTGATCACAGTCATCGCCGGCAGCTCACCGCCGGTGAGCACGAAATCACCGATCGAAACCTCCTCATCGGCCAGGCCGCGAATGCGCTCGTCGAAGCCCTCGTAGTGGCCGCAGAGCAACACCAGCTGGTCGTAATCGCCGGCCCAACGGCGCAGATCCTCCTGCCGTAACGGCTGCCCCTGCGGACTCATCAACAGCACCCGCCGGCGCGGCAGCAGCGGAATCGACTCGAAGGCGGCGAACACCGGTTCGGGCTTGAGCACCATGCCGGCACCACCGCCGTAGGGCTCGTCATCCACCTTGCGGTAGCGATCCGTGGCGAAGTCTCGGGGGTTGTGGGTGTGGAGTTCCGCCAGGCCGGCGCCAAAGGCCCGGCCGATCACGCCAAGGCCCTGGAGTGGCGCGAAGGCCTCCGGCGCCAGGCTGATCACATCGAGGCGCAAGCCACTCACGCCGCCGACACCCGGCGAATCTCCGAGCAGAAGGACGCTGAAGCGGCACTGTCATCCGCGTTGTGCTCGACGCTGCTGCGCAACCGCAGGTTCGGCTTGGTGAACCAGATCCGCTCCTTCCACTGCCTGCCACCCCGTTCGCCGCTGAGCTCCAGGCTGCCGTCAGTCCAAAGCTGCCAATGGCCCAGTAGTGGCGCTTGCGCCTCCGTTCCGGCGTTGCCCTCTTCTTCGCTGAGGCGACCATCGACCTGGAACACGAGCCGCTGGCTTGTTCCGGTGGGAGCGGTCACCAGCAGGCTGCCTAGTGTGGCGGGAGAGCGGGACGGTTCGAAGCTCACCACCACGTCGCCCCTTTCACTGCTGTGCCAGGCGTCATCGTCGCCAGGGCCAGACGTGCTGGAGTCAGGCGGGGCCGTCTCCGGGGTGGGGGAGGTCGAGAACTGACTGCGCAGACCCATCCACTGGCCCGCACAGAGTTCCAGGAAGGCCGGCAACGTGGTGGGGGGAAAACTGGGTGAGGAGCCGGTCACGGCAGAGCCAGGCTGAGAAGCCCCCATCCTGCAGGAGCCAGGCTCAGTCGCCGCTGTAACCCAGCTCGGCCAGCCGCGAGGCACTGCGCCGCCAGTTGGGCACCACCTTGACGAACAACTCCAGATAAACCGGCCCGTCGAAGACCTTCTCCATCTGATGGCGGGCGCCCGTGCCGATCTGCTTCAGCATCGACCCGCCCTTGCCGATCAGGATGCCCTTCTGGCTGGATCGCTCCACCAGCACCGTGGCCAGCACGGCGGTGCGCTTGCCATCTTCAACGATCCGCTCCACCTGCACAGCCACCGAATGGGGCACCTCCTCGCGCGTGTGGGTGAGCACCTGCTCGCGAATCAGCTCGGCGAGCAGCAGCTGCTCGGGCTGATCGCTGACAGTGTCGCTGGGATAGAGGTAGGGGCCGAGGGGCAGCTGGGCGGCCAGGGCGTCAACCAGCTCCAGGCAGCCCGCCCCGGTGCTTGCACTGCAATCGATCTGGGCCGCGTTGAGTCCATGCTCCTCGAGCAGTTCGGCATAGCTGTTCTGCAGGGAAACGGCGGCGGCGGGATCAACGAGATCCTGCTTGTTGCGCGCCACCAACACCGGAGCCCGGCCATGCTGGAGGAGTTGGACGATGAAGGCGTCGCCGCGCCCGGCCGGCTCACTGCCATCCACAAGCAACAGCACCACGTCGACTTCACCGATGGCACCGCGGGCACTTTTGACCAGCCGCTCGCCCAATAAGTGGTGAGGTTTGTGGATGCCAGGGGTGTCCAGCAGCACCAGCTGGGCGGCGGGGGTGGTGAGAATCGCCCGCAGCCGGTTGCGGGTGGTCTGGGGCACCGGGGAGGTGATCGCCACCTTCTCGCCCACCAACTGGTTGAGCAGGGTCGACTTGCCCACATTCGGCCGACCGATCAGGGCGACGAAGCCAGAGCGGAAGCCATCGGGAGCGCTATCGATCATGCCGGGCCCCGGCGGCATTGGGTTTTGCATACGCTCAACAGTGACAGCCTGACCCGTCACCATGTCGATGTCATCGCCCCAGAGTGCCTCCACCGCCAAGGTCCCTGACTTTGCCGAAGCGATGGAGATCGCCAACCATTGGCTGGGGCTCTGGGAGAACGGTGAACTGAGCGATGAGGTGATCGCCGATCGGGTCGGGGAGTTGGTGGCCAGCCGAGACGGCGCCCGCGGCTTCTTCGTGGTCTCGCTGGCCGGAGACAGCGCCCTGATGGACCGGCTGCCGGAGGCCCTGGTGCTGCAACTGCGCATCGCTGGCGAAGCGGTGGTGGATCTCACAGCACGCAACCTGGCCATGAGCACGGCCATGGCGCAGCACCACGGCCGCAGCGGCGACAGTGAGCAACAGGACAAATCGCTGCGCGTCCAACGCCGTTGTCGGGATCTGTTGCGTGGGCTGGAACCGGGGGCTGTCAAGCAGAGGCTGGAAACGTTGCTGGCAGCCACCGGCGGCCAGGGGGAAGACGTGGGGTTCTTGAAGCGATGGGGCTACGACGAAGAACAGAAACAATCCATCGCGGTCGCCGTCCATTCTGTTGCCACCTGATCGCTGAGATGAGGCCCTCGATCGATGGCCAGGAAGCCAAGTTCAGCCACGAACGGATGGCCCGTCGGTGGCAACCCTGAGGGCATAGGCCTGGGCGGTCTGGCGCAGGCCTTCGGCCAGGGGAATGCGGGCCTTCCAGCCGAGGGCCGCCAGCTTGCTGACGTCGAGTTGTTTTTTCGGGGTGCCATCGGGCTTGCTCGTGTCCCAGATGATCTCGCCCTGGTAGCCCACGGCTTCGGCCACCATCCCTGCTAACTGCCGGATCGATAAATCCAGGCCGGTGCCCACGTTGAGGAACTGCAGCGGATCGGGATCGGCCGCGGTGATCGCCGGCTGCCAGCGCTCCAGGCAGAACAGCGCCGCATCAGCCAGATCATCCACATGCAGAAACTCCCGCAGCGGGCTGCCGCTGCCCCAGCAGGTGACACGCGCCGCAGCGGCTTGCCTGGCCTCTTGGAAGCGGCGAATCAGGGCCGGCAGCACATGGCTGTTGGTGGGGTGGTAGTTATCGCCAGGGCCATAGAGATTGGTGGGCATCAGGCTGATCGCATCAAAGCCGTGCTGCTGGCGCAGGGCCCGGCAGAGTTCGATGCCGGCGATCTTGGCGATCGCATACCAGGCGTTGGTGGGCTCCAGCGGCCCGGTGAGCAGTGATTCCTCGGCGATCGGCTGGGGGGCGAATTTCGGGTAGATGCAGCTGCTGCCGAGAAACAACAGCCGGCGCGCCCCATGGCGCCAGGCGTTCTCGATCACATGGTTCTGGATCTTCAGGTTCTCGAGCAGGAAGTCGGCGGGGTAGGTGCTGTTGGCAAGGATCCCGCCCACCTTGGCTGCCGCCAGCACCACCACATCGGGGCGATTCGCGGCGAACCAGACATCAACGGCCAGCGGATCGAGTAGGTCAAGCTCGTCGCGCCCGGCCATCAACAGGTTGGCGTACCCCCTGGCGGCAAGGGCCCGGCAGATGGCACTCCCCGCCATGCCCCGATGACCGGCCACAAAGATGCGGTCGTCCTGTTGGATCAGGGGCATTGTTGACAGGCTCATGAGCGCAACAGGGCCGGCGGATTCTCCATCGAGCCCACCACCGTGAAACCTTCACGGCGGAGGGTGGCCTCCTTGGCGGCGTCCTGCTGGTCCGCGGCCACCATCTCAGCCACCAGTTCTTCCAGGGTGGTGGTCGGCGTCCAGCCCAACTTTTCGCGGGCCTTGGTGGGATCACCCAGCAGGGTTTCCACCTCCGCAGGACGGAAATAGCGCGGGTCGATGCGCACCACCTGGGCACCGCTATCGGCGCGGTGCCCGGTTTCGCCCAGGCCCTCACCCCGCCACTCGATGCCACCCCAGCCCATCTCCAGGGCACAGAGCTCAATGAAACGGCGCACGCTCTCCTGGCGGCCGGTGGCAATCACGAAATCCTCAGGGGCCTGCTGCTGCAGCATCCGCCACTGCATCTCGACGTAATCCCTGGCGTGGCCCCAGTCGCGCAGCGAATCGAGATTGCCCATGAACAGGCATTGATCCAGTCCGGCGGCGATCCGCGCCAGGCCACGGCTGATCTTGCGGGTCACGAAGGTTTCGCCGCGCCGCGGGCTTTCGTGGTTGAACAGGATGCCGTTACAGGCATACATCCCGTAGGCCTCGCGGTAATTCACCGTGATCCAGTAGGCATAGAGCTTGGCGACGCCATAGGGGCTCCGTGGATAAAAGGGAGTGGTCTCCTTCTGGGGGGTCTCCTGCACCAGGCCGTAAAGCTCGCTGGTGCTCGCCTGATAAATGCGGGTTTTCGATGTGAGCCCCAGGATTCTCACGGCCTCGAGGATCCGCAGCGTGCCCAGGGCATCGCTGTTGGCGGTGTATTCCGGGCTCTCAAAGCTCACCGCCACATGGCTCTGGGCACCGAGGTTGTAGATCTCATCGGGCTGCACCTGCTGCACGATCCGGATCAGATTGGTGGAATCGGTGAGATCGCCGTAATGCAGCACCAATCGGGGATCACTTTCATGCGGATCCTGGTAGAGATGATCGATGCGGCTGGTGTTGAAGCTGCTGGCCCGCCGCTTGATGCCATGAACCTGATAGCCCTTATCAAGCAGCAACTCGGCAAGATAGCTGCCGTCCTGGCCTGTGATTCCTGTGATCAGAGCGGTTTTGGTCATGCGCTGCCTGCCTGGCTGAAGAAGGGGTGAAGGGTAACGGGACCGAAGACTGAGTCAAGCCATAAAAAAGCCAGAGCCGAAGCTCTGGCGATGCTACTTCTCTAGCAAAGAATTCAGTTGCGACGACCGCCGCCGTTGAGAGCGATGATCAGACGCAGAATGAAGATGAACAGATTGATATAGGTGAGATACATGCCAAGGGCACCGGCCAGGTATTGGTCGTCGTTGTAGGTGCGCGGCATCGTGTAGAAATCGACGAAAGCGGCCCCCACAAACAGAACGGTGCCGAAGCCGGCAATCAGCAGTTCAAAACTGTTGCCGCCAAAACCCGGGATGAAGATGCCACCGACGATCTGAACCACCATCGCAATCAGCAGACCAACGATGCCCAGCCCCACCACGCCACTGAGGGCCTGGCCGAGGCTGTCGCTCATGTTGCGGCCCACGATCGAGGCAATCACAAAGGTGATGCCGGTGGCCAGGGCTGCCGTGCCGATCGCACCGATGCCGGCCGTGCCGATCGCCATCGCCACGATGCCGCTGAGCGTGAAGCCGGTGATCAGGCTGTAGGCCGCCAGGATCGGCAGAGCCGTGCCGTTGTTGCCTTTCATCGCCGCGTTCTGCGCCACGAAGAAGAGAACGAAGTTGCCGATCAGGGCCACCCAGAACAGAGGCATGAAGATCGGGTTGCCGATCAACGACAGGCCACCGATCACACCAGCGGCGGTGAGCACCATGCCGCCGCCCACATAGGGCAGGGCCTTGTTGACCACGTTGGGGCCCACAAGGGCACCCTGTTGGGCCTCGCGGATCGCTTCCTGGAAATTGCTGCTGGCCGGCATGGCTCAAGATTCGAACTCCCTTATCCTGCCAGCGCCGCCGGGCCGAGGGAGTGTGGATCTCCCTATCTGGGGCCCTCACGGGGCGGCTGCCTTGGCTCTTCGCCATGGCGTTCGGCATCCAGTCGGGCGTAGGCCTGCACGACCCGCTGAACCAGCGGATGGCGCACCACATCGGCGACCGTCAGGGTGCAGATCGCCACGCCCTCGACCCCGTCGAGCACCCGGGCGGCCTCGCTGAGACCACTGACCTGGTGGGCAGGCAAGTCAACCTGGCTGGGATCGCCTGTCACCACCATCCGCGAGTTCTCCCCCAGGCGGGTGAGCACCATGCGCATCTGGGCGGCCGTGGTGTTCTGTGCTTCATCCACGATCACGAACGCATCAGCCAGGGTGCGTCCCCGCATGTAGGCCAGCGGCGCCACCTCGATCACACCCCTCTCCAGCATCCCTGTGGTGCGGTCGGCTCCCAGCAGACTGTGCAGGGCGTCGTACAGAGGTCGCAGGTAGGGATCCACCTTCTGCTGCAGGTCACCGGGAAGGAAACCCAAGCGCTCGCCAGCTTCCACAGCCGGCCGGGTGAGGATCAACCTTTCGACACGGCGTTCATTCAGCATGCGCACGGCCTGGACCGTGGCCAGCAAGGTTTTGCCACTGCCTGCCGGTCCCAGGGCCAGGGTGAGGTCGTGCTGCTCGATCGCCTCCACGTAGGCCCGCTGACCCAGGGTGCGAGGCCGCAACAACTTGCCACTCAAGCTGCGGGCCAGCACACGCTTGCCGAGCGCACGGTGCTCCTCGCCGCTGCCGGAATCGAGAGCCGCCAGGGCCGTCTGCAGATCCATCTGACCCACCGACTGGCCCTCCAGCCAGAGCGGACGGATCAACTCCACAAGAGCAGAAGCCCGCTCGAGTTGCTCAGCCTGCCCTTGGATCACCAGCTGCAGGCCACGCAAAACCAGGGAAGCGCCCGTGAGGGCCTCCAGGCGATGGAGGGTGGCTTCGGCCTCCCCAGCCAAGGCTAGAGCCGAAGCTTGATCGGGGAGATCGATCACAAACGAATGGACGCGTTCTGCCCCGGCCATGGGGCGAGCGCTCAAGCTTCGGCGACGGCAGGTTCGGGTTCAGGCTCAGCTGCTTTGGCTTCAGCGGCGGCGGCCTCGGCAGCGGCTTCTTGGGCAGCAGCCTTGGCGTCCGCAGCTTCCTTGGCCGCGGCTTTGATCACGGCTTCACGAGCGGCAGCCTGCTTGGCCTTGCCGACGGTTTCACCGGGACGAATGGTTCGCTCGATCAAGCCACCTTTCTCCAACAAGGAGCGCACGGTGTCGGTGGGTTGGGCGCCTTGGCTGAGACGCACCCGGATCGCTTCGGTGTTCAACCGGGTCTCCTTGGTGCGGGGGTTGTAGAAGCCCAGCTCTTCGAGCGGACGGCCATCCCGGCGGGAGGTGCTGTTGGTGACGACCAAGCGGAAGCTTGCTTCACGCTTTTTGCCGAACCGCTTCAGGCGGAGCTTGATCATTGAGACGGAGTCAGTTGGCTTCCAAACCGAGATCCTACCGCGACACCCCCTGGCCTTGGACGCGTGAGCCCGTGGGCGGAGGACGCAAAGGAACAGGAGAAGTAGAATTTAGCCATCAAGATTTGAAGTTTTTTATAATCAGGAGCGGTCGTTTCAGCAGTGATTTTTGATCGGATCGCCAATCCGCGCGGCCTGGCACTGCTGCAGGCGGCTCAGCCGCCCACGCAGATGGGCTTAGAGCGAGCCGAATCCCTTGCGCTTCTTGGCCGGCTTAGCCGGGCGGTGGGGCTTGCGGGAACTGCCGCCGCGCCCAGGGCCCGCTCCAGGCAGGCCCTGCTGACCGGGCAGTCCTCCCATGCCAGGCATGCCACCACCCATGCCCGGCAGACCAGGGAAACCAACGCCCATGCCCGGCATCCCACCCATCCCGGGCAGGCCGCCCTGAGTCATCTGCTGCATCATCCCCCGCATTTTCTGAAAATCGGCGAGCACCTTGTCCACATCGGCCGGGGTGTGGCCACTGCCGGCGGCAATGCGCCGGCGCCTGGAGGGTTGGGCGGCGAGGAGCTGGGGTTGCTTGCGCTCGGCCTCGGTCATCGAGCCGATCATGGCTTCGATGCGTTTGAGCTGGCTTTCGCCCTGCTTGAGCATGCCGTCGTCGATCTTGTTCATGCCGGGGATCATCTTCATCAGGCCACCCAGGGAGCCCATCCGTTTGATCATCCGCATCTGCTGAACGAAATCGGAGAAGTCGAAGGTGGCTTCCTGCAGCTTCTGCTGCATCTTCTCCACATCCGCCAGTTCCACCTCCTTGCTGGCTTTCTCCACCAGGGTGAGCACATCCCCCATGCCGAGAATCCGGCTGGCCATGCGCTCCGGGTGGAAGGGCTGCAGGGCCTCCACCTTCTCGCCGGTGCCGATGAACTTGATCGGGGCACCGCTCACCTGGCGGATCGAAAGGGCGGCACCGCCACGGCTGTCGCCGTCGAGCTTGGTGAGCACCGCGCCGGTGAGCCCCACCTGGTCGTGGAAGGCGCGGGTGAGTTCGGCCGCCTCCTGGCCGATCATCGAATCCACCACCAGCAGCACCTCATCGGGCTGGGCGGCAGCGCGGATCCGCACCATCTCCTCCATCATCCCGGAGTCGATCTGCAGGCGGCCGGCCGTGTCCACCAGCACCACGTCGAAGCCTCCGGCGCGGCCCTTGGCCACACCAGCCGCGGCGATCTCCTCGGGTTTCGCCGCCGTTCCGAGGCTGAATACCTCCACGTCGATCTGCTCACCGAGGGTGCGCAGCTGATCGATAGCCGCTGGCCGGTACACGTCGGCGGCCACCATCAGGGCACGGCGACCCTGTTCCTTGAGGTGCAGACCGAGCTTGGCGGTGGCGGTGGTCTTGCCCGCCCCCTGCAGGCCGGCCATCAGGATCACCGTGGGGGCCGCTTCGGCCTTGGCCAAAGGCGCGTTAGCCCCTCCCATCACCTCCACCAGAGCCTGGTGCACCAGCTGGATGAACTGCTGATCGGGACTCACCCCGCGCACCACCTCGGCGCCCACCGCCCGCTGGCGCACGTCTTCGATGAAGACCTTGATCACCTCCAGGCTCACATCGGCTTCGAGCAGGGCGCGCCGCACCTGCTTGAGCGCCCCCTCCACGTTGCTTTCGGTGATCTTGTCCTGGCCCCTCAGGCTTTTGACCGCGTCTTCAAAACGCTGGGAGAGCTCATCGAACATGGAAAGGCCCGGGCTGGGAGAACGCGCTATCGCGCTGTGATCCTAAAAACCGACCGGCACCGGACGGATCAGCTGCGCTGCCGCCAGCCGGCCAGCCTCCAGGTATCGCCGTCGCGGCCGAACACGTAGGTGTTGCGCACCGTGATCGCAGGTGTGCGCTGCTGCACGGCGCCAGCGAGGTTGGTGGTCTGATCGCTGTAACCGAGCTGGGCGTTGATTTCGATCCGCCGTGGGCTGCGGCTGACCACAGTGAGCTGCTCCACTTCAGCCTTCACCTGCTTGCGTTCACCCCGGGCCACGTGGCTGCGCCTTTCAGCCTGGAGGGAGGCGACCAGGGCCGGCCGTGCCAGCTCGCCCGGCGGGCGGCCGGGGGTCTTGCCATCGAGCACCTCCGCCTTTGTCTTGAGCCAGGCCTCCAGCAAGCCCTGAATCTCGGCGTCGCTGGGGGCCTGGGCCTTGAGCGGCAGGCTGAGCGCAGCCACCGCCGGGGGCGGCGTTGGCTTGCTGGGATCTGGCTTGCCGGGATCGGGTTTGGCTGGATCGGGTTTGACCGCTGAGGAGCCGGCCTGCGACGGCGAAGGAGCAGTTGGGCTCGGATTAAGGGGGCGAAAGGCGATCCAGGACCCAGCCGCGACGGCAACCGTTGCCAGGCCGAGCCCAGCGGGCCATAGCCAGGGCAGCCCCCGACCCTGGCGCCGCGGGGAGGGCTGGGCAGGCAGCTCAGCGCTGCCGAAGGGCTCAACAGGTTGAACTGACGTCAGGCTTTCGCCGTTGCCTGACTCGCCGAGAGCTGGCCAGTCCGCAGCGCTCACGCCTTGACCAAGAGCCGTTGGCACCCAGGCAGCCGGTGCCAGATCCTTTTTCTCGACGTAGGCCTGGACGTCACGATCGGCGAAATAGGCCTCGAGATCGGCATCGGTTTCGATATCGCGGTAGCCCGGCAACACGTCTCTGGAGAGCCAGTCGCGGCAATAGGCACAGAGCTGGGCGAGGGGGTCATCACCCTGGGCTTCGGCCCAACGGCGTAGATCTTCGCCGGCGCTGGCTTCAAAGTGGCTGTGGGCTGTATCAACCTGGCCGAGCAGCAGGTGCTGGCAGGCGAGGAAGGGCCCGACGCCGGGCTGGCCGCTGGCCGCCAACCGCTCCAGGCCCGCGGCTATCCGCTCGGGCTTGCGCTGGGAGAAACCGGAGGCGGTGAGGGCGTAGCTGGTCAGGAACTCGGCGGTGGGCGATCCTTCACCGGCCCAGCGGCCGAAGAGATCCACCTGCTCTTGAACGGTGAGGAACTGGCGGATCTGCTTGAAGAAGGACTGAAAGTCCTGGCGCGGCAATTCAGGGTCGCTGTCGCCTTCGAGACCTCCCCGTTTCTTGACCAGCACCTCAAGCAAGCGCAGTCCTTCCTGACGCTCATGGCTGGCGGCCAGGTCGCGGCTGAGCAAATCCAGCACCCGGAACGGCAGCAGGGCGTGGAGGTCGCTGTCGAGCTGGCGTCGCTGCTCCGGTGCCTGGCCCATGCGTTGTAAGAGCTGCAGCCCTTGCTGCAGGAGAGAAGCCGCCGCCTCGAAGTGCCGCTGATCGCGCAGATCGGACGAGGCCTGGCGGCAGGACAGACCGACCAACAAGGTGAGATCGGTTTCGCGGGAGCTGCCCAAGGCCGGCGTCTGGGGAGGCTGCAGGCTGCGTCGTGCTGCTTCGAAGCTGTCCAACGGCTGACCGGCCTCCAGCAGCAGCAGCAGTCCGCCCAACTCCTTGCTGCTAGGCACGTCAAGTCCGGGAGCGCCATCTCCGCCGCTGCCCTCGAAGGCAATCAGATCGGCTTCATAGGCACTGCGCCGATCTTCGTCGCTGAGCAGGTCGGCGCTGGAGCGGAGCAAGGCGGCCCTGCTCTGCAGCGCTTCGTGGCTGAATCCCTGCTTGGGTGGGTGATCCAGACGGTGCTGCAAGGTGCGCAGCACCGTCTGGCAGTCGGAGGCAGGACTCACCCCCAGCAAGCGGTAGTGATCGATCGGAAGTTCCAATCGCAGCGGCTCCCAGACCCGCGTGGGTCGTCAGTGCGCCGAGTGTAAGCAGCGGCATCGATTTTGACTCCCCTTCGAGTTTGGACCCCGTACAGTCGCCATCAATAGAACCCGGCATCCCTGCCATGACCCAGGAGTTTGCTGTCACACTCCCCGCTGAAGCGCCAGAGAGCGTCGGCAGCCACGCCCAACGCCTGGCCGCCTTCGCCGCTGCCGCTCCGGCCATGGTGAACCGTTCGGAGGGCTTGATGCTCTACCGCGACATGACCCTGGGCCGGCGCTTTGAAGATAAGTGCGCCGAGATGTATTACAGGGGCAAGATGTTCGGCTTCGTGCATCTTTATAACGGCCAGGAAGCCGTCGCCACCGGGGTGATCAAGGCGATGAAGGCCCAGCACGACTGGTTCTGCAGCACCTACCGCGACCACGTCCATGCCCTTAGTTGCGGCGTGCCGGCCCGTGAGGTGATGAGCGAACTGTTCGGCAAGGCCACCGGTTGCAGCAAGGGCCGTGGCGGCTCCATGCACCTGTTCTCACGCGAGCACCATCTGCTGGGCGGGTATGCCTTCATCGGCGAGGGGATTCCGGTGGCTCTCGGAGCCGCCTTCACCAGCCGCTACAAGCGCGATGGCCTCGGGGATGCCAGCAGCGATTCCGTCACCGCCGCCTTCTTCGGTGACGGCACCTGCAACAACGGTCAGTTCTTTGAGTGCCTGAACATGGCGGCGCTCTGGAAACTGCCCATTCTCTTCGTGGTTGAGAACAACAAGTGGGCGATCGGCATGGCCCACGAACGGGCCACCAGTGAACCGGAGATCTGGCGCAAAGCGGCCGCCTTCGGCATGGCCGGCGAAGAGGTGGATGGCATGGACGTGCTGGCGGTTCGCGCCGCTGCCCAGCGGGCGGTCAAGCGGGCCAGAGCAGGCGACGGCCCCACGGTGCTGGAGTGCCTCACCTACCGGTTCCGGGGTCATTCCCTGGCCGATCCCGACGAACTGCGCAGCGAGGCGGAAAAAGCCTTCTGGGCCCAGCGCGATCCAATCAAGGCCCTGGCCGCCCAGCTGATCAGCGGCGAGCTGGCCACGGCCGAGGAGCTCAAGGCGATCGAAGCGGAGATCGACGCCGAAGTGGCTGACGCGGTCAGTTTTGCTGTGGCGGCTCCGGAACCCGACCCCAGCGAACTCACCCGCTACATCTGGGCTGAAGACTGAGTGGCTGCACTGTTCGTAGCTGCTCCGTTCGCGGTTGCTCTGTGAGGGCCCTCAGCTTGCCTAGGGCCTTGAGCTCCACCTGCCGCACCCGCTCCCTTGACACCTGCATCAGTCGGCCGATTTCGGCCAGGGTGCTGCGCTGGGCTCCATTGACGCCGTAGCGCATCTCCAGCACCTTGCGCTCCTGCTCCGACAGATGGCCAAGCCAGGCCTCGAGTTGGTCCAGGTGCATGGCCCGCTCCAGCAGCTCCAGGGGCTCCTGGCTGGCCGGGTTGGCCATCAGATCGCCAAGGGAACTGCGACCCTCGTCGCCATGGATCGGCGCATCCAGGCTGGATGTGGTCAGCGACTGACGCAGCAACGAATCAAGCTCCTCGATCGGGATCGCCATGGCTTCGGCAATCTCGCTGCGGCTGGGCATGGCACCCAGCTTCTGGGCCAGCTCCAGGCTCACCCGGCGCACGGCACTGAGCCGTTCTCCAAGATGGACCGGCAAGCGAATCGTGCGCGAGTGGCAGGCGATCCCCCGGGTCATGCTCTGGCGGATCCACCAGAAGGCGTAGGTGGAGAATTTGTAGCCGCGGGTGGGATCAAATTTTTCCACGGCCCGCTCCAGGCCCAGGGATCCTTCCTGAACCAGGTCCAGCAGCTCCAAGCCCCGGCCCTGGTACTTCTTGGCGATGCTGACCACCAGCCGCAGGTTGGCCTTCATCATCCGCTGCTTGGAGCGCCGGCCGATGCGCAACAACTTCTTCTGACGCTCGCTTGGAGAGGCGGGCTCACCGTTCTCCAACAAGCGCATCATCGTCTGGACCTGATTGCCCAGTTCGATCTCCTCGGCTGGGGTGAGCAGCGGTTCGCGCCCGATCGTGGCCAGGTACCAGCTGACGGGATCGTTGCTACGCCGACGACTGCTTTCCCTGATCTGAAGACTGGCGACTGGCATGAATCCTGAAAAGTTGATCGCCAATCTCTTGGAAATACCAATTCCTGGATGTGATTTCAACAACTGTTCCAGGGCCTAAGTGCAAAACAACACAACAGATACTGTCACTGGCCTCTCGCTTCGGCTCGGCTATCAGTGGTTGCAGTGAACTTCAGGGTTACTGATCTGGATGATCAGGCTTGCTGACCTCCACTAAGCCACCCGGCCAGCACGTCCGGCCAACTGCTGGGCAATCGCCTGGGGCGTCGCTGCGCCCTCGCCCAGCTCCTTGCAGCACGCCAAGCCGGCCTGGGCATGCTCCAGGGCCGCAGCGGCCAGCAGGGCCCCGCCCTCGCCGCAGCCCGCAGCGGCCCCCCGTCCGGCCGCATAGCCGGCCAGCACGTCTCCCAGTCCGGCGCGGGCAGCGGCGGCCGCCGCCGCCAGCAGCTGCCAGCGCCGACCATCGGCGGAGGCCACCACGCTGCGAGCCCCCTTGAGCAACACCGAAACCTGGCAACGCCCCGCGGCGGCGGCGGCGGCCTCGAGCGGGGGCCTGCCGGCGAGATCGGGAAAGAGTCGGGCAAATTCGCCGGCATGGGGGGTCAGCCAGGTCGGTCCCCGGCGCTGCTGCAACCAGGTGGTGCCCGCCGTCCCCGCCGCTCCGCCAGCGAGCCGGTTGAGGCCATCGGCATCGAGCACCAACAAGCCCGGGAAGTCCTGCAGGGCCTGCCAGGCAGGTTCGTCAGCGCAAGCCGTCCCGCCGCCGATCCCCGATCCAAGGCCGATGCCCGGGCCGAGCAAAACAGCATCGAGGCGGTCCAAAACCCCCGGTACAGCCAGCGGAGCCAGGGCCAGGCCACCGGTGGGTCTTTCCTCCAGGGCAGCCTCCATCACCACCTGGGGCTGCACCGCCCAGAGACCGGCCGCCACGGCAGCCGGCAGCGCAGCCCGAAGGCTGCCGCAGCCGCTGGCGCTGGCACCCAAAAGGCTGAGCAAAGCCGCACCCCTGTAACGATCGCTACCTGCGACCACCAGCAGCCGGCCCCGGCCGTATTTCGCGGCCTCAGGCGGCAGAACAGGCCTGGGCGCCGTTTTCAGGTCGGCAGCGCCCAGGCCCAGCGGCTGATCGAGAGGCAAGGTCGCCAGCAGGGCGGCGGGCAGGGCCAGATCGCATCGCTCCAGCTGGCCCACCCAGGCCAGGGCGCTGTCCTGCACCAGGCCCTGCTTGAGCAATCCCAGACAAAACGTCTGGCTGGCGCAGGCCGCCACGCGCCCAAGAACCCGGCCCCCATCGGCGCAGAGACCGGTGGGCACGTCGATGGCCACCAGCTGGCCGGCTCGGGCGGCCTGCCGCTCGGCGAACAGCTGCTGGAGATCCTCAGCCGGCACGCGGTGTTGGCCGATGCCGAACAGGGCATCGATCCAAAGGGCCGCATCAACGGGGTCTGGCGGAGCCGTCAGGGCCGGGATCCCCAACCAGCAGGCATGACGCCTGTGTTCTGCGGCCAGGGGTTTCTGGCGCTCGAAGGGGCACCAGATCCGCACGGCGACGCCCGCCAAGTGCAGTTCCCGCGCCACCACCAGCCCGTCGGCACCGTTGTGGCCCGGACCCACCAGCACGAGCACGCCAGCGGCCAGCCGCGCGGGCTGGGCCAGCAGCCGGCGGCTGATCTGCAGGGCCGCCTTTTCCATCAGGGCCGCCACCGGCAGACCACTGGCGAACAGGGCAGCTTCCAGGGCCGCCATCTGCTCGGAGCGCACCAGCAGGTGGGCGGCATCCGGAGCGGGCCATAGGAACACGGCGGCATCGGCGCGGGCTGGTCCCATGATGGGAGCAGCGCCTAGTTCTGCTCCGTTTCAGCGTTGAGGTCGTCCGGTTTGACCAGCTCTTCCTCCCCCACCCAGGCAACAGCTGAGGCGATCGAGCGCCTGCGCGCCTGGCCGGGTGAACAGCGCGTGGCGGTGGGTCTCTCCGGCGGCGTCGACAGCTCCTTGAGCGCGGCCTTGCTGGTGCAGGCCGGTTGGCAGGTGGAAGGACTCACCCTCTGGCTGATGAGCGGCAAGGGCAGCTGCTGCGCCGAGGGCCTCGTCGATGCCGCCGGCATCTGCGAACAGTTGGCGGTGCCCCATCACGTAGTTGATTCGCGCGAACGCTTCAAGGCCGAAATCATCGATTTTCTTGTTGAGGGCTACGCCGCAGGCGTGACCCCGCTTCCCTGCTCGCGCTGCAACCGGGAAGTGAAATTCACGCCCATGCTCGAGTGGGCGGCCGAGCAGCGGGGGATTGGCCGGATCGCCACCGGTCACTACGCCCGGCTGCTGCCGGCGGAGCTGAGCCCCAGCGGGCGCACCCAGCTCCTGCGCGGCCTCGATGGCCAGAAAGACCAGAGCTATTTCCTCTACGACCTGCCGCAGTCCGTGCTCGAGCGGCTGGTCTTTCCCCTCGGCGAGATCAGCAAGGCCGACACCCGGCTGGAAGCCGAACGGCTCGGGCTGCGCACCGCCTCCAAGCCAGAAAGCCAGGACCTCTGCTTAGCCGACCATCACGGCTCGATGAAGGCGTTCCTCGATGCCTACCTGCCGCCCCGTCAGGGCGAAATCTGCCTGGCCGATGGCACGGTTCTCGGCAGCCATGACGGCATCGAGCACTTCACCATCGGCCAACGCAAAGGCTTGGGCGTGGCCTGGCGCGAGCCGCTGCATGTGCTGCGCATCGATGCGGCCATGAACCGGGTGGTGGTAGCGCCGCGCTCTGAGGCGGCCCGTGGCGGTTGCCTGGTCGGGGCGGTCAACTGGGTGTCGATCGACCCACCCAAGCGGCCGCTGGAGCTGGAGGTGCAGGTGCGTTACCGCAGCGCGCCGGTGCAGGCCCTGCTGACGCCGCTGGAGCCGAGCCTCGCCGATGCGGCCGCAGGCCGGCCGGCCCGCTGCCAGCTGCAGTTCAAGGAGGAACAGTTCTCGATCACCCCGGGCCAGGCGGCGGTCTTCTACGACGGTGCCGTGCTGCTGGGCGGTGGGCTGATTCAGCCGGAACCTGCCACGGCGGCCTCTCACCAGTAGGGATCGCTGGCGAGAGACACCGCCAGGGCACCGCTGCGGGCCGGAGGCACGCTGCTGATGCAGGCGCGTACCACACGCCCATTGACCTCGATTTCGCAGGCCCCGCAGCTTCCCCCCAGACAACCGGTGGGGATCAACAGACCTGCAGCCGCCGCCGCTGCCAGCCAGTCACGGCCGCTGGGTTCGAGGGTAGTGCGGCCATCGGGCCAGGTGATCCTGACCAGGGAAGGGGTCACGGCAACAGGGGCGAACCGAGCGGCAGGGCCATTCTGGGTGGCAGATCGGTTTGGCGTCTGGGCAAAGCCAGCAGCGGCTCCAGGTTCACGTGGGCCTCGAAGGCATCAGCGAGACGATCGAGCAGGGCCTCGCGCTGGCAGCTGTGGTGGGGCTGGTCTTCGCTGAGGGCGGGCAGGTCCCGTTGCCTCCGCAGTTGATTCAGCCAGCGGCGACGCCAGGGGCCACTTTCAAACACCCCATGCAGGTAGGTGCCGGCCACCACCCCACCGCCGGCGCTGGGCTGCCACCAGCCCAGATCGGCCGCACTGGCCAGAGGCCGGCAGCCATGGCCTTGCTCCAGGCCGTTCTCCATCTCGGGCTCCAAGACCTGGCTGAGGCCCCGGTGCAACTCGAAACCCGCCAGCTCCAGATCAGCCGGAGCGGGCCAGAGGGCCTGGGCCTGGCACTGGCGCAGGGCCTTGGCGGCGCCGAAGCGGGTGAGCAGCGGCAAATAGCCGAGGCCCGCCACAGTGCCTCCACCCCCGCCGGCACCGCCGCCACCCTCCAGCCCCTCGGGATCCTCCAGGGCCTTTCCCAGCATCTGCAGGCCACCGCAGAGTCCGAACAGGTGGCCACCCCCAGCCACGAAGCGCTCCAGCTCCGCCGCCATGGGGCTGGCTTTGAGGGCTGCCAGGTCGCGCAGTGTCTGCTTGCTGCCGGGAATCAGCACGGCATCGGGGCGGCCGAGCGCCTCGCCGGGGCGCAGCCAGCGCAGCCTCACGCTCGGTTCGGCTTCGAGCGGATCGAAATCGGAGAAATTGCTGATCGACGGCAGCCGGATCACGGCGATCTCCAGCTCCGCGTCGGGTTTACGGGCGCGCCGTTCAAGCAGATCGAGGGAGTCTTCGGGGGGGAAGAGTTCATCGAGCCAGGGCATCACCCCCAGCACCGGAATCCCGGTTTCCCGCTCCAGCCAGCGGCGGCCTTCATCGAACAGGGAGCGCCGGCCGCGGAACCGGTTGATCAGGATGCCGCCGATCAAGGGCCGCTCAACGGGCCGCAGCAGGGCCAGGGTGCCGATGATCTGGGCAAACACGCCACCCCTTTCGATGTCGGCCACCAGCAGGCAGCGGGCCCCCAGGAACTGGGCCAGGCGCAGATTGGTGAGGTCGCGGTGCTGCAGGTTCACCTCCACCGGGCTGCCGGCCCCCTCCAGCACCAGCCGTCCGCCGGGATGGGAGTCCTGAAGGCTGGCCAGGCCCTGGCGGATCGCCTGCCAGCCGGGGCGGAACCAGTCGCGGTAGTAGTGCTCCGCCTGGGCGACCCCCACCGACTGACCCAGGTGAATCAGCTCGCTGCGGCTATCGCCCTGGGGCTTGAGCAGCACCGGATTCATCGCCACCTCCGGCTCCAGGCCCGCCGCCCAGGCCTGCAGGGCTTGGCTGTAGGCCATCTCGCCGCCATCGCGGTCGACCCAGGCATTGAGGCTCATGTTCTGCCCCTTGAAGGGCAGGGGCTGCTCACCGCGGCGGCGCAGCACCCGGCAGAGGGCCGCTGTCATCAGTGATTTTCCAGCGCCACTGCTGGTGCCCAGCACCATCAGGGCGTGGGGATGCCCCAGCTGGCGGCCGCTCATAGCCGGGGCCGGTGACGGCGCAGGTTCTGGTGGATCCGCTCCGCCAGAGCGGCCCGGGGAATCTCACCAGGCCAGCCGGCCACCAGCTCACGCCCCATCGGCGTCAGCCGCACGCGCTCAGTCAGGCCCTGGCCATCCACCTCACGGCGGAGCACACCGAGCTTGATCAGCCAGAGGAAATGCTCCTCGACCCGGTCGGGACCCATCGAGACGAAACAGAACCTGCGCCAATCGGAGCGTTGGCAAAGCGCCTCGCTGCTGATCGCCTCGCCCTGCACCAGCGCATAGAACGCCCGCGAGAAGGGCAGACAGCGCAGACCGCTGGCGGCACGGCTGAGCGAGCGGGCGTCACTGATAAGTGCAGGACTGCTTGGGGAATCGCTCTCCATCCCACGATTCTCTTGGATAACCGGCAGCGACGGTCGAGGATGACAGCCACCGTCTGCTGCCACGATCTGCCGATGCAGGCTCTCTTGCTCGCTTCCGCCTCGCCGGCGCGCCGGCGCCTGCTGGAGCAGGCCGCCATTCCACACCGCTACGCCGTCAGTGGCGTTGACGAAGACGCGATTGCGTCCGGGGCGCCTCAGCTGGCAGCAGAGCTACTGGTGCAACGGCTGGCCAGGGCGAAAGCCGAAGCGCTGGCCGGAGCCGGAGTCGGAGTGGAGGAGCTGGTGCTGGGTTGCGATTCCGTGCTGGTCTTTGACAACGAGGTGTTTGGCAAGCCCGTCGATGCCGCCGAGGCGAGCCGGCGCTGGCGAAGGATGGCGGGCCAGTGGGCGGAGCTCCACACCGGCCACTGCCTGCGCCGCGGGCCGGCCGTATTGGCACCACTGCAGCTGACCACAGTGACCACCAGGGTTCAATTCGCGGCCCTCAGCGACGCCGAAATTGACAGCTATGTGGCTACAGGCGAACCATTGCACTGCGCCGGTGGGTTTGCGCTTGAAGGCCGCGGTGGCCTACTGGTGGAGCAGATTGAGGGCTGCTTCAGCAACGTGATCGGCCTGAGCCTGCCGCTGTTGCGGCGCTGGTTGCAAGAAGAGTCAGCCGTCAACGAAACAGGTTGCTGAAGACGTCCTGGAGGAAGTTGCTGGTTGGGTTGAAATCGCTGCTGCTCCCCTGCGGCCCCTGGTTTCCCCAGCTTGGATTCCGCGTTGACAGTTGCAGATCATCCCAGCGGAAGGCCACGGCCCCGTTGCGGTTGCTGATCTGGGCGGGCCTGAGGACATTGTTGGCGTCCCGCATCACCAGCCGTCCATCCCGGTTGAAGAAGCTGTATCGCCGTCCATCACTGAGCTCCACGTTGTAGGCGGTCCCATTGGACGTTTCGCGCCGATTGAGCTGGCAGGAGCCGTCGAAAAGGCCACGGTTGCCCCGGCGAAGCTCACAGGAGCGGCTGCCTTGGGCGGATTGCTGCGAGCCGTTGTTTCCCCAGGCTCCGTTGCTGCCGAACAGTTGCCTGCTGAGCGCGTTGCTGACGTTCTTGCCTCCCCGGCCGTCATCCCAGCAGGTTTGCTGGCGCAGATCGCAGACATCTCCATCGCTCAACTTGAACTGATTCGAGCGCCTGTTGCCCGACTGAGTGGAACTCAGTTCACGCTCGGCGTAGCTGCCGAAAAATTCGCGGGTGAGCGCCAAAGAAACACCTTGGGCGGTGTAGCACCTCCTGGCAGGCAGATCGCAGACCACGCCTTGGCGGGGAAAATCGATCGTGCTGGCTCTAGCAGCCACAGGCAGCAAGGCCAAGGGCAGGGCCGCATAGGCAAGGACGCGGCCGGTGAATGGATGGAGAGGCACGGGATCACAGCGTTGATCCTTCAAACGTAGGAACGATCGATCGATCAAACCTGTCCCAACTGTTTCTCTCAAGGCTGAGGTGATGACAAGGCTGGTCTGGTTTCTGGCCTGACCTCTGATCTGTTCTGCCCATGAAAAAACCCCCGCAAATGCGGGGGTAAGGGGGGTGAATGAACCCTGAACGAATGAACCGTGAACGTTGGATGGTTCGCGAGATCAGTCGAGATCAGGCATGGCCAGGGTGGGCTCGGCCTTGCGGTCGATCCCTTTCTCGAAACCGGCCGCTGCGGCGCGGGCGCGGCCCGCATGCCAGAGGTGACCGACCAGAAAGAAGAAGGCCAGGATGAACTGGGTGGCAGAGAGCCACTGACGCACGTTCACGAAGTTCACCGAGTTGGGCTCGGTGATGATGCCGCCCACGGAGTTGAGGGAGGCGTTCGGAGCGTGGGTCATGTATTCAGCCGCCCGGCGCACTTGCCAGGGCTGAATGTCGTTCTGGAGCTTGTCGAGGCTGAGGCCATTCGGGCCACGCAGAGGCTCGAGCCAGGGGCCGCGGAAGTCCCAGAAACGCATGGTTTCACCACCGAAGATGATTTCACCGGTGGGGGAGCGCATCAGGTACTTACCCAGGCCGGTGGGGCCCATGGCCGAACCGATGTTGGCACCGAGGCGTTGGTCACGCACCAGGAAGGTGAAGCTCTGGGCCTGCGAAGACTCGGCATTGGTGGGGCCGTAGAACTCGGAGGGATAGGCGGTGTTGTTGAACCAGATGAAGGTGGAAGCGATGAAGCTCATCAGGCTCAAGGCGCCGAGGCTGTAGCTCAGGTAGGCCTCACCGTTCCAGATGAAGGCACGACGCACCCAGCCGAAGGGCTTGGTGATCACATGCCAGATGCCACCGAAGATGCAGATCAGGCCGACCCAGATGTGGCCACCGATGATGTCTTCCATTGAATTGACACCGATGATCCAGCCCTCGCCACCAAACGGAGCGGCGGTGAGATAGCCGAAGATCACGGCAGGGCTCAAGGTGGGGTTGGTGATCATGCGCACGTCACCACCACCCGGTGCCCAGGTGTCGTAGACACCGCCGAAGAACATGGCCTTGAAGACCAGCAGCAAGGCGCCGACGCCCAGCAGGATCAGGTGATAACCAATGATGTTGGTCATCTGGTTCTTGTCACGCCAGTCCTGGGAGAAGAAGGAGGAATAGTTCTCCAACACTTCAGGGCCGCGCAGGGCGTGATAAAGGCCGCCGAGGCCAAGCACGGCGGAGCTGATCAGGTGCAGAACACCGACCACAAAGAAGGGATAGAGGCTGGTGACTTCGCCGCCGGGGCCGACGCCGTAGCCAAGGGTGGCGACGTGCGGGAACAGGATCAGGCCCTGCTCGTACATCGGCTTATCGAGGCTGTAGTGACTCACCTCGAACAGCATCATCGCGCCTGCCCAGAACACCATCAGGCCGGCGTGGGCCACGTGGGCACCCAGCAGTCGGCCGGAGAGGTTGATCAGGCGGGCATTGCCTGCCCACCAGGCGTAGCCGGTGGAGTCAAGATCCTTGCCGCCAACGGCAACAAGGGAAGGATTAGAGAGCGTTACCACGGGGGAGGACCTCTTCAGGGAAGACGAAGTTTTCATGGGGCTGGTCTGCCGGTGCCATCCAGGCACGCAGGCCTTCATTCAGAAGAATGTTCTTCGTGTAGAAGGTCTCGAATTCCGGGTCTTCAGCCGCCCGGATCTCCTGGCTCACAAAGTCATACGCACGCAGGTTCAGCGCCAGGCCAATGATGCCGATGCTGCTGGTCCACAGGCCCATCACAGGCACGAACAACATGAAGAAGTGCAGCCAGCGCTTGTTGGAGAACGCAATCCCGAAGATCTGGCTCCAGAAACGGTTGGCCGTCACCATCGAGTAGGTCTCCTCTTCCTGCGTCGGCTCAAACGCCTTGAAGGTGTTCGACTGATCGGAATCCTCAAACAGCGTGTTCTCCACCGTGGCGCCGTGGATGGCGCACAGCAGCGCACCGCCCAGAATCCCTGCCACGCCCATCATGTGGAACGGGTTCAGGGTCCAGTTGTGGAAGCCCTGCAGGAACAGCAGGAAACGGAAGATCGCCGCCACACCGAAGCTCGGCGCGAAGAACCAGCTGCTCTGACCCAGTGGGTAGATCAGGAAGACGCTCACGAACACCGCGATCGGGCCGGAGAAGGCAATCGCGTTGTAGGGGCGGATGCCCACCAGGCGAGCAATCTCGAACTGACGCAGCATGAAGCCGATCAGCGAGAAAGCGCCGTGCAGCGCCACGAATGGCCAGAGGCCACCCAGCTGCACCCAGCGCACAAAATCGCCCTGGGCTTCCGGGCCCCAGAGCAGCAACAGGCTGTGGCCCATCGCATCGGCCGGGGTGCTCACCGCTGCGGTGAGAAAATTGCAGCCTTCCAGGTAGCTGCTGGCGATCCCGTGGGTGTACCACGAGGTCGCGAAGGTGGTGCCGGTCAGCCAGCCGCCCAGGGCCAGGTAGGCCGTGGGGAACAGCAGCAGGCCGGACCAGCCCACAAAAACGAAACGGTCGCGCTTGAGCCAGTCATCGAGGACGTCAAACCATCCCCGGGCTGCTGGCGCGCGCCCTAGAGCAATCGTCATGGGTGCATAGGCAGGTCGGAAACCCGCTTGTCGATGAAATACCCGGCGATGGTAACAATCTGGGAGGTGGTAGCGGGGGACCTTGCAACGGCCTGACATCGCCGCTGCAGCCAGGGTTTTAGGTATTTCTTCCCATTCAGGGCGGCCCGATCGCTGCGGCCCCGCCCGCAGGGCTGCGCCGGGAAGGCGAAGATGGCAGGTCTCCGCCCTGCTGCGTCCCCCATGGCTTCGGTCTCCTCCTCGGCCGCCTCGCCGCCCCGGCCACCGGCTGGCAATTCCTCCCAGGTGCTCGATCAGGCGGTGCTGGGCTCCCGGCGGCCCTCGAATCTGGTTGTCGCCCTGGCTGTGACAGCCGGCGGAGCCGGTTTCCTGCTCGCCAGCCTCTCCAGCAAGCTGGGGATCGACCTGATGCCGATCGGCCACCCCGCTGCCCTCGTCTGGGTTCCCCAAGGGCTAGTGATGGGGGCCTACGGGATCGCGGCCCTGTTGCTCTCCACCTACCTCTGGGGGGTGATCGCTATCGATGTCGGCGCCGGCAGCAACCGTTTCGATCAGACCAGTGGCACCGCCACCATCAGTCGGCGGGGCTTTCGCCAGTGGATTCGCTTCGACCTGCCCCTGCGCGACATCCAGGCGGTCAAGGTGGATGTGCGCGATGGGATCAATCCCCGCCGCCGCCTGGCTCTGCGCTTGCAGGGCCGCCGCGATCTACCCCTGACCCGGATCGGCGAACCCCTTCCCCTGGCCGAACTCGAGCAGAGCGGTGCTGAGCTGGCTCGTTTCCTCAAGGTGCCCCTGGAGGGCGTCTGAATCCAATGGCGATCTCTTTTCCCCGCGTTCTGCTCGTCGGCTTGCTGCTGTTCTCGCCCTTGGGGCTCACGGCCTGCGCAGCCGATCCGGTCAAAGGCTCCATCGGCTGCGAAGCCGCAACCAGCCCCTGCCTGAGCGGCCAGGCCCTGGTGGCTCTGCAGACCAGCCGCGGCGAGGTGCAGGTTTCACTCGACGGTGAGGCGGCGCCGCTGACAGCAGGCAACTTCGTTGATCTGGTGCGACGGGGCACCTACAACAACACCGTGTTTCACCGGGTGGTGCGCGAACCTTCGCCCTTCGTGGTGCAGGGCGGCGATCCCCAGAGTGCCGATGCCAAGGTGCCGGCCAACCTGTACGGAACCGGCAGTTTTCTTGATCCCACCAGCGGCCAGGCCCGCTTCGTGCCGCTGGAGATCGCACTCAAAGGCGAGGCGGAACCCCGCTACGGCCAGGAGCTGACCAATCCCGCTGAGCTGGGGCAGCTGCGCCTGCAACATGAACGCGGAGCGATCGCCATGGCCCGCTCGGCTGATCCCAATTCGGCCAGCGCCCAGTTCTATATCGCGCTCAAACCCCTGGTGGAGCTCGATGGCCGCTATGCGGTGTTCGGCCGTGTGGTCAAGGGCCTGGAGGTGGTGGACAAGATCCGCCAGGGCGACAAGCTGGTCAAGGCCACCGTGCTGGAGGGCGGCGAGCTGGTGGAGGGCAAGCCCTGAGAGAGCGGAGCCTCAGGCCGGCACCCGCTTGCTGGACGCGCTGATCTTCAGGAAGGCCGTGTTCACGCCTGAGGCCCGCTCCAGGGCCACCTTGCCGGTGCGCACGATCTCGAGAATTCCGTAACTTTCGAGAATCTGCTCCAAGGCCACCAACTTGCCTGGATCCCCCACCACCTCAAGGATCAGGGCGTGATTGGAGACGTCGATCACATTGGCGCGGAACACCTGCATCAGTTCGAGGATTTCGGAGCGTCGCTCCGGCGGTGCCGAGACCTTCACCAACATCAGTTCCCGCTCCACCGAAGGAATCGTGGTGAGGTCGATCACATTGAGCACGTTGACCAACTTGTTGAGTTGCTTGGTCATCTGCTGCAGGGTCGACTGATCCCCTTCCACCACCATGGTCAGCCGGGACACTCCCTTGCCTTCGGCAGGCCCAACCGCCAGGCTCTCGATGTTGAAGCCGCGCCTGGCAAACAGACCGGAGATCCGGCTGAGGGCGCCTGATTCGTCTTCAACCAGCACGGAAAGGGTGTGCTTCATGCAGCGCTCGCTGGGGCCCGGAATCCTGAGGCCAAATTACGTTGCGGCCTTCAGGCGGCTCAGCCAGGGATGCAGCTGCTGGCTGAACTCGGCTGGGGCTTCGTCGTGGGGGCAATGCCCCACCCCTTCAAGCAAGGTCAGTTCGAGATCGCTTTTGTAACGCACCAGTTGGCGCGAGACCTCAATCGGCACCAGCCGGTCGGCCTCGCCCCAGAGCACCAGCAGGGGCTGCTGCATGCGGGCCAGCAGGGCGGCGGCGGTGGCCTGCCGTGGCCGCAACGCCATGCCGATGCTCATGCCCCGCAGCGCCCAGGAGGCGGTGGGCCGGCGGGCCGGGGCGGCAATCAGCTGACGCAGTTCGCTGTCGCCGATCACGGCAGTGGCGTAAGCGGATTGGATGCCGAGATCGAGCAGGGGAGTGCGGGCGATCAGCGGGACCAGCAACTCCAGCGGCAACAGCCGGCAGAGCAGGATCACCACCAGCCGCTGCAGCCGTCGCCGCCAGGGGGGCCGGCGCCGCGGCACGGCGACCAGCAAGGTGGGGTCAGGCAAGGTGGCCGCCGCAACGGCCCGCACCCAGCCGGGAAAGAACACGGCGCAGCTGAGCGCCACCAGGCTGCCGAGCGAATGGCCCACCAGCACAGCCGGTGCCTGCACCACCTCTTCGAGAAAGGCCTGCACCTGGCGCGCCCAGAGGCGATTGTCGAGGCGGCGGGCCGGCTGGGCGGAATCGCCGAAGCCGATCAGGTCGAGGCCATAGACGCACCAGCCCGCCGCCGCCAGCGGACCCGCCGTGCGGCGCCAGTGGCCGCTGCCACAGCCAAAACCGTGAATCAACAGCAGGGGCGGATGGCCTGGATTCCCAAGCTGCCGCCAGTGGCAGGCCATCCCCTGCCACCGCCAAACCGCATGTTCGCCCCAATCGATGCCGCTCGTTGCGACAGGCTGGCAGAGGGTTGTCACAACCGGAGCCGATCCGACGCAGGAGGACTCTCACTATTGCGAAGCTTCCGCCCGAGTGCGTCTCGGCAGCGGCTTTTTTCAGGCCAGCTCACGGCCGTCGCGGGATCTTGGCGTGCTCCTGGCGCGCCAGCTGGCGGGCTGCGGCCCGCTGCGGGTGCTCGACCTGATGGCCGGCTGCGGCATTCGCGCCCTGCGCTACGGCCAGGAAAGCCAGGCCGAAGCGGTGTGGGCCAATGACGCCGACCCCGACCGCTTGGCCTTGCTTCAGGCCAACCTGGCCCCACTGCGGCTGCGGCTGCCCACTCCGTTGCGGGTCAGCACACTCACGGCCCAGAAACTGCTGGCCGATTGCCTGATCCGGGAGGAACGCTTCGAGCTGGTCGATCTCGATGCCTTCGGCTGCCCGAGTGCCCTGCTGCCCCTGGCCCTCGATGCGGTCAGCTTCGGCGGAGTGCTCTATGTGGCCAGCAGCGATGGCCGCTCCCCCACCGGCCACGACCGGCCCGCCGCGATCCGGCTGCTGGGGGCTGCCGCCCGGGCCCATCCAGCCAGCTGGGAGTTGGCCCTGCGCCTGCAGCTGGGGGTGATCGCCCGCACGGCCTGGGCGATGGGTCGGGGGCTGGAGCCCCTGCTGAGTTTCAGTGAGGGGCGCACCTTCCGCACGGCGGTGCGCCTGCGGCGCCGGCCTGCCGAGGCGGAGGAGAGGCAGCTGGGTATGACGGCCTATTGCCACCGCTGCGGGGACCAGCAGGTGCAGCCGCTGATCAGCCTGCGCGCCTGGGCGCCATGCTGCGGTGCCGATCGGCCGTTGGCGGTGAGCGGACCACTCTGGATCGGCCCCTTGCAACATGGCCCCACCCTCACGGCCATGGCCCCAGCTGATCCCAGCCTGGGCCGCGAAGCCAACCGGTTGCTCGCCCGCTTGGCCGACGACGAAGGCCTGCCAGCCCGCTGCTGGCCCACCGCCGAGATCGGCAAGCGACTGGGCGGTGGGCCACCGGCACTGGCCGCGCTGCTGAGCGCCCTGCGCGGCGACGGCTGGTCGGCGTCCGCCAGCGCCCTGATGCCAGCGCAGGTGCGCACCGACGCGCCCTGGCCCGTGGTGCTGGGCGTGGCGGAGGCGCTAAATAGGTAGTCGTTCCCGACCACTCCCATGGCCTCAGAAATCTTCGGCATCGCAGCGATCTTCTGGGTGCTGATTCCGGTCGGCTTGGTCGGCGGCGCCGTGCTGCTCAAGTTGCAGAAAGACTGAACCAGCTGGCACCCCTGTCGGCCCGCGTCAGGTCTTGTCGCAGCTTTAGGCTCAGCCCTTCGCCGCCCGTGGTTCATGCAGGTTCTGGTCGTCGGTGGCACGGGAACGCTGGGTCGCCAGATCGCCCGCCGCGCACTCGATCAGGGGCATCAGGTGCGCTGCATGGTGCGCTCACCGCGCAAGGCTTCGTTTCTGCAGGAATGGGGCTGCGAGCTCACCCGCGGCGACCTGCTCGAGCCTGCCAGCCTCGACTACGCCCTGGAGGGTCAAGACGCGGTCATCGACGCCGCCACGGCCCGCGCCACCGACAACCACAGCATCTACACGATCGATTGGAGCGGCAAGCTCAATTTGATCAACGCCTGCCGGGCGGCGGCGGTGAAGCGCTTCATCTTTGTGTCGTTGCTGGATGCCGAAAAGCACCGCAGCGTGCCGCTGATGGAGATCAAATACTGCACCGAGCAGTTGTTGATCGAGTCAGATCTTGACTACACGATCCTGCGGTGTGTGGCCTTCATGCAGGGGGTGATCGGTCAGTTCGCCATGCCGGTGCTCGAGAGCCAGACGGTCTGGGTGAGCGGCACGCCAACGCCGATCGCTTACATGAACACTCAGGACGTGGCCCGTTTCGCCGTTGCCTCCCTCGACCACCCCGCCACGGTCCGTCAGGCCTTTGCCGTGGTCGGGCCGAGGGCCTGGAACACCGGTGAAGTCACCCAGCTCTGTGAGAAGTACAGCGGCAAGGCGGCGCGGGTGTTTCGGGTCAGGCCCGTACTGATCCGGCTGATGCAGGGCATTGCGGCCTTCTTCGAACCGGGCGTGAATGTGGCCGAGCGACTGGCCTTCGACGAGGTGACCGGTGGGGGGATCAGCCTGGAGGCGCCGATGGAGGAGAGCTACGCGGCCTTCGGGCTCGATCCAGCCGAGACGACCCACCTCGATGCCTACCTCAAGGAGTATTTCGGCACGATCCTGAAGCGGCTGCGGGAGCTGGATGTGGACCTGGCCAAGGATGCCAAGAAAAAACTTCCCTTCTGAGCAGTTCAGGCGTACTATTTCCGTTGATTTTGCCCGTCACCTCTGGGTATCGCCCTCACCCCTCCAGCTCTTGCACGCCATGTCCATTGCCCAGATCAAAAACCTGCAGCGCCGTCTCGCCAACCTTGAGCAGGAGGCGGTGGAGGAACTGAATCGCTGCTGCGGCCATGAACTCTGGCTGACTGTTGGCTTCGATGCTTTTGATTCCCTTGAGGATCCCGATCGCCGCTCGCGCGCCAACTATTACTACGGCCAGTTGCAAACGGCGCGGGAACTGCAACAGGTGATCGGCTGAACGCTGATCTGCTCAAGCGTGATCAGCTGAACGCAGGGGCAGCCCTCGCGAAACCGCCTTACCCACCGGCGCCACCCTGGCCACCCTTTCCGCCGCCGGCCCTGCCGCCGCGTCCTGGAGAGTGAACGGCTGGGCGCCGCAGCACCCCCTCAAGACGCGCATTTTCGCCTGAATCAGCCTGCCGCCACTGGCCAGGGGCCAGGCCTTCAAGGTTGAGCGGCGCTTGGCCGTCCATCAGATCAATGGCGGTGCGAATCAGGCGCAGGGTGGGCAGTCCGACGGCGGCCGTCATGCGCCGGACCTGGCGGTTGCGGCCTTCGCGCAACTCCAGCTCAAGCCAGCCGGTGGGCACGGAAAGGCGGTGCCGGATCGGGGGCTGCCGCTCAGCAACGGCGGGATCGGCGAGCAGGGCGGCCTTCGCCGGCAGGGTGCGCTTCCCCTGCACGATCATCCCACTGCGCAGCTGCTGCAGATGGTCTGGCGTGACCGTGCCCTCCACCTGAACCGCATAGCGGCGCCAGTGGCCCCAGCGGGGATCGGTGAGCCGTTGCTGCAGGGGGCCGGAGCTGGTGAGCAGCAACAGGCCCTCACTGTCGGCATCGAGGCGGCCGGCGGCATAGACGCCGGGGACATCAATGAACGCAGCGAGGCTGGCCCAGGAACTGCCGGGTTCAGGCGTGAACTGGCTCAACACCCCATAGGGCTTGTGAAACAGCAGAACGGCCAACGGCGCTGCTCAGCTGGGGTTGCTGTTCTGGCGCGCTTTCCAGAGGTTCACCACCCCGATCGAGATCAACAGCAGACCGAGATCCAGCGATAGGGGCGGAGTGATCAAAAGAAGGCCTCAGGCGAGGGGTGACCCTAGCCACCGCCTGGGCTGGCGAGGCGTCAATTTAAGCTGAATCAATTCTCCGCTTTGAGCACCAGTCCCGCATGATCGAAACCTCGGGTGTGATCGAGAAGGAACAGGGCAATGGGTTCTACCTGGTCACCCTCGATCAGCCTTCCGGTCACCAGTGCCTCTGCCGTGCCGCCGGAAAGCTCACCAAGTTCCGCATCAAGCTGCTGGCTGGCGACAAGGTGCTGGTCGAGATCAGCCCCTATGACCTCACCCGCGGCCGGATCACCTACCGCGAACGCAACGCCGGCACCACCGGCCCCCGCCCGGGCGGCAACCGACCCGGTGGCCCCAGGCGCCGCTGAGTCAGCGCTCTGCGCTGCGTTCAAGCTGTGCGTTCAATCCGCGGCCTGCTGCTCCGTTCTCTGAAAAGTGCCAGCACCGTCCGAGCACTTTCGCGGCTGCTTGGGGTCAAACGGCGTTCTGAAGGGCGTGATCAGAACGTCGAGGCGTTCGGCATGGTCGTCGAGGCAGACGATCCAGTCACGGAATTCTTCGGACAAGGCAAAACTCTCCTCGTAGCGCTGCTCAGCATCGAGCTGGGCCATCCGAGAGATCGCCCAATGCACCAAGGGAGACAAGTGGCGTTGGAGAGACGCATGGTCCATGGCCTAACTCCGAATCGTTACCAAACTGGCGGCCAAGCAGACCTTCAGTGGTGTTGTGAAGCGAACGTCGCATTTTTTTGAGAACGGCAATGTAGTCAAGGCTGCAGCTCAGGCCTGGCGGGCCACAAACGGGGGAAGCTGAGGGCCTTTGAGGCGGATCAGCTCACCAACCCCCTCGCGCAGCGCCTGCAGGGGCAGCGCCGCGCTGCCACCGGCTCCGCCTGCCTGTAGATGGGCCACCGCCACGGGCTTGGGCCGGATCAGGTAGGGCTCGGCCACCGACCAGCTGCGGGCAAAGCCGATCAGCCGGGGATCGGCGGGAGCGAACACGAAGGAAGCGTGGCGAGGAATCGCCTCAACGGCGCAGCGCTCCGCCTCCATGCGCACGGCCCGGGTGATCGCCTGTACGAAACGGCTGCGGGTCACCACCGTGGTCAGGTAGGCCACCACCCGCAGGCGCGGTGCGTCGAACCCCTCGGCGCACATATCCACACTCACCAGCCAGTCAGCCTCGCCACGGCGGAAGGCCTCCAGGCGACTGGCCGCTTCGGAATCCTGGGAATGGACCAGGAACACCCGATCCCCCTCCTCTTCGAGCAGCCCGGCGATCCTCCTGGCATGGTCAATATCCCGGGCGATCACCAGGCCACCCGCTCCGCGATGCTCGCCAGAGCGCAACTTGGCCAGCTTGCAACGGGCCAACACCAGAACCCGCAAGGCGATGCTGCTGGGGTCGCCCAGCTGGATCGCCCGGCGCAGGTTCCGGGCTCGCCAGCTTTCGCGCCCTTCCAGCGACAACGCCGAGCGCTCCGATTCACCCGTGCGGCCATGGTCGACCCAGCCGTCCTGGAAGCGGAACTCCAGGGGGCGCACATCCCCGGCCGCGATCAGCTGCCGGGGCTCGACGCTCAGATCCGCCGCGATCCGCTCGACCCGCTCACCGTCTTCCCACTCAAGAACGCGACTGGCAGCGCAGAAGGCCAGGTTGTCGGCCCGAAACGGCGTGCCGCTCAGCCCCAGGCGCAACACGCAGGCCTGGCTGAGGCGCTCAAAGGCATGACCCCAGGCGGTGGACTCCGGTTCGTCCGGATCCACCCCCAGGTGGTGCACCTCATCGGCGATCGCCAGCACCTTGGCAGCCCTCACCCAGGCCAGCCCTTTCTCGACCCTCTCCAGCTGCCGGGCCGCTCCCTGGTAGGTGAGTAACAGACCACCGCCCTTGGGCAGCTCGGCAGCCTCGCCTTGCCAGAGCGCCAGTTCGATGCCGAGCCCGCGGGCCGCCGTTCGCCACTGATCGGCGATCGAACTGCGATGACAGAACACCAGCAGATGGCTGAGCTTCCCTTCTTGCTGCAGTCGCTGAAAGCTGAGCAGGGCCCCGAGCGTTTTGCCCGCACCGGGGCCGGCATGGATGAGCACATCCTGGCTGCCACGCTCCAGGCGGCGGCGCAGCAGGGCAATCATCTGGCTCTGCCACTGGCGCGGCCTGGGCAGAGCCGGTGCTCCCGCTGGCGATGGCCCGGCGGCCAGGTCAAAGGAAGGGAAAGCCATGGCCACGGACCCGGGACCGTCATTGTGCGGCCGAATCAATGGCGCTGCTGAACAGATTGTGGTGGGGGAAGGGATGAATGAGTGTTTCTCGTCAGGCGCGCGGGGCCGGGGTTTCTTTAACTTCCGGCCATGGCCCAGGGTTCAGCCTTTCCACCAGCGCCGGGATGTCGCCTCCACCTGCAGCGTTGTCTGCGCCTGGAATGTGACCTCGATCCGCTCATCCTGCGGGCACGGCTGTTGCGCAGCGTCGGTCAGCTGGGCCCGGCCCGATGCCTAGAACAGGAGCTGCTTCCGCTGCTTTGAATTCCAGCCATGACTGATTCCCTAGCGAAAGGCGTTGTCGCCGTCAGCGGTGCTTCCGGCAAGACTGGCTGGCGGGTGGTGCAGGAGGCCCTGCGGCGGGGCTATCGGGTGAAGGCGCTGCTGCGGCCCAGCTCCGCCGTGCCCGAAGGCCTGCAGGGCGCGGAACTGATTCGGCTCGAACTCAGCGATGGCCCCGCCCTTGAGAAGGCCCTGCAGGGCGTGGAGGCCCTGGTGATCGCCACCGGGGCACGCCCATCGATCGATCTGACCGGCCCCCTGAAGGTGGATGCCCTGGCCATGCGTTCCCAGATCGCCGCCTGCCACGCCAGTGGGGTGAAGCGGGCGGTGCTGGTGAGCTCCCTCTGCAGCGGCCGCCTCTTCCACCCCCTCAACCTGTTCGGGTTGATCCTGATCTGGAAGCGGCTGGGCGAACGCTGGCTGCAGGAAAGCGGCCTGGACTGGACCGTGGTGCGCCCCGGCGGACTCAAGGAGTCTGAGGAGCAGCTCGAGAGCGAAGGCCTGCGTTTCAGCGGCCCCGACCAGCAGGAGAGCAACAGCATTCCGCGCCGCCTGGTGGCCCGGGTCTGCCTGGATGCCCTGGAGCAACCCGCCGCCATCGGCCGGATCATCGAGGTGACCAGCAGCCCGGAGCTCGAGCCAATCCAACTGTCTGAGTGGTTGCAGCACGAGGCAACGCCCGCCCGTGCCTGAGCGTCTGCTGGTCCCACCCTTCCGCCCGCGGCCGCCCTGGTGGGGGGCGGATCTCCAGACCCTGCGCGATACGGTCCGGCCGCCCCAGTTCCCGATCGATCGAGGGATGCCCCTACCGATCGCGATCGCAGCGGGGGAGCAGCTGCTGGCCCTGCATGACCGGCCGGCCGCCGCTGAGCCCCTGGGCCTGGTGGTGCTGCTGCATGGGCTGGGAGGATCGAGCCAGGCCACCGGGGTGCGCCGCCTGGCCCTGGCGCTGCAACAGGCTGGCTTTGCGGTGCTGCGGCTGAATCTGCGCGGGGCTGGCGCCGGCCGGGCCCTGGCCCGAGGCACCTACGCCGCCCACTGCAACAGCGACCTGCAGCCTGCCCTGGCGCTCGCCCGGCAGCTGGCGGGCGAGCGGCCCCTGTTCGGGGTGGGTTTTTCCCTGGGCGGCACGGTCTTGCTCAACGCTGTTCTGGGTGCCTCCACGCCGCAGAGCGGCCTGGATGGGTTGGTGGTGATCAGCAGCCCGCTCGATCTGGCGGCCTGCTCCGCATCGATCGGCCGGCCGCGCAACCGGCTCTACGAACGCTGGCTGGTGCGGGCCCTGCGCCGCCAGACCCTGGCGGATCCCCATGGCATCAGCCCCCGCGAGCGGCGGGGTTTGCCCGACGTGGGCAGCATCCGAGACTTCGACGCCCTGATCACCGCGCCGCGCTGGGGCTTCGCCTCAGCCGAGGCCTACTACGCCACCGCCAGTCCGCTGCCGCAGCTGCTGGAGTTGGCCAGCGGTGGGCCCGCCTCGACGGAAGCACAAGAACAGGCACAGGCTCCCCTGCCGCCAACTCTTGTGGTTCAGGCCCTTGACGATCCCTGGGTGCCGGCCGCCCCGGCGGTGGCGTTGGCCCAGGCAGCGCCTCCTGGGCTGCAGGTCGTGCTCACGGGCGGCGGCGGCCACAACGGCTTCCATGCTGCAGGCGGCAGCTGGTCGGATCAGCTCACGCTGCGGTGGTTGAAGCAGCAGGTGCTGGCAGAGCAGCGGTTGAAGCAGCAGGCACAAACGGAGTGCGCCTGAGGATCCACTCCTCGATCGGGGTGCCGCCCACCACGTGCTCCCGCACGATCCGCTCGATCCGCTCGGGCGTCACGCCCCCGTACCAGATCCCCTCGGGCCAGATCAGCAGGATCGGCCCCGCGGCACAGATGCGCAGGCAGTCGGCCTTGCTGCGCAGCACAACCCCGCCCGGCCGGGCTGGGTCCTCCAGGCCCAGCTCCCGCACCAGCTCCTTCAGCCGGCTCCAGCTCGCTGCCCCGAGCACGGGATCCACGCAGAGCGGATTCGATGGCATGGCGCAGAGCAACAGGTGATGGCCAACGCTTCCAGGCAGGTTCAAGGCAATGTCAAGTCAGTGGTGTTGAGCTGGTCGATCAGGCCAGCAGCAGTTTCGGGGCCAGGCTGGCTGAGGCTTCAAGCACGGCATGGCGCGCCCAGGCATCGACGGCCAGCACGTCGCTGAGGCTGGGATCGGCCTTGACCTCGGCCCGGTGGCGGTCGCAGACCCGCTCGATCAGGCGCGGGATATCGAGGAAGTGAACGCGCTCGTCGAGGAACAGGGCGACAGCCTGCTCGTTGGCCGCATTCATCACCGCCGGCATGGTGCCGCCGCTGCGGCCTGCGGCGTAGGCCAGGGCCATGCAGGGGTATTTGCTCTGGTCGGGTGCCTTGAAGCTGAGCTGGCCCACGGCGGTGAGATCGAGGCGGCGCCAGGGGGTGGGCAAGCGCTCCGGCCAGCTGAGGCAATAGAGCAACGGCAATTTCATATCGGGCCAGCCGAGCTGGGCGAGCACCGAGGAATCGGCGAGCTCCACCATCGAGTGGATGATGCTCTGGGGATGGATGACGATCTCGATGGCGTCGTAATCGAGGCCAAACAGATAGTGGGCCTCGATCACCTCCAGGCCCTTGTTCATCAACGTGGCCGAATCGACGGTGATCTTGCGGCCCATGCTCCAGTTGGGATGGCTGGTGGCATCGGCGACCGTCGCCTTGGCCAGATCGGCGGCGGGCCAATCACGAAAGGCGCCTCCGGAGGCGGTGAGCTGGATGCCGCGCAGGCCCGGGGTGGGAATGCCCGTGGAGAGGCGGGCGGTATCGGCCCAGGGGGTGCCCTGCAGGCACTGGAAGATGGCGGAATGCTCGGAATCGGCGGGCAACAGGCGGCTGCCGCTGCGTTTCAACTCGGGCAGCACCACCGGTCCTGCGGCGATCAGGGTTTCCTTGTTCGCCAAAGCCAAATCTTTGCCGGCGCGGATCGCCGCCAGGGTTGGCAGCAGGCCAGCGCAACCCACGATCCCGGTCACCACCAGCTCGGCGCTGCTCCAGGCGGCCGCGGCGCAGAGGCCGTCGCTGCCGGCGAGCAACTCGGGACGGCGGGCGGGCCGAGCGGAGGGCTCCAGGGCGTCGAGCCTGGCTTTGAGCTCGGGCAGCAGCTCGGGATCGGCCAGGGCCACCACCTCGGGGGAGTGGCGGCCGATCTGCTCGCTGAGCAGGGCCAGGTTGCGACCCGCCGTCAGGGCGACCACGCCGAAGCGATCCGGGAACTCCTCGGCCAATTGCAGGGTCTGGGTGCCGATCGAGCCGGTGGAGCCCAGCACACTGATCGCTTTCATCAGGCTGGCCCGCATCTGCTGGCTGCCAGTCTCCCATCGATCCCAGCGGCCCGCGTGGCAGGGCAGGGGCGTCGTGCACACTGAGCGCAGCGATGGTTTCACCTCTGGCGGCCGCGATGCTCTGGCTCAAGCGTTGGAATTTCATCGAGCGGGCACGGCTGGAGCGCGAGCTCTGGGATGCCTTCGAGGGGGGTGAGGACATCGAGCTGAAGGTGGAAGCCTTGCGCCGCGCACTGGCAGAGGGCCCAGCAGTGGCTCCAGCCGCCGCTGGAGAAGAGGCCTTCAGGCTCGAGGTGTGGGAGACCACCAGGATCCGCATCCGCCGGATCGAAGCCTTGATGCGCGATCAGGCCCCACGCTGAATCCACTCGGTGGTTCCATCAGGGCGATCGATCAGTTCGATGCCCTTGGCCCGCAGACGATCGCGAATGGCATCCGCATCGCCGTAGCGCTTCGCTTGGCGCGCAGTGAGGCGTTCGCTGATCAGGGTCTGGATCTCCGCCTGATCCGGGCCGGCTTCAGCGCCCGGATCAGGCTCAGGGCTGGCCTCCTGCTCCAGGCCAAGCACACCGCTGAGTTCCTGCAGCAACTGCCAGCGCCCGTGCAGATCTCGGTCTTCGGCGCTGAGGTGGTCTCCCCGCTCCAGCCGGCGCGCGAGGGCTCGCAGCGGGCGGGCCAGATCGAACAGCACCGCCAGGGCCGCTGAGGTGTTGAGGTCGTCGTCCATGGCCGCAACGAAGGCAGCGCGACAGCTCAACAAGGCACCATCTGCTTCCTTGGCAGCTTCTTCTTGCTCAGCTCCTTGCTCAGCAACAGATTCACCATCCCAGGCCAGCAGCGCTTGCAAGCTGGGTTTCAGGCCCAGCCCAAGAGCTTGGTTGAGGCCCTGCCAGCCGGCGGCGGCGGCGGCGAGCGCTTCAGTGGTGAAGTCAAGGGGCTTGCGGTAGTGGGCTTGGAGCACGAAGAAGCGCAGGGTCATGGCGGACACCCCACTGGCGAGCAGTGATCGAATTGTGGTGAAGTTACCGAGCGATTTAGACATCTTTTCGCCGTCAACATTCACCATGCCGTTGTGCAGCCAGTAACGGGCCAGCGGCTCAGCATTGGCCGCTTCTGACTGGGCTATTTCATTCTCATGGTGGGGAAAGATCAGGTCTGATCCTCCCAGGTGAATGTCGATGGTGGTGCCTAGTTCCTGACGCACCATCGCCGAGCATTCGATATGCCAGCCCGGCCGACCGGGCCCCCAGGGGGAGGGAAAACTGGGCTCTCCAGGTTTGGCCCCTTTCCAGAGGGCGAAATCGAAAGGATGCCGCTTCCGCGCTTCCTCTTCTGTGTTGAGGCGGCCGCTGGCACCCTGTTGCTGCTCACTGAGGCTGCGGCCACTCAACTTGCCGTAATCAGGCTGGCCGAGCACAGCGAAGTAGACATCGCCAGCGGCGGAATAGGCGGCGCCAGAGGCTTCGAGTTCGCCGATCATGGCGCGGATGCCCTCAAGGCACTGGGTCGCGCGGGGAATCTTGTCAGGCGGGAGGATGTTCAGGGCAGCCATGTCATCACGGAAGGCCGTGATGTTGCGCTCACTCACCGCTTGCATCGACGAACCCTCTTGGGCAGCCCGCTTCAGGATTTTGTCGTCAATATCGGTGATGTTCTGAACAAAGGTGACCCGATAACCGCTCCAGATCAGGTAACGGCGCAGCACATCCCAGACGATGTAACTGCGGGCATGGCCCAGGTGGCAGAGGTCATAGACCGTGACACCGCAACAATAAATAGAAACCTCACCCGGCACCCGTGGCTGAAAGGCCTCGGTGCGCCTGGTGAGGGTGTTGGTGAACTGCAGGGTCAAGGCTGGCCGGCTCAGGTTGAACGAACCGTAAGGGTTCAGCGGCGGCGGCTTGCCTTGAGCCGATCACCAGAGACCGCGAATGGGCACAAATTCGAGCGGAGCCGGGCGGGCCACCTGATAGGTGCAGGCTGGATCCGAAATCCTGAATCCTTGCGCTAGCAAAGGATCCTTGACAACGCTGGCCTGGGTGATCGTGGAGGTGACCGAAGCGAGCGTGCGGGGCCTCAGGCAACTGGGCATGTCAGCAAGATCGGCAGCGAAAGCTGGTGCTGCCACAGAACCGAGCGCGAGTGCGACACCGGTGGTAAAGAGCTTGAGCATGTTGAAAGTACGTTGAGTTGAATGAATGGTAAGCGGAAGGAATTGCCTTAACGCGACACGTTGTTGCTGCCGCCACCACCACCGCCGCCGCCGTCAAAGCAGCCAGCTGCGGCGCAGATTCCCAGGCCAATGCCTAGACCCACGGGAATAATCCACCAGGGGAAAGGATTGGTGACTGGAGGCGCAACGGCCGCGGGAGGAACAGCAGCGGCTGCGGTGAAGCAACAGGGTGCGCTGCGTGCCGGGAGATTGCCGGGCCAATCAGGCAGCAGGGCAAATAGCACCTTATCCGGGGTGAGGGCGGTTTCGGGATTGATCGTGATGGTGTCTCGGTTGCTGGAGAAGCTGACGCGGTCAGAGTTGAGCAAGACACGTTCCAACTCTTCGCCGGTGACCTTGTTGCGAATGGAGATGTACTCGTTGTTCGAGAACCGGGGCAATGCGCCCTCATAGGTGATCTCCAGCTCATTGCTGCCGACCGGCATAACCGTGACGTCGCTTGCCGACTGGACGTCACCAGACGCCTGGCTGATCAGCTCGAACGCCCCTGGAACTGAAGAGGGTGTTTGGGGGGCAGGAGGCTGAAAGCCCGGCAGAGCGGTGACCCCATCACCATTCACACGCACCAAATTGACGCTGCCCCCTGGAAACGCTCTCACGGGCAAGGAGTTGACAGAAAATGCCGTGGCCGTGGCCAGCGCCAGAGAAACAGTGAAACGCATGAAACTCTTTGTCTAATTCTATAATGCCTGCCAACTTACTTCCAGATGTGAAGAGGAAGGGAAACAGGTCGCAAACCAGATTGGAAACTGTCTACCAGACCTGGAAGGCAGGGTCAGAAGGGCGTGGTCAGAACGACATCGTCAGCCTGCCGTAGTAGCGCGGTTCGCAGGGATTGGTCGTGCAGAGCCCCTCGATGTAGCTGGGTGTGTTGCCGAGAAAGTCGGTGGCGTAGAGGGAAAACGTGAGCGGCAGGTCTTTGATTGGACGTACGGAAATGCCTGCTCCGATGCCGAAGCCAAACCACTCGTAACCGATCGAGACCTGGCTACCCAGGTGAAGGCTGAGGGCGCCGATGGGTCCCCAGAAGCAGTCGGTGCCTTCTGGAAAGTTGAGGCTGGTGACGTTGTTGCCACTCAGGCAGTTGGTGGATCCCAAGGTGCCATTGCCGCCAAAGCCGTAAAAATCGGAGCCGATGCCTGCCGTGGCCACCAGCAGGATCGGGTTCTGGCCACGGCTGATCGGCACGGCCTGGGAAAGCACCAAGTAGAAGTTGCGGCCCAGATCCGTGGTGTCATCAAGCTGGATGATGTGTTCACCGCCGAAGGCAATCCCGGTGGTAGGGGTGAGGTTGAAGGCGGTGCGGAAGCCGATGCTCTGGCCGGCGAACTGGCCTGTTCCCCGATTGCGGCTGGTGAGGCTCTGAATGGTGTATTGGAAGCCCAGGCTGGCGTACTCACCTTTAAAAGGCGTGAAGTCGAGATAGGCCTCGCTGTCGGCGCAGTCGATCCAATCTCCTCCTGCTGGAACGCTGCAGGCGCGGGTCCGGCTCGTGGCTGTGAGTGTGGTGGATATGGTGAATTCCCTGTCCTGGGCGAAACCGTTGGGCACGTTCAAGCCCGTGTCGGGGTAGGGGTCGCCGTTGACAGTGATGCCCCGAGCCAGGCCCCGCACCTTGGGCCAGAGCGGAGCTGGCTGCTCGGGAAGGTAAGGCGGGTCCGGCCTGACCTCGCCTCTGGCCAGGGCGGCAGAAGGCCGAAACACCTCATCCTCAGGAACCAGAAACCAGCGCAGGCTGGTGTCTCTGGCCAGCATCTGGCCCATCATTTGAACGTCCTGGCTGGCGGGTTGCGCCGGAGACATCACGGCCAGGCGGTTGTCTTGGGAGGGAACCAGCTCCCAGGCCAGGGACCGCTCCGGCGTGGCAGCGATTGGCGGGGGCGGCGTGGGCTGAAGGGGTTGGGGGCTTTGGGGGCTGGGCGGAACCAATTCCCAGACGAGGCTTGTGGACTGCGGCTCAGGCTCAGATTCAGGGCCTGATTCAGAACGTGATTCAGCAGCTTGGGCCCGCAACATGGGTACGGGCGGTGGTGGCAACGGGACAGCCACCACTGGAGACGGCGCTGGTTCAGGTGGCTGCGAGAGCAAGATCTGGGCTTCGACCGCCGAGCCCGCCACCACGCCTAGCGAGGCCAGCAGGCTGAACCAAGGCGTGAAGCTGGACGCAAACAGCCGAAATGACACGTTGAGGGCCGTGACGATCAAGTTGCGCCAATGTATCGGCGATGGCCAGCTGATGACTGGCCCCATACACCCACTTTTTTACACGGTTCATGGCAACATTCGCCCCATGGCACCAACCGCCTCACTGTCAATTGCCTCAATGACGCTCTTGCGCTTGAAACCAGTGGGAAAGCGTAGGGTCGCGCCGCTGCCACTCCTGCTGGCCTTGGGCCTCTCCAGCCCCACGCTTCCCATTGCGGCGGCCGAGTTGCGGCGTGAAGCGATCGCCCAGGCAGGTCCAAGCTCCACTGGATTTGAAACAACCCTTCAGGACGACGCCTACATCCTGGGCTCTGGCGATGGGTTGAGCCTGAGGTTTCTGGCCGTGGAGGACCTCAGCGGACCGCTGGAGATCCTCAATGACGGCACCGCCTCCCTGCCGCTGCTGGGCAGCGTGATGCTCTCGGGCCTGACCCTGTCCCAGGCCAGTCTCTGGCTGGAAACTCTCTACAAAAATCAGCTGCAACGGCCGGATCTGTTGCTGAGCGTGGTGCGTCCACGCCCCCTGCGTATCGCCGTGGTCGGCGAGGTGGAGCGCCCTGGCCTCTACACCCTCACCACCTCAGAAGCCTCCACGACCCAGGCGTCGGTGTCGATCAGTGGGCCCCCCACGCTGGTGGATGCGATCCAGAAGGCGGGTGGGATCACATCGATGGCCAATTTGCAGCGGGTGGTGGTGCAGCGGCGTCTGCCCGGTGCCGACTCCCGCTTCAAGCGCACCCGTGTGGACCTGCTGGCGCTGGTGCGTGACGGTGACCAGCTCCAGAATCCATTGCTCTTCGATGGAGACACGATCAAGCTGGAGCGCGTTGCCCAGGAAGATGCCAGCAATTCGGCCAAGTTGGCAGTCACCACCCTGGCTCCCACGCAAATCACCGTCAACGTGATTGGCGAAGTGAAATCACCCGGACGGCTGCAAGTTCCGGCCAGCACGCCCTTGATGCAGGCGATCCTGGCGGCCGGAGGCGTGGAAACCTGGCGCGCCAAGACGTCGCAGCTGGAACTGGTGCGGATCAACCGCAACGGTTCGGCCATGCGCCGCCAATATCGCCTTGATCTCAACCAAGGGGTCTCCACGGCCAGCAACCCTCCGCTGGTGGATGGCGACACGGTGATCGTCAACCGCAGCCGCTATGCGATCAGCGCGGATGCGATCGGGGCCGTCAGCCAGCCCCTGAGCGGATTGGTGAATGTGTTGACCTTGTTCCGCCTGCTCGACAGCAACAATTAAAACTGGATGCGCATCACCTGGCTGTTGAGCGATGAATTGGCCGTAGGAACGGCACCCTGCAGCAGCGAAGATCTCGATCAGCTCGAGCAGGAGGGCATCAAGGCGCTGATCAGCCTCTGCGCCGCTGAGGAGATCAAGCTGAGCGACGGAATCCCCGAGCGTTTCGAGTGGGTTCGCCTACCGCTGCCAGATCACAACCACGATTGCGTCCCCACGGCCCGGCAGATCTCTGTGGTGCTGGCTGAACTGAGCCGGTTGCGCGGCTATGGCCCTGTCTATCTCCATTGCGTGGCCGGTGTGGAACGCTCGCCCCTGGTGGCGATGGCCTGGTTGATGCACAGCCGCCGCATGGGCTGGCAGGCGGCCCTGGAGTATGTGCAGCAAACCCATCCCGGCACGAGCCCTTTGCCCGAGCAGCTGGCGGTGCTGAGAGGCTTGCCGTTGCTGACGGCATCCATACGACTCCAGCAGCCAGCAGTAGCCTGAGCCAGTCGTGGAACGGCTGTGGGACCGAGTCGTTGGAGCTCCGCTCGCGACCGCCCGACTTTCGACGATTCGTGTGTTTTGCAGCAGCAGCAACTTGACCCGGATCATCACAGCCGGTGGCGGCCCGATGAGCTGAACTTCGCAAACGCTTAGTGACAACACTACGAAGAACAGCAGATCTGGTGTTTCAGATCCGGAATCTCTTGAGCTGACTGGGCAACATTTCAACCGCCGCGACGATTGATCAGGATGAAGGACTCGAAGCTCGTTCTGATGCCGAACTCTTCGGCGAGCTTGCGCATGCGACATCACCGGACCGTCGTTGTGGTGCACCGGCTCACCTTGGCGACTCGCAACATTCGCCCTTTGAGCATTGGGAATGAGTTTCCAGAGGGCTTTGAGAGGGGGAGGTGCTGGATGTGGTGATCGTGTTTGAGCACCAGGCCAACCTCGCTACGCTGGAATCCTCAGCCGGCCTGCGGCGATGACCCTCACCAGCCCAACCAGCCCACCCGCCCCGCTCGATGCTGTGGCGCCCTTGCGGTTGCCGGCTGAACTGCGGCTGACCCCCGAGCAATTTGAGCAGGTGTGTGCCGAAAACAGGGAGGCGGTGCTGGAGCTGGCCTCCGATGGTCGCGTGATCACGATGACGCCAACAGGAAGCGAAACAGGCGCCCGCAACTCCCGCCTGTTGATGCGCCTCTTGATGTGGGCAGATCAGTACGGCGGCTGGAAAGTGTTCGACAGCTCCACCGGCTTCCGCCTGCCCGATGGCGCGATACTGAGTCCTGATGCATCGCTGGTACGCCTGGAGCGCTGGCAGGCCCTCACAGCCGAACAGCGCCGGACGTTCGCCCCCCTCTGCCCCGATCTGGTGGTGGAGCTGGCCAGCCCCAGCGATGAGGGCTCCCGCGGCGTGAGCGCCCTGCGCCGCAAGATGGCCGCCTATCAAGCCAACGGCGCTCGCCTTGGCTGGTTGTTGCTCCCCGACGAACGGGCCGTCGAGATCTGGCCTGCCGGCGGCGAACCCCAGCGTCTGGAGCAGGCCATGCCTCTCGAAGCAGGGCCTGAGTTTCCAGGCCTGCAGCTGGATCTTGAAGAGATCTGGGCAGGTTGAAGCGCATCCCAGACCAACCCACCCGTAGGCTACTGATGACCAACTGACCTGTTGATCATGAGAACAGTGGGCTTGGCGGAGGCCAAGGCTCAGCTTTCAGCGCTGCTGGATGCAGTCGAAGCGGGTGATGAGGTGGTGATCACCCGACGGGGTCAGGTTGTGGCCCGGCTTGTGCCCGAAGCGCAGCGGTCTGACCAGGAAGCCACCATCTCCTGGCCTGAGCGAATCAGGCATTTCCATGCGGACCAGCCCCGCTTGGCTCTCAGTGCGGTGGATCTGGTGGATGAGCTGCGGGAGGAGGGATGAGAGATGACGCCGACCTACGTGGATAGCTGTTTGGTGTTGTCGCTGTTCCTCGGCGATAGCGGTTATGGCGCTGCTGAGACGTGGCTCCTGCTTCAGGGCGATCAACCGCTTTGGGTCAGTCACTGGGTTCTACTTGAGTTCGCCGGCGTGATGTCTCTCTGCGTGCGGCGGGGTGACGTCACAGGTGAACGCGCCCAGGCCATTCACATGGAGTTCGAGTTGTTTCGCCAGCAACGGTTGAGCCTGATCGAGCCCCGAGGCGGCGATTTCCTTCAGGCTCGGCATTGGCTTCAGGAGTTCAAAGCTGTCGCGCTACGCAGCGGCGATGCTCTGCATCTGGCCCTGGCGAAGCGTCACAATCTCCTGATCGCCACAGCTGATCGAAATCTGGCCCTGGCAGCGGATGCCCTGAGCCTTCCCTGCCAAGGGATCGACTGACGGCGTGAGCTGCACAACGCATGCAGTTCGAGCAAGATATTTTTGCGCGCTGTCCCAGGCTTGATGGCATCTCTGCAGATCCGAGACCTACCGGAGCCCTTGCATCGTCTGCTGCAGCGTCGGGCACGTGAACACAAGCGCAGCCTCAGCCAGCAGGCCCTGGAGCGGATCGAACAGCGTTGGCGCCAGCGATCACCCCTGCAGTGGTCAGAACTGCCGGAGGCCCTAATCCGCGCCGATCGAGAACGCTGATGGCATCCGCTGATGCACGCGATCTGGTCGACCAGATTGAGCCGGACCGCCATTTGCAGGTGGAAGCCCTGGCTCTGGCTTGCCATCTGAATCACCCGGTCTACGACTGCCTCTATCTGGCGCTAGCCCGGCGGGAGGCGGCCACCTTGCTGACGGCTGACCGGCGGTTACAGAGCCTCGCGGCTCAGGTGCTGCCCTGAGCAGAGCTCGGCTGGACATACCTCTTCGGCTTTGCAACCCAGAAAAAATTCTCAGCCGCAGCCCCGCACCATTGATAGCGTGATATCGAATTGGTCTGGAATGGCTGGATGGCGCAGTTGCTGGTTCGTAATCTGGATGAGTCGGTGAAGGAGGCTGCACTGGCGGCATGGGACTCGTGATCTTGCTTGATACCAATGTGATCTCGGCTGTCATGCAGAGCCAGCCTGATCCTGAAGTGGTGAGCTGGTTGGATGACCAGTCCAGCCAAGACGTGTGGGTGCCGAGTGTGGTGGTGTTTGAGTTGCGCTATGGAGTGGCCACACTGCCAAGCGGTCAGCGCCGTCGCTCCCTGGAGCAAGGGCTGAATCAGTTGCCGAAGCAGCTTCTGCAGGAGAGACGTTCCGTCGATCTGCGTGACACCTTGATTGCTGGGATTGCCCTGGCCCGTGGCGCCCAGCTGGCCACCCGCAACACACGCCACTTCAGCGACACCCCCATCGGGCTGATCAACCCCTTCCCCGATTGAGCAACCTGAATCAGCCCAACGTTCGAAACTAAGCCCCATTTTGATCCGCAATCCAAGCCCTTCCTCCCTGCTACCCCGGCTGGCGCGCCGCTTCGCCGGGCCGCTGCTGACGCCGCTCTTCAGCCAGCAGCCGGCGGCCAAACTGCTGCGGACAACAGCGCGGCAGCAATGGAAGCTGCTTGCACTGAACTTTGGCGCGAGCCTCGTGGAAGCCTTCAGCGAAGGTGCCACTTTGGGCGTGATCTTCCTGGCACTGGAGCTGCTGTCGGCCCCGGGTGGCTCGGCGGGGCTGGATCTGGGCCGCTACCCCAGCATCGGGGTGCTGGGTGGTCTGCGCGAGGTGATTGTGCAGGCTCCGCGCACGCCGTTGTTTGTTGGCTTGTTGGGCCTGGCGGTGCTGCTGCAGGCGCTGATGAGCCTGGCGGGCTATCTGAACCAGTTGAGCGTGGGCTACTTCGCTGCCCGCTGCGTTGTCACGGTAAAGACTCTGATTCACCGGCGGATCCTGGCGCTGACCTTCGCCTGCGCCAGCCGCTACCGGGTGGGCGACCTGCTCAACCACGCCACCGATGGGCCAGATGCGATCAACAGGTACATCAATAGCCTTTCGCTGCTGTTGCTGAACGGGCTGCTGCTGTTCACCTATCTGGCCGTATTGATTGCGCTTTCCCCCTGGCTGCTGCTGGGGGCGGCCGGCATGGCGCTGCTGATCACGCTGATGCAGCAGCAGCTGCTGCCACGCATCCGCGATGCTTCACGGCAACTGATGGCCAGCCAGGTGCGCCTGGGCAGCCGCATCACGGAAGACATCCAGGGCCTGCGGCTGTTGCACAGCATGGGACAGCTGGAGGCCGCCGATCGCACGGTGCGGGCCGAGATGCAACAGCTGGAGGTGGAGCAGCGGCGCCAGAGCCAGCTTGGGGCCGTGATCGGGCCCTTCAGCCGCTTCTTGCCGATTCTGGCGATCGCGGTGATCGCGGCGCTGAGCCTGCTGGCCTTCCAGGGGAGGGTCACCGGGGTGCTGCCGAGCCTGGCCACCTTTGTGGTGGCCTTGCAGCGGCTGAACATGCGGCTGGGGATCATCGCCGGGGTGTTCACCACCCTGGGCAACAACACCGGGGCGTATGAGCGGCTGAACGAAATCCTCAGCCCCACCGGAAAGGAGCTCCGGCGCCAGGGGGGCGTGCCATTCGAGGGCCTGGAGCGCGAGATTCGCTTTGAGGGGGTGAGCCTGCGCTACGCGCCGGAGCTGCCGCCGGTGCTCGATCAGGTGAGCTTCAGGCTGCCGAAGGGCCAGACGCTGGCGCTGGTGGGAGCGAGCGGCGCGGGCAAGAGTTCGATCGCTGATCTGCTGGTTGGGCTTTATGCCCCCAGTGGCGGGCGGATCGAGATCGATGGCCTGGATTTGGCCCGGTTGCATCTAGCCAGCTGGCAGCAGCGGCTAGGGGTGGTGAGCCAGGACACGTTTCTGTTCAACGCCGCTTTGGCGGAGAACATCGCCTTTGGCTGCAGCTGGGCGACGCGGGCCGATGTGCAGGCTGCCGCGGTCCAGGCGCAGGCGGCGGGGTTCATCGAGGCCTTGCCGGAGGGCTACGACACCTTGGTGGGCGAGCGGGGCTACCGCCTCAGCGGCGGTCAACGCCAGCGCATCAGCTTGGCCCGGGCGATCCTGAGCAACCCGGAGCTGCTGATCCTCGATGAGGCCACCAGCGCCCTCGACAGCCAAAGCGAGCGGCTGGTTCAGCAGGCGATCGAGCAATTCGAGCGACAGCGGACGGTGCTGGTGATTGCCCACCGGCTGAGCACGATCGTGAACGCCGACACCATCCTGGTGCTGGAACGGGGCCGGATCGTGGAGCAGGGCAGCCACGCCGAGCTGCTGGGGCGGGGCGGGGTGCATGCAGGGCTGTGGAAGCAGCAGGCGAGTGGGGCTGAGGTGGTAGTGAGGAGGTAGGCCATGCCTGCGCTGTGGTCCTGCACCCGATATTCATTCGTGCCCAGATCATGCTCTGATGGCCGCAGCGCCCTATATTTTGCCGTGAGCAAGAATCTGGGAACGGCTATCAAGCACCTGGAGCTTCGATATCCGACCGGCGTCGGGGCACATGATATCGAGACCGCTCAGCTGCCACGAGTGTACAAGGATCGCTACCTCTACCCGGAAGATTCTGTCTTCGATCGTCTGCTGATTGCCCAGGCGCGCGTGGAGGGGCAGATGGCTGTTTCCGCCAATGAGATCCTGATATTAGAGGGGAACCGAGAGGTCCTGCGGAATAAAAATTCAGAACTATCTAGACCTAGTTTATCACTAGCATGAGGTTCCGAATGGATCTTTTTGCCCTCCGCAGAAGTTCTTTGATGATGACTCTGGCTAGGTTTCGTTCGGCAGAGCGACGACTTAAGGATGCTTCCCTCGTTATCGGGGGCAGGGCCTGTGTTTATCACAAGGCGCTTTGCGCTTTCCACTCTCTATCTTTTTCTCAAGAAGGAGAAGATGCCATCCTATGGCGAATATTTGAGCGTCAGACAATCGGCTTCTATGTAGATATTGGAGCGCATCATCCACAGCGCTTTTCCAATACATATAGATTCTATTTGCGGGGCTAGCGTGAGATCAATATTGATCCGCTCCCAAGAGCCAAAGATCGCTTCAATTCGATTCGGCCTCAAGACACAAACCTCCAGATAGGTACAAGCATAGAGAAGGGCGCGCTCACCAATTACCAGTTTTCGGAACCTATATTCAATATCTTTGATCCTTCAGCAACCGAATCAAGGAATTATCCTTTGGCCTCAAAAAATCAGATTCCCATGTACCCTCTGAGGGATGTTCTTGATGAGCATCTTCAGCCAGGGCAGGTTATCGTCTTCTTGTCAATTGATGTTGAGGGTCTTGATCAGCAGGTGATTGAATCGAACGACTGGGTTCGGTTCAGGCCATTCTTTGTGCCGGTGGAGGCCCTAGAAGCCCGTGACATCCGTGATGCACTGCCTCTCAAGATCAGTTCTCTTCTTGAGCAAAATAGCTATGTGATGTATGCCAAATGCGTCAATACCCTAATCTTCAAGGCGAAGTCTGAATAATGGAAACTTTGCCTGTGGTTTCGACACCACTCCTCCTGATCGCTTGGCGCCGTCCACACACCCTGCTCCAGGTGATTAACGCCATTAGACCAATGGCTCCTTCCCACCTTTTTGTTGCTTGCGACGGTCCTAACCTGCGCGATTTGGCCAAGCCAAGAAGGTATTGGCAACCCGGGCGTTGATTGACAAAGAGATCAACTGGCCATGCCAGATTAGGCGCCACTACTCCGATGAGAACCAGGGCTGTCGTCTTGGCGTCAGCCGCGCCATAACCTGGTTTTTCGAGCAGGTGGAGGAGGGCATCATCTTGGAGGACGACTGTGTCCCTCACCCCGACGTTTTCCCTTACTGCACTGAACTATTGGAGCGCTATCGACAGGACACGCGAGTGTGGTGTATCAGTGGTAGCAACTTTCAGGATGGGCAGTGGCGTAGTGATGGCAGTTACTATCTAAGCCATTATAATCACTGCTGGGGCTGGGCTGGCTGGCGTCGTTGCTGGATCAACTACGACGCAGAACTCATTCAGTGGCCAACTCTTCGAGATTCTGGATTGCTTGAGTCCATTTTTTATGATCCGCTTGAGCGCGAGTATTGGAGTGGGATCTGGCAACAGCTCGTTTCCGCCGGTCAACCCGATACTTGGGATTACCAATGGACCTTCACCTGCCTGGCCAGCGGCGGCCTCACGGCCCTGCCCAATCACAACCTCGTGAGCAATGTGGGATTTGGTTTGGATGCTACCCATACCACTGGATATCGTGAGCCCACAGCATTGGATCAGGGGTTAATGCCCTTAGTCCACCCGCAATTCCTTCTCCGTGATGCCGCTGCTGATCACTATACTTTTGATCATCATTTCGGCGGCGCTGCTCGACGACGCAACCATCAGCTGCTAACACGGATCAAAGCCCGAATTCGCCATCAGGACCGCAAGCTGCTGGGCCGAGCATCGTGACTGATCTCACCTGTTACAGCCTCACTGCATCTGAACACAAAAGCCTGGAAGACCTGATCGATCATGTTGGGATCGATCTAACCCTTGAGCAGATGTGGCACTTGATGGATCAGGCCTGGAAGGAGTGTGGTTGCGACAATCGCCATCCGGATCTAGAGCGTTATGCCCGCTTCTACAGCCACCCGGTGTGGTTGCTTAACGGAATGTTTGTTGAGCAGCATGACGTTTCGATGGGTCATCGCCATGCCATCACGGCTTCTGTAGCGGGCTTGCATCCGGATCGCGTTGTGGACTTCGGCGGCGGATTCGGCACCCTCGCGCGGCTACTGGCGGAGGCCTTGCCAGAGGGCGAAGTCCACGTCTGTGAGCCCTACCCCCCGCGCCATGGAATCGCAAGCTGCAACGCCTATACGAATATTCACTTTGTGCCCCAGCTAAGGGAAGCTCACTACGACGCTTTGGTCAGTACAGACGTGCTTGAACACGTTCCTGATCCGCTCGCACTGCTGGCAGAAATGATTAATGCGGTACGTCCCGGCGGACATCTTTTCATCGCGAACTGTTTTTTCCAGGTGATCCAATGTCACCTGCCCTGCACCTTCCACCTCCGCTACAACTTTAATTCATTTTGTCGAGAGCTTGGGCTTGAAGTGGTCGGACCGAGCCACGGAAGTCATGCCACGATCTACCGGCGTAGCCAGGTTCTCGAGCCGAACTGGTCCCGCCTTCGTGCACTGGAGCACCGCTCCCAGCGTTTGTTTCAGTGGCGCCAGTGGCGATCTCGGCACATCAGCCCCTGGGGCCATCGTGCCCGCTTGCTGACCACCGACCCTCTGCACTACCCCCGGAAACTGATGGCAGTCGTAAGGTCCGCCCGTTGAATTCTCTCCACATCAACGCCTCCGACCTCGCCGGTGGCGCCGCCCGCGCCGCCTACCGCATTCATCGTTCGCTGGTGGCCCATGGCCATGACCACGGGGTGCAGTCGCAGATGCGGGTGATCACCAAGCTCAGCGGTGATCCTTCGGTGATCGGCGGATCCCCATCTGTTTCTCGCAATAGGGCGCTGAGGCGCCTTCAGCCACGGTTCAGACATTGGTTACGTCGCGGCTCTCGCTACTGGGCTCGCCGAGGTTTTTACACGGCCAACCCGGTGCTCCACTCGATCGCCAAGCCTGACACCGGCCTCGGCGCCGAATTGCAGTCTCGGCGCCAGCGAGGCCAGGCTGATCTGCTGCATTTGCACTGGCTCGGCGATGCCACCCTCTCGATTGAAGAAGTCGGCCGCCTCCCCCAGCCCTTGGTTTGGACCCTGCATGACCAGTGGGCCTTCTGCGGCGCCGAGCACTTCACCAGCCCGCCCCGCCCAGGAGAGGGTGAGAGCAGCGATGGGCGCTACGAGGACGGCTACACGCCGGCGGGCCGCCCGAGCCATGAGCGCGGTCCCGACCTGAACCGTCGCACCTGGCAGCGCAAGCGCCGTGCCTGGCGACAGCCGATGCACATCGTGTGTCCCAGCGCCTGGCTCGCCGGCTGCGTTCGACGAAGCGCCCTGATGGGCGACTGGCCGATCACGGTGATCCCCTATCCCCTCGATCTGGGGGTGTGGTCACCCTGGCCTGCCAGGCAGGCCCGTGAGTTACTGGGCCTGCCACAGGATCCGCCGCTCATTCTCTTCGGGGCTGATGGCGGTACCCGTGATCCCCGCAAGGGTGCTGATCTCCTGCTCGAAGCTCTGCGGATCCTGCGCACGCGGGTGGCCGGCAGCCCACTGGCCCAACTGGAGCTGGTGGTGTACGGCCAAGCCCCTCCTGATCATCCACCCGATCTGGGCTTCCCCATCCACTACACCGGCCGTATCGGCGACGACCTGCGCCTGCGCTTGCTCTACGCCGCCGCCGATGCATTCGTGATTCCTTCGCGTCAGGACAACCTGCCCAACACCGGCCTGGAAGCCCACGCCTGCGGCACCCCCGTGGTGGCCTTCCGCACAGGTGGGTTGATGGACATCGTCGACGACCGCGTCACCGGTGCCCTGGCTGACCCTTTCGATCCCGCTTCTCTTGCCGAAGCGATCGGCTGGGTGCTGGAGGATCCCCAGCGCTGCCGCCAGCTAGGCACTGCCGCCCGTCAGCGCGCTGAGCGGCTGTGGGATCCGGCCCGTATTGCTGGGCTTTATGCGGAGGTGTACCGGCAGGCGATGCAGTCATAAGCTTCCCCAATAGCCAAGGTCGCAACCCTCTCCCTTCGATGCCCTGGCGCCATTACAATTATCTAAACTGCCTGATGCCTGCGTCTCACACCTGAGCAGTACTCCTTCGGAGAAGGCTTTGCCTAAGAGTTGTTATGCGCCTAGAACCCGCAACCTCACCTTGAGCTTGGTGCCGATGGCCGTGTGCTCGCGAGCACACCAACAGGGCTCAAAACCAGCAGACACAATGGCCTGCTGGTGATGCCCGTTCTGCTCTGACCCGATCAACGTTGTGCCTGGCAGGTTGTTGATAGCTCCTGGGCCTCTCGTTTTTCTCGCAACTACGTGATTAGGCACGATAGATGCTTGTGAGCCTCCAGCGCTGGCGGGCATTCACTTCCAGGCAGTGCTACGGCTTCGCCTCCTCCCCCAATATCTGTTAACAGTTGCAGATCTGGCCGTGCAGCGGTTTACCCCATGTGGAACGAAGGGAGCCGCGATTACCAACAATAAAACCCAAATACCCCGGGCAACGAATAGCATTGGAGGAGTTCTGAAGTGCCTGAATCATTGCTTTTTGGCCAGGCAATAGAAAGTTTTCGGGATTCTCTACCGTACCTATCGATTAAATATTTATCAAAGATGCTGAGAAAGACTGCTCACGCTTCGCCAGCAATGCTTTTACTGCTTGCCTTCTGTGCAGCATTGGCGAATAAAAGTATTTTTCATCTAACTGCTGTAAACTCAGCATGGCAATTGGCAGAAGTTGACGCCCACATCTTGTCCAACTTGTATAGAAATTGTCCTAATCTTTCCCCTTCAGAGTATTCACCCTCTTGCTAGCTCATTACGTGACCAGAAGAAATGGCAGGACGATAGCTCACTCCCGGTTTTCACAATCCAAAAGATTCTAGGCTGGCTGTCCATTCGAATAATGTTGTTAGCATCCACGCATTCGACCCCAAAAACGAAAGATACTGCTTCTAGTTCAACGCGAAACATGCATCAACATAGGGCCCAAAAAACTATTCTCTTGGTCGACTTGTTGGATGATGGTCATCATCAGATGTTCATGGGACTAGTGATTGATTACCTGATTAGTCTCGGCCATAATGTCACTTGCTTCTGTTCGGACCCATCGAGTGTTTCTCGGCGGGCTGAATCGAGGGGGTATTCTCAGTCGATTGGAAAGCTCAAGACAATCTACTTTGAGACAAAGCATAGGCGGGGAATGAGGAATGTACGCTATGGAAGGGTTAATCGGTGGCTCTCCCTTACATGGGGCGTAATAAGATATAAAGTAAGACCCACAAGAATTCTTCTGCTATACGGTGACAGCTTCACGCTTGAAAACACTCCATCTGTTCTCAGGAGATGCGTAAAACTCTTTCTCGACCTCGCTTTTCCGTGGAAGTGGACTGCCCTGTATTTTCATCCGTATCGCTTCCGATCTCAACGTTTAGACCCCACAAAACAGCAGCCCCTTTACGACATTGTCTTTAAAGCTCGAAGTTGCAAAGGCGTGGGAATATTTGATGAGATCCTGTTGTCTTCTGTTGCTAAAGACTTTCGCAGGCCAGTTGTGCACATTCCAGATGTTCACTATCTGCCAGTTGCCTGCTGCGCTGGGGCAAGTGGTATGAGCAGCACAATTGTGCAACAATCCAATGGTCGATTCATTGTTGTGCTTCTAGGGATTCTTCAGCGTAGAAAAAATCTTCTGAACTTGTTACAAGCCGCCCAATTGCTCCCCAGACAAAAATTCTATTTTGCTATATGCGGAAGCCTTGTGCGAGGCCAATATCACCCATGTGAACTAGATCGTATTGACATGCTTGTTGGTGGGAGTGAGAACATATTCTTTCATCCTTATCTTCTTTCGGAGGTGGACTTTCATGGAGTTGCTTCCGTTGCTAATGCTTTTTATGCTGCCTATTCTGGCTTTCCCCATAGTAGTAATATCATGACAGTAGCCGCATTTCAGCAAGTTCCAGTCCTGGTTGGCAAGGGCTTTTTAATGCAAGAGAGAGCCGTTCGCTATAAGACAGGAGTCGCTGTTGATGAAACGTCTGTGCAGGAAATCGCTGATAGTATCTCTAACCTGCCTGCATTTGACAATATTTCAGCAGGATGGGATGCATATTTAGCTGACCACAGCCTTTCCACGTTCCATGCGCGTCTTCGGCAGCTCTTGAGTTTATAGCACTAGGCAGTAGGATGTACCTCATGGTTTTCCCCAATCAGCTACCTTTTCACGCTATGCTCGCTCTTGCATGCCCCCAGCCGCGCAACAGCAGCGTTACTGGATAAGAGGCGTCTCGATGTTCTCCTGGGCTAGCGCAATGCGTGAGAGTTCGTCGTCCTTGATGTCATTAAAGTCAAACCTTGAAAAAAATTCACTAGTTCGAAGATCGTCTCCCGTTGGTGATACTGCATCTCCCCTGGATGCTTTGACTTTGAAGAAGTACTCTTCTGATTGAAGAAAATAGTGATTGAGATGAAGGCTTGAGCTTTTTAATATTTTCTCGCTGATATCTTGGAAATCATTGGAATCTACGCACTGCCCGTTCGGGAGTAAATTACTGCCCCAGAAAAGGTCTGCCCTATGTAGGCAAAGATTCCGCACTCGAGAGAGGCGTGCAATATATTTGCAGCATATTCTGTCTCCTTCCATGCCTCGACTGGGTCGTCTCAGTGCATAGTTAACCCGATAAATAAATTTGCATCTGACGTCTTGGGGCTGGGTCTTGCGCCCTGCCGACCCAAAGTTCTTCCATGGAAGCTGTACGCAGCTTACTCGAAAAGGAAGTGAATGTAGGTAGTCACGAATACTTGAAAAGGGCCTCCTTGCGTAAATAAACTCATCTAAGTCGCATACTATAAGCCATGCAGATTCTTTCCTTAGAAGGGCCAGTCTTTCGTTGTAGGCTTTGAATAGGATGTATTTTCTCGGATCGCTCCAAAGCCGCACTCGTCCGTCTAGAAGGTATGGCTGCAGGATTTCCAGGAAATTGTCTTCGCTTCCGTTGTCAATAAGATTGACACGATCTGCTCCTTGACTTAGATAGTGGTAAACCCACTCGTTTAGAATATGAGCCTCGTTTTTGAATATGGCGAGAACTTCAAGAAAGCTGTGCTTCGGTCTTGCAGACCATAGTAACGTGCTTATCTTTTCGCGCCAAGAGCGGGTATTCTCGCGGATTCGATAGATCATTATCACCAGTGGAGAAGGTCAAGTCATTTTAATGTTAATTGCTAGGGCTTCTGACAACAAGCAACCTCAAACGGAGCCCACCCATGAATCCAGGTATTTTTCGATTAGCCCACCATCGATTGGTGGATGACTCATTCCCCACCAAGGCTGCCAGGCCCAGCCTGGTGATCATTCAGAACCGGGAAACCCAGTTTGATGCACCGCTGTATGCGGCGATCGAGCGCTCCAGTTTGATTGATCTCACGGTGCTCTACTCGGAACCGGCACCTCGGGGCACCGCTCTCGACGATCCGGAGATCGGCAGGCCGCCGAGCTGGGACCACATCTGCCCTGGCAGTTACCGAGCGGACTGGGCACCTGGCCCTGGCCTTCAGGCGGCCTTATGGATGGCACGTCGAATACGCCTCCAGCGCCCCCAGCTGGTGATTGTGTCTGGCTATTTCCCCCGGTCTCATCTGATCCTCACCCTGGTGTTGAAACTGCGCGGCCAGCGGCTGGGCTTACGCTCCGACAACACCCTGCAGCACACCCGTTTCAGCGGCTGGCGCGGTGCCCTGCGAAGACGGGTGGTGGGTTGGATTCAGCGCCAATATGACAGCTGGCATCCCGTGGGACGGCAGGCTGAGGCCTATCTGCGCACCCTTTCCGGCACAACCCGGCCCACGTTTCCCTTCCCTTATGCGGTGGATGCGGTGTGGTTTGAGCAGCGGGCGAAAGAGGCCCGGACGAAACGCGCTGCCTTCCTGGCAGAACGCGGATGGCCGCCAGACTCTTTCGTTGTTCTTGGCATCCTCAAGTGGTCTACCCGTGAGGATCCCTTCACTCTAATCGAAGGATTTCGGCTTCTGGCTTCACGGTGCAGACTCACTCGGATGATTCTGGTGGGTGACGGGCCCCTCCGATCGGAGGTAACCCAGCACCTTTTACTGCTGGCCGATCGAGTCTTCTGTCCCGGCTATGCCGCTTACAGTTCGCTGCCTTTCTGGTTTGGCATCGCGGATGTGTTTGTGCATCCTGCCAGGAATGAGCCGTGGGGAGTTTCGGTTAACGAGGCGCTGGCCTGTGGGCTCCCTGTCGTGGCCTCCGACTGGGTCGGTGCCGGCGTTGAGCTGGTTGCGCCCTCGGGCAGCGGTATCCTCTTCCCGGCTGGCGATGCTGAGGCGCTGGCGGACGGTCTGGAGTCTTTGGTTCTCCATCCCACTCTCCGTGCAGACTGCGTACAACGGGCCCTGGATAGCGGTAGGGCTCATGCCTCGCGAGCGACACAGGATCACCTGATTGCTGCACTGCAGGCCCGATGAAAGTGTTGCAAGGATTCTCCTCGTGACTTGCGGCTGCAGAAGTTATGGAAAAACAGGTCTTTCCCATCAGCTGCGTAGTAGGTGCCGATCCCGAACCGCCGCCCGTCGGCCAGCGGCCAGGACGGCTCTGCCATGTAGCGACTGACGCGCAGGGGCCTCAGCTTCACACCGCGTTCATCTGCGATGCGAGTGAAGCGCTCGAACACGTCGTTGTCCGTATCCGCCGCCGCTGATGGAGCGCCAAGCTGCGCATACACCTCTTTTGAAAGGCAGGCGATGGCTGGGGAAATATAGTTATGCGTGGCTCCGAGATGGGAAGCGCATTGCTCGGCACCTACTAACTCCCCTGCCCGTGACTTGTTCCACACGTGATCAATCGCTTTTCGGCTCAGGGGGATGGCATCCACATCAAGGATGAGCACGTGTTCGACGAGCCTGAAGGCTTCTTTGAGCATGGCATCGAGGAACTGCTCATGGTTTACGTTCAGGCTGGTGTTGTAGGGAACCCAGAGCACATCGCTACATTCTGCCAGCAGCGAGGCCATCACCTCATGCTGCCGTTCCGGAATCTCCGGCGGGATGTTCTGATTGAAGAAGGTGGTGATCAGCAGGTTGTCTTTTGCCAATCTCGGTTGTACTGCCCTTAGGCACTGCGTTATGCTCCTCTGGAGCCTAAGGCTGAGCCACCATCGCCCTGCCCGGCTCTTGGAGAGGCGAAAGGCAACAGCGTTGAGACCACGAAGCATCATGCTGTTACCGGCGTACCAAAGGGATCCACGTCTTCCCCAGTCTAATGCCATAAAACCACTAAGCTTCATAAGCATAATTGGTATTCGTTGAGAAATCACTCCCTTCAGGCATCCATCTCTTTCCCTATGCCTAAAACAGGCTTGCTGACGCACCTCAAGAATGTGACGCGGCCTGTGCGAGAGCGCCTGATGACCTGGGTGTGGGATTTACGCCACACTGATCACACATTTGAGGTGCTGGCGATCTTCAAGAATGAGGCTCGGATTCTTGACGAATGGATCCGTCATTACAAGTGGCAAGGCGCAGAGTGCATTAACCTGATCAACAACAACAGTGAAGATGACTTCATGCAGGTGTTGGAGCCATGGATTCAACAAGGATACGTCAATCTATGGCATGACTCTCGGAGGTTTTCCCAGTCCGCTGCTTATACAGACTTGTTGCCAATTCTTAGGCGTAGAACTAAATGGCTATTGGGCACCTCGAATAATGAGCAATCTGCCTCAGCTCTGAGAGCATGAAAAAGCCGCCAGAGGGCGGCGGAAAATCAGAAGACGACAAAAAATACTGACAAGTTACCCTGCAATCAGGGTTCGTCCATGTGCGACTTAGGCCGCTGCCACCACTTGGGTCGTGCGCTGAAGATATCGAAGGAAGTTGAAGGTCAGATTTTTGAGGCCCCACCATGCCTCGTTCTTTGGAAGTCCAATCTTTCTTGTCAGCTTTCCA
>Ga0222669_1000025_pt1 | contig 74527 bp, 65 predicted proteins | sample AntAcemetagen730_FD_179848 | JGI IMG/M metagenome (GOLD analysis project Ga0222669, IMG submission 179848) | Saline water microbial communities from Ace Lake, Antarctica - #730 | ecosystem: Environmental > Aquatic > Non-marine Saline and Alkaline > Saline | place: Antarctica: Ace Lake...
TTTCAGTCTCGGGTGAGACAAACCGAAGCTGCCACTTCCCACGCCCAGCCGTGCCGGTGGCTAACAGCCTTAGCCCGGTCACAGTTCCATCTGCTACGGGCTTATCACCCGACTTGATCCGCTTGGCCTTTGTCTCTGTCAGCATATCAACCCCACATCAGGCCCACATCGGGACCCACATTAATCATGAGCTTCAACGATATGTGCTGGGTCTGGATGAAACAAGTGGAATGGAATAAACTATATATAACAGCTTACTATAAACATGTTATGAGTATGAGGCATTAGATTTCAGCACCTTAGCCCATAGATTATAGCGGACTGTCTCTCCGCCAATACGCATGAATATATGATAGACCGCTGCAGGCCATGCACACGAGCCAGGCAGGTTCGGGGCGGGGCCTTTAGGCGCGCTGTCGGTGTCACCCTCTGTGCTGCCGCAAACCCGCTATACATCGGCGCGGCTTGGGGCAGTATGGCACCAACCAGCCCGGAGCCAGCTCATGTCCACCGATCCCCTGTTGCAGCCCTACCAGCTCAAGCATCTGACCCTGCGCAACCGGATCATGACCACCAGCCATGAACCCGCCTATCCCGAAGACGGGATGCCCAAGGCACGCTATGCCGCCTATCACGCCGAACGGGCCAAGGCGGGGGTCGCATTGACCATGACCGCGGGGTCCGCCGCCGTGTCGCGTGACAGCCCGCCGGTGTTCAATAACATCCTTGCCTACAAGGACGAGGTCGTGCCGTGGATCAAGAACCTGACCGATGCCTGCCATGACCACGGCTGCGCGGTGATGATCCAGCTGACGCATCTGGGGCGGCGCACCGGCTGGGCCAAGGGCGACTGGCTGCCGTCTGTTTCTTCTTCGCGGCACCGCGAGCCGGCGCATCGGGCCTTTCCCAAACTGGCCGAGGATTGGGATATCGCGCGGATCATCACCGATTTCGCGGATGCGGCCGAACGGATGCAGGCCGGTGGCATGGACGGGATCGAATTGCAGGTCTACGGCCATCTGCTTGATCAATTCTGGTCGCCGCTGACCAATGATCTGGACGGGCCTTACGGGGGGCAAAGCCTCGATAGCCGGATGCAATTGCTGCGCGATGTGCTGACAGCCTGTCGCAAACGGGTGGGCGACGATTTCATCATCGGCCTGCGTTACACGGCGGACGAGGCGGCGGCGGGTGGCATCACCCCAGAGGAAGGCATCACCATTTCCAAACGCCTTGCCGATACCGGCATGGTCGATTTTCTGAACGTCATCAAAGGCCGCATCCATACCGATCCTGCGATGACCGATGTGATCCCCGTGCAGGGCATGAAAAGCGCGCCGCATCTGGATTTCGCAGGGGCCGTGAAACAGGCAACAGGATTGCCGACCTTCCATGCCGCGCGCATCCCCGATGTGGCCACCGCACGCCATGCGATACAGGCCGGATTGCTGGATATGGTGGGCATGACGCGGGCGCATATGGCCGACCCGCATATCCTGCGCAAGATCATGGAAGGGCGCGAGGATGACATCCGCCCCTGCGTTGGGGCCACCTATTGCCTTGACCGGATCTATCAGGCGGGCGAGGCTTTGTGCATCCATAACGCCGCGACAGGTCGCGAACTGACGATGCCGCATGACATCGCCCCTGCCCCTGTGGCGCGCAAGGTCGTGATCATCGGCGCGGGTCCGGCAGGGCTGGAGGCGGCGCGCGTTGCCGCCGCACGCGGCCATGCCGTCACCGTATTCGAGGCCCAGCCCGACCCCGGTGGCCAGATCCGGCTGACCGCACAGAACCCGCGCAGGCGCGAAATGATCGGCATCATCGACTGGCGCATGGCGCAATGCGCCGCACGCGATGTGACCTTTCATTTCAACACCTGGGCCGAGGCAGAGGATGTCACCGCCCTTGCCCCCGATGTGGTGATCGTGGCGACAGGCGGGCTGCCCAATACGCAGCTCTTTGAACAGAAAGAGGAAAATCCGCTGGTGATCAGCGCTTGGGATATCATCTCGGGCGATGTCAAACCGGGACAAGATGTGCTGATCTATGATGAAAGCGGCGATCACCCCGGATTGATGGCAGCAGAGGTTGCGGCCAATGCAGGTGCCAGCGTCGAGGTGATGACACCCGACCGCACCTTTGCGCCGGACATCATGGGGATGAACCTTGTGCCCTATATGCGCGCGCTGCAGGACAAGGATGTGACCTTTACCGTCACGCGCCGCCTGCTGGATGTCACGCGCGACGGCAACCGTCTGCGGGCGGTGATCAGCACGGATTACAGCGCTTTCACCAAGGAAAAGACATATGATCAGATCGTGGTGAATTACGGGACATTGCCTTTGGATGATCTGTATTTCGCGCTGAAACCGCTATCACGCAATCTGGGCGCGGTCGATCAGGACGCGCTGATCGCGGGGCGCATACAGGCGGTCGCAACCAATCCTGACGGGGCGTTCCAACTGTTCCGGATCGGGGATGCGGTCAGTGCGCGCAATATCCATGCCGCGATCTATGATGCGCTGCGCTTGGTCAAGGATGTGTAAGGTGGGCGATAGCCCACCCTGCGGTCACACCTTGTAGGATGGCAGATGCTGGAACGCCTCTTTCAAGGCATCACCCCAACCACTTGAAATCGCTTGATAAACCGTGTCGTGTTCATCGATCCGGATCACCCGGCCTTGGGCGAATGTGTCCTTTTCGTAAATTTGCAGATCAAAGGGCAAACCGACCGACAGGTTGGATTTGACGGTGGAATCAAACGACACCAACAGCAGTTTCACCGCATCCTCGAAACTCATCGTCGGGTCATAGGCGCGCACAAGAATGGGCTTGCCGTATTTCGTCTCACCAATCTGGAAAAACGGGGTGTCGGGGGTGATTTCGATGAAATTGCCTTGCGGATAGATCAGGAAAATCGTGGGCAACCCGCCCTTGATCTGACCGCCGACAATGGCAGAGGCGGCGAATTGTTCGGCAGATTGCCCGCTGAGGCTGCTTTCGGCGATCACCTCTTTCAACGTGGCCCCGACCAGACGGGCGATCTGGAACATGGTGGGTTCGCGCAGGATGCTGGGGTTGCGGTCTTCGGTCGTCACCGACCGTTCGCGCAGCAGGCTGACCATCGCTTGCGTGGTGGCCAGATTGCCCGCGGTCATGATCGTGATCATCCGCTCGCCGGGCACATGCCAGTGGAACATTTTCTTGCTGGTCGAGAAATTATCGACCCCCGCGTTGGTGCGGGTGTCAGACATGAACACAAGCCCATGGTCGAGCTGCATTCCGATGCAATAGGTCATCTGGGGGCGTCCTTAGCGGGATATGATCACAGCACTATTGTTGAACTTGTAAAGATACAATCAGCGTCTCGCTGGAGGGGCCTTTGCGCATCCCCTTGACGGGGGCAGCACAGCTGGCATCGGGGCCAATGGCGACACGGACATATTTTTCATCAGGTGCGACACCGTTGGAAATATCGAACCCGACCCAGCCCAGCCCGTCCACATGCGCCTCGGCCCAGGCATGGGCGGCATCCTGATCGGTGATGTCGTTGATCATCAGATAGCCGCTGACGTAACGCGCCGCCACGCCGCGCGTGCGCAGCGCCGCGATGAAAATCTGCGCATGGTCCTGACAGACACCCGCGCCAATCTTGACCGCCTGTTCGGCCGTGGTATCGGCCCCCGTAACACCGGTGCGATAGGGCAGCGCATCGCGGATCGCATTGGACAGATCGTGCAGGGATGTCAGCGGGTCTTTCATCTTGCCCAAGGACCGCGCGAAATCGCGCACCCCTGCCCCGGATGCTGTCAATGGCGTGGGCTGCGCGAAATGCCACAACGGCGCGCGGCCATAGACCATGCCCAAAACGCCCGCCTTGTCATGGGTCGTGACCTGCCCGCGCGCGGTAATCTCGACCGCCGTGGCCCCCGGTGTCACGCTGACCAGATCGGTGTGATTGCCGTAATGGTCCAGATAGCTGGCCTCGATCTGCCCGCCGTTGATGTCGATCCGCCAGTCATCGACCTGCTGCATCGGGTTCGACAAGGGCCGCAGACGCAGCTTTTGCAGCGCGAAATCCACCGGCATATCATAGGCATAGCTGGTTTTGTGGGTGATCGTCAGCTGCATCAGTGGTTGAACCTGTAATCAGTTTCGATCTGCATGCCGATCGCCGCATTTTCGCGCAGGATCGATCCGACAAATTCGTGCAACCCTTCGTCAAAGATCGACCCGATGTCGCGGTCTTTCAACCTTGCATTCATCCGGTCGGCCAAAACATGCGATGGCATGGCTTCGCCGTAATCCTTGGCCAGATGGCCCAGATTGTTCACCAACTGCGCCGCACAATGGCTAAGAGATCGGGGCATCCGGTCATCAAGGATCAAAAAATCGGCAATGGCGGGGGCGGTGAAATCATCCTCGACCGCCCAACGAAACGACCGATGCGCCGACACCGACCGCAGGATTGTTTCCCATTGCACGTTATCCATCCGGCTGCCGACAAAGGATGGCGATGGCAACAGCGCATAGTATTTCACGTCGATAATCCGCGCCGTGCTGTCGATCCGTTCGACAAACGTCCCCAGACGGCAGAAATCGAAAATATCATTGCGCAACATCGTGCCGACCAGCGCGCCGCGCACCAGTGCCGATTGTTGCCGGATTGTTGCCAATACGGCGGGCAATTCGGTTTCGGGGATCGGCCGTTTGAGCGTTTCGGTCAGCAACATCCACGTTTCATTGACCGCAGCCCAAACCTCGGTCGTCAGGGCGGTGCGCACCAGACGGGCATTGTCTCGCGCGGATTTGGTGACCGACAGGACCGAACTGGGGTTTTCGGGATCGCGCAGCAGGAAATTGACGACATTCCCGCTGGAATATTTATCATGCCGCGCCTCGAACGCCTGTTGCGCCGCCGATGTGATGATGACGGATTTCCATTCCGATTCCGCATCATTCGAGCGGGTCAGCGCGATGCGAAACCCCGCTTCGATCAATCGTGCGGTGTTTTCCGCCCGTTCCAGAAACCGGAACATCCAGTAAAGACCGCCTGCCGTTTTTCCCAACATGTCAGTCTTCCAATATCCAGGTGTCTTTGGTGCCGCCGCCTTGGCTGGAATTGACCACCAGCGATCCCGCCTTGAGCGCGACCCGCGTCAGCCCGCCTGGCGTGATATTGACGCCAGAGGGCGACACCAGCGCAAAGGGGCGCAGGTCCACATGGCGCGGCGCAAGCCCCTTTTTGGTAAAGATCGGCACGGTGGACAGCGACAGCGTGGGCTGCGCGATGTAATTGCCGGGGTTGGATTTCAGCTTGGCCGCGAAAGCCGCGATTTCCTTTTTGCTGGCGGCGGGGCCGACCAGCATGCCGTATCCACCCGATCCATGCACCTCTTTCACGACAAGATCGGCAAGGTTTTCCAGCACATATTTCAATGCATCGGGTTCGGAACAGCGATGCGTTTCGACATTTTTCAAAATCGCGCGTTCACCAGTGTAGAATTCAACGATTTCCGGCATATAGCTGTAAATCGCCTTGTCATCGGCCACGCCTGTTCCGGGGGCATTGGCAATGGTGATATTGCCCGCGCGGTACACATCCATGATCCCCGGCACGCCCAGCATCGACGACGGGTTAAACGTCATCGGGTCCAGAAAATCATCATCGACGCGGCGATACAGCACGTCGATCTGCCGGTAGCCACGCGTCGTGCGCATCGCGATATGGCCGTCCACAACGCGCAGATCATGGCCTTCGACCAGTTCCACACCCATCTGGTCGGCCAGAAAACTGTGTTCGAAATAGGCCGAATTATGGATGCCGGGGGTCAGAACGGCGACGCAGGGCCGCCCTTCGCAGCTGGACGGTGCGGATGCTTCCAGCGACCGACGCAGGGATTTGGGGTAATCGCTGACCGGCTTGACCTTGATCTTGCTGAAAAGCTCGGGGAACATTTGCAGCATGGTTTCGCGGTTTTCCAGCATATAGCTGACACCGGATGGCGTGCGGGCGTTGTCTTCGAGGACATAAAAATCATTCTCGCCGGTGCGCACGATATCGGTGCCGACGATATGGGTGTAAACGCCACCCGGCGGGTTGAAATCCATCATCTGGGGCAGAAAGGCCGCGTTCTTGGCGATCAGGTCAATCGGCACGATCCCCGCCTTGAGGATTTCCTGACGGTTATAGATGTCATACAGAAACGCGTTGATTGCGCGGACCCGTTGTTCAATGCCACGCGACAGGCGCGCCCATTCACTGCTCGACACGACGCGCGGCACCAGATCGAACGGGATCAGCCGTTCTTCGGCATCGGACTGGCCATAGACGTTAAAGGTGATGCCGGTGCGGCGGAAAAACGCCTCTGCCTCGGCGGCCTTTTTGGCCAGTCGGGTGCGGTCTTGCGCGCTGAACCACGCGTCATATCCGGCATAGGGTGGGCGGGCGCCGGTGGCCCCCAGCATTTCGTCGAAATGTGCTTGATCGTTATCCATAGCAAAAGCCTACGGGGTTCTGATCAGACTGCAAGGATTACACCACGCAGAAATACCACTGATATGTGCAACTGCCGCATTTTTAGGCACATAATCCTAGCGACTGATGACCAGTTCCGCCTTCAGCCCGCCCAGCACCGTGCTTTTGCCCAACCGCAGGACGCCGCCATGGCTGCGCGCCACGTCCGACACGATGGCAAGGCCCAGCCCGACGCCGCTTCCCTTGTCTTGGTTGCGCGCGGGATCAAGCCGGACGAAAGGGTTGACCGCGTCTTCGTGCAATTCAGGCGGAATCCCCGGCCCGTCATCTTCGACCCAGAACCGCACGGCGCGTTCGGTCACGCTGACCCCGACCAGCGCCTGCGTGCCATAGCGCAGGGCATTGCCCACCAGATTGTCCAGCGCGCGCCGGATCGCCAAGGGGCGCAGGTTGATCGCGCGTTCCGGCCCTTCGATCGCGGCAAGCCCGACATTCTGGCCCATCCGCGCGGCATCATGCAGCACATCGCGCAGGATCGCGGCAGGCACCACCTGTTCCAGATTATCCGCCGCATCATCGCGCGCGAAATCCAGAAAGGCATCCAGCAGCTTTTGCATATCATCGACATCGCGCAGCAGATCTGCGGCCTCGGCCTCGTCCAGCATCGACAGGCCCAGCCGCAGCCGGGTCAATGGCGTGCGCAGGTCATGGCTGACGCCCGACAGCATCATCGTGCGGCTTTGGGTCTGGCGTTCCAGCCGGTTGCGCATATCCAGAAAGGCCATGCCCGCCGCACGCACCTCGACCGCACCGGTGGGGGTGAAAGGCGTGATGCGGCCCTTGCCGTAATCGGCGGCGGCCTGCGCCATCCGCTTGATCGGGCGCAATTGGTTGCGTAAGAAAATATAGGCCACCACCGTCATCAGTCCGCCCATCACCACCATGATGACCAGCAACTGATGCGGGTTGGACGCAGACATCCGCCTGCGCGACAGATCCATTTCCAGCAGGCCATGGCGTGTCGCGACCCACAGCACCACGCGCCCGCGGTCTTCCAATGACACGACCTGCAAATCATCAATCCCGCTGCGCAAAGTGTCGATCACCGTTGCGCCTGTCAGATCAACAAATGGGTTGATATCAGCGTCGGGCGGCGGGGTGGCGGGCAAAGCGGTGCGGATTTGCAGTGCCAACCCCAAAGGCGCAAGGGCGGCGCGGGCCTGCGGTGCCGTGTCCGCGTCATTGGCGGTATCGATCAGAAACTGCAGGTCGATGTTGACTGCACTTGTCATCAGCCGCGTCACACCGTCAAAATGGCGTTGAATAAACACCACGGACACCAGCAATTGCAAAAACAGCACCGGAAACACAAGAATAAGCGCGGCACGGGCGTAAATCCCGCGCGGCATTGCGTTTTTGATCCAGCGAAATGTCATGGCGCGACGGTATCGGGCATTGGTCCCGCCGGAAAGTCCCGATGACACGGACCACCGCAGAATTCGCGCCACAGCCGGGGACGGTTCTGGCTTTGCGCGCTGATCTGGCGCTGGTGCTGGCACCCAACCCGTCGGCGATGACGGGACCGGGGACCAATACCTATCTGCTGGGCCGTGACCGGATTGTCGTGATTGACCCCGGCCCCGCGATCCCCGCGCATCTGGGCGCGCTGCTGCAGGCCATCGGCGGGCGCGCGGTGGATCATATCCTTGTCAGCCACAGCCATCTGGACCATAGCGCGCTGGCCCCTGCCCTTGCCGCCGCAACCGGTGCTGGGATCTGCGCCTTTGGCGGGCCGACAGCGGGGCGCAGCGCGGTGATGGCGGCACTTGCCGCGCGCGGGCTGACCGGCGGCGGTGAAGGCATCGACCCTGATTTCGCGCCAGACCGGACGCTGGCCGATGGCGATATCCTGCAGGGTGACTGGGGCCGGATCACGGCGATCCACACACCCGGCCATATCGGCAATCATCTGTGCTTTGCCTGGGGTGATGCGCTGTTTTCCGGTGATCATGTGATGGGTTGGGCCAGCTCGCTCGTCTCGCCGCCCGATGGCGATCTGACCGATTTCATGGCCTCCTGCGACAAGCTGCAAGACGTGCCAGCCACCTGTTTCTATCCCGGCCATGGCGCGCCGGTCCCCGACCCGCAGGGGCGGCTGGCATGGCTGATCGGTCATCGTTTGCAGCGCGAGGCGCAGATTCTGGCGGCCCTTGCCGCCGGTCCTGCCACGGCGTCCGCCGTCACCGCACTTGTCTATAAAGATCTGTCGCCGCTGCTGACCAAGGCTGCCGAACGCAATGTGCTGGCGCATCTGATCGACCTGCATGGCAAAGGCATCGTCACAGCCACGCCCGCCATTGGCGAAGGGGCCGTTTTCCAGCGGATCGGGGGTGTTTTGCCCCCCGTAACAGGAATTTGAAAAACCGGCCAAATCGCTCTGGACGGGGCGGAATCACATTGCTATACGCACCACATGTTCCGACGTAGCTCAGCGGTAGAGCAGTTGACTGTTAATCAATTGGTCGTAGGTTCGATCCCTACCGTCGGAGCCAAATTTCCAAAAATGAGATAGCTACACAGAACCCGTTTAGGCGGGTTTTCTGTTTTTTGGCCAAGCCGCCATCAGAGAGCAAGGCGAGAACCGCTATTCGGGGACGCTGCGGTCCAATGTCAGGGTTGCGTCTGAAAATACGATCGGCGTGCGCACGCCCTTGACGCCTTGGGGGGCAACGACAAGACCGCGTGCCTTGGCATGGGCGCTTGACAGATTTTCTCCGACCGAATTGATCGGCCCGGCGGGAACATTCTGCGCCGAAAACGCCGCAAGCAGATCACCCGATTGCCACGCCAAGGTGGCTTTTGCCAGGATCGGCAGCAGATCGTCGCGGTGTTTGACGCGCTGCTGGTTGGTCACAAACCGCGCGTCTTGTCCGATTGCGCCCAAGCCCAGCACATCACAGCAGCGCCTGAATTGGCCATCATTACCCACCGCCAAAATGATATGCCCATCGGCGGTTTCAAAAACATCATAGGGGCAGATATTGGGATGCGCATTGCCCATGCGCGTGGGCGATTGCCCAGACACCAGATAATTCATGTTTTGATTGGCCAACAGTGCCGTCGCACAATCCAGCAAGGACATATCGATATGCTGGCCTTTGCCCGTCACATGGCGCTGTTGGACGGCCGCCAGAATGCCAATCGTGCCATATAGCCCGGTCACAATATCGGTAACAGCCACACCCACCTTTTGCGGCGGACCATCCGGCGCGCCGGTGACAGACATCAGCCCCGACATTCCCTGCAACAAAAAATCATATCCAGGCAGATGCGCCAATGGCCCTGTTTGCCCAAAGCCCGTGACCGAGCAATAGATCAAGCGCGGGTTCAGCGCCTGCAAACTGGCGTAATCCAACCCGTATTGCGCAAGCCCGCCCACCTTGAAATTCTCGATGAAGATATCGGCATCCATGACCAGCGCTGTGACAGCTGCGATCCCTTCGGGCGTTTTGAGATCAGCGCGCAGGCCGATTTTTCCACGATTGCAGCTGTAAAAATACGCCGCCGTCTGTTGGCCGTTCTGGTCCACAAACGGCGGTCCCCATATGCGGGTATCGTCGCCATCGGGGCTTTCGACTTTCGTCACCTCGGCGCCAAGATCGGCCAGCGTCTGCCCGATCCATGGCCCCGCAAGGATACGGGCCAATTCAACAACTTTCAGCCCGTGAAGTGGTGACATGATAGGTGTCCTGACACGCCGGTTTTAGAAAAACGCCTGAAGACCCGTGATCGCGCGCCCGATGATCAAGGCGTGAACATCATGGGTACCTTCATAGGTATTCACGGTTTCAAGGTTCACCATATGGCGCATGATCTGGTATTCTTCGGAAATGCCGTTGCCGCCATGCATGTCGCGTGACATGCGCGCAATATCAAGCGCCTTGCCGCAATTGTTGCGCTTGATGATCGAGATCATTTCAGGCGCGGCTTGCGCTTCATCCAGCAAACGCCCCACCCGCAGGCTGGCTTGCAGGCCCAGGCTGATTTCGGTCAGCATGTTGGCCAGCTTGACCTGTTGCAGCTGTGTTTGCGCCAAAGGTTTGCCAAATTGCTTGCGGTCAAGCCCGTATTGGCGGGCCGCATGCATACAAAACTCAGCCGCGCCCAGCACACCCCAGCTGATCCCGTAACGCGCACGATTCAAACAGCCAAACGGCCCTTTCAACCCTTCGACATTGGGCAGCAAAGCGTCTTCGCCGACTTCGACACCGTCCATGACGATTTCGCCGGTGATACTGGCGCGCAGCGATAATTTACCACCCACCTTTGGGGCAGACAGACCCTTCATGCCCTTTTCCAGCACAAAGCCACGGATCTTGCCGCCATGCGCTTCCGATTTTGCCCAGATCACGAAAACATCCGCAATCGGGCTGTTGGAAATCCACATTTTCGCGCCCGAAATCGTATAGCCGGTGGCGGTTTTCTTCGCCGTTGTTTTCATCGCGGACGGATCACTGCCGGCATCCGGTTCCGTCAGACCAAAACACCCGATCCAGTCGCCAGACGCAAGTTTGGGCAGATATTTGCGCCGCTGTTCTTCGGACCCGTAGGCATAGATCGGATACATCACAAGCGAACTTTGCACCGACATCATCGACCGATAGCCGCTGTCAACGCGTTCGACTTCGCGCGCGACAAGCCCATAAGACACATAAGACCCGCCAAGACCGCCGTATTCTTCGGGGATCGTCACCCCCAACAGCCCCATCGCCCCCATTTCGCGAAAAATTTCCGCATCGGTTTGTTCATCGCGGTAGGCGGCGATCACCCGTGGTTGCAGTTTATCCTGCGCATAGGCCTTTGCCGCGTCGCGCATCATGCGTTCTTCTTCGCTGAGCTGCGCGTCAAAGGCGAATGGGTCTTCCCAATTGAACCGGTTCAGATCGGGGGCGTCTTTGGCTTTCAGCGACATTTCGGCTTCCTTTGAATTTTGCGCGACACTAGCAAGCCTGCGCAATCTTTGGTAACGATAGATATTCCACACTTGATGAGTTTTACGCATATTATGGCAAACCGGTCTAATCACACCCCCAGCATTCAAGAGCTGCGAGCATTGGTCTATTGCAGCGATCTTGGGTCTGTTTCGCAGGCGGCGGATGCGCTGAACCTGACCCAAAGTGCAGTCAGCCGGTCCATTCGCACCCTCGAAGACCGTTTGGGCGTGTTGCTGTTTCACCGTGTGCGCAAACGGTTGATCCTGTCGGATGCTGGGCGCGCCTTGGTGCATGATGCGCGCGATATTCTGGCCGTGCTGGAAAGGTCGGCAAAAATGGCGATGGCCTTTGGCAAAGGCGGCGATGTCTTGCGGCTGGCGGTTCTGCCCACCTTTGCCGCGACATGGCTGGTCCCGCGGTTGCCCAGCTTTTTGGATGCGCACCCTGATGTATCGATCGATCTGGCGTCAACGCTGCATCCGATCGACTTTACCGACAGCCCGTTTGACGGCGCGATCCAGCGCGCAACACTGGCACGCAAAGACACCGATGTGGCCCATTTGCTGGGTGAACAGCTGATCATGGTTGCCGCCCCACGGCTGGTCGCGGGCGGCATTATTCTGTCAACCGCCGATCTGGCGGCCTATCCGCTGATCCAATTGGCAACGCGGCCCGAATTGTGGAACGATTGGTTTGTTGGTGCCGATGCCACACCGATGGAACGTACCCAAGGGCCACGGGTGCAACACTTTGACATGGTGATTTCTGCCGCACAGGCGGGGCTGGGTATTGCGCTCTTGCCGACAATTTTCGCCGAACAAGCTCTGGCCAATGGCACGCTGCACAAAGTCCACCCGCGTGTCTTGCAAAGCAGCGCTTATTACGCCCTGATCCGTCCCAAGGCGCGCGCGCAAAGTGCAACGATGGATGCTTTTGCAACGTGGCTGCAGGCTTTGGTGCAAACCACCTGAACAGCGCCGCTATAAACTGGGCAGCCACAACGCCAGTTGCGGAAACAAGATCAGCAAGACCACCAGCAGCATCGAACAACCGATATAAGGAAAGGCGGCGGCGTAAATCTCGCGCATCGTGGTATCTTTGGGTGCCACCCCTTTCATCACGAATAACAACAACCCGAACGGCGGCGTTGTAAAACTGATCTCAAGCGCCAGAAGAATGATCAGCGCAAACCAGACCGGATCAAACCCCAGCGTCAGCGCCAGCGGAAAAAAGATCGGCACCGTCAGCAACATCATCGAGATTTGTTCCATGAACATCCCCAGCAGCAACAGCACCCCGAACATCACCAACAGCATCGCAATCGGCGCAAGATCAAAGGATGTCGCCCACCGCACCAGCCCCGAACTGGCCCCTGAAAACGCCAGCAACTGGCTGAATGTCGCAGACCCAAACACGATCAGATAAGCCATCAAGCTCACGCGCAAAGCCCCGATGATCGACCGTTTCATCGCCACCCATGTCAGGCACCGAAACATGGCAGCCAGCAGGAACACACCCAAAGCGCCAAATGCAGCCGCCTCGGACGGGGTAATCAAGCCGCCCACCATGCCGAACACGATCAGCACCATGACCGACAGCATCGGCAAGATATCCTTGAACACCAGCCCCAGTTTTTGACCCAGACTATAGGTTTCAACGTCATAAGCAGGGGCTGCATCGGGATCCAGCTTGGTTTGGATATAGATGGTGGCGATGTAAAAACACGCCAGAACGAGGCCCGGAATAATGCCCGCAATCAACAAGGCGCCCACATCGACCCGCGCCAATGTCGCCAGCAACACCGCCAACGCCGACGGCGGAATGATAATCGCCAAGCCGCCCGTGCCAAGGATCGGACCGATCGACATTTTCTTTTTATAGCCACGCGCAGTCATTTCTGGAACCATCAGCGACCCCAAAAGCGCGGTCGACCCCATCGACGACCCCGACAATGTCGAAAACGCCGTACCGCCCAGCACCGTCACATAGCTTAAACGCCCCGACAACCGGCCCAACAGCTTGTCGATTGCATTGAACATCCGCGCGCCAAGGCCGGTGTGAAAGAAAATCTCGCCCATCAGCAGAAACAGCGGGATCGGCACCAGCGCGAAATTGGTCAAACTGCCAAAGCCGTTGTTCAGCATCAAGGTGACACCGCGTGCGCCGCCCATAAACAGCCATGCACCGATGACATTGGCTGCCAGAAACGCCAGTGCAACCGGCATCCCGATTGCCATCAACACCAGAATCGAGCCGATCAGCAGGCCAAGTGATTCAAACCATTCCATTATTCGTGAATTCCTGCTTCGCCAGAGTGCATCAGTTCGGTGCCAAAAACAAACCGGCTGAATTCAATCGCCATCAGCCCAAAGCTGATTGGAAAAGCCGCAGTCAGGATCCATTTGGGAAAATAATAAGCGCGCACATCCAGATCGTTTTGCGCAATATTGGTCAGCATCAATTCGCCACCCTTCCATGCCAGCAAGGCACAGACCGCGACACAAGCCGCAGCAACACTGCGGCTGACGATCCGGCGCGTTGGCGCAGACAAAGCGGCGGTAACCAGTTCGATATGCACATGCCCTTTTTCGCGCACCAACCACGGCGCGCCCAGCATGGTCATATAAAGGATTGCATATTCAGACGAGGTGAACAGCCATGCAAAAGGCTGTAGCGCCAGATTGCGCATCACAACCGAGGTCACAACTGAAATCATCAGCCAGATCAGCATCGCCCCCGCGATAGCCGCCATCGTGTATAGCACCCACAGATAAAGCTTGTTGACCGTGTTCATTGCGCCCCCCGATATGCAGACGCGCCGGGGATGATCCCCGACGCGCTTTGTGTTTAGTTCGCGTAGAACAGCTCAAGCAGCCGATCATAGTTGCCCGCACCTTGTGGGCTTTCTGCCATCAGCGTTTTCATGCGGTCCCATGTGCTGGACACTGCTGCTGCCAGATAGGCTTCGGCGGCGTCGCCTTCGAGGGTGACAACTTCCATGCCTGCGGTTTCGAGTGCTGCAAAATCGGAATCGCGCAATGCGCCCAGTTTTGCGGCTGATTCCGCCTCATGCGCGATGGCGACATCTTGCAAAATGGTGCGCGCATCCTCGGACAGGCTGTTCCACTTTTCAAGGTTCACGATCACACCAAGGTCGGTCGAGAAAAAGCAAGGCTCGATGCGGTAGTTCAGAAATTCGTTCCACTTCAGGTCGATCAGACCGATCTGGGTCCAGCCTGTCGCATCAACCACGCCGCGTTCCAGCGCCGCATAGACTTCGGTGGTTGGCAAATCGATCACCTGCGCGCCCAGATAATCGGTGAAGAAGGCGTTATAAACCGCGTTGCCACGCAGCTTTAGGCCCGAAACATCCAGATTGCCGCCCGCGTCCAATGTCGGGGCTTCACGGGTCCACAAGTTATAGCAAACGCCGGAATCAAACCAACCAAGGTATTTAACGCCCATCTTTTCTTGGTGAATTTCGTCGATCAACGCGATACCGCCATTTTCGCGCACTTCCGATGCAACCCTGTTCGAGGTCACAAGCGCATCTTTTTCCGGCAAGGCACCGGCATAAAAGCTGCCTGGCGTATAGACCATGTCAACCACACCCGACCGCACGGCGTCAGGCTGTTGGAACATGCCAATTGCTTCGGGTCCGCCGCGCACTTCGATCTGGATCACGCCGTCGCCGGCGACATTGACCTTTTCGACAAATTCCAAAAACGACTGAGTGTAGATCAACGATTCAGGAAATGCGTGAACAGCGGTAATCGTTTCTTGCGCATAAACCGAACTGGCCAGTGCTGTTGCGGCAAAGATACCGCCGAATAATGTGTGTTTCATTTGGTCTTTCTCCCTATTGAGTGGCGCATTCACGCCTTTGGTGGTGATTTACGAGGTGGGCATTGCCCATGGATGCGCGGCAAAATGTGCTGCGCGAAACGTCGTTATCCGGTTGGAATATTGCGCTGTAAGATCAATATCATCCCAGCCATTTATCAATTTCTGCCGGCGCACGGGATCCAGATCAAAGCCAATGTCTTGCCCTGCGATCGTGGCGCGCCCTGTGCCAAGATCAATCTGCGCTGCGACTGCGGTCCGTGCCATCCGGGCCATCAAAAGCGCAGCCACATCGTCGTCGATCTGCGCGGTCAGCAAACCGTTGTTCACCGCATTGCCCGCAAAGATGTCGCCAAAGCTGGGCGCAAAGACCGCCCTGATGCCGTAATCCACCAGCGCATAAACCGCCGCTTCACGGCTGCTGCCGCTGCCAAAATTCCGCCCCGCCACCAACACTTTGGCGGCATGGCGGTCCAGCGGGTGGTCGGGGTTCGCTTGACGCGCGTCATACAGCAAGAAACCGCCATAACCCGCGCTGCGCGGCTGTGACATGAACCGCGCGGGGATCAATTGATCGGTGTCGATATTGGCCTCGGGCAGCGCAATGGCGCTGCCGGTCAGGGTTTGCCAGCCGCTCATGTCCGGCCCTCTAGCATCGGGCGCACATCGGTCAGATGCCCCGTGACAGCGGCGGCGGCAACCATTGCCGGGCTCATCAGATGGGTGCGCGCGCCGCGCCCTTGCCGTCCTTTGAAATTACGGTTTGTTGATGATGCGCAACGCTTGCCCGCGTCCACCAGATCACCGTTCATGCCGACGCACATTGAACAACCAGCACCGGCCCATTCCAGACCGGCCTGCACGAAAATCTGCGCCAGCCCTTCGTCTTCGGCCTGCTTTTTCACCAATGCCGACCCCGGCGATACCAGACCTGGCACAACCGCCTGCCGGCCTGCCAGCACCTTGGCCGCCATGCGTAAATCTTCGATCCGGCCATTGGTGCAAGACCCGATAAACACTTGATCAATCGCGATCTGCGTCAAGGCCATGCCCGCATCCAGCCCCATGTAATCCAGTGTGGCACGAATATCCTTGCCCCCATCAGCGCGCGGCACATGACCGGTGATGGGCAAAGCATCCTCGGGCGAGGTCCCCCAAGTCACGGTAGGGGCAATGGCGGATGCATCCATGCTGACATGGCGGTCAAAGACCGCATCACCATCCGAATGCAACTGCCGCCAATCGGCCACCGCTGCAGCCCAAGCAGCACCGGCTGGCGCAAAGCGACGGCCTTTGAGATAGGCGAATGTCACATCGTCAGGTGCGATCAGGCCCATGCGTGCGCCGCCTTCGATGCTCAGGTTGCACAGGGTCATGCGCCCTTCCATGCTCAGCGCGCGCACGGCGGCACCGGCATATTCCACCGCAAATCCCTGTGCGCCATCCGCGCCCAAGGCCGCGATCCAATGCAGCGCCATATCCTTGGCCGTCACACCCGCACCCAAAGCGCCATCAAAGGTGATCTGCAGCGTCTTTGGCCGCTTTTGCCACACCGTTTGCGTGGCAAGGATATGGGTCACTTCCGTCGCACCAACGCCAAAGGCCAGCGCCCCGAACGCGCCATGCGTCGATGTATGGCTATCGCCGCAATTGATCAGCAAACCGGGCAAGGTCAGGCCCTGTTCGGGTCCAATAACATGCACAATGCCTTGTTCGGGGTCGTGCAGATCAAACAATCTGATCCCTGCCGCGCGCGCATTCTCGCCCAAAGTCTGGATCATCCGCCGAATATCAGGGGCCACATCGCCCGTCCGCGTTGGCGCATAATGATCGACAACGCCAAAGGTCAATTCCGGTGCGGCCAATGCCATCTTGCGCGCCGCAAGCTTGGCAAAACCGTGATGCGATCCTTCATGCACCAGATGCCGGTCAACCCACAGCAGCGACGTGCCATCATCGCGGCGCAAGACTTCATGCGTCTCCCACAGCTTGTCCAGCAAACTGCGCGCCACAGTCATTCTGCGGCCTCCGCACGGGTAGGATTGACCACCGGTTCCCAATGACGCGCATCGCCCGCGCCAACCCGGCTGAGGGTCATTTGCAGCTTGAACATGTCAGGGCGGTAAAGCGCAGCCAGATATTCCACGCCGCGCCCTTCGGCGTCGCGCACGACACGGTTCAGCGTCAATAGCGGTGCGCCGACACTTAACCCCAGATGACCCGCCACTTCGGGGCCAGCCAATGTGGCGCTGACGCTTTGATCGGCGGTTTCAACCTCGACACCGGACCGTTCAAGCAAGCGAAACAGGGGCGATGTCGCCAGTTCGGGTTCAGAATAATTCCGCGCGATATGTTCCGGCACATAGGTCGTCAGATGCGAAAACGGCTGCCCGTCGATCAAGCGCAGCCGCGTGGCCGTTTGCACAAGCGCCGTTGGCGATATCCGCATTGCACTGGCCACCGCGGCAGGTGGCACACCATAGCTGAACGACAACAACCGCGCGGTGGTTTCATGGCCCATCTGCACAAGCTGCGGCATCAATGTTGAAAAATCCGCTGCCATCTTGGGCTTTTGCTGCGGCGTGCGGACCCGCGTGCCGGCCCCTGCGCGACGGTCAATCAACCCTTCGGCCTCTAGTGCATCCAATGCGCGGCGCAACGTCACCCGCGAGACACCCAGTTCGACGCAAAGCCTCTGTTCTGCAGGCAGGGCTGCGCCATCGGGATATGTCCCGCGCGTGATCCCATCAAGCAACTGCAAATACACCCGACGCGCCTTACCCCCCTCTGGAAGGCTTTTTGCGGCTGTATTGACAGGCTTTGCACACATTGCTGACTGGTCCCTCTTGGTACCGAGCCTAACGGCGATTTCTATAAATGCAAGAAAGCTGTACGCATTTCATAATTATATTTGTTCTGTTCAGATAGTGATATCTGTCTTATGAAAGATACAGGTTTAACGGAGGATGGCATGCCGATAATCGAACTCCGTATCCTTGAAGGATATAGTGACGATGACAAAACCCGTTTGGGCCAAGCCCTGACCGATGCGGTACGAATCGTTGTCCCCGCACCACCGGACGCGGTGACCGTGATGATCCACGAGATGCCGCGCACCGCCTATATGCGCGGACGGACCCACCGCACACCCGCCCCTGCACAGCCCGACCAGATCAACATCGTGCGCGCGTTTCTGACCGCGATGGAACACCGCGATCTGGACACCGCGCGCGGCTTTCTTGGTGTTGTTTTCACCATGACCTTTCCGGGCAACAAACAGATGCACAGGCTCGAGGAACTGGTCGCATGGGCCACCCCGCGTTACCGGTTTGTGACCAAAACCTATGCCGGATTTGAGGCGCTGCAATCAACGGATGCGCATGCCGTTGTCTATTGCCACGGCACGCTCAGCGGGGAATGGCCCGATGGGACCGCATTTGCGGGCATACGCTTTATCGACCGTTTTGAAGTCACCAACGGGCTGCTGACGCGCCAAGACGTCTGGAACGATATATCCGAGCATAAGGCACAGACGACATGACCCCAGATATTGACCCCATTACATTGGCCGTACTGGCGGGCCGAATGGAACAGATCGCCGATGAAATGGACGCGACCCTGTTTCGCGCCGCCTTTAACCCGATCATCGCCGAAGCCCATGATGCAAGCCATGGCCTGTATCACGCGGTATCGGGCGACACATTGGTGCAAGGCAAATCGGGCCTGCCGATCTTTGTCGGCGTGATGAGCTTTGCGGTCAAAGCCGTGATCGACAAAGCCGCCGAAAATGGCGATCTGGCCGATGGTGATATCTATATCTTTAACGATGCCCATCTGGGCGGCACCCATCTGAGCGATATGCGCCTGGTGCGGCCATATTATTACGACGGAGCGTTGTTTTGCTATCTGGCGTCGGTGGGGCATTGGCATGATGTCGGCGGCGCGGTGCCGGGCAATTACAACCCCGCTGCCACCGATGCGTTTCAAGAAGCCTTCATCTTGCCACCCGTGCGGCTGGCCAAGGCTGGTGTGGTGCAAACCGATATTATCGACATCCTGCTGCGCAACACACGCCTGCCGCAATCGGCGCAGGGTGATTTGAATGGCCAGCTGGGCGCGCTTGATCTTGGTGTGCGCCGGATGGATGAATTGCTGGCCGAATATGGCGCAGCCACGGTGCGCACTGCGTTGGATGCATTACAAAACAGTGCCGAAACCTTGATGCGCGCCGAATTGACGGCGCTGCCAGACGGGCGTTGGACCGCAACCGATTACCTTGATAATGACGGGATCACCGACACGCCGCTGCCGATCACCGTGACGCTGGAAATTGCGGGCGATACGATGACGCTTGATTTTGAAGGGACCGCAGCGCGCTGTGCGGGGCCGGTGAATATTGCCCTGCCCACAGCAGTGGCCACGGCCTATGTCGCGATCAAACATATTTTTCCCGCGCTGCCCGCAAACGCAGGTGTGATGCGCCCGATCACAGTGAAAATACCGCAAGGATCGCTGTTATCGGCGCCCTTCCCCGCGCCCGTTGGCGGTTATACCGAAACGATTTTGCGCATGATCGACGTGATCTTTACCGCCGCCGCCGGTGCCGCCCCCGACCGCGTGGTGGCAAATGCCTATGGCACGATCAACGCGCTGTCGATTTCCGGCACCCGCGATAACGGCAAACCTTGGGTCATGTTCAGCTTTTACGGCGGCGGCCATGGCGGATCGCGGGATGGCGATGGGCTCAACCACGGCAATGCGCCGATTTCGACCGCAACAATCCCGCCAATGGAAATCCTCGAAGCCGCCTATCCGGTGATGTTCAAACAATGGGCCTTGCGCCCTGATAGCGCGGGCGTTGGCACCCATCGCGGCGGCCTTGGCGCGATCTACGAGATCGAAGTCCTCGAAGGCAATGGCGCAAAGGCGTTCTTGTTTGGCGAACGCGGCCGTCATGCGCCTGCCGGTGTTGTCGGTGGCGGTGATGCGGCGCTGAATGTGTTCCACTATGAGCAAGACGATGGCTGGCACAGCCCGCCGATGGCATCAAAAATGGTCGGTATCCAGTTGAAAAAAGGCCAATCCGTGCGCTTGGAAACCCCCGGTGGTGGTGGTTATGGCCCTGCATCGCAGCGCGCACCCGCTGCCGTGGCGCGCGATGTCGCGGCCGGATTGGTCAGCGCAGAAAAAGCGGACGCAGCCTATGGCCCCGCATGGCGAAAGGTGACCCAATGACCAAGATACCCACCCATAAGATGATCGGCGTCGATGTCGGCGGTACCTTCACCGATATCTTTGTGCTGGACGAAGCAAGCGGGCTGGCCGAAGTCGCCAAAGTACCCACCTCGCGCCCAGATCAATCCGCAGGGTTTCTGAGCGGAATCGGCGCGCGGGTGGACGATCTTGCCACAGTGTCCGTCGTTGTGCATGGCACGACTGCGGGCACAAATGCCCTGCTGGAACGTAAAGGTGCCAAGATCGGTGTCATCACCACCACCGGTCTGCGCGATGTTCTGGAAATGCGCCGCCGTGACCGTCCGCGCACATGGGGTTTGCGCGGCGATTTCACCCCCATCGTTGACCGCGCGCAGCGACTCGAAGTGCCTGAACGCACGCTGGCGGATGGCACGATCCGTGTGCCGGTTGATCTGGATGCGGTCAGGGCCGCCGCCCAGCAGCTGATTGATGATGGTTGCATCGCTGTTGCCGTGCTTTTTGCCAATGCCTATGCCAATCCAGAAAATGAAACGCTGGCCGTGGCTGCCGTGCGCGACATCTGGCCCAATGCGCATGTGTCTTGTTCGTCCGAAATTTTACCCGAAATCCGCGAATTCGAACGTTTTTCAACCACTGCCCTGAATGCCTATCTGCAACCCGAAGTGTCGGGCTATCTGGCGCGCCTTGAAACCGCGCTCAAAAGCAGCGGCTTTGCGGGCGAATTCCTGATCGTGCAGTCAAACGGCGGCGTGATGGATGTGGATACAGCCACCAGATTGCCGGTGCGCACGGCATTGTCAGGTCCGGCGGCGGGTGTGGTCGCCGCAGGCTATATCGCGCAGGCGGCGGGTTTTCCCGATGTGATTACCGGCGATATGGGCGGCACGTCCTTTGACGTGTCGCTGATCGCGCAAGGCCAAAGCATGCTCAGCCAGCAAACCGCGATTGATTTCGGCATGGTCGTGCGCTCGCCCATGATCGAGATCACGACAATTGGCGCAGGCGGCGGATCAATCGCGTGGGTCGATAAAGGTGGCTTGCTGAATATCGGCCCTGAAAGCGCAGGCTCCACCCCCGGACCTGTGGCTTATGGCCAAGGCAATACCCGCCCCACCGTCACAGACGCCAATGTCGTGTTGGGCCGGATTGATCCTGATAACCCGATTGGTGGCAAGCTGACGCGCCTTGATGTCGATGCTGCAAAGGCGGCGATTGCCGAACATGTCGGCATACCGCTTGGCCTTGACGCGCTGACCGCCGCCGAGGCGATCTTGCGCGTTGCCAATAGCCGTATGGCAGGCGCGCTGCGGTTGGTCTCGGTTGAACGCGGCTTTGATCCCAAACGCTTTGCCTTTATGCCTTTTGGTGGCGGTGGTGCCTTGCATGCCGGCGCGATGCTACACGAGGTCGGATTGGCCCGCGCCATCGTGCCGCGTTACCCCGGTGTGACATCGGCCATGGGCTGTGTCATCGCCGACATGCGGCAGGATTTCGTGCAAACGCTGAATGCGATGCTGGACGGGATCGATATTGCCGCTGTCACCACCCATATGCAGCGCCATGTGACCGATGGGCTTGCGATGCTGGATGCGTCACGCACGACATTCCAAGCCCGCGAGACGTCATTCACGCTCGATATGGCGTACCTTGGCCAGACCCATACCGTCAGTGTGCCACTGGCTGTGACCGTGCATGATGGCATCGTGATAGCGCCGACCGAAGCCGCGATTGGCGATGCCTTTGATGCCGCGTATCATGCGACCTATGGGCGCTTGCTTGCCGGTGGGGTGCGGCGCGTGATCAATCTGCGCTCGGCGGTCACGGGCAAGCGACCGCGCTTTGATCTGTCCACGCTGGCCCCCAAAGGCGGCTCGGTCGCCGCAGCCTTGCGCGGTACACGGCAGGTCTATTTCGGCGGGCAATGGCACGAAACGCAGATTTACGCCCGCCTTGCGCTGCCTGTCGGGGCGGTCATTTCCGGCCCTGCCATTTTGGAACAACCCGACACCACGGTGTTGATTGAACCAGAGCTGACAGGCACGGTGGATCAGTTCGGCAATACCTTGATCGAAAGGAAAACCCCATGAACCCGCAGCGCACCGCCCTGTTGACGATTGATTTGCAGAACGATTTTTTGCACCCCAAAGGTGCCTATGGCCGCGCGGGCCAGACAGCCGACGCCATCACCGCCCTGCCAGCGCGGATCGCGCCCTTGCGCGATGCGCTTGTCGCGGCAGGCGGGGTTTATATTTCGGCGCAATTCACCTTGGTTCCAGGGCGCGATGGCGCGCCGCTGATTTCGGCCCATTTGCAAAAGTTGCGGCCTTTTCTGACCAAAGGCGATTTTACGCCCGGTGCGTTTGGCCATGATCTGGTCGAGACGCTGAAACCAGCCGATTTCACCATTGAAAAGGTTGCCTATTCCGCCTTTTACCAAACGCGGCTGGAATATATCCTACGCGCCATGCAGATCGACACATTGATCGTCGGCGGGATCGTCACCAATGGCGGCGTGGCAAGCACCCTGCGCGATGCGCATCTGCGCGACATTCATACCGTGATGCTGTCGGATGGGTGTGCTGCATTTCACAGTGACGTGCATGACGCCACACTCATGTCGCTTGGCACGGTGACGCGCATCCTGACCTGCGCCCAAGCCACAGCCGAAATCGGAGCCCCCCAATGACCCTGCGCGCAAGGCTTGGCCAACCCCAGATCCTGATCGCACCTGGCGTCTATGACGGGCTGACCGCTGCCATCGCAACGGATGCAGGTTTCGAGGCGCTGTATCTGTCGGGCGCCGCCGTCGCCTATACCCGTTTGGGTCGCCCCGATATCGGGCTAAGCACCGCCAGCGAAATGGCCGATACCATGGCCTTGATCGCCGATCGCACCGATCTGCCGGTGATCATGGATGCTGATACCGGGTTCGGCAATGCGCTGAATGCGCGCCGCACGATCCTGACCTATGAACGCGCAGGTGCTGCCGCCGTGCAGATCGAAGACCAAACCTATCCCAAACGCTGCGGGCATCTGTCGGATAAATCCCTGATCTCGGCCGTCGAAATGGTCGGCAAGATCGCAGCCATGGCCGATGCGCGCCGTCAAGATACGCTGATCATCGCCCGCACCGATGCCATCGCCGTTGAAGGCATTGATGCCGCGATCGACCGCGCGGGCCGCTATATTGATGCAGGGGCAGATGTCTTGTTCATCGAGGCCCCGCGCAATCAGGCCGAATTGGGTCGCATCGCCAGCACCTTCAAAGGCAAAGTGCCGCTGCTGGCCAACATGGTCGAAGGCGGCGCGACGCCGATATCTTCTGCACAGACCTTGCAGGATCTGGGCTTTGATATCGTGATCTTTCCCGGCGGTATCGTGCGGTCCTTGGCGCGTACCGCCCATGATTATTACCATAGCCTGAAACAGGCCGGATCGAATACACCATTTGCTGACCGGATGTATGATTTTGACGGGCTGAACGCCGTGCTTGGCACGCCCGATATGCTGGCGATGGGAAAGCGCTTTGATGGAACATCCTGATATTGCAGCGCCGCTGGCGGCCTATGACATCGACGTCGACACGCTTGTGATCGGGGCCGGTGCTGCGGGGATGATCGCGGCCCTGCGCGCACATGAAGCAGGCCAAGACGTGCTTGTCATCGAGGCGGACGCCCTGCCGTCAGGTTCAACCGCGCTAAGCGCGGGTTTGATCCCCGCCGCCGGAACCCAACTGCAACATGCCGCTGGGATCGTCGATAACGCGGGCCTGTTCGCCCAAGATATCCAGACCAAAGCCCATGGCGAAAATGATCAGGCATTGGTCGATGTACTGGCGCAAAATGCGGCATCCGTGATTGACTGGCTTTGCCAAACCCACGGCCTGCCGTTTTCGGTGGTCACTGACTTCGACTATCCCGGACATGCGCGTCGCCGGATGCATGGCCTGCCCAGCAGATCCGGCGAAGAACTGGTGAATGCCCTGCGCGGCCGGATCGAACATCTTGGCATCCCGCTGATCTGCGAACGCCGCGCGGTGACGCTTTATGCGCAGGGTGCGCAGATGTCGGGCGCGCAAGTGATACGCCCCGATGGCGCAACCGAAACCATTGGCGCGCAACGAATTATCCTGGCCTGTAACGGGTTTGGCGGCAACCGCGCGATGGTCAGCCGCTACATGCCCGAAATCGACAAAGGCCTGTGGTTCGGCCATGACGGCAATAACGGCGATGCGATCTTATGGGGTGAACAGCTTGGCGCGGCCACGCGGCATCTGGGCGCGTATCAAGGACACGGCAATGTCGCCCACCCGCATGGCATTTTGATCACTTGGGCGGTTATCGCTGCAGGCGGATTTCAGGTCAACATCGCAGGCCAGCGCTTTTGGAACGAAGCGCAAGGCTATTCCGAAGCCGCGCGCGCCGTCTTGGGCCAACCGCAAGGCTATGCTTGGTCGATCTTTGATGCCCGTATCGCCGCGATAGCCCGCCAGTTTGCGGATTTCAAAAATGCCGAAAGCCAGGGCGCGTTGGTCTGGGCTGATACATTGGATGCGCTTGACGAAAAATGCGGTTTTGCGACCGGCAGTCTGGGTCACGCCAATGCCACACGCCCTGTACAGGGCCAAGATGCCTTTGGGCGCATATGGTCGGGCCAAACGCTTTGCGGGCCGTTTTGCGCGGTCAAAGTCACCGGTGCCTTGTTTCACACCCAAGGCGGTCTGGACATCGACCCCCAAACCGCGCGCGTCAAAATGACCTCGGGGGGGCTGTTTAAGAACCTTTATGCCACAGGCGGCGCTGCGGTTGGCGTGTCTGGCACGTCCGACAGCGGCTATTTGTCAGGCAATGGGCTGCTGGCGGCAAGTGTTCTGGGCAGTATCGCAGGCGCCGGCACCTAAGTCGCGGCTGAACGTCCTGTCTGCCTTGGCATCATGCCAAGCTCCAGCTTGATCGTCAGGTCAAAGCAAAAGGGCGCGGCAAGTCCGCGCCCTTTTGGTGCTTTAGTCCGCCCGGCCCTGCACGAGCGGTGTCTTGCTGTCAGGTCCGATCGTGCGGTTGATCAGGATCAGGCCAATCGCAATGCCAAGGCCCAAGAAGTCCGTCAACAGCCCTCCCGAGATCATGAACAAGGACGCGACCAACAGACCGACCCTGGTTAGCGGCCCTGCAGCTTTGCCCCAAAGCCATGCCTGCACAGCGGCCGCAAGAAAGTACACCCCGACCAACGCCGTCGTCAGCGCCTGCAGGATTTCCAACCATGGGGCATTCATCAACAAGGCGCCGTTGTAAAAGAACATGAACGGCACAATAAACGCCGCCAACCCGATCTTGAACGACGCAAAGGATGTGGCCATCGGGTCCGCACCCGAAATACCGGCCGCCGCATAGCTGGCCAGTGCCACAGGCGGTGTGATGGCCGACACGACGGCAAAGTAGAACACAAAGAAATGCGCCGTCAGCGGGTCAATCCCCAGCCGGATCAGCCCCGGTGCCACGACCGAGGCCGCAACCGCATAGGCCGCTGTCGTCGGCATCCCCATCCCCAAAAGGATCGCGATCACCATGGCAAAGAACATCGCCAGCAACTGGCTGACGCCTGCAAGGCCCAGCAGCAGGTTCGAAAACCGCGCGCCCACACCTGTTAGCGAAATCACCCCGACGATAATGCCTGCACAGGCGCAGACTGCAATGATCTGGATCGACATGCTGCCCGCGATCTGGAACGCATAGGCAATCGACCGTACGCCCATCCGGTAAGGTGTCAGCCAGCTGACCACCGCCGCCGCCGCCGTGGCATAGGTGCCCGCACGGATCACCGAATAGCCTGCGAACAGCGCCGCGATCAGGATGATGATCGGCAAGAACAGGAATACCTGTTTCATCATCGCCTTGACCTTGGGCAATTCCTCTGCCCGCATGCCCGTCATGCCGATGCGCGCGGCCGACAGATCGACCATGAAATAGACCGATGCGAAATACAGGATCGACGGGATGATCGCCGCGATGGCGATTTCCTGATAGGGAATGCCCGTGATCTCGGCCATGATAAAGGCCCCTGCCCCCATGATCGGCGGCATGATCTGCCCGCCAGTCGAGGCCGCAGCCTCGATCGCGCCGGATGTCTTTTTGTCGTATCCGACCTTGTGCATCAGCGGGATCGTCAGGCTGCCGGTGGCCACGACATTACCTGCCGACGTCCCGTTGATCATCCCCATCAGCCCCGAGGCGAAGATAGCAACCTTGGCAGGCCCGCCGCGCTGCCGGCCGGTCAGGGCGAAGGCAAAGTTGATGAAATATTCACCCACCTTGGACGCCTGCAAAAACGCAGCAAAGATGATGAAAAGAATGATATAGGTCGAGGATACGGACGTCGTCTGGCCCAGGATGCCGACATCTGTATAAACTTGGCTGAAAAACCGCTGCAACGCGATCTGTGGCGAATTCAGCACGCCGGGCGCCAGATGGCCCAGCCAGACATAGATCAGGAAAATCCCCGCGATGATCGGCAGCGCCAGCCCCGTTACCCGCCGTGTCAGTTCAAGGATCAACGCGGTGCCCGCGATCCCCGCCAGCGATATGCCCAATGGTGCAAAGGATGTGCCGGTCGTGGCCCGTATCGGTGTGTTGTAAATCGTGACAAGATAGCTTGCCACCGCCAAGGCCGCGACAACCAACACCAGATCGGCAGGATTGACCCGCGTGCGCGGGCGCTGATGCACCCATGACAGCGCAATCGCGCCAAAGGTTGCCCCAATCAGCGGGATACCGAACAGCCAGCGTTCGTTGAACTGGATCGTCGGGTCCATCCCGTTCCAAGATGTGCCAGCCGCAATCAGGCTTTGAAACCAAAAGGTTACGCCCAATGAAAACAAGGCCGGTACCATCAGCGCATAGCCCAGATAGCTGAACAACCGGTCACGGCCCGTGCCGGTCCGGTCGCTAAAGGACGTGCCTGAAAACATCAAAAACCCAAGCGCCGTGGCCCCCGCGATATGCACGGTCCGGTACGTCCAGGATTCCATCGGCAGCCGTGGCAGGAACGGCAGATTGACCACACCGCCCGTCATGTCGCGGATCGAAAGCCCGTTCAGTGCGGCAATATGAAAAAACGCATAGATCGCAAGCGCGGCAGCCATGACCAAACGCACCCAGCCTTCGTAAAGACGGCGGTTGTATTCAATGACTTCTTCGTCCGCGCCTTCGGCAACCAGCGGGCCGGTGTCATCATCAAATTTCGAAATATCGGCCTTGGTCATTACCCAGTTTCCCTCATACAAAACGGGGCAACGCCCCGGCATGGCAGGCGCAACGCCTGTCAAATAAGGGCCGGTGCTATCTGCGCCGGCCCTGATATGTTTATTACTTGATCATGTCCGCAGAGATGGTTGCACCGTTTTCGGTGAACCAACGTGCAGCACCGGGGTGCCATGGAATAACCGTGTTTTTGTCCCAATTTTCGAATATGGTCGTCGATGCGGACGAATGGATCTGCATCATCCGTGCGTTGTCTTCCATGATGACCCGCGTTGCTTCGTAGACAAAGCTTTCGGGCAGATCACAATTGACGATGGCAAAGTTCCACATCGACACCGCGCGCGCGGGCTCGGTCAAGCTGGCATAGGTGCCGGCAGGAATATCAAAATTCGACACTGGGAACATCGATGTCATCATCGCCTGTTCTTCGGCGGTGAATTCGATGATATTGACATCGTTGGATGCCTCAAGCTCGGCCACCTGAGGGATCGGCACACCGGCGGCAAAGCCGATGACGTCGATCAAGCCATCCTGCAACTGGCCGCCCAGATCGTTCCAGCCGCCATTGCGGCGTTCGAACTCGATGCCAAGTGCCGTCAGCATTTCAGGGAAATAGGTATCGCCTGTCGACCCAGCTGGGCCAAAGCCGATGCGCGATCCTGCTGGGATCTCGCTCAACGCGGTGATGCCGGAACCGGACAGAGCCACCGCATGGAACGGTGTTTCATACATCGGGAAATGCGCGCAGACATTGGTCATTTCCAGACCGGGTGCCAGTGGGCTTTTGCCTTGGATGCTGACCTGTGCGGGGCCCATCGTGGTCATGCCCATCGCGGCTTCACCGGTGTGGACCAATGCCATGTTCTGCATGGGTCCGCCGGTGACTTCGGCGCCGCCGGTCACGCCCAGTTCTTCGGAAATCAGGTTGGCATAGCCGGACCCATAGACGAAAAACGTGCCGCCCTGCGATGCGGTTCCAACGGTAAAGCTGGTGGGCCAGCCCGTGCGGTCAACCTCTTGCGCCAATGCGGGCATGGCCGCCACAAATGCGATGGCAGATGTGCCAAGAATAGATTTGATCATCGAATTCCTCCCGGATGATAAGACAAAACCGCCGCATGTCGCACAAACGACATTGGTCAGCGTTTCGTCGTGCGAAAATAGCGGTCAGGACCATGCTGTCAAATGGTTAAGCGTCGAAAGCGACGCTTTGTCAAATCGCGGCCGCAGTTAGCGGTGGATCTCATGACAGATTCAGCACGGCCAAAGCGGAATCCCGTAGGCGGCCGCATTCTGCCGAGTGCCATGAAATCGGGCCCTGTTGCAAAGCCGGCCGCGACGCAGCGTTGAACAACACCACCTCATCAGCGGCGGGCAGGACAGTCGCCGTTGGCCGGTTAACCGCCCCACAAAACACATACGCAGAGCCACCAAAGGTGACGCCACGCCCCGCGACTATGCCAAGGGTACCCGCCGCATATGTCAGGCGGCTGACAGTTACTGCGCGCCGCTATACCGGCGCGCACCCCCGCATGACCGATCTGCAAAAGCGTATCTAGCTTGAGATTTCAACGCCAATGCCAGCCAATCAGATATGAGCGCGCAGCCGCATGGGCGACATTCTGAAAGTTCCAGTTTCGCGGCAGCGTGGCGCCAGCGGCACCCCTGTGCGGTGCTACGATCGCTAGCCTGCGCTGTCGGGTGCGGCTGATTGAGCGATTGGCGGCCAGCAATGCCGCCTGCCAATTTCACCTTAAAAGTCCTGCCAGTCATCGGTACCCATAGTGTTGGCCCTGCCATGCGTCCCGTTCATCGCCGCAGGCGCCGCTTTGGCGGGTTTCTGCTGGCTGCGCGGAGATTGGAACATCATGACATTTTCTGCCGGACGCGGCGTCTGCGCGGCGGAGGGGCCGGACGTGTTGTCCAACTGGAACCGCGCAACAAGTTCGCCAAGATTGCCTGCCTCGGCGTTCAGCGCATGGCTGCTTGCGGTGGCCTGTTCGACCATGGCGGCGTTTTGTTGTGTCACCTTGTCCAACTGCGTGACCCCGATATTGATCTCGGCCAGCCCTGTCGATTGTTCCGCGGCACCCGCCGCAATTTCCGATATAAGGCCAGAAATATGGCTGATATGTTTCGCGATGCGCGTCAGGACTTCGCCGGCCTCGCCAACCAGGCTGACGCCATTGGCGACCTGATCAGAACTGCCGGCGATCAGCGTCTTGATCTGCTTGGCCGCCTCAGAGGAGCGTTGCGCCAGAGCGCGCACTTCTGATGCCACCACAGCGAAACCCCGGCCGGCATCGCCTGCGCGTGCCGCCTCTACCCCCGCGTTCAGCGCGAGCAGATTGGTCTGAAACGCGATGTCATCGATCACGCCGACAATCTGAGAGATTTCATCAGATGACTTTTCGATCGCGGTCATCGCGGCAACCGCCTTTTGTACGACCGGTTCGCTGGCAATGGCATCATCTTGAGCGTTGCCGACGATAGATTCCACCTCGCGCGCGCCATCCGCAGCAGAGCGCACGCTGGCGGTCAGTTCGTCAAGTGCGGCCGCAGTCTGTTCCAGGGTCGCGGCCTGATTTTCGGTCCGGCGCGACAGGTCGTCAGAGGCGCTGCTCATCTCCAAAGAGCGTTCGCGGATGCCGACGGCACTGGTGACGACCGATCCAACGGTCGTGCTCAGGTTGGCGACGGTGCGGTTATAGTCAAGCCGCAGCTGTTCATAGCTTTCATCAAAGGGCATATGGATGACCGCTGTCAGATCGCCGTCGGCCAGAGCCACCATCGCCTTGCTCAGCTCCTGGACAACGCGGGCCTGTTCTGCCTGCACCGCTTTGCGTTCCTGATCAGCCGCATCAGATGCTTGCAGTTTGTCGCGAAACTCGACCAGCGCCTTGGCCAGCACGCCCAATTCATCGCTGCGGCCGGTATCGGCCACGACGAAATTATACTCGCGTTGCGCGACACGGCCCATACCGTCCCGCAACCGTGACAGCGGGTTTAACACCGAGCGCGCCGTCAGATAGCCAAGCAATGCGGCCAGCACCATGACGACCACCGCAAGAATACCCATCTGGGCGCGGATATCGTTCACGGGGATCAGCACCTCTGCCATGTCCAGTTCCCCGATCACCCGCCAAGGCGTACCAAGGATTTCAATATTCACCACCTTGGCAATCACCGGGCGCCCATTAATTCCGGTCACACCGCTAAACACCGCAGCCGCGCCAGCCGCGCCAGCCGCGACCTGATCGAGGCCACTGACGTCGTACAATGCGCTGTGCCCACCTGCAAAACGTGACGCGCTGCGCGTTTTCATGTCGGGGCCAACGATATAGATCTGACCCGTGGCCCCCAAACCGACCTCGCGGTTCACAATCTCATCAAGATTGGCAGTCAAGAGTTGGGCGGCATAGACGCCAACCGTCACACCATCGCTATTTTGCACTGGTGTCGCCATAAAAGCGGCAACAACGCCACCGCTGGGCTGATAGGCGGTGTAATCGGAAAAATAGATCTGTCCCACATTGCCGTCGCGCGCGGCACGGAACGCCTGACCAAGCCCCGTGTCCCTATAGGGGCCTGTTTCCACACTGGTCGCAAAATCGGGATTTTTGGCGTAGGAATAGACAACGTCGCCTTCCGTATTCAACAGATACACATCGGAATATCCCGCCGATGACACCACATTGCGAAAGAACGGGTGCAGCACGCCGTGCTGGAAATTGTAGGGAACCATTTCAGGCGCCCGGTCAAGCAGGGATTTTTGCCCAACGGGGTTGGGGTTGTTTGCGATGTAGGACGCTTGCAGATTGGCCGCAGTGTCCGTCATCCCGAAAGAGGATGACAGCGCCGGCAGCGTGTCAACGATCATTGGCGTGCGCGCGTAGGACAGCATATTAAGCCTTACCTCTGCAAACCAGCTTTCTACGGCCAGACCGCGTTCATCGGCAAGGACTTGGAAATTGGCCTTGGCAGATGTCAACATCGTGTCGCGAAAGTCAAAATAACTAAGAGCAGACACCGCGATGCAAGCCGAAAGTCCGATACCTGCAATGATGACAGGCAGCTTGCGGGACAGTGGGATAGAACTGAGATTGCGCATAAAAACCTCTCACGCCGAACAATCAGATTTCGGGTGTTATTGCGCACAGCGATTAAGAACCGCTTAAACGCCCGGTAGGTTTATCAGCACCCAGACCACGGCAAAGAAACGCGCCAGTCAGGACTTTGACAGTTTGCCAAGACCAGTGCAGTGCACCGGACCACACCATACCTGCCGCTTGCAAAATCACCCGACCCTGTCAAAAGGGGCCAGCGCGCAAGGCGCAGATGTTCCTGTCAGGTTTCAAGATGAGCAACACGACACAGGCCGCCCTGTGGATGATCGGCGCGATCATCGCCTTTACCACCATGGCCATCGCCGGGCGCAGCGTCAGCGTGGAACTTGACACGTTCGAGATCATGCTGTTCCGCAGCCTGATGGGCATCGTCATCGTTCTGGCCATCGCGGCGTATACCGGTGCCATCCGCCAGATCAGGTTTCGCAAGCTGCGGCTGCATCTGGTGCGCAATATGTGTCATTTCACCGGGCAGAACCTGTGGTTTTACGCCATCATCACGATCCCGCTGGCGCAGGTATTCGCATTGGAATTCACCACGCCGATCTGGGTGCTGTTGTTGTCGCCGCTGATCTTGCAGGAACGGCTGACCGGCATCGGGCTGATCGCGGCGCTGATCGGATTTGCCGGCATCCTGATCGTGGCACGCCCCGATCCAAGCAATCTGAGCCCCGGATTGCTGGCGGCGGCAGGATGTGCGGTGTTCTTTGCGCTAAGCGCGATTTTCACGCGCAAGCTGACGCGGACCGAAGGCATCACCTCGATCCTGTTTTTCCTGACGCTCACGCAGGCAGTATTCGGGCTTGTCACTGCGGGCTATGACGGCGACATCGCGGTGCCATCAGCACTGATCCTGCCCTGGGTCGTGGTGATCAGCATCGCGGGGCTGGTCGCGCATTTCTGCCTGACCAAGGCGTTGAGCATCGCCCCCGCCAGCACCGTCATGCCGCTGGATTTCGTGCGCCTGCCCGCCATCGCGGTCGTGGGGATGATCCTATATGATGAACCACTGGAATTGCTGGTCTTTGCCGGTGCAGCGTTGATTTTTTTGGGGAATTTCATCAATATCCGGCACGCAGGCGCCCAGAAATAGTCCGTTTGATGCGCGCGTCGCGCCACAGCGTTGGCAGTCACAAATATGTAACGCTACGACATGCGTTCAAGTTGACGTAGCGTCATAAATTGCGCAGCTTTGAGGCACTCCCTAAAGTTTTCGCACAAGAATTGTTCATGAGGGGGGAGACACCATGAAACAGGCACTTACCGTCGGCGCAGCGTTGCTGTTGACGACATCCATGGCGCAGGCTGGCGGGCTTGACCGCTCGGGCCAAGGGATTGGCGTTCTTTTTGAAGATGGAAACACCGTCGAGCTGAGCTTTGGGTCGGTGCGGCCCAGCGTGTCAGGCAGCGTCGCGCTTGGCCCCACGACACAACAATCGGGTGATATGGCGCCTGATTACACGCAGTTCGGCTTTGGCGTGAAGATGCAGGTCAATGATCAGATATCGCTTGCACTGATTTCAGACCAGCCCTTTGGCGCCGATGTTGACTATAACACGACACCGTATCCAGTCGTCGGGTCCAAGGCGACAGTCGACAGCCAAGGGTTCACGGCGCTCGTGCGGTATGAGCTGGATCCGATCTACAGTGTCCATGTCGGTCTGCGCAATGTTTCCGCCGAAGGTTCTGTCGCATTGGTGCAGCCAGCCTCATATGCGTCGACCTATTCCAGCGCATCGGGCAGCGGTTATGTCGCCGGTGTCGCCTATGAACGTGATGATATCGCGCTGCGTGTGGCGCTGACCTATAGCAGCGAAATTGACCTGGCGCTGGATGGCACTGCGGGCAATCTGACAACGACCTTGCCCGAATCTTATAATCTGGATTTCCAGACAGGGATCGCCGCCGATACATTGTTGTTCGGCTCTGTACGGTGGGTCGGTTGGAACGGCTTTGCCCTGACTGACAGTCTGGCGGGTAATCTTGTTGCATATACTGCTGATGTTTACACGTACAACATCGGCATCGGGCGACGGCTGAGCGATCAGTTCTCTGCATCCGTCTCGATTGGCCACGAAGCATCTACCGGCGAAGTCGTCAGCAACCTTAGTCCAACCGATGGTTATACCAGCGTTCAGATCGGCGGCGCCTATGATATGGGCAATGGGGTCGAGCTGTCAGGTGGCGTGCGCTATGTGAATATCGGCGATGCAACCACAGCAATTGGTTCGTTTAGCCCCAAATTCACCGATAACAGCGCCGTCGCTGTCGGGCTGAAACTGGCCTATAGCTTCTGAATTCTGCCATGTGGCAAAAATAAAGGCCCCGCCCCTGTGGCGGGGCCTTTATCTTGAGCGCACTGTGGCGAAGTGATCAAGCACCGCCCGCGCCGCATTCACCGACAACAGCGCTGTCGCCGTGGGGTTCAAGGTCGCCTATACCTATTGATCAAACCAAACGATCTGCAAAAGCCCTGCCCTGACCGGCGGGGCTTTTGTTTTGGCGCATGATCCGGCTTGCGCTGGCGGTGCGGACAGGATCAAACCGGCACCATGATACTTGTCCAGAAAACCATGTCCGGCCGCGCCTGGGCCGATCTTTTGATCCTGTCGCTGATCTGGGGCGCGTCCTTCCTGTCGGTGCATGTCGCGCTCGCGGAAATCGGCCCACTGACATCTGTCGCGCACCGGACCTTTTGGGCGATGCTGATCCTGTGGGGCTATGTCGCGATCCGCAGCCTGCCCCTGCCGCGCCGCCCCGCGATCTGGGGCGCTTTCGTGATCATGGGACTTTTGAACAATGTGATCCCGTTCAGCCTGATGGCCTGGGGGCAACTGCATATCGAAACCGGCCTGACCGCGATCATGAATGCATCCACCGCGATTTTCGGCGCGATCACGGCGGCGCTGTTTCTGACTGATGAACGGCTGACATTGCGCAAGGCTGTCGGCGTCGGCCTTGGCTTTCTGGGCGTGGCCACCGCCATCGGGTTGCAGGCGCTGACCCAGTTCGACCTGCGGTCCTTGGGCCAGCTGGCGGTGCTGGGTGGGGCGATCAGCTATGCTTTTGCGGGGGTCTGGGCGCGCAAGAATTTGGCGGGCCTGACGCCGCAGGTAGCCGCCGCCGGCATGTTGACAGGGTCCAGCCTGATTGCCCTGCCCCTGGCGTGGGCCATCGAAGGACCAATCTCTCTGGCCTTGCAGCCGCAGACCTGGGCCGCCATCGGCTATTACGCGGTGATGGCCACAGCGTTGGCCTATCTGCTGTATTACCGCGTGCTGGCCACGGCGGGCAGCGGCAATCTGATGCTTGTGACCTTGCTGGTCGCGCCCGTGGCGATCACCCTTGGCGCTGTCGTGCTGGGCGAGGCACTGCCGCTGCGCGCCTATTTTGGTTTCGCGCTACTGGCGACCGGATTGGTCGTGCATGATGGCCGCGTGGTCAAGGCGATCCAGCACCGCGCGCGCCGCGCGTAGCCCCGGCGGCTGCCCCCCGCGCCCCAGCCTGTCCATGGTCAAATCCATCGCCGCCTGCTGTGCGGTCGGGTTGGCCAGCACCGCCAGCACGGCATCGGCAATCGGCGCAGGCTGGCAGGCCTTGCCAATGAATTCCGGCACCACCCGCGTGTCACTGACCAGATTGACCAGCGTCACGGTATCGACCAACAACATGCGGCTGATGATGATCCGGCTGAGCCACGCCATGTCATAGGCGATCACCATCGGCGTGCCATTGGCCGCGAGTTCCAGCGACACCGTGCCAGAGGCCGCCAGCGCCACATCCGCACGGCGGAACCATGCGGGTTTGTCGGGGCTGGCAGGCGGCAACACGGTGACCGGCACGGGCCAACCCGCCACCTGCGCCTGCACCAGATCATGCACATTGGCCGTGGTCGGTATGACGAACCGTGCATCCGGCACCTGCGCCGCGATCCGTGCCGCGGCCTGCCCGAAACGGGGGGCAAGGCGGCTCACCTCGCCTTTGCGGCTGCCGGGCAGGACCAGCACGACGGTACCATCGCCAAGGGCGGCGGCGTCATCGGCGCTGGCAATCGGATCGGTCACCACCGGATGGCCTACAAAATCGCAGGCCATGCCCGCGGCCTGCATCAAGGGTGGTTCGAACGGGAAGAGCGCCAGCACATGATCGATATGATGCGCCATATGCGCCGCGCGTTTGGGCCGCCATGCCCAGACCGTGGGGGCGACATAATGCACGGTGCGGATGGCACTGCGCGCCTTGACCAGTTTGGCCACGCGCAGGCAGAAATCGGGGCTGTCGATGGTGATCAGCACATCGGGCTGGGTCTGGATAACCGCCTCGGCCATCTGCGCGATGCGCCGTTTCAGCGCGCGGTATTTGGGCAGGATTTCGGCCAGCCCCATGACACTGAGTTCATCCATGGGAAAGCGGCTGACCAGCCCTGCGGTCTGCATCAGCGGCCCGCCCACCCCGTCAAAGGTGACGTCAGGGCGCAGCTGGCGCAGCCCCGCCATCAAGGCGGCGCCCAGCTTGTCGCCCGACGCCTCGCCCGCGATCACGAACACTCTCATGCGCCACCTTTGGGGCGGACCCAGAAACAGGCCCCCGCGCGGTCCAGCGTGGCGATAACCTGCGGCGCATCCAGCACGATGACGCCCCCCGCCTCGACCACGATGGCCGACAGGCCCGCGGCGACCGCGCCGCGCGCCGTTTCCGGCCCGATCACCGGCAGGTCGGCGCGGCGGTCCTGCGCGGGTTTGGGGGCCTTGAACAGCAGCGCACCGCGCGCATCGACAGGCACACCATCCGCCCCGCTCAGCCATTCGGCGGCGGTGCCAAGCAGGTCACCCACCAGATCGACACCGCCCCACAGCGGATCATCCGCAGGGGCAAAGCGCGCGATCATCGCATCGGTGCCGGCCTGATCCTCGCGCGCGATGACGCAGCCTTGGCGCACAAGGCAGGCTTGTCCTGTGTCGGCAGCCCCCATCGCCGCGATGGTTTGTTCGCCCAACACCGCATCCAGCCGCAATTGCGGCGTCAGGCGGCCTGCCAGCACGCCAGCTGCAGGCAGCAGATCAGGGGCCAGTTCATGTGCTGCAACCACAGCAAAGCCTGCATTTTCCAAGATCGCGATCACGCCGCGCAGGGTGCCATCATCGCCCTTGGCCATTGCGGCTTGCAGACCTGCGACCAATGGCAAGGTTGCCGCATCTATCTGCGCAGGGTCAATCGCGGGCCGCCTGACCGCCCCCGCCATGCAGATGCGCGTGACACCGCGCGCGGCCAGATCGGCCAGAAACGACCCCAGATGTTCGAGCCGAAAGGTGACATCGGGCGTGATCTGCGGGGCAAAGCCCTGCAAGGCGCAAACCAATGGCCGTTCCGGCAACCGCGCCAGCAGCGCGGGCGGCAGATCGCCGGTGCCTGCGATCAGCGCCAGCATCAGCCGGGCGTCAGAAAATTGCGGTCGGACGGGCCAAGGATAAAGCGCACCATATTCTGCACATAGGGGCTGTCGCTTTCATCGCCCAGCTTGCGCGCGCGGTCCTGAAAATTGCCTTCGCCGTCTTTGAGCATCTGGAACGCAGCGCGCAGCGCGGTGATATCGGCGCGGTCCACGCCCTTGCGTTTCAGCCCGACAAGGTTCAGCCCGTCCAGCACCCCGCGCGGCCCCTGCACCAAGCCATGCGGGACGACATCGGCGGTGACCATAGTGACCGCCCCGATAATGGCGCCCTGCCCGATGCGCACCCATTGATGCACACCGCACAGACCACCGATGATGACATCATCCTCGATCACGCAATGGCCCGCCACGGCGGAACTGTTGACGATGATCACACGGTTGCCGATCTGCGCGTCATGCGCGATATGGCAGCCCGCCATGAACAACCCGTCATCGCCGACGCGGGTGATCCCGCCGCCTTGGGCGGTGCCGGTGTTGATGGTGACATGTTCGCGGATCCGGTTGCGCGCGCCGATCCGCAATTGCGTCTTTTCGCCCGCAAATTTCAGATCCTGCGGGATTTCGCCAATCACCGAAAACGGGAAAACAACGGTGCCTGCGCCGATCTGCGTGTCGCCATCAACAACGACATGGCTTTTGAGCGTCACGCCATCGCCCAGCACCACATCGGGACCGATCACGCAAAACGGGCCGATACTGCAATCGGCACCGATCTGCGCACCATCGGCAATAACCGCGCTGGGGTGAATGCCCGCCATCAGCCTTGCAGGTCCATCATCGCGGTGAATTCCGCCTCGGCGGCCAGTTCGCCATCGACCGTGGCCACCCCCTTGAAGCGCCAGACCTTGCCGCCTGGTTTGCCGCGCGTCGTTTCAACCCGCATTTCCAGCACATCGCCCGGCACCACCTTGCGGCGGAATTTGCAGCCGTCGATGGCCATGAAATAGACCAAAAGATCGCCGTTGATCAGCCCCAGCGACGCGCCGACCATCACGGCGGATGTCTGCGCCATCGCCTCGATGATGGTGACACCGGGCATGATCGGGTTGCCGGGGAAATGGCCCTGAAAATGCGGTTCGTTCATCGTCACGTTCTTGATACCCACGGCCGAGGACGTGCCGTCGATGCTGTGGACCTTGTCCACCAGCAAAAACGGATACCGGTGCGGCAGGATTTTCTGGATCAGCTGGATATCGGCGATGGTGATGGAGTCGGACATATGGGGTTCCTTGTCTTGGCGGGTCCCGAACAACGGGGCTGGCCCTGCCTAGCAAGCGGCAGCGCGCACGGCAAGCATGGCTAGGGCGCGCCCTGCCCCAGCACCTGATCAATGCGGGCGATTGCCTCATCTGTGATATTGGCTGTACGCACCGACAGGATCACATTGCGCTGTTCCATCACCAAGGTCGCACCGCGTTCCAGCATCAGATTGGCAATCACGGCCTGCGCGCGTTCTTCGAACATGGCGCGGGCCTTTGCAGCCTCGGCCGCCAGTTCACCGTTCATGGCATCGCGGGCGCGCCGGACCTCTTGGACCTTGGCGTCAAAGGCTGCGGCCTCGATCCGGAATGCGGCGGGGTCCATGCCGGGCCGGCGCTGGGTCAGGCTGCGTTCTTCTTCGGTCAGCGCGGCAACGATGGCATCGTTTTCAGCCTGCACAGCAGCGGTGCGTGCGGCAAGATCGCTGGCAATCTGCCGCCCGTATTGCGTTTCAAGAAACAACCGATCGCTGTCAACAATCAGGACCTGCGGCCCCGATTGTTGCGCCGCCAAAGGCAAAGCAAGCACCAGCCAGACAGCGATCGCCGACCACAGGCGCATCAGAAATTGGTCGAAATCGTGACGTCGAAAACGCGGGTCTTGTCACGAGCCTGCACGTCAAGCGGTTCGGTAAAGTTGAACCGCAACGGCCCAATCGGCGTGGTCCAGAAAATTGCGGCCCCAATCACCGACCGCGCGGTAAAGTCATCGTAATCGACCTGACTGGCATAACCTGAATCCCAGACCGACCCGTAATCGTAAAACAGCCCACCAGAGATGCCATATTCGCTGGGCAGACCCAAGGGGAACTCCGCCTCAAGCCGGGCCACGGCAAAGGCATTACCGCCGATGGCATCATCGCCGTCCAGCGCGCGCGGGCCGATCCCGCCGGCATCAAAACCCCGCATCAGGCGGCTGCCAAGGAAAAACCGGTCGGTCACGCGGCTTTGGCCATCTGTGTAATCCAGATAGCCGCCTTCGACGGTCGCGCGCAGTGTCAGTTCTTCGTTCAAGACCTTGGTTTCGGCACCCGCAAAAGCGGTGGTCTGGATGAACTGGGCGTCACCAAAGCCGAATTCCTGCCCGAACCGCAGGATGTAACCGGTATTTGGGTCAATCCCCCCGCGCCGCGAATCCCAGCTATAGGCATAGCCCAGCGAATTGGTGGCCACCGCGCCGATTGTTTCCTCGTCTTGCAGTATCTGGCTGCTGGTCGCAGCAACATTGGTCAGATCGGCATAGTTGAACGCATAGAACACCGACAAACGCCCGTTGTCGCTGACCGGAAAGGCCAAAGACGGGCTGAAACGGCCGTTTTGCGTGTCATAGCTGGCGTTTTCATTGTTGGTCTGGCGATAGGAAAACTCTAGCCCGCCGCGCAGATCGCGGCCCAGAAGCTGCGGTTCGGCAAAGCGAAAGCTGAGCCGCTGGTTCGTCTCGGCTGTTGAGAGATCAAAATCAAGCTGCTGGCCACGGCCTTGGAAATTGCTTTGCCCATAAGAGGCCAGCAAGCCAATGCCGGTGTCTGTGTTGTAATTGGCCCCGAAGCTGAGCGTGCCGGTCGGCCCTTCGGTGACGCCGACATCGACGATCACCTGATTGGCCGATGACCCCTGCCGTGTATCGACAGTGGCGTTTTCAAAGAACCCCAGCGCGCGGATGCGGCGCGCGGAATCGCGGATTTCGCGGGGGTTAAACGGGTCGCCTTCGACCACGCCGACCTGATTGCGGATCACACGGTCCAGCGTGGTGCTGTTGCCCTGAATATCAATCCGTTCGACAAAAACCCGCGGCCCTTCGACCAGCACATAGTCCAGATCCAGCGTCAGCGCGCGGTCGTTGCGGGTGATGCGCGGTTCGACACGGACGAAATTGACATTGCGCTGCACCGCCAGCCGTTCCAGCCGCGTGATGTCGGTATCAATCGTCACCGGTGAATAGACCGCGCCTTCACGCGTGCGGATCGCGTCCTGAAACACGGCGGGATCGACGCCGGGGATCGTGCTGCTGACGGTAACAGCGCCGAAATTGAACTGCTGGCCTTCGCGGATATGATAGGTCACCAGATAGGCATCGCGTTCCGGCGTCAGCGTAACATCGACATTCAGCACCTCGAAATCGGCATAGCCGCGCGACATGTAAAAATCCGTCAACAACTGGCGGTCCTGCGCCACACGGTCGGGCGAGAATGTATCGCGCGCCACCAAGGCGCGCAGCAAACCGGCCTGTTTGGTGTCCAGCACGCGGCGCAAACGCCCTTCGGAATAGGTGCGGTTGCCAAGGAATGAAATACGCTCGATCTCGGTCACGCCGGATTCGGCGACTTCGAACACCAGATCGACGCGGTTGTCCGACAGCCGGATGATGCGCGGGGTGACCACGGCATTGATCCGGCCCTGGCTGGCATAGACCTGCGTGATCGCATTGGTGTCGGCTTCGGCCTGGACGGGGTTGAAGGCACGGCGCGGTTCGCTTTGCAGCAGCGGCAGAAGCTGCGCATCGCGGATGCGGGTGTTGCCTTCGATGCTGATGCGGTTGATCGTCGGAAATTCCACAACGCGGATCAACAGGGTACCGCCCTGCGGCACCACGTCAACTGTCTCGAACAGGCCGGAATCGCGTATCTGCTGCGCCGCTGTATTCAATTCCGCCGCCGACAGGGCCGCACCGGCGCTGATCCCTGCAAAAGACAGGATCGTGCCATCGGCCACGCGCTGGTTGCCTTCGATCGTCACGACGTTAAACGCAAAGTGCTGCGCACCCGCAGCACCGGCGGACAGAACCGCCAGACCTGTCACCGTCGCAACCATCCGTACCGTTGCTGCGCTCTGCGCCAATCTGCGCCCACCAAATCCCTGCATTTCGTCCGCCTGTCCTGACATCCCGTTTGGCAAGGGAGTAGCCGCAATAATGCCCGATGTCAAAACGACAAAGCCCGCCAAAGCGCCGCTTTGCCGGTGGGCGTCACGCGGTCAGCGGCAAAGGATCGTATCGTTCAGGATGGTAAAGGACATCATCGTCAGGATCAGCGCCAGACCGATGAACATGAACACCTGCACCGCACGGTCGCTTGGCTTGCGGCGGGTCACAGCCTCGTAGGCGTAAAACATCAGATGCCCGCCATCCAGCACCGGGATCGGAAACAGGTTGATCAGCCCCACCGCTGCCGACAAAGCACCGATGAACCAGATGAAGCTTTGCGTGCCTTGGCGCGCCATCGACCCGCTGGTTTCCGCGATCCCCACGGGGCCGGACAGGTTGCAGGTGGAAATCTGCCCGATGATGATATGGCGCAAGGCCGACAGCGACGTGGTGGCGGTGTTCCACAACCCTTCGGCACCCAGCCTGCCCGCCGCGATCAGCCCCACGGCTTCAGTCTGCGGGGTGAACATCAGATCACCGACAATCCCGATCCGGTAGGTTTGGGCGAAACCGCCATCCGGCTGCGGCTCGTCGGTGATGCGCGGCGACAGGGTCACGTCCAGGCCCTGCCCGCCCCGCCAGATTGTCAGGTTCAGCGGCGCGCCTTGGGCGCTGATCACCTTGTCCTGCAATTGCGGAAAGCCAAAGATCGGATCACCATCCACCGCCGTGATCACATCGCCGATGCGCAGCCCCGCATTATCTGCCGCTGACCGTGGCGCCAGTGCGGAAATCAGCGGTGGCATCGGATAAGGCCCTTCAACGGCCATGCTGCGCCCCTCGCGCGTGATCTGATAGGTCAGCCGTTCCTGCACCGGCAGCAGATCAAGCAGCGGCACCTGCCGTTCGGGATCGGAAAAGACAATCCCTTCGACCGACAGCAGGACATCGCCTGCGCGCAGATCGGACTGGAATTGCGCAGGCAAGGGCCGGATATCACCGATGGTGAACGGGTCCGCGACGCGGCCTTGGTACATGATCGATCCGGTAAAGATCGCGATCGCCAGAATGAAATTGAACACAGGCCCCGCCGCCACAGTCAACGTGCGTGCCCAGAGCGGCGCACCCGCCATCGTGCGACGCGCATCGGCCGCGTCCACGCTGCCATCCGACCCGACGCTGGCGGCATTGGCATCGCCCAGAAACTTGACATAGCCGCCCAAGGGCAAGGCCGCGACCTGCCAGACCGTGCCGCGCGCATCGGTGCGCTGATAGATCACCGGCCCGAACCCGAGCGAGAACACATCCGCATGGATGCCGCACCAACGCGCCACGATGTAATGCCCGTATTCATGGATCGCCACGATCACCGACAAGGCCACGACGAACGCCAAAATCATAAAGGCGAAATTGCCGAAAACCGGCATGAATTGCGTCAGGTCCAAAACGTCATCCTATCTGTGTCGTGATTTCGCCCGCGTAAATGCGGGCCAGCCTGTCGGCCTCTAGCACGTCATCTAGGGTCATATCGCGGATTTGCAGCCCACCGACCGATGACATTTTGTCCAGCGTGGCGGAAACCACCGCCGCCATCTGCAAAAAACCGATTTGGCCTGCGATGAACGCATCCAGCGCGCGTTCCTTGGCCGCGTTGAACACCGCCCCCGCCAGACCGCCCGTGTCCATCACCTGCCGCGCCAGCGCCAGAGCCGGATAGCGGTCCTCGTCGGGGGCCTCAAACGTCAGCGATCCGATTTTCGCAAGATCAAGCCGTTCGACCGGCAGATGCCGCCGGTCTGGCCAATGCAGCGCATAGCCGATGGCATGGCGCATATCAGGCGGGCCGACATGGGCCATCAAGGCACCATCGTTGAACCCCACCAGCGCATGGATCAGGCTTTCGCGATGCACCAGCACTTCGATCATGCTGGAAGGGACGCCAAAGAATTCATTGGTTTCAATCAGTTCCATCGCTTTATTGAACATGGACGCGGAATCGATCGTGATCCGCTGGCCCATGTCCCAATTGGGATGACTGGACGCCTGCGCCAATGTGGCGCTTGCCAGCTTGTCCTTGGGCCAGTCGCGGAAAGCGCCACCGCTGGCGGTGATGATCACGCGTTCAACGGCCGCCATATCCTCGCCCACCAGCGCCTGAAAGACGGCGGAATGTTCGCTGTCCACGGGCAGGATCGTGGCGCTTGCCGCGCGCGCGCGCGCCATCAGCAATGGCCCTGCGGTGACAAGCGATTCCTTGTTCGCCAAGGCCAGCGTTGTGCCATGGTCAAGCGCCGTCATCCCCGGCACAAGCCCCGCCGATCCGATGATCGCCGACAGCGCCCAATCGACGGGGCGCGTGGCGGCATCCTTGATCGCAGCGTCACCTGCGGCGACGGCGATACCGGTACCCGCCAGCGCATCTTTCAGCGCGGCATAGCACTCCTCATGACAGGTCACGGCAAGTTCGGCGCGCAAGGCAATGGCATCGCTTGCTAAACGCGCGATATTGCGTCCACCTGTCAAGGCCACAACCTGATAGGCATCAAGGTCGCGCGCGATCAGATCGACCGCGCTTTGCCCGACCGACCCGGTGGCGCCGAACAGGGTGATCCGCCTCAAAACGCGACTCCGGGGATGTCGAACACATCAGCAACCAGCAGCATGAACAAGGCCCCGCCCAGCAGCGCATCGAACCGGTCGAACAAGCCGCCATGGCCAGGGATCAGGGTGGAGCTGTCCTTGACCCCCATCCGCCGTTTCAACGCACTTTCGGCGATATCGCCCATTTGTCCGGCGAAACTCAGCGCCATGGAAATCGGCACAATCACCAGCCCGACATCGGTGAACAGCATGAAAACCGCGCCAACCAGCGCCGCGCCGATCCAGCCAGCTGCGGTGCCGGACCATGTTTTCTTGGGGCTATAACGCGGCCAGAATTTTGGCCCGCCAAAGGCCTTGCCCGCAAAATAGCCAAAGACATCGGTCACGATCACCACCGACATCAGCCACAACAGCCAGGTAAAGCCGTAATCAGCGCGGAAATGCACCAGCCCCCAGCCGGCAAGCTGAATCCCCAGCGCGAAGACAAAGAATGTCTTGATCTCGGTGCGCAATTGCGTGGCACCGATCAGCGGGGCAACCAGAAACAACAACAACCCCCATTGGCTGTCATAGGCCAGCTGCCCCGACATGACCGAGGCGACAAGCGCGGCAAGCAGCATCCCCTTGGTCGGTTCGGTCGGGCGGATCATCATCCAGAGTTCCCAGACCATCACCGCGCTGACGAAAACGACAAGCATCTGGAACCAGACATCGCCCAAAATCACGCCGACAGCGCCGATCACCGTCATCGCCACGCTGGATGCGATGCGGATGCTCAGATCGTCCCATTTCGTGGGATTTGGCGGCAGGCCGGTCATATTCAGGCCAGCACAGCGCCGAAACGGCGTTCGCGTTGCCCGTATCTGGCCAGCACCCGGCCGAATTCAGCCGCTGTGAAATCGGGCCAAAGGGTATCGACGAATTCATATTCGGCATAGGCCGATTGCCAGAGCAGAAAATTGGAAATCCGCGCTTCGCCGCTGGTGCGGATCACAAGGTCGGGGTCAGGCAGGACATGGGTATCCAGAAACCGTGCCAGCGTTTCAGCATCGACATCCTTATGGGTCAGGCGGCCCATCTCGATCTCGTAGGCAAGGCGTTTGGCGGCGCGGGTCACCTCGTCGCGGCCACCGTAATTCAGCGCGATGGTCAGGTGTATCAGGTCATTGCCCGCGGTCAGCAGTTCCAGTTCATCCATCAGGCTGACCAGCTTGTCGTCCAGCCTGATCCTGTCGCCGATGAACCGCACGCGCACGCCGTTTTCGACAAGCGCGCGCGCCTCGCGCTGGATATATTTGCGGAACATCAGCATCAGGCCCGCAACCTCGGTCTGGGTGCGTTTCCAGTTCTCGGTCGAAAAGGCGAACAGGGTCAGGTATTTGACCCCGTGTTCAGGGCAGGATTGCAACACCTCGCGCACACGGCGCGCGCCTGCGTGATGGCCAAACAAGCGCGGCCGGCCGCGTTGCTGTGCCCAGCGGCCATTGCCATCCATGATGATCGCGACATGCGCGGGGCCGGTTTTGGTGGTCTGGTCCATGTCTTGGCGCATTCCGGCCCCTTCTGCGTGGTCGTCAGACCTGCATGATTTCCGCTTGCTTGGTTTCAAGCGTTTCATCGACCAGTTTGATATGGGCGTCGGTGATTTCCTGCACGGTGGTTTCCCAGAATTTCTGGTCATCCTCGGACAGACCGTCGGCCTTGGCCTTTTTGATCTGGTCCATGCCATCGCGGCGCAGGTTGCGAATAGAAACGCGGGCCTGTTCGGCATAATTGCCTGCAACCTTGGTCAATTCGCGGCGGCGTTCTTCGTTCAATTCGGGGATCGGCAGCATGATGATCGTGCCATTCAGCTGAGGATTGATCCCCAAGCCGCTGTCACGAATGGCTTTTTCAACCTTGCCGACCAAAGCCTTGTCCCAGACGTTGATCGTGACCATCCGCGGTTCGGGCACGTTGACGGTGCCAACCTGATTGATCGGCGTGGGCGATCCGTAGGCATCGACCATGATCGGTTCCAGCATCGACCCGGACGCCCGCCCCGTGCGCAGGGATGCCAGTTCTACCCGCAGATTGGCGATGGCCCCGTCCATGCGGCGGGCCAGATCGTCGGTATCAAGTTCAAAATCGTCAGACATAGTCGTGTTCTTCCTTCGTCACGCGCGGCGTTGTTTCCGTCTAAGCCAATGCCGCCCGATTGTATAGACAGCCGTTAATCGCGCACGGTGGTATAGGTGCCTTCGCCCGCCAGAATACCCTTGAACCCGCCCGGTTCATCCAGTGAAAACACGATGATCGGCAGGTTGTTGTCACGCGCCAGTGCAATCGCGCTGGCATCCATCACGCCCAGATGCTTTTGCAGGACTTCGTCATAGCTGACGACATCGTAACGCACCGCATCGGCGTGTTTGACGGGGTCCTTGTCATAGACGCCGTCAACCTTGGTGCCTTTGAAAATCGCCTCGCAATTCATTTCATTGGCGCGCAGGGTCGCCGCCGTGTCGGTGGTGAAATAGGGATTGCCGGTGCCTGCCGCAAAGATGCAGACGCGTTTCTTTTCCAGATGCCGCACGGCGCGGCGGCGGATATAGGGTTCGGCCACCTCGTTCATGGTGATGGCCGAAATCACGCGGGTATGGATGCCGAGCTCCTCCAGCGCCGATTGCATGGCCAGCGCGTTCATGACCGTGGCGATCATGCCCATGTAATCAGCGGTGGTGCGTTCCATCCCCTGCGCAGAGCCTTGCAGCCCACGAAAGATATTGCCGCCGCCAATGACCATGCAAATTTCAACCCCAAGGTCATGCACGGATTTGACTTCGCGCGCGATGCGCTGGACGGTGGGCGGATGCAGGCCAAAGGCGGTGTCGCCCATCAGCGCCTCGCCCGAGATTTTCAGCATGACGCGTTTATAGGTGGTTTTCGGTATATCGGTCATGCAATTCCCCTGTCGCGCCGGTTTGGCGCAAAATGTCGCAAAACGGGGCGGGGTTCAATGGCGCTTGTCGCGTCAGGACGGTATAGGATGCAGATGATCACCATCGCACCCGATACACCCGTGTTGATCGCGGGGCCGACTGCATCCGGCAAATCAGCCTTGGCGCTGCAGATTGCCGCGCAGCAAGGCGGGATCATCATCAATGCCGATGCCTTGCAGGTTTTCGCAGGCTGGCAGGTGCTGACAGCGCGGCCATCCGCCGATGATCTGGCGCGCGCGCCACATGCGCTTTATGGCCATGTTCCGTTTGATGCGCCCTATTCGGTGGGCCATTGGCTGCGCGATCTGGCGCCATTGCTGCAAGGCGCGCTGCGCCCGATCATTGTGGGTGGCACGGGGTTGAATTTTCACGCGCTGACCTGCGGTCTGGCCGAAATTCCCGCCACACCCGACGTGATCCGCACCGAGGCTGACCAGATCGGCCTGCCCGAACTGATCGCGGCGCTGGATGATGCGACCCGCGACCGGATTGACCTGCATAACCGGATGCGGGTGCAGCGCGCATGGGAGGTGTGGCACGCCACGGGGCGCAGCCTTGCCGATTGGCAGGATGCGACACCGGCGCCGCTGTTGGCGCTGGACCGGACGGTCGCGATCACGCTGGATGCGCCCAAGGACTGGCTGGATGCCCGCATCGCGCAGCGGTTCGATGCGATGCTGGACATGGGCGCGCTGGACGAGGCGCGTGCCATGCTGGCGCAGTGGGACCCCGCGCATCAATCCGCCAAGGCCATCGGCGCGCCGGAATTGATCGCGCATCTGCAAGGGGCAATGACATTGCCACAGGCCCGCGAGGCCGCGATCATCGCGTCACGGCAATATGCCAAGCGCCAGCGCACATGGTTCCGCGCAAGACACAAAGCTTGGCATCATTTCGGCGCGGATCATGCCGATTTTTTCGCAATGTTTGATTTGTGTAAATTTTAACGATTGATCGGCACCCTATTTGGCGACAATATGTTGCAACACTCAACCTTGAGGCAAGGTTCATGAGCTTGATGCAAAACGTTCCGTCAGCCTTGGCGCTGACGTCTTTGTCCCATGCCGGCCCCGCGATGCGCTGGCGCACCGAAGCCTTGCGCAGCCATCCGACCGCGCGGCTGATCCTGATCACCAAGGGGCAAGGTCGCGTGACCGTATCGGGCCTGACCAATGGTTATGGCCCCAACAACCTGATCTATCTGCCGCCGCAGACCATGTATGGCATCGAGGTCGGCCCAACCGTGCATGGCCAGGTCCTAACCCTGCCCGACACCGCCTACTGGCCAGCAGCGCCGCTGCATCTGCGGCTGCTGGATGTCTGGCTGCAAAAAGAAGCGGCGCAATATTTCGACCAGATCGAAAAGGAACTGCAACCGGCCGGACACCCGCGGGCCGCGGCCTTGTGGTTGGGGCTGCTGGCGATTTTTGTCGACAGGCAGGCGCGCGCGCAGGTGGCGACCCCCAATGACAGCCGCCGCGACAGTGCCGCAGCCAAGCTGGTGGCGCGCTATACCCAGCTGATCGCGCGGGATTTCCAGCTTGATCGCGGGGTTGGCAGCTATGCCGCCGAACTGGGGGTGACGCCCACGCATCTGGCGCGCTGTTGCCAACAGATCGCCGGACGATCAGCGCTGGCCTTGCTGCATGACCGCATCCATTACGAAGCTTGCGTGCTGTTGCGCGACACCCAAACCCCGATCAATCAGATCGCAGAAATGCTGGGATTCCATTCCGCGGCCTATTTCACGCGCAGTTTTCAGGAAAAATCGGGGCAGACGCCGACAGATTTTCGGCGCGCCAACGGACGCAGCATGGCGCGTTAACAGCTTGATCCTGCAGTGTCAAACGCGACAAATGTCGTTTTTGTGACTGATTTTTGTCGCTTTTGTCAATTTATTTGCCACGCCACTGTTGACGCGCGGGGTCAAATGCGGCGCTATGGCGTCAACCCGCCTTATTGGGGTTTGCACAAAGCTGGCATGGTCCATGCCGGTGCCAATAAAATAACGTTCGCCTTTACAGGGAGAGACCCATGACCAAGCACGATCAATCGCCGCATCCAATCGCTTTGCAATACGCCCGGGACGCAAAGGCAGGCAAGCTCAGCCGCCGTGAATTCATGGCCCGCACCACCGCCCTTGGAGTCAGCGTCACTGCTGCCTATGGCCTGTTGGGGCTGGCGGCCCCTGCCCGCGCTGGCGCTCATATGCAGCAAGGCGGCACCGTGCGGATGCAGATGGAAGTCCGCGCCGTCAAGGACCCGCGCGCCTTTGACTGGCCGCAGATCACCTATGTGACGGCGGGCTGGCTGGAATATCTTGTGGAATACAACAATGACGGCACCTTCCTGCCGATGCTGCTGGAAAGCTGGGATGTGAATGACAATGCCACTGTTTATGTGCTGAACGTCCGGCAAGGCGTGACATGGAATGACGGCACGCCATTCACCGCACAGGATGTGGCGCGCAATATCGCCGGCTGGTGCGATACCACCGTCGAAGGCAATTCCATGGCCGCGCGTTTTTCCGCGATCATCGACACCGAAACCGGTCAGGCGCTGGACGGCGCGATCGAGGTGATCGACGATCACACCATACAGCTGAACCTGCCCGCCCCCGATATCACGCTGATCGCGGGCATGTCGGATTATCCGGCCGCGATCACGCCAGCCGGTTTCAACCCCGATACGATGCTGGACAATCCTCTTGGTACCGGGCCGTACCTGCCCGAAACCGTCGAAGTCGGAATCAAGGCCACGCTGGTGCGCAATGAAAACCACGATTGGTGGGGATATGCCGCAGGCAAGGGCGCCTATCTCGACCGGATCGAATATATCGATTACGGCACCGACCCATCGGCTTGGGTCGCAGCAGCAGCGGCTGACGAGGTGGATATCATCTATGAAACCGTCGGCGATTTCGTCGAGATCTTCAACAGCATCGGGTTCGAGGAATCCTCGGTCGCGTCGTCCTCGACGATCTGCATCCGCCCAAACCAGCGCGCCGAAATTGACGGGATGCGCCCCTATGCTGACAAGCGCGTCCGCCAAGCCATTGCCATGGCGGTTGACAGCGCGGTCTGTCTGGAACTGGGCTATGCCGGTCGCGGTGAAGTCGCGCGCAACCAGCATGTCGGCCCGATGCACCCCGCCTGGGCCGATGTGCCGGCCATGCCGCATGATCCTGCCCGCGCGCTGGAATTGCTGCAAGAGGCCGGCATGGCCGATTTCGAGATGGACCTGATTTCCATCGACGATGACTGGCGCAAGAACACCACCGATGCCGTGGCCGCCCAGCTGCGCGACGCGGGTTTCAACGTCAAGCGCACGGTCATTCCGGGTGCGACGTTCTGGAACGACTGGACGGAATATCCGTTTTCCTCGACCGACTGGAACCACCGGCCCATCGACACGCAGACCTTGGGGCTGGCTTACCGGTCGGGCGAAGCCTGGAACGAAAGCGGCTTTTCCAACGCTGAATTCGATGCTCTGCTGGCCGAGGCGAACGCGATCCCCGATGCCGACAGCCGCCGTGTCGTGATGCAGCGTTTGCAGGAAATCATGACCGACGAAGGTGTGACGCTGCAGCCCTATTGGCGCACGATCTATCGGCATGCCAAGCCCGGTTTCGTCGGCTGGGACATGAATATCGCCTACCTGCCGCATATCTACAAGATCGGCATCGCGGCGTGATCTGACACAGGGGCCACCCTGACAGGGTGGCCCCTTTTGCACCGCGCAGCCTTGATCACATTCAGCGACAGGGACCTATATGGTATCGTTTATCTTGCGGCGTCTCGGGATCATGGTCCTGACGGCGCTGTGCCTGACATTCATCGTGTTCTGGCTGACCAACCTTTTCCCCAATCTGGAAAAGCTGGCCAAAACCCAAGGCAATTTCCGCATGTCCGACGAGGCCGTGCTGACCTATCTGGGCAACAACGGCTATTTGCAGCCTTTGCCGGTGAAATACGGCCAATGGCTGGGCGTGCTGCCGGGCTATGTGATCGCAGGTACTGACGGGGAAATGCGTGCGCGCTGTGCCGCAGGCGGGCAGGACATCGCAGACGCCGCCCGTTTCTGTGGCATCCTGCAGGGCAATTGGGGTTATTCCACGGTGTTCCGCGACGATGCAGGCAGCATCATCGCCACCCGTCTGGGCCTGACCGGCAAGCTGATGTTCTGGGTCATGCTGCTGATGGTGCCGGGTGCTTTGATCATCGGTGTGATGGCGGGCATGAACGAAGGGTCGCGCACCGACCGTAGCCTGTCGACCGTGTCGATCCTGTCCACCGCAACACCCGAATATGTGTCGGGCGTCGTGTTCATCGCGGTCTTCGGGACGGCGACTTTCGGGATGCAATGGTTCAAAGGCACGGCCACCGCCGCGATGGATGATGCCAATTTCGAAAACTTCTTTCTGCCGGTCCTGACTATCGCGCTTTACGGCATGGGCTATATCGCGCGGATGACCCGCGCCAGCATGACCGAAGTGATGACCGCGCAATATATCCGCACCGCCCGCCTGAAAGGTGTGGCCTTTTCGCAGATCGTGCTGCGCCATGCGCTGCGCAACGCGCTGATCGCGCCATTTACAGTGATCATGCTGCAATTCCCGTTCCTGCTGAACGGTGTCGTGATTGTCGAGACCCTGTTCAATTACAAAGGGTTCGGCTGGACGCTGGTGCAGGCGGCCAGCAACAACGATATCGAGCTGCTGCTGGGTGTCTCTATTGTTTCGGTATTCGTGGTGCTGACCACACAGCTGATTTCCGACATCGGCTATGTGTTCTTGAACCCGCGCATCCGTATTGCCTGAAGGAAGACACAGATGGATCCCTTAACATGGACCGGCGGCCTTGGCGCTTTTCTGAACCCCGCGCTGGCGATCACGGCGGCTTTGTGCGGCATCGTGCTGGTGGTGCAGACCGGCCTGCGGATGGGCAGCGCCGCTGTCACCTTGCAATCCAATCCTGACGGCACCTTGCAGGGGCGCGGCGGGGTATTGGGCGCGCTGGACACCGCGCTGATCTATCTGGTCTGGGCATTGGTTGCGCTGCTGCTGGCCTATATCGTCGTGCCATTGGTCATGCCCTATGGCAGCGCGGGGATCTTGGGCGAGATCACGCGCCGCCTGCTGCCGGTCTGGATCGCGCTGGTTGCGACCTTCGCGCTGTCGATCCGGTTCAAGCGGCGGCTGGGGCTATACGGCAAGCTGTTTGACAGCACCGTGGGGATGATCGGTTTCGTGCTGGTGATGTTCTGGGTCTATGTCGCGGCTTTCGTCGGGGTTTTCGACATGATCGTGACGCATGATTACCTTAGCCAGGTGTCGGGGCTGAAAAACGCCCTGCCCGGCGTCATGGTCCCCGATGGCACCCAAGGGGTAATCCCGCATTACCTGTTGGGCGGGGACAACCTTGCACGCGATATTTTCAGCCGCGTGATGGCAGGGTCGGTTTTTGTAATTGCGATCGCGCCGCTGGCGACGATCTTTGCCTTCATGGTCGGCATTACTCTGGGTCTGCCTGCGGGCTATTACGGTGGCAAGTTTGACACCGCGCTGTCCTTTGCGGCGAACCTCATCCTGGCCTTTCCGGTGATCTTGCTGTTTTACCTGCTGGTCACGCCGGAAATCGTGCAGACCGGCATCCCGTCCTATATGGCAGCGTTCCTGTTTGCCTTTCCGCTGATCTTTATCGGGGTGCTGATCAACACCCGCTATTACACGCAACCGGCCAAGCGCAACGCGATCATTCTGCCGGTGCTGGGTATCCTGGGCTGGCTCTATCTGTCCGCGATCAACGCAAGCGGCACGGTGATCGACTTTTTGCCCGCATGGGCGGATTTGTTCGATATTTCCGTGCTGGTGGTCTTTGTCTCGGTCGTCTTTGTCAACGCGCCCACGGTGTTCCGCATCGTGCGGGGGCTGACGCTGGATCTGCGCACGCGCGATTATGTCGCCGCCGCCCAGACCCGTGGCGAAGGGGCATGGTATATCATGCTATGGGAAATCCTGCCCAATGCGCGCGGGCCGCTGATCGTCGATTTCTGTCTGCGGATCGGGTATACAACGATCCTGCTGGGGACTTTGGGTTTCTTTGGTCTGGGCCTGTCATCCGAAAGCCCCGATTGGGGCACGACAATCAACGAAGGCCGCAAATTGCTGTTAATCTATATCCACCCAGCCCTGCCCCCTGCCATGGCGCTGTTGAGCCTTGTTCTGGGGTTGAACCTGCTGGCGGATGGATTGCGCGAGGAAAGCCTCAAGGACTGACACCGTCCCGGGCCAGACCCGGGACCTGACCCATTCAGACGAGGTCCCGGGTCAAGCCCGGGACGGCACCACCGAAAGGACCAAACATTTGGCCAACCCGACCACAGCCGAACCCATCCTTGAAATCGACCGCTTGTCGATCTCTTTCTTCACCCGCCTGCGCGAGATTCCGGCGGTGATGGATTTTTCGGCCACCATCATGCCCGGCGAGGCATTGGGGCTGGTCGGCGAATCCGGTTGCGGCAAATCCACCGTGGCCTTGGGGGTGATGCAGGACCTTGGCACCAACGGGCGCATCGTCGGCGGGTCGATCAAGTTCAAGGGCGAGGAGATGAACACCATGTCCCCCGCCCGCCTGCGCGAAATCCGCGGCAGCAAGATTGCGATGATCTATCAAGAACCGATGGCGTCGCTGAACCCCGCCATGAAGATCGGCAAGCAATTGATGGAGGTCCCGCTGATCCACGACAAGGTCAACGAAAAAGAGGCTTATGCCCGCGCGCTGGAGGTTGTGACCGATGTCAAGTTGCCCGACCCCAAACGCATCCTGAACAGCTATCCGCATCAATTGTCCGGCGGCCAGCAACAGCGCATCGTGATCGCCATGGCGCTGATGTCGAAACCGTCGCTGTTGATCCTTGATGAACCGACCACAGCACTTGACGTGACGGTCGAGGCTGCGGTGGTGCAGTTGGTCAAAGACCTTGGCCGCAAATACGGCACGTCGATGCTGTTCATCAGCCACAACCTTGGCCTCGTGCTGGAAACCTGCGACCGCATCTGCGTGATGTATTCGGGCGAAGCGGTCGAACGCGGCAGCATCGGGGATGTGTTCGACGACATGCAGCACCCCTATACGCAGGCCCTGTTCCGGTCGATCCCGCTGCCCGGTGCCGACAAGAACGACCGCCCGCTGGTGGCGATCCCCGGTAATTTCCCGCTGCCGCATGAACGCCCCAAGGGCTGCAATTTCGGCCCGCGCTGCGATTATTTTCAGGCCGGACGCTGTGATCAGGACATGATCCCGATGGTGCGGGTTGCCGGCGACGACCGGCACCAGACGCGCTGTCTGCGCAACCATGAAATCGACTGGAACGCGCCTGTCACCGCCGCTGCGACCAAGATCAAACATGTCCCCGGTCAGGTCGTGTTGAAGATGGAAAACCTGAAGAAATATTACGAAGTTGCCGCCAATGCCCTGTTCGGCGGCGACCGCAAGGTTGTGAAAGCCAATGAAACCCTGAGCTTTGAGGCGCGCGAGGGCGAAACGCTGGCGATTGTGGGCGAATCCGGCTGCGGCAAATCCACCTTTGCCAAGCTCTTGATGGGGTTGGAAACCGCCACAGACGGGCAGATCCTGCTCGACAACATATCCATCGGCGATGTGCCGATTGAAAAACGCAGCACCAAGAATGTGGCCGACATCCAGATGGTGTTTCAAAACCCGTTCGACACGCTGAACCCCTCGATGAGCGTGGGCCGCCAGATCATCCGCGCGCTGGAAATCTTTGGCATCGGCAAAAACGACACCGAGCGCCGCGCGCGGATGCTGGAACTGCTGGATCTGGTGAAACTGCCGCGCGCCTTTGCCGACCGTATGCCGCGCCAATTGTCGGGCGGACAAAAACAGCGCGTCGGCATCGCGCGTGCCTTTGCGGGGGATGCGCGGATCGTGGTGGCGGATGAACCGGTGTCGGCGCTGGATGTGTCGGTGCAGGCGGCGGTCACCGATCTGCTCATGGATATCCAGCGCGAACATAACACCACGCTGCTGTTCATCAGCCATGATCTGTCCATCGTGCGTTATCTGGCTGACCGGGTGATGGTGATGTATCTGGGCCATGTGGTCGAGCTTGGCACCACCGATCAGGTGTTTTCACCCCCCTATCACCCCTATACAGAGGCGCTGCTATCAGCCGTGCCGATCGCTGATACCCGCGTCACCAAAAAGCATATCGTGCTGGAAGGCGAGATTCCGTCCGCGATGAACCCGCCGCCCGGTTGCCCGTTCCAGACCCGCTGTGGCTGGAAATCACAGGTGCCGGGGGATTTGTGCGACACACAGGTCCCACCTGTGCGCCTGCTGGCACCCGGTCATCAGGTCAAATGCCATCTGGATGATGCGACCCTCGCCGCGATGGAGCCGGTGATCCAGATCGCGGCGGAATGAATGATCGCAAGTAAGCGTTAACCTTGTTGTGGCATCCCGTGTCTGTCACAAAAGCGCCAATAGAATCGAAGGAGGCATGTCATGGCCGGATCAGTCAACAAAGTCATTCTTATCGGCAATCTTGGCGCCGACCCGGAAATCCGCAGCTTTCAGAACGGCGGTAAGGTGGCGAACCTGCGCATCGCCACATCCGAGACGTGGAAAGACAAAAATACCGGTGAACGCCGCGAAAAGACCGAATGGCACACGGTTGCGCTCTTTTCCGAAGGGCTTGTGCGCGTGGCCGAGCAATATCTGAAGAAAGGCTCCAAGGTTTATATCGAGGGGAAATTGCAGACCCGCAAATGGCAGGACCAATCGGGTGCCGACCGCTATTCCACCGAGGTTGTAGTGCAGATGGGTGGCACGCTGACGATGCTGGACGGGCGCAGCGATGGTGCCGGCGGTGGCGGTGGCGGTGGCGGCGATTACGGGTCAGGCAGCGGTGGCGGTGGCGGCGGGCGTGGCAGCTATAACGACGGCGGCTATGGCGGCGGCGCGCCATCGGGCGGCAGCGATATGGATGACGAAATCCCGTTCTGATCGCCGATGCAATTCGCACCGGAAATGCAGATCCTGATCCTGAATGCCGCGATCCTTGCCGTGGCCTATCTGGGTATTTTTCCGTCCTTGCGTGACAAGACGCTGGCGCGCATCATGACCGTCGATCTGGTGGTCAGCGTGCTGGCTGTCGGGGTGGCGGGTGCGCTGTTCTGGGGGCGCGGCCTGTCGTTTGACATGCTGCTGTTTTCCACCAATTGGGCGGTGTTCAGCATTGTTACGCTGATGATCATGGAAGCCCCGTTGTTTTATCTCTTCGCCAAAAAGCACGGGATATCCCTGACCGGCGAGGAGCGCTGACGCGGCAGAGCCGCGGCCTCCGGCGGGGATGACGTCAAATCGCGCTTGCGCGAATTGACGCGCTCGGAAGATGGGGGGCGTCAGCGGGGCGACAGCGCGTCCTGTAACAATGCGCGTACCTTGTCGCGCGGCACGTCAGAGGTGATGAACGCCTGCCCGATCCCGCGCGCCAGAATGAACCGCAATTGGCCATCCTGCACCTTTTTATCCTGCGCCATCAGGTCCAGCAGCGCATCGGCACCCGGCAGATCGCCCGCGATATCGCCGATATCGACCTTCATCCCCATGTCGCGCAGATGCGCGCGCACGCGACTTGGGTCTTCCTGGCTGCACAGGCCCAGCCGCGCGGACAGTTCAAACGCCAGCGCACAGCCGATGGCCACACCTTCGCCGTGCAACAGCCGGTCGGAATAGCCGGTCGCCTGTTCCAGCGCATGGCAGAACGTATGGCCAAGGTTCAGCAAAGCCCGTTCGCCCTGTTCGGTTTCATCGCGCTGCACGATCCCGGCCTTCATTTCGCAAGACCGCGTCACTGCACGCACGCGCGCCGCCATATCGCCCGCCGCCATGCCGGGGGCGGCCTGTTCCAGCCAGTCAAAGAAATCCGCATCCCCCAACAGCCCGTATTTCACAACTTCGCCGTAACCCGCCAGAAAATCGCGGCGCGGCAGCGTGCCTAACAGATCGGTATCGGCCAGCACCAGCGCGGGTTGATGGAACGCCCCGACAAGGTTCTTGCCGTGGGGTGAATTGATCCCCGTCTTGCCGCCGACCGAACTGTCCACCTGCGCCAGCAGGCTGGTCGGCATCTGCACGAAACGCACGCCGCGCCGCAGGATCGCGGCGGCAAAGCCCGCCAGATCGCCGATCACGCCGCCGCCAAAGGCGATCACGCAATCGCGGCGTTCGACCTTTTGCGCCAGCAGCCATTCGACCACGCGTTCCAGCTGCGCCCAGCATTTCGTGGCCTCGCCCGCAGGCAGCACCAGCGCATCCGATGTCAGCCCCGCTGCTGCCAACGCGCCTTGCAGGGCTGGCAGATGCAGGCTGGCCACGTTTTCATCCGTCACGATGCAGATATGCCGCCGCCCGCCAAAACCCGCAATCTGCGCGCCTGCATCCGCGATCAGGCCGGGGCCGATATGGATGTCATAGGCCCGGCCGGGCAGATCGACATGGACTTTGGTCTGCATCACAGGGTCTCCAGAAAATCGGGGCGCGTGGCCAGCAGGCGCAAGGCGTCCTGCGTCGTATCGTCGATCGAAGCATGTGCGCCAACAGGCAGCCGTAGCCCCGCCAGCGCATAAAGATCGCGGCGCTGGTCCAGCAAGCGGGACAATGTCCCTTTGGGATCAGGCGTGCGCAGCAAGGGGCGCGTGTCCTTGTGCCGGACCCGTTCCCACAATGTGGTCAGATCGGCATCAAGCCAGACAGCAATGGCATCCCGCGCAATCATATCGCGGTTTTCAGCCGCCAGAAAGGCGCCGCCACCGGTCGAAATGATCCGTGGCCCCCCGGCCAGCAGGCGGCGCAGCACCTCGGTTTCGCGGCGGCGAAAGAAGGCCTCGCCATCGCGGGCAAAGATTTCCGCGATGCTGAGCGCTGCGGCTTCTTCGATTGCGGCGTCGCTGTCGACGAATGGCACATGCAATATCACCGCCAGCGACCGTCCGATCGCGGTCTTGCCCGACCCCATCATGCCAACCAGCACCACGGATCGCCTGAGCCGATATGCCGTCGCCGATGCCATGCCGTTCCTTTCGTGCTGTGATCGGCCATCGCATGCCGACCAGAAAACTTTTGTGAATGAATGGCGTGATATTGCGCGAAAGACCATATATAAACGGTGCAGAATGTGGCGCACAGACCACTTATCACCGATGGCAGAACGGGGCGGGCAATGTGGCGGTTTATGAAATTGTTGATCTTTTTGATCATTCTTCTGGCGGTTGGATTTGTCGCCTACGCCTATCTTGGCCCTGTCCTGTTTCCGTCGGATTTCGCAGCCCCGGCACAGGAGGTAACGCGTTCTGTCACGCTTGACGCAAACTAGCGCGGTGCTTGCCCTGGCGGTGCTGACGACAGGTCCGGCCTCTGCCCGCGATCCCCTGTCCTCGATTGACTGGCTGTCGCAAGAGGCCGTGAACGCGGTCAATCCCGATGAGCCACCCGTCGTGCAAAGCGCGTCGCCGCCCGATATCGCGGTGATGCCACTTGACCGGCTGTCCAAGGACCCTGTCGGCCTTTTGCCGTCGGATGTCACTGGCTTGCCGCATAATATCTGGTCCGCCAGCAATGAGCAGGACATCGTCGCGCTGATCCGTGCAGACCGGCGCGATTCGTTGCCGGCGATCGTGGCATTCGTCAAAGTTCTGATGCAAGCCCGTGCCGACCCGCCCTTGGGTGCAGGGCCGGATGGGGCGCTGTTTCTAGCCCGCGTCGACCGGTTGGTCGAACTCGGCGCGGTCGAACAGGCCAAGTCGCTGATCGAACTGGCAACGCCGGATACACCGCCCGTATTTCAACGCTGGTACGATCTGTCGCTGTTGACCGGAACCGAGGATGCGGCCTGTCGTGTGATGAACGCCAGACCCGATCTATCCCCAACCTATGCGGCGCGGGTTTTCTGCCTTGCACGCGGTGGCCAATGGCCGGTCGCGGTTCTGTCACTGAACACGCACCGCGTGCTTGGCGATATCACCTTGTCAGAAGCCGACATGCTGGCCCGGTTTCTTGACCCAGAATTATTCGAAGGCGCGCCGCCACTGGCCGCCCCGTCCAATGTTACCCCCCTGACCTTTCGCCTGTTCGAAGCCTTTGGCGAGCCTTTGATCACACGCGGCCTGCCCTTGGCTTTTGCCCATGCGGACCTGCGCGGCAACAATGCATGGAAAGCCCAGCTGGAAGCCGCCGAAAGGCTGGCGCGCCATGGGGCTGTGCCTGAAAATGTCTTGCAGAATTTCTATACCGCGCGCAGGCCCGCCGCATCGGGCGGCATCTGGGACCGGGCGGCTGCCATCATCCGGCTGGACGCCGCGATCAGCGCGGGCGATCCGCAGGCGGTGTCACAACACCTGCCTGCCGCGTGGGACGCGATGAAACAAGCGCGCACCGAAGTGCCTTTTGCCAAGCTCTACAGCGCTGCCCTGCAAAATATGGAGCTGCACGGCGAAGCAGATGACATCGCCAACCGCGCCGGGCTTTTGTCCGAGCAGTATCGCACCGTCGCTGAAAGCTTGGCCGCAGCGGGCGACAGGTTTGACCCGTTTCTGATCGCTATTGCATTGGGCCGCCCGCAGGACGTGCCGACAAGCGCACCCCGCGCGCTCGCCATTCAAGCGGCATTCGCGGGCGCGCCTGCCCCGGTCGAATTGCAAAACCTTGTCGCCAACGGCAAAACCGGCGAGGCAATGCTGCGCGCCATCACCTTGTTCAACGAAGGGTTCGCAGGCGAAGCCCGGTCACTGACCGACGCATTGGCGCTGTTCCTGCTGCTTGATCTGGATGACGTCGCGCGACGCACATCGTTGGAACTGATGATCCTGGACCGCGCGACGTGATGCAAGGCCCCGGCACTATGGCGCGCTGGGTGCAGACCTTTTTGCAAGCCGAAGCCGCCGAGCTGGACGCCGCGACCAATACCCAGCTGGCCTATGCGCGCGACCTGCAGGGCTTTGCCGAATGGCTGACCGGCGGTGGCCTGCATTTCATGCAGGTGACGCAGGACCAGATCGAAAGCTATCTGATTGATTGCGCGGCCGAAGGTCTGGCCATATCCACCCGCGCGCGCCGGTTGTCGGCGATCAAGCAATTGTTCCGCTTTGCCTATGACGAAGGCTGGCGCGCCGACAATCCCGCCCTGCAGATCAAGGGACCGGGCCGCGCACAGCGCTTGCCCAAAACCTTGGATTTGGCCGAGGTGGACCGCCTGCTGGACGCCGCGCGCACCAGCCAGCGGGACGGCGTGCGCAATGGTTGCCTGATGGAACTGCTTTATGCGACGGGGATGCGGGTGACCGAATTGGTCAGCCTGCCGGTTTCGGCGGCGCGCGGCGATCCACGGATGCTGCTGGTGCGCGGCAAAGGGGGCAAGGAACGGCTGGTGCCACTGTCGCCGCCAGCCCGCGCCGCCATGGCCGCATGGCTGGCCGCGCGTGATGCCGCCCAAGAGAGCGCGCAAAAGGCGGGCAAGCCTGCGTCGAAATACCTGTTTCCATCGCATGGCAAGGCGGGCCATCTGACGCGCCACGCCTTTTTCGGTCTGATCAAGGGCTTTGCCGCAACGGCGGGCCTGTCGCCGGACCGGGTGACGCCGCATGTGCTGCGCCATGCTTTTGCCACGCATCTGTTGGCGGGGGGCGCTGATCTGCGGTCGATCCAGACCATGCTTGGCCATGCCGATATCGCCACGACAGAGATTTACACCCATGTGCTGGACCAGCGCCTGACTGATCTTGTTATGCAACACCATCCGCTGGCCAAACCGGCCAAGCCTTGAAGCGGCGGCCCGCACGGGCAATATAGGGCCGAACCATCTGAAAGCGTGAAATGGAACCCTCGACACTCGACGCAACTTTCTGGGCCACGGCGGCGGCTATTGTTGTTTTGCTTATCCTGTCCGGCTTTTTCTCCGGCTCGGAAACCGCACTGACCGCCGCGTCGCGCGGCAAGCTGCGATCCGCCGCTGACAAAGGATCAAAAGGTGCGGAACGCGCGCTGAAGGTCACCGAGGATAACGAACGTCTGATCGGGTCCGTCCTTTTGGGCAATAACGTCGTCAACATTCTGGCCACATCACTGGCCACCGCGATCCTGACCAAGGTCTTTGGCCAGAACGGTGTCGCCGCCGCCACGCTGATCATGACGCTGCTGGTGCTGATCTTTGCCGAGGTGTTGCCCAAGACATTTGCCATCACCAACCCTGAAAAGGTCGCCTCGGCCGTGGCGCGCCCGATCGGCGTGATCGTGCTGGTCTTTGCGCCTGCCGTGACCGCGGTGCGGTTTCTGGTGCGCGGTGTGCTGTATCTGTTTGGCGTGCGCACCGATCCCGACAGCAACATCCTTGCCGTGCGCGAGGAAATCGCTGGCGCGCTGCATCTGGGCCATGCCGAAGGCTGGGTCGAAAAAGAAGACCGCGACCGGATTCTGGGTGCGCTGGATCTGAACGAACGCACCGTGGAAGAGGTGATGTTGCATCGCTCAGGCATCGAAATGGTCGATGCCGCACTGCCCGCGCAAGACATCCTTGCGCAGATTTTGCAAAGCCAGCACACGCGGTTGCCGCTGTATCGTGACAATCCCGAAAACATTGTCGGCGTAATCCACGCCAAGGATTTGTTGCGCGCGATGCACAAATTGCTCAGCGGTGGCGAAGTGGACGGACAGGGACTGGCAGTCTTTGACGTGATGAAAGTCGCGATGCCGCCCTATTTCGTCCCCGAAACCACCACGCTGGGCGACCAGATGCGCAATTTCCTGAAACGCAAAACGCATTTCGCGCTGGTCGTCGATGAATATGGCGGGCTGGAAGGCTTGATCACGCTCGAAGATATTCTCGAGGAAATCGTGGGCGAAATCGCGGATGAATTCGACGAATACGAGCCCGAGCAGATCGCGGCGACCGCGGATGGTGCCTATATCGTCGATGGTGGCATCACGATCCGCGACCTGAACCGCGCGCATGACTGGCAATTGCCCGATGACGAGGCGAACACCGTCGCGGGTCTGGTGATCCACGAAGCACAGATGATCCCCGTCGTCGGACAGGTGTTTTCCTTTCACGGCTTTCGTTTCGAAGTGCTGACCAAAGAAGAAAACCGGCTGGCCACGCTGAAGATCCGCAAGCTTTAGACAAACAGGCCGTGGTGCGGGCCTGTCAGGTGTCTTGGCGGGGAAAATACATTTTTAACTTTTTGCTGGCATAGAGGACTGGCAAGCTCGGGATGCCGGTCTTGCTCTTCTCCCTGTTGGACTGGCCGCGCCTTCGGGTGCGGCCATTTTTATCCCCGCACGCCGCAAACCAAGCCCCATGTAAAAGCGTCGGATTAGCTGTTGACGACGACATGCCCATTGCATAGCTTATGTTCAATTCGTCGGCCAAGTCCGACAGGGAGAAAAAATAAAGGGTCCGGAAACGGGCCCTTTTTTCATGCAGTGCGCGCGCTGTGGCGGTGCTGGCGGAACGCCGCCAATCATGCGGTTTTTGTCCCTGACACGCCCCGCGCGCCATGATAGGTCCGCGACAAAACAGAACAGGATCATTCCCATGCGCAGGACCACGACCGCCCTTACCCTTGTTGCCTTGCTGGCCATCGGCACGCAGGCCACCGCGCAGGACACCACCACCCCACCGGGCGCAGATGCGCTGGAGCTGGGCGAACCGGTCGGCCCGCGCGCGGGCGAGGTTTATGTCGCCGAAACCCACGGCGATTGGGAAGTCCGCTGTATCCGCGCCCCCGAAGGACAGGATGACCGCTGCAATCTTTACCAGCTGCTGACCGATGCCGAAGGCACGCCGGTGGCAGAATTCAACCTGTTCCGCCTGCCCGAAGGCGGTCAGGCCGTGGCTGGCGCAAATGTCGTCGCTCCACTTGAAACCCTGCTGACCCAGCAATTGACTCTGTCGGTCAATGCAGGCGAACCGCGCCGCTATCCGTTCAGCTTTTGCAATGATGCCGGCTGTGTCGCGCGGATCGGCCTGACCCTGACCGATATTGATGGGTTCCGAACCGGATCAACCGCGACGCTGCGCCTTGTGCCGGCCGCAACACCCGACGAGGAATTTTTGCTGACCATGTCGCTGGCAGGCTTCACCGCCGGTTTCGACACTCTGGCCGTTATCCCCTAAGCGAACCGGCGCAACGCGATCACCGCGTTCAGCCCGCCAAAGGCAAAGGCATTGGACAGCGCGACGTCGATTGTGGCGTCGCGCGCCACATTAGGCACCACGTCCAGCGCACATTCTGGATCAGGTTCCTCATAGCCGATGGTCGGCGCAATGACCCCGTCGCGCAGCGCCATGATACAGGCCAGCAGTTCAACCGCGCCAGTCCCGCCGATCAGATGCCCGTGCATGGATTTGGTGGATGATATCATCAGCTTGTCGGCATGTGCACCAAACACATCGGCAACAGCGGCGCATTCGGTCTTGTCATTGGCCGCCGTGCCGGTGCCATGCGCATTGATATAGCCCACCGCATCCAGCGGCACGCCCGCATCCCTGACCGCCCCCGCAATGGCGCGCGCCGCCCCCTGTTTGCTGGGCATCACGATATCGGATGCATCTGATGTCATGGCAAAACCGATGACTTCGCACAGGATATCCGCACCGCGCGCGCGGGCGTGGTCGTAATCCTCGAACACGAAAACGCCTGCGCCTTCGCCCTGCACCATGCCGTTGCGCGTGGCTGAAAACGGGCGGCACCCGTCCTTGGACATCACGCGCAACCCTTCCCACGCCTTGATCCCGCCGAAACACAGCATCGCCTCGGACCCGCCGGTGACCATGACCTTGGTCATGCCGCAGCGGATCATGTTGAACGCCTGCCCCATCGCATGGTTGGACGACGCACAGGCCGTGGCCACGGTAAAGGTCGGCCCCCGCAGGTTCCATTCCATCGACACATGGCTGGCGGCGGCATTGTTCATCAGCTTGGGCACGATAAACGGATGCACGCGGTTTTTGCCTTCTTCGTAAACAGCGCGGTAATTTTCGTCCTGCGTGTTCAGCCCGCCACCCGAGGTGCCAAAGATCACGCCCGATTGGTCGGCCAAAGCGCCAGAGAATTTCAGACCCGATTGCCCCACCGCCTGCCGTGCCGCCAGCAAGGTAAATTGTGTGAACCGGTCATAAAGGGCGATCTGCTGACGGTTGAAATGATCTGTTTCGGCATAGCCCTTGATCTGCCCACCGATCTGGATTGCCAGCCTTTCCACATCGGGAATATCCAGCGGGCCGATGCCGCAGCGCCCTTCGCGCATCGCGGCAAAGGTGGACGGCACATCGCCGCCAATCGGGTTGATCGTCCCTGCGCCGGTAATGACGACCCGCGCCATCAGCCTGCCTGATCTGCTTGCAATTGTTTGACCGCCGCGATGATCGCCCCCACCGAGGAGATGTCAAAATCGCTTGCGGACGGGTCATTGGCGTTGAACGGGACCGTGATGTCGAACCCTTCCTCGATCGCAAAGATACATTCGACCAACCCCAGGGAATCGATCCCCAGATCGGCAAGCGAGGCATCCAGCGTCACATCGCCGGGTTCCAGCATGGCCTGTTCGGCGATGATGGCGATGATCCGGTCATCGGTGGTCATGGGGTGAACTCCGTTTCTGGCTGTCGCTGCTCATTTAGGCAATGTCGCGCACCAATGAAACAACTTATTGACGTGTTGCGATGTCGCGTAACAGCCTGGGCAAGCGGCGCAGCGCCTTGTAGCTTTCGATATGCAGCTGCATTTTCGTCGCCGGATAGCCCATCATCACGCGCCCTGCCGGCACATGCGACAGGACCACGGACCCGCCGCCCAGCACCACGTCATCGCCGATCTTCAGGTTGTCCGCGATCCCCGCCTTGCCGCCGACAACAACACGGTCACCGATCACGGTGGACCCCGCGACCCCCGCCTGCGCGCACAGCAGACAATGCGCGCCCACGATCACATTATGCCCGATCTGCACAAGGTTATCGACCTTGGTGCCCTGCCCGACCCGTGTTGCACGGATCGTGCCTGCATCCACGGTGGACCCTGCCCCGATTTCGACATCATCCCCGATCACCACACCGCCCAGCGAATGGATGCGGTGCCATGTCGGGTCAGTGGGGGCCTGCAAAGCTGCGTCGCCCAGCGTTTCGCGTGCGATTTCGACATTCGATGGTTCTGCGGTGACAAAGGAAAACCCGTCGCCGCCAATCACCACATTGGGTTGCAGGATCACCCTGTCGCCCAAGCGCACGCCCGCCTGCAACCGCACGCCGGCATAAATCCGGCAACCAGCCCCGATCACCACACCGGGCGCGATGCTGACCTGATCGGCAATCCACGTCCCTGCCCCGATCACTGCACCCGCACCCACGACACAAAACGCGCCGATGCTGGCATCCGCCGCGACCATCGCTGTCGGATCGACCAGCGCCTGCGGGCTGATCCCTGTCGGTGCGGGTGTCTGGTCCATCAGCTGCGTCAGCCGCGCCATGGCCAGCCGCGCGCGCGGCACGATGATCGCGGCTTGCAGCCCAAGCGCCTGCCAATCGGCATCCGGCCAGACAATCGCGGCGCGCGCAGCCCCTTTTTGCAAGGCCGCGCCATAGGCGGGCGTCATGGCAAGTGCCAGATCATCGCGCTCCGCCAGCGCCGGTTCCGCAGCACGCAGCACGATCAGATCAAGATCGCCCCGCGCCTCGGCCCCGAGTGCTGCTGCAATCGCACGAATGCTATGTGTCATCGCCACCTCATCTGCCGCATGACTGCCGCGCTGATCCTGCCTTGATGGCGGTTACCGAAAAGCTGCCTACCGCGCAAGCAGCCACAAATGACGACAAAAATGCCACTTGCGCAAAAATTCGCCTATTTTCTTTTCGTTCATGGGACCGTGTTAAACAAGACTTGGTCCACGAATCAATATGTGCCATATCTTTGGCACATCCTGGGGGCATGATGGCAGTCCGTGTCAAAACGGGCATCTAATATAAGCGACGGGACAGGCGCGTATAATGAATGACGACATGACTTCGAGGATAACGCGGCGCGGGTTGCTGACGGCCTTGGCCGCGACAGCCGTGACAGCCGCACCGACATTCTCTCAGGCACAAGGCTTTCTGCGCGGCGCGGGCGATATCCGCAGAATAGCGATGTACAACGGGCGCACCGGCGAAACGCTCGATACGATCTACTGGATTGAAGGCGAATATATCGCCGAAGCCGTGCGCGAGATTAACCTGCATATGCGCGACTGGCGCACCGGTGAAGCAGTGCAGATAGACCTGCGCACGATCGACATCATGTCGGGCGCGCTGCGGCTGATGGAAACCAGTGAACCCTATCTGCTATTGTCCGGCTACCGGTCGCCTGCCACCAATGCGATGTTGCGCAGCCGGTCATCTGGTGTGGCGCGGGATTCTTTGCATATGCGCGGTCAGGCTGCCGATCTGCGATTGCGCAGCAGAAGCATTGCACAAATGGCCAGCGCGGCGGCCGCATTCAACGCCGGTGGCGTCGGACGCTACGGCAGGTCGAATTTTGTCCATATGGATTGCGGTCCGGTCCGGACCTGGCGCGGCTGACGCGGTGGAATTGCGGCATCCCTGTACCATCACAATCGGTCTTTGGTGAACCATTGCGCATTATGCGCGCGATGGCTTTGCGGACTGATCGGCGGCTTGACATGATCATAACATATCGCAAGGCGTATCGGGGCAAACTGCCGGCAAAGCGATTGCCATGCGCAAACCGGACAGCGCCAGGCCATGCCGCACCACAACATGTGGCCCCACGACCAGCCCGATCGGCAATCAGCCTTGGGCGGCCAGCTACCCTTGCAAGCGATGACAAATTGGTACAAATCTAGCCCAAAGTTGTGTAGGAAACTGCGCGATTAAAATTGTGGGATGCGCCGCATTCTGATCAAGGAGCCTTGTTAGTGTCGCTGATTCTTATCGCCGCCCTTCCGTTTCTGGGCGCGCTGCTGCCGGGTCTGATGATCCGTGCAGGGCGCGACGCCTGCGCCTGGACGACGGCTTCGGTCACGCTGACAGCGCTTGTCGGCCTTTTGGTCCACGCCCCCGCCGTGATGCGCGGCGAGGTGATCCAGTATCAACTGGAATGGATGCCCGTGCTGGGGCTAAACGCGAATTTCTTTCTCGATGGTCTGGGCCTTCTGTTTGCTGGGTTGATCCTTGGGATCGGCTTGCTGATTATCATCTACGCCCGCTTATATCTGGCGCGACAAGACCCGATGGGGCAATTCTATACCTATCTGCTGCTGTTTCAGGGCGCGATGGTGGGCATCGTGTTGTCCGACAACGTCCTGCTTTTGTTGATTTTCTGGGAACTGACATCGCTGTCGTCCTTTCTGCTGATCGGGTATTGGAAGCATCTGCCCGAAGGTCGGCAAGGTGCGCGCATGGCGCTGGCTGTCACGGGCATGGGCGGTCTGGCCCTGATCGGGGGCATGCTCATCCTAGGCAATATTGTGGGCAGTTACGATCTTACCGTGATCCTTGAAAACAAGGACCTTGTGCAGGCCAGCCCGCATTACCTGCTCGCGCTGATCCTGATCCTGCTGGGCTGCTTTACCAAATCGGCGCAGTTTCCGTTTCATTTCTGGCTGCCGCATGCGATGGCTGCGCCGACACCTGTGTCGGCCTATCTGCATTCGGCTACGATGGTAAAGGCGGGTCTGTTCCTGATGGCGCGGCTTTGGCCTGTGCTGGCAGGCACGCCAGAGTGGTTCTATATCGTCGCGACCACGGGCCTGATCACGATGGTGCTGGGGGCTGTTATTGCGCTGTTCAAAGATGATCTGAAGGCGTTACTGGCGTTTTCTACCGTGTCTCATCTGGGTCTGATTACCATGCTTCTGGGCTTCGGCACGCCCTTTGCCGCTGTGGTCGCCGTGTTTCACATCATCAACCATGCCACCTTCAAGGCGGCCTTGTTCATGAGCGCGGGCATCGTGGATCACGAGACCCACACACGCGATATCAAGCGTCTGGGCGGTTTGCGCCACCTGATGCCGGTCACGTTTGTCATTGTGACCGTGGCGGCTTTGTCGATGGCTGGCATACCTCTTTTCAACGGTTTCCTATCCAAAGAAATGATGCTGGATGCTGCAACCAACACGGTGTGGAACGGTAATCCGTGGATCCTGCCCGCCCTTGCCACGCTGGGCGCGCTGTTTTCGGTCGCTTATTCATTCCGGTTGATCGTGCACACGTTCCTTGGCCCCACGCGCACCGATTACCCCGCCAAGCCACATGATCCAGGCTTTGGCATGTGGGCCTCGCCTGCGTTGCTGGCGGTTCTGGTCGTGTTGATCGGGATCATGCCGGCACTGATGGTTGGCCCGCTGGTCGCGGTGGCATCCGGCGCGGTGATCGGCGGCGATCTGCCATATTACTCGCTCAAGATCTGGCACGGCGTGAACCTGCCGCTTTTCTTGTCGATCACGGCAGTGGTGGGTGGGCTGATCCTGCTGGCATTGCACCGTCCGCTGGATGCCGCATGGACAAAAGCACGCCGTCCCGAAGCCAAAGTTATCTTTGATGCGATCGTTGGTGCGATCACACGCGGGGCGCATGGCCTGACGGACGGGCTGCATAATGGCGCGATGACACGCTATGCGGCTGTTTTCATCGTCGCTGTGACGGCCCTGGGTGCGGCGGCGTGGTTCGGCGGCACAGCACCCGGCCCGACCCGTGCCGCGATGGATACCGGAGTTGTGCCGTTGATCGGCTGGGTCTTGTTGGTCGGTGCCACCGCCTGCATGGTGGCTTTTCATCACAACCGTCTGTTGGCACTGGTCCTGATGGGCATTGTCGGATTGATCGTGTCGATCGCCTTTGTCTATATGTCCGCCCCTGACCTTGCACTGACACAAATCTCGGTCGAGGTCGTGACGGTCATTCTGCTGTTGCTGGCGCTCAATTTCCTGCCCAAGACCACGCCGACCGAAAGCAGCAAGGCGCGGCAGTGGCGCGATGGCACAATTGCCGTCATCGGCGGGCTGGCGGTCGGCGGGCTGGCGCTTGCCGTGCTGCTGTCGGATTTCTCTCAAGACAGTATCTCGGCCTTCCATCTCGCCAATTCCAAGCCGGGCGGTGGCGGCACGAATGTGGTCAACGTGATCCTTGTCGACTTCCGCGGCTTTGACACCTTCGGCGAGATCATCGTGCTGGGCATTGCCGCGCTGGTGATTTTCGCCATGACAGAATCCGTGCTGACCAGCCCGGTCGGCGCAAGGCTAAGACAGCGCCCCGTGAACCCCGATCAGGCGGGCGACCGCCACCCGTTGATGATGGTAATCGCCACAAGGGTCATGATGCCGATTGCGCTGATGGTGGGTGTGTTCATCTTCCTGCGTGGCCATAACGAACCGGGCGGCGGGTTTATCGCCGGTCTGGTCGTGGCGATTGCGCTGGTGATGCAGCACATGGCCAGCGGCTTTGACTGGGCGTCGGCGCGTCAACGCTTTCCTTACCACACAATCATCGCGCTGGGCGTCTTTGCGGCTGCATTGACCGGGATAGGATCGTGGTTCGCCGGTCGCCCCTTCCTGACCAGCAACTACGGCTATTTCCAGATACCCCCGATGAACAAGTTCGAGCTGGCCACGGCAATGGCCTTTGATGTCGGGGTGTTTTTATGTGTCGTGGGCGCTGTGATGCTGGCTCTTGAAAGCCTGTCACGGTTTGCCCACCGCGCCGGAGAACGGCCAAGCCCCTACCCGATGGATATAGATCCGTCGCGCGACAGCGCGCAGATCGCGAAGGACGCGTAATGGAATATCTACTTGCAAGTGCCATCGGCGCGCTGACCGCCGCCGGGATTTATCTGACCCTGCGCCTGCGCACCTTTCCGGTTATTCTGGGCATCTCGATGCTGACCTATGCGGTGAACCTGTTTTTGTTTGCATCCGGGCGGATTGCGATCAATCTGCCGCCGGTTTTGCTCAACAACACGCCGACCTATACCGATCCATTGCCCCAGGCCCTGGTGCTGACAGCGATCGTGATTTCGTTCGGGATGACCGCCGTCGTTGTCCTGATCGCATTGGGTGCGTATCTGTCGTCCAACGATGATCATGTGAACCTGTCCGATGGGCCGGTCGACGCGCAGGAGCCAAGCAAGTGAACCACTGGATCATTGCCCCCGTCCTGCTGCCCGCCCTTGTCGCAGCAATCATCATTCTGGTTCTGCGCTATCAGGTGATAACGCAGCGGGTGTTTTCAGTGGCCTCGACCGTGGCACTGATCGGCATCGGAATCGGCCTGCTGGTCCACAGCATGTCCGGCCAGATTGATGTCTACGAGCTTGGCAACTGGCCTGCACCATTCGGAATTGTTCTGGTGCTGGACAGGCTGTCGGCGATGATGGTGTTGCTGACCGCTGTGCTGGCGCTGGCGGTGGTGCTGTATGCGATCGGGTCGGGTTGGGACAAGCGTGGCCATCATTTCCATGCGCTATTCCAGTTCCAGCTGATGGGTATTTTCGGGGCGTTCCTGACCGGTGACGCCTTTAACCTTTTCGTGTTTTTCGAAGTGCTGCTGATCGCCTCTTACGGGCTGATGATCCATGGCGGTGGTGCCGTGCGGCTACGCGCCGGTGTGCAATATGTGATCTATAACCTGCTGGGATCGACCCTGTTTTTATTCGCACTCGGCACGATCTACGCGGTGACCGGAACGCTGAATATGGCCGATCTGGCGGTACGGGTGGCAGACCTGCCTGCAAGTGACACCGCGATGATACGGGTTGCTGCCGTGTTGCTGCTGTTGGTCTTTGCGGTCAAGGCCGCGCTGATCCCGCTGCATTTCTGGCTGCCTGCGACCTATGCCGAAGCCCCTGCGCCGGTGGCCGCCCTGTTTGCAGTGATGACCAAGATCGGCGCCTATGCGATCATCCGCATCTACACGCTGGTATTCGGGACCGATGTTGCAGCAACCGCCGATATGATCGGCCCGTGGCTGCTGGCTGGGGCGATCGTGACGCTGGTGGTTGGGATGATCGGCGTTTTGGGTGCCAGCCATCTTGGGCGGCTGGCAGCCTTTGCCGCGATCGGCTCGATGGGCACATTGCTGATTGCTATTGCCCTTTTCACACCACAAGCGATCACAGCGGCGCTATATTATATGATCCATTCGACCTTGGCAGGGGCAGCATTGTTTCTGGTGGTCGATATGGTCCGCGCCCGCCGCGTGGCAGAGGATGACGCAATCGCGCCACGCCCAGCCATTGTGCAGAACGGCTTGATCGCGGCCTATTTCTTTGCGGCTGCCATCGCGATGGCCGGTATGCCGCCGCTGTCGGGTTTCTTGGGCAAGCTTTTGGTGCTGGATGCTGTGCGCGATCACGCGCTGGTCTGGCTCATTTGGGCGACGATCCTCGCCACGTCGCTGGTGGCGGTTGTGGGCTTTGCCCGTGCCGGCAGCCTTGTGTTCTGGAACGTCGCCCCAGAGGTTGACCACACTCCTGCCCCCCACCCCCAGACAGCCCTGACCTTCGTTGCGACGGGCGGGTTGATAGCTGCCATTGCGATGCTCACTGTCTTTGCCGGACCTGTCACCACATTCCTGTCCGAAACATCGGCGCAGGTGTTCGACAAGCAGTCCTATATTGCTGCAGTGCTTGAAACCGCACGCGCGATTGAAGTCGAAAACTTGCCTTTGGAAGGGTCGCAGAAATGATCGCCCGGTTGCTACCCCACCCGCTGTTAACGCTGCTGTTGGTCGCCGTCTGGCAGATGCTGGTCAATTATGTGTCATTGGGCACATTGGTGTTCGGCCTGATCCTTGGCATCTTGATCCCGCTGCTCACCGCTCCTTATTGGCCAGATCGCCCGCGTCTGAAAAACCCGGCGATGATCGTCGAGTTTATCCTTATTGTTCTATGGGACATCGTCGTCGCCAATGTCAGCGTGGCCAAAATCATCTTGTTCAAACGCAACGAGGATATGCGCCCGACATGGGTCACCGTGCCAATAGACCTGCGCAGCCCCGAGGCGATTACCGTACTGGCGGGGACAATCACGATGACACCCGGCACCGTCAGCGCCGATGTCGCCGCAGACGGCCGCAGCCTGCTGGTGCATTGCCTAGACGCCGCGGACCCCGACGCTGTCAGAGATGATATCAAGCAGCGCTACGAACGCCGATTGAGGGAGATTTTCGAATGATACTGCCCTATGCCCTGATGTTCGCCACGGGCTGTTTTTGCCTGGCTCTGCTGATGAACCTGTGGTCCGTGATCATGTCTTCTGGTGTACCAGACCGGATTCTTGCACTGGATACGATGGTGATCAACTTCATCGCAATCCTCGTGCTTTTCGGGATCATCGAAGGCACGGCGATATTTTTCGAAGTATCAATTCTGATTGCGATGGTCGGCTTCATCTCCACCGTTGCCTACGCGCGCTTTATGCTGCGCGGAAATATCATCGAGTGACCGGAGCTATGGACATGGAACTCTGGCAGGAAATCATCGTTGCGGCCTTTTTGGTTATCGCTGGCGTGTTCGGATTTGTCGGCTCTTACGGGTTGATAAAGCTCCCCGACCCGATGACGCGGCTACATGGCCCAACCAAAACAACAACGCTCGGTGTGGGCGGTGTTCTGATCGCGTCGATGATTTATTTCGTCTTCGCCGACGCGAAATTCAGCTTTCATGAGCTGATGATCACGCTGTTCCTTTTTCTGACAGCCCCGATCACAGCACATTTTATCGCCAAGGCGAACCTGCATACATCTGTCAAACGCGCGGATGTGTCGCCGACCGGATCCGATCGCCCTTGGGCAGGCTTCGAGAGCGACGAGGATCGCCGCATTGCTGAAACCAAAGGCACCATAGGCGAATAACACCGCCGTTGCCGTGACGTGGTCACACTGGCCTGCGCGCCCATCCCAATCATCAAGAGGTGAGTGTGCCAGGGCAGTCGCGGGATCATGCTGTTCTGACGTCAAATTGCCGAAAATCCCGCGTGCGTGCATCGGCATGCAAACCCATTGCAGCATCGGTGATACTTTGGAAACGGGCGCACGATCGACGCGACGTGGCATTCAAAGTGCGGTTTTCAGGAGTCGACATGCGCCAGAAGGCCGGTCCGCGTGCAGAAACACCTTTGAAACCAAAGCAAGACGGCCCAATAAGGCCCATCATCTATTTCGGCAAGTGCAAGTGGCGGAGGGAGTGACACATGAAACGAACTCTCTCTCGTGTCCAAGGCGGCTGTTGCGCAGCAAAGCGGACCTCTGCGCTGCATCAATTGGCTCGTAGCCAACCATCCAACAATGGGATCAAAACCCTAGTCTGGATAGAAGCAGGCAGCCCCATGCGTTTGACCTTCAAGGTCTGGTATAGTCTCTCGGCACCGGCTGTTGGCCTTCCAGCAACGGGGGGCAAACGCGCAGCCCTGAGGGATGGATAGCGGCGAAGGCAGCTCTCCGATGAGCTTGATCCGCCCTTTGACCGCTGCCGGATCGGCCCTTGGCGTGGCGGAGAGCAGCGCCTTTGTGTATGGGTGGCGCGGTGTGTTGAACAGCGCCTCCTTGGAGGCTTTTTCAACCGCCCGGCCCAGGTACATGACGATCACATCATCTGCGACGTGACGTACGACGCTCAGGTCATGGCTGATGAACAGATACGCCAGCTGAAGCCGGTCTTGAAGGTCCATCAACAGGTTCAGGATCGCGCTTTGGATCGACAGGTCGAGGGCCGAGACCGGTTCGTCTAGAACCAGCACCTTGGGGTCGAGCATCAGGGCGCGGGCAACTGCAATCCGCTGGCGTTGTCCGCCCGAGAACATGTGCGGATAGCGGTCGTAATGTTCGGGCCGCAGCCCAACCAGGCCAAGCATGTCGCGGGCCTTGGCCTCGCGCTCGGCGCTGCTCATGCCGCGCCGGTTGATAATCAGCGGCTCTTGCAGGATCGTCCCGATCCGCTGGCGCGGGTTGAGCGATCCATAGGGGTCCTGAAACACGATCTGGACCGACTGACGCAGATCGGCCCAATCTCCGGGCAAAACCCGCTTTCCGTCCAGCGTCAAAGTGCCTGCTGTCGGCTCTTCGATCATAGCGACCATGCGGGCTAGCGTGGACTTGCCGCAACCACTTTCGCCCACCACGGCAAGGGTCTTGCCCGGGGCCAGCGCGAAGTCGAGGCCAGCTACAGCCCGCAGCAGGCGCGGCCTGCCAAACAGACCGCCACTGATGGTGTAGTGCCGATGGAGGGCTGTCGCTTCGATCACATTGGCGGCCATGAGGCGATCCTTTCGCCCGTGTTAACTGGATAGTGGCAGCGCGCTAGACCCAGCGCCGCAGTTTGCGGATTCGGCGGCTTGGAGTCGCAAAGCGCATCGGCGAATCGGCAGCAAGGCGAGAAGAGGCAACCCTGCGGAC
>Ga0222669_1000039_pt1 | contig 60769 bp, 68 predicted proteins | sample AntAcemetagen730_FD_179848 | JGI IMG/M metagenome (GOLD analysis project Ga0222669, IMG submission 179848) | Saline water microbial communities from Ace Lake, Antarctica - #730 | ecosystem: Environmental > Aquatic > Non-marine Saline and Alkaline > Saline | place: Antarctica: Ace Lake...
CTTCAAGGCCAGTCTGGATATTAGCAAGCTGGTCCAGCAACGACTGTTCAGTCTGCCCGATCTGCTGAAGCAGGCTTTCTTCAGTGACACCAAGCTCCGTAGCGAGCTCGCCCAAGGCAGTGCCAAGGGCGTCGTCCCGCTGGATGCCAGCATCCTCTAGCTCCTGCACACGGCCCAGAAGCGACGCTTCTACGTCACCGATCTGGCCTTCAAGGCCAGTCTGGATATTAGCAAGCTGGTCCAGCAACGACTGTTCAGTCTGCCCGATCTGCTGAAGCAGGCTTTCTTCAGTGACACCAAGCTCCGTAGCGAGCTCGCCCAAGGCAGTGCCAAGGGCGTCGTCCCGCTGGATGCCAGCATCCTCTAGCTCCTGCACACGGTCAAGGACGGCAGTTTCGACGCCGGTAATCCGTGTCTCAAGCGCTGCTTGCGTATCGGCAACGGTCTGCAGGAGCGTTTCTTCCGTAGCTCCGATTTCCGCGAGAAGTTCTTCGCGGGTAGTGCCAAGCTCCGCGGCAAGGTCGTCTACAGCAGACTGGATAGCGTCGTCGCGTTGGATGCCAGCATCTTCTAGCTCCTGCACACGGTCAAGGAGCGAGGCTTCTACTTCACCAAGCTGGGTGCCGAGGTCTTCTACGGCGGTTTCGACGCCGGAAATACGGTCGTTGAGAGACTGCTCTGTCTCCCCAATGCGCCTAAAGATGTCCTCTTGTGCTACACCAAACTCGGTAGCTAGCTCGTTAACGGCAGTTTGAATGGCCTCATCGCGGGTCATGCCCGCTTCTTCGTTTGCTGTGATCTGGTCCAGCAACCGCTGTTCGGAGGCTGCAACATCGTCGCGCAGCTCGCCAATATCTTCGTCAAGCGTGTAGCCCAGCGCCTCAAGCTCTGCGCGAACCGCCGTACTAGCTTCTTCAATACGCTGTTCAATCTGATCTGATGGCACCCCCCCATTCTCGAGGGCCTGCCGGAACTCTTCGAGCTGTGCCTGCAGCGAGTTAAATTGTGCTTTCGGCAGGTTCTCTTCTGCGCGGCCCGCGAGGTCTGTTTCGGCGTATTGACCTATAAGTTTATTTAAATCTGCCTGTGTTGGGCGAGACAGCCCAAGTGCTTCGTATGCGGAACGGACTTCATCGACGTCCACCATGCGGAGGTCTGTGTACGCACCGACTTCGTTCTGTACTTCGGATTCAGCTTGTTGCCGCACGAACTGCGCGACTTCTTCGTCAGTCGCATCGTAGCCGATGTCCGCAAAGTATTGGCGGGCCTCTTCTTCAGTAACCTGATTAACGTCGACAAACTGTGACAGCTCTTGGAGGGTACTGTCCTCAGCGCCTTCCCGCACGAACTGCGCAACCTGTTCAGCAGATGGGTCAAAGCCCTGCGCTTGAAACGCCTCGCGCGCTTCCTGCTCGGTGACTGCATACGGATCGTATTTCTGCTGGATCGAATACAGCGCAGCTTGCGTAGCTTCGGGGTCAGCGGTCTGTGTGACCATATCCTGCGCCTGCGCGTCAGTGAGCGTGACGCCTTCGGCAGCTGCAGCTGCCTTTACCTCAGCGATATCGACGTAGCGCTGGTCGACGTAGGTGTTCACGTACGTGGCGACGTCTTGTCCTGTGGAGTTCAACACGCCGTTTAGGATGTCTGCGTTAGTTACGCGGAAGTCAGGGTTCGCCGAGAACGCACGGGACACGTCGGCGTTACTATGGTATTCATCGTTAACGGTGCTGAGCAGGTTGTTCTGCGCGACTTCGTCGTCTAACCCTAAGCGCGTCAACGCGGCCTTCGTGCCTTCTGGGTCTGACCCACCATTAGCGATGGCGTCACGCACTGCAGCGTTTGTGCGGAACAATACGTCGGCAGCGACATTGCCTGTGTACATCGACCCCGCCGTACCTGCACCAACAAACGCACCGAACAGGGCGTCACGCGCTACGGAATCGAGGATGTCTCCGCGGTTCGGGTCAATTTGCGCCAAACTCGTTTCAACGTACAGTGAGGGCAACCCCTCTTCTATGGCCTCCTGAATACCTTCTTTTATCATTACGGAGCCACCGGTCGCGATCCTGTCTACTAAGAAATCAAACGCGTTAGCCACAGCGCCGGGCTTGTCGACCCCGAGCATAAGCCGCTCAAAGTCGTTACCGCCGACACCCGCAGACGCAATCGTTAGCGTGGCGGCTATAATCCCAGCGGTTTTAGCTATGTCAGCGGCGTAGGTTTCTGCTTCACTCTGGCTCATACCAGAGTTAAGCGCAGCGCTTAGCGACTCGTCATACGCGCTACCGGCAGCGCCCCCCGCAGACTCGGCGATATCTAAAGCAAAGACATTACTCGCGGTTATCCGCCGAGCCATTTGCTCGCCTATCTCTCTCCCCATCCCCCGCGCGCTTAGTTTCGCTACCTTTGTGACCGCGCCACCGAGAAACCACGAAATAAGTTCCTGACCTACTTCAACCCCAATAGCCTCAACAACAAACTGCACAGGCGCTTCTTCAATCGCCCCCACAAAATCGGTCAGTGCGTTGAGGCGGCTAAACTCGCGCTCGATGGGCTGCCCAGTAGCTGGGTCAATGCCCCTACGGCGCATGTCTGCGCGGTTGAACGCCTCTTGCCACTCTGGAGTTTTTAACTGGGTAGACACGGTGATGAGGTCGTCTGCCCACCCTGCAAACGGCGTGGTTTTTGGGTCGATGTTGGCGTATATAAAAAGGCCGTTAAACCCGCTCAGTATGTCGCCACCCGCTTGTGCCGCTAACCCAGCACCGTCGAGTATATTCTCTTTGTACGCGTTATTTTTATTCACAAGATGTTCAGCAATCGCGGCGGCTTCAGGAGACATATCAGACGTGTCTATCTCAGTAGGAGTCTGAATATATTCTACAACGTTCCGAGCAAACTCAGACACAGCCTGCCCAACCTGCGTGTCAATGATCGCACCGGCAGCTTCACTGAGGCCCCCTACAGCCTGAATAAACAGGCTGGGGTTGTCCTCCCGTAAGTCTCCTAAGTTCTTAGTGATGTAAAACCGAAGCACGTTATCAACGCGTTCCCCAGTGAAAGCGTCTACTATGCCGTACCCGCCGTGTAATTCAGTACCTACGATATAGTGGGTTCTCTTCACGAGCCTCTTGAGGTTTGAATCCCAGTATGGAATGTTCATATCTATGTTGCCCCACTCAAGCAGGCCATCGTTGTTCACGATTAACTGCGCCGAACCATTGGCGATATCTGTATCGGTGACGTCCGTGGGGCGAACAACCTCTTCGCGCGTCTGCACTGGAGGCGTAGTCAACGCGCGAACATCGTCTTGAGTTAGGTACTCGCCGACCATACCCCGTTCGAGCCCGGCGCGAGCCAATGCATCGTTAATCTCTGGTGTGATCTGTGTCGATCCGGCGATGTACTTTTTCGCAGTTGCCCGGTCGGATATAGATTGGTTGGTGAGGAGTTCGTCGGCTAGCGTCTGTGTTGGGGCGTTGCGCAGGTCTTGCAGTGTTGGATACCGCTCGTCGATATCCGCAAGAAACGCCGCACGCTCGAATTGAGTCATATCTGTGAGCGACAGGCCCGCGTGATCCAGCACGGAGTTAATAATGTTTTGCCGATACGACCCGTACTCTTCTTTGTACGCCGCCATGTTGCTTGGCAGGCCTTCTTCCTTACCCACACTCAGCCAGTGCAGATAGGCATCGTCGTCAGCGTCGAGCCCAGCGATCTGCCGGTACTCAGACTCATTAAAGTTCGGGTCCATAAACTTAACAAACTGCTGATCAAGCTCAGAATATACGGGCTTAAGGTCTTCGGCGACGCGGTCCGCGGAAACCGACAAGTCTGTGACTAGCGTATTATATTTTTCCGCCTCTACATCAAACTGCGCCGCTAAGTCTGCGGCCTGCTGCTCGTAGCGGTTGAGATTGGGTATGAGCGTGTTTGTGTAGCGCGTGTCGAAATCAGCTGCGTAATTGTTTAAATTTCTAACCGCGGTAGTCAACGCATCGGCGTTTGTCTGGTTCTCGTTGGCTTGGAAGTTCTGCAGCGCCCGATCATAAACAGTGCGCAGGCGCTCTTGCTCGGCCACACCTGCATTGATCTGCTGAACCGTGCTGTTATAGTTAGCGACTGCACTAGAGTGTTGTTGTACAACCCCGTCCATCTTTTTGGCTTGGGCTTCGGTACGTTGATAATCCCCAGTTATTTTGTCTAGGGAATTGTTTACCGTATCGCCGAACTTGCTGTTATCCAGCCACTCGCCAAACTCTTTTTCGCCGTACTGGTTGAGTTGATTGAGAATAGCGTCAGGTACGTCACCGCCGCTAAACGCCGTGGCGGTAGTATGCTGGATGGCGAGTGTAAGCGCGCTGATCTGATTCTCTGTAAGGCTATCTTTAAGCCCGACGTTCTCTCCAAGGAAGTTGTTTACGGTCTTTGTTATACCCTCGCTTGTAAGCAGGGCGTTCCATATGAGGTCTGGAGTAAGTTCTTTACCAGTAAGCGCGGCGGAAAGCCCCGTGATGATTACGTTGCGAGCCGCATCGGGTAGTTTCGAAAACGCACCCTCAGTGTTGGTCTCCAACCATCCGGCTGCAGCGCTAAGCCCGCCAGATATACCGCCTTCAATAAACGCTTGTACCGGGTCTTGCCCCATTGCGAGTGCAACCGTCGCACGGCCCGCGCCGGAACCTGCCGCGGAACTAATAACCTGCGTAGCAAACTCTGACGCCCCAGCATCAACCAATGCCTGCGATGTCAGTTCTCCGCCAAGCCGACCCACTTTGTTGCTGATGTACGAGATAGCCGCAGACTTCAGCGCGTCTTTGAAATCACCACCGTTTGCTAATGTACCCACGGCGTCGATCAACGGGATTGTCCACTGCATACCCGGAGTAAAAAAAGCTGCAGCTTTAAGGACAAACTGCCCGATATCGGACTTCAATACGTTCTTAACCGCGTTTACCACCGGCTCCACAATCTTATCAAACACCCAGTCAGCCGCACCTGACTCGTGGGCGATGATAGCTGTGCCTACCCCTATAATTCCAGCGACGATAGCGGGAGCTCCCGTTACCGTGATAACGACAGCGGTAGCGCTTGCGGCGAAAAGAAGAGGTATAACTGCCATTAGGCTCTCCAGAACTCTTTGAGGGACTCGTCCCCAATGTAAATGTAAGCGCGGTACATACCGGTATCCAGCTGCACGACGTCAATCTCGGTGTCCGAACCTTCGACCTTCTTATACCAAAACTTAAACGCCGATACGTACTGGTCAGTCTTAAAGTCGGTACGGTAGTACCGGATGCCCTTGTTTTGCAGATAGGCTACGTACTTGAGCCCGGCCCGCAGAAAATTATTCGCGGTATCTACGTTGAGAGCGCGACCCTCCATGACGTTCTTGTGCTTACCCTTACCGGTATGCCCAATGAACACGGTGTTGCCGATCTGCACTTGATCGGTGTTTGGTAGGTTAAGTTCTTCCGCAATGGCTGCGAGCACATTCTGCAACGGGTACCCGGATTCGTTTAGCTCCTGCGCAAAGCGCATAATGATCTCGGGAGCAGACAAAAACTGCTTTTTGCTGTCTATAACGGTCGCCATCAAACGAACTCCTATAAATTACTGACGAAGCTAACCGCCATAACCGCAGCGGGAACACCCGGATGTGGGGCTGTCGGAGCCTCAGAGTGGATTGTAAGTCCTGTGTCGTCCGTGGCCCAGTACATCTCGACGTACTGCCCTGCGGTTAAGTCTATAGAGAAGTTCCAATTAACCGCAAAGTAATCATTTCCCTTGATCGTATAGCGGTGGGCCCCGTACGGCACATCAGTGCCGTTCTTGTTAATCCACACCCACAACGCACACGCACTCCCGCCCGTATGCTCTAACTGCAGAGAAAACTGGAAGTTATACACACCATCCGCAGATACGGTGACGCGCGTGTCGTTGGTGCCGCCGATAGTAACCCCGTTCCCAAGGTAGGTAGTTTCTAACTCAACGGGGTATCCAGTGTTTGTAGCCGCGGCAGTCTGGTCGGCAGTGCTGTAGAACAAGCCACGAGGCATGTACAGGTACCGCCCGCCGTCTTCAGTGCTAAGCAACTCGTTCACTGTGGCGGTGAGTCGTCGAAAGAACAGCCGCAACACGTTGTTGAGCTGGTCGGTATAGCGGCGGTCGTACCCAGCAGGCGGTTGAGGAAGCGCGGGAGGTTGTGGGCGTTCGATGCGGTTCGACATTAGCGCCTCCCGTCAGGGCGCAGGTCAATGCGCGGAGAGCCGAGCTGCCACTGCACGCCAAGCTCGTTGGACTCCAGCTTGAGGACGAGCTGCCGACCACGGACACGAATGTCGAGCTGCTGTGTAAACGCTTGCACTGGAAGGACCGCGGTACGCGCGATAGTGCCAGTGCTGCTACCCCCAACAGACTGCGGGTTGTTATAGCCCGAGCCTGAGTTGTTCATAGGGATTATGGTGAGCTGCGCGGCGGGATTAGCTGAAGTAGACCCACGGAACGTAATATCCGGTAGGACGCGCCAGATAAACGAAAACCTATCGCCGTCCTCAATATCGAATTGAGTAGACGTGATGTACGCCTCAATCGGCTGGTTCACACCGTCGATATCCTCGTCGACCCCGACCTCGTGGTTCACAAGGTTGCGCTGGTAAGTAGCAGCGATCGGGTTCTCTTGCAGGCCAGTATCCAACCATGCCGTGCGACCCATGGTGCCGTAGTACCACGTGTTTTCGAGGTAGTTGTAGATGACGTAGCGGTCGATCTCTAGCTGATTTGCAGAGCAGTAGAACCACCAAATTTCGTGGTACGCCTCGTTTGTGCCCCCAAATACTTGTGCATACTGCTTGTCATTAAAGTCGGTGAATATAAACCGCCGGACATCGCACGGGAGCGGGAGCGTCCGACCATCGTACATATAGAACTTATCACGCCCCATCCAGTAAGCTACGCCATTAGCGTACGCCACTGCGTTCTGGGATGCGATTGAAATGTTGTCCCCGACGAGCTGCGCGCCCCAACCCTCTTCCCCGCCGATATACTGCAGGGAATATAGTGAGGAGTCTGTCCAAACGAGAATTTCCTGACGTGACTGGATGGCCGTTATGATCGCAGTTCCCCGAGACAGGGGTAGTCCTCCAGCTTGGTTTGTTGCCGAGGGAGTCCACTCCGCTGCGTTTTCTTGGTCTGACCACCGAATCAGCAGGGGGTCTTGCGTCGAGCTGCCCAGATCGTTGCACCCGAAAGCGAATACAAACCGGCTAATGTCGGACACGAGGGTAAAGTTATGAATTGTCGGGACGTTTGACGCACCGGGGAGGGATGTTAAGACTACTGCGCGCGTACCCACCCCGTTTGAAGCATCCCAATAATAGATGCCGCCACCCCGCGGACCGAAGATAAGGTCCTCGCCGAAGTTAGCTTGACTCCACAACCGGATTGGGTTTGCCGTCGATACACCTACACCCCACGCCCCCTGACCCCAACTACCTGCGCTCCACCCGACGAGTGGTATAGAAAACTCAGCCCCGACGTTTATCTGGTACGCAGCGGTGATTGACCCGCCGCCCCCGGTAACGGTAGACGTAGCTGCCACACCCACATCAACCGAGTATGTGTTCGTGCCTGTGACCGTGAGCTGGTGTTCTTTGTTGATCGCCGCCGCAGGGATGCCGCCTACGTCCGAAGCACCAGAAAGAGTGACGAAGTCGCCAGTAACGAAGCCGCCAGCTGCGTCTAGAATCTCGATCGCCGCCGACCCGCTGGTGGTATTTATGGGGTTAGTCAGGCTGGTCGTAGCGCGGATTGGGGTCACGTCGTTGTAGACACCGCCACCCTCGATATAGAACTTTAAGTTCGTGCCGACGCCTATATGGCTCACCCCGTTTAGCGTTACCCACTTCAGAAGTGACCGGCACACACCTTGGAACGTCGCCGTAGAAATACGCTGCCAGCCGCCGATCTTTTCCGGAAACCCCTGCCGAAAACGCACCTTGTCACAGTCGAACCACCCACCCTCGTTGGTGTAGTCCGTGCGTTCGCGGTTGATGCCGGGCTTGAATACGAGCTTCTTCAGGGGCATAGGCGGTCATACTTCTCGTTAGCCGCAACGATGCTTTGCAGCAGCTCGCGGTCATTTCTTAGCAACCACTCTACAACATGCGCGTCAGCAAATAAATGCAGTTCTGTTAGGTCGCAGTGCGTGTCATTTACCAGCGTCGCGCAGCCACTTAGAAGCACGATCAGCGAGGCCGGTATCGTCCAGAATCTCGATTTCACGGTCAACCTCCCTAGCAGTTCGCAGCTTGTCTATCGTGTTCTGGTAGCCCTTTACCTGCGCATCAGAGTTTGCCTCACTACGTCCGCGAAAATAGGCGGCTGCTACTACAGCTAGGGCCACTGCTGCGGCCACAGCCCATATGCGTAGCTTACCGAACACCACGCCGCCATTTCCGGACGCGCTCAACGTCGATTACTCCTGTTGCCATAAGGACAACGAGGGTTAAAGCAGACAAGATTAGCAGGTTTTGCCACGGCATATCCGCGAAGTATCCTACAACGGGCCCGGCGGTGGCAGCAGCTTTTGCTACCTGCGACATCTGAATCGTGCGCGATTCCGCCAGCGACTCCCGCTCTGGGGCCTGCTCTAGCCAGTGCTTTACGTTAAACCCGGGGCACGCTTTGTTGGCGTATTCGTTGTGGCCGGATACCTTCTTGATCGTCGGGAACCGTTCTTTCAGCTCCGCGATCAGCTTGCGTAGCTCGGCATCCTGCTCTGGAGTAAAGTTGTCCTCAAACTTGCCGTTGGCCGCCGAACCATGCCCACCAAACAGTGCAATGCCGATAGACCGCGAGTTGCGGCCCTTGGTGTGCGCTCCGATGTCATCGAAGGTATCTCCATCGTTGTTGAGGTCGCGCCCCGCGGCACGGCTGCCGTTCCGGTCAATAAGGGTGGCGTAGCCAATATCTGCCCAACCGTTTTCTTCGACATGCCAGCGACGCACCTCGGCGACTTTCTGGTTAGTGGTTCTGGTTTTCCACCACTCGGGGCGGGTAGCGGTGCAGTGGATGATGATCTCGTCTATCTCGCGCATCACTGCCCCCCTAGCTTTACTATGAGGGCCACGCCTGCACCAACAACGACCCAGAGTAACTTATCTAGCATGTGAAACACTACCCCGCGCTGCACGGTAATCTTCTCTACTTTCTCGACCCGGTCGACCACCCCGGTCTGCACATCATCGTATTTATCCATGCGCTTGAACAGCGTAATCATACGCTCTTCCATGCGCGCCAGCGACACAACCGCCTCAGACAGCGTGTCCAACTTCTTTTCCATTCTCTCCAAGCGCGCGTCGTCGGTCACTGTAATCACCCATTACCCAGTTCAGTAGTAGACACGCTGCAAACCCAACGAATTGTCGTGGCTACCGCCCCGGTAACTGTTATGGACACAGCCCCGTTCGTGGTGTCGGCGGTTACGGCTACGACCCACCCGGACGCACCGGCATCTTCGGCAATGTTGGTAATGGTTGCTGTGCCCACAAGTTCAGTAGACGACGCGAGCGTACCCCGCTTAAGTAGCGCTTTAATTTCCCACATGCGGGAATCGGCAACCGCTGGGTTTGTATCTTTAGCCCCGAGAATAGCGTGCACGGCATACAAGGCGTTGGCGGGTAGGTTTACCACGTTGTAGGCGTTAGCGGTTCCCGATCCATCAGAAGTAAGGCGGGTAATAGCGTTGCCAGATGTTTCTGCACGGAGCACTTGGCGGGAGAGTTGGGCCGTCCCGTCAGCGGTGGCAAACGCACCGGAGGCGATAACCTCCTGCCCGTACCGCGCAGCTACAGCCCGGTATCCACCCGACACAATAGAATAGTCGGCGTTAGCCTCGATCGCATTATCGCGCCCCCCACCCACGACGGTGTACTGTGCTTGCGTACTGTTATCTCTACCGCCCGAAACGGCGCTGTACAGCGCAGTAGCGGCAACGTTGTTTGTGCTACCTCCTGATACCACAGAAGCGACGGCGTTGGCTTGGTTCGTCGCGCCACCCGCAACAACGGCACTATTAGCGGTCGCGGAGACGGAGTTATCGGAACCTCCGGAGATCGTCGATGCTGGTGCCGCGGCGACGTCAGACGCAGCCACCCGAGAAGTTTGCAAATCCACCGCGCCAGCGCCGCGTTTGTTGCCCCCCGCAGAGGTATTGTCAGCCACATCAGCCGTCAGGGCACCGGTGCCTTTGGGTACGATTGCCACATCTATGTTGGTTTCCGCGCCTTCTGCCTTCAACGCAATGACCGGCACCGTGGCGTTGGGTGCGGATAGAACTTTGATCTCATCGAAGTAGAACAGCCCCGGCGCGGCGTAGACAACGTCAGTGCCGTCAGCGTAGATGATGTAGGTTTCACCGTTGGGGATATCGACACCCGTACCCCCGCTAATTTCTACTGTAATAGTCTGCCCGCCGGTCGTGGCGTTCTTTACAATATACATCTTCTGCACTGCGGGCAGAATTAGCTTGCGTGTAGCTGTAAGCGATCCGGTAGATGTCACGTTAAAGTATAGGGCCCGAAACGGCTGTGCAGCGTTACTGTCCACGTAGGTTAATGTTTTGTCCGCGTCGGTCGCAAAATCTACGTCCGCGTACCCACCGACTGCCTGCTCAATAGCTTCTAGGTTGTTGTTAGTGGTGGCCCCCCACACACTAACTTGTTCGCCGTCACCTATGAGTTCGATCTTGAGGTTAGAGAATGTGCTTGCCATCAGGGACCTCTACGTAGGAATTTCTACCCAGAAGGGCGTTTGTGAATCGTTTATTTCGTCCCAGATGTTGATCTTGCCGACCAACCCCGTGCCCTGCACGCCGGTGACGTTCACTATCTGGTTATACACATAAGTGACGTCTCCAACAAGCCCGTTGGCGACAAGGCCGGTTGGGTCTACACGTACCCCGGCCCCTTCGGTAACAGTTACATCCCCCACTGCCGCCGTGGCAACCACTCCACTTAGGAACGCTGTAGCTGCAGCTACGATTGCGGCTTGACCTACGAACGTGTTTGCAGCTGCGCCTGTAAGTGTAGCGGTCGCCGCACCAGATACTGTTGCGTCACCAAGTTCGCCGCTAGAAGCCACTCCCGATACAGAAGCCGTGACGCCTGTACCCCCGACAACGGCTGTGACACCCACTTCACCTGTAGATGTGTTGCCCGTTACTGTAACAGCGACACGGATAGAAGTGGTCACAGTGCCGACGGTACCCGTGCCGAGCACCCCTACAAGGGCAGTAGTAGCACCCGCTGTAGGCGTCGCCGTGCCAAGTACGGCCGTAGCCGATAGACCAGAAAGAACTGGAGTGACGCCCGTACCCTCGGTGACGGTAAGAGTACCCACCGATGTCGCGCCTGATAGACCTGTTACTGGTACAACTGCGGGAAGCCTAACGAGTACCGACCCAACAAACCCCTGCCCGGCAACACCGGAAACCTTGACCCCAAAATCTGGAAGCGAGGCAAGGGGTGCAGAGGCGAGGGGGCTAAAACCTAGCATAGGTCACTCCTACGGTTTGGTGGGCCAGACGACACTAAACGGAAACCCGCCTTGGTCTGGCACATCGCGCAGGGCTTGACGGTAGGTTGTCACTGCCTCGCTCATGGTGTTGTCGCTTAGGGCTTGCCAGTCGGTATCAGACAAGAGGCGGTTGCGTCGGTTGCGAACCGCTGCCTCTGCTTGATCTTGTGGCCTATTGACGACCGTGTAGCCAATGAACCAGCGATTACCGTGAATAGGCTGACCTACCTGAGACTGGTCTACCTCGCCTGTGATATGGTTTGTGGCATCGTTTTCTGTCTTCAGACGGATCACCTCTTTGTGAGGCATATCACCCATTACTAAATTTTGTACCAACGGCTCATAGGCTGGCTTAGACAGTTCAATCACTGGATGCACCAGATGGCGCTTCAGCATCGTGTCAGGAATGATGCGAGGAAAGCTAGTCTCAGGGTGGTCACGACGAAATTGCCCGATTGTGTAGGGAAATTCTACGGGCTGGTCGTTTGTGATCTTAACGTGCATTTGAAGCCCCTATTTAGCTGAAGTTGTCGCCTATCAAGCGTCCGTAGTAAGTTGTGCCGCCATCTTGCGTGAGGAATCTTAGTAGGTCTGTCTCACCGTCAGCAGGGGAGGTAGGGGGTGTACCTGCTGGCCACTCGACAGACGCAGGGTATGTGAAGGTCGCATCTCCGACAAATCCTGTTGAGTATTGCCATACTGCTTCTCCAGTAAACCCAATAACATACATCTTTGTGCCATCAGGTTTGAAGAAAATGCCTTGTGGATTTGCTTCTTGAGCAACAACACTGAAGTTCTGAAGGTAAGAAGCTGAAGATATATCCCAAGCTGTGCTTAGATCATACTCATTGACATCATCTCCAGTATTCCCAATAACGTACAGCTTTAAGCCATCGGGTTTGAAGAAGATACCGTTTGGACCTGATTCTTGAGCAGCAACACTGAAGTTCTGAAGGTAACTAGCAGTAGAGACATCCCAAGCCGTGCTTAGGTCGTACTCATTTACGTCTTTTCCAGTATACCCAAGAATGTACATCTTTAGGCCGTCAGGTTTGAAGAAGATACCGGTTGGAGTTGTTTCTTGAGCAGCAACACTGAAGTTCTGAAGGTAACTAGCTGAAGAAACATCCCAAGCAGTGCTCAAATTATACTCATTTACGTCGTCTCCAGTGAACCCAATAACGTACATCTTTGTGCCATCAGGTTTGAAGAAGATGCTTTGTGGAGTTGCTTCTTGAGCGGCAACACTGAAGTTCTGAAGGTAACTGGCCGACGTTAAATCCCAAGCAGTGCTTAGGTCGTACTCATTGACATCATCTCCAGCATACCCAATAACATACATCTTAGTGCCGTCAGGTTTGAAGAAGATACCGGTTGGAGTTGTTTCTTGAGCAGCAACACTGAAGTACCCTTCAGTGGGAAAATCAAAGCTGGCAGCGCTTAGGTCCCAAGCTGTGCTTAGGGTGTAGGAAAAGACTGCATCTCCAATATACCCAATAACGTACATTTTTGTGCCGTCAGGTTTGAAGAACATGCCGGTTGGAACTGTTTGTTGAGCAGCAACACTGAAGTTCTGAAGGTAACTAGCCGTAGTGATATCCCAAGCGGTGCTTAGGTCATATTCATTTACGTCGTCTCCGACAGTCCCAGTAACGTACATCTTTGTGCCATCAGGTTTGAAGAAGATACCGGTCGGATTTGTTTCTTGAGCAGAAACACTGAAGTTCTGAAGGTAACTAGCCGTAGTGATATCCCAAGCGGTGCTTAGGTCGTACTCATTAACATCGTTTCCACTAGACCCAAGAACGTACATCTTTAGGCCGTCAGGTTTGAAGAAGATACCTTGTGGAGTTGCTTCTTGAGCAGCAACACTGAAGTTCTGAAGGTAACTAGCCGTAGTGATATCCCAAGCGGTGCTTAGATCATATTCGTTTACATCATCCCCACTAGACCCAAGAACGTACATCTTTAGGCCGTCAGGTTTGAAGAAAATGCCGGTTGGAGTTGCTTCTTGAGCAGCAACACTGAAGTTCTGAAGGTAACTAGCTGAAGATACATCCCAAGCGGTGCTTAGGTCGTACTCATTAACATCCTCCCCACTAGACCCAATAACGTACATCTTTGTGCCATCAGGTTTGAAGAAGATACCTTGTGGAGTTGCTTCTTGAGCAGCAACACTGAACCTCCCATAAGCAGGTGGCTCTGCATTAGCTAGGTCATAGCCGTCAGAAATATACACGCCAGTTAGCCCCAACGTAAATCCGAGGGCAGCACCCGTCGTAGGGGGGTTGCTAAACACAAACGTAGTTTCCGCCGTAGGTGTGTAGCTGAACACGTTACCAGAAGTCAGGTCAAGAGTTGTGCCTGTGATCGTTCCAACCGCTCCCACCAAGCTGCCGCCCAGCTGCAAGCCGTTCTTGATACGAAAATCTTTGTCGTTAGCCATAGGTTCACTCTCCCCTAGTTAGGCTGGTTATAGCACGATCGCCTTTACCGTGTAGTTGGTCGATGTAGAAGAAGCTGCAGTGACAACGATACGGAAGTTCCCACCGGATACATCTACGTCATAACTTGCCAAAGAAGCCGTACCCGTATTTACGACGGCATACTCAGTCGCATAGGCTGTGGCCCCCTTCCACGTAACGAGCAGCTCGCTTACCGTGCGGTCTGTGCCGTTGTCAGCCACAACAACAATCTTAGCTGCGTTATACGCGGTTGTGGCGTAGGTAGCGATGACTGTAGACGCAGTGCTAGACGTAGTGGCAGTCTGGCTGTCGGAAAACCCTATGGCACTCTGTAGATCATCCGCCGCTACCGACACATACACCACAGCAGCGCCTGTGAGGCTCAATAGAGCGCCTGTCGAGCTTTCCCCTAACGTGCGTGACAACGTAGTCCCAGTGGCCGTATAGGTGCCCGAACCAATCTCCCAAGATACGCCGTCCTCAATGACGTAGCGAACCACATCAGCGTCAACCACGCCAGCATCAGCAAAGGTCTGGTAGCCACTCTCAGCAGAGCCAAGCGTGATTGTACCAGTGCCAGTCGTGGCGGTAGCAACTTTGGCTCTGTTTACGAGAGTGACCATTTTTATGTCCTTACGCGATGCGGAGGATAGCGTTCGATGCGTCCGCTACCGGGAACTGGATGGTGAAGTCGCCGTCAGTAGAGGTCTTGTCAGCCCCAAAATCAAGGATCGCAATAGCTCGATTGGCCTTAGATGCGTTGTATAGCATCGCACCGCGCGCAGTGATCGTCGAAGACGCCCACGTAGTATTGTCAAAGTCCACAATCGCGGTTGTACCGCTGGAGCTAATCGTTGCCCCAGTTAGGGTGTTGCCCCCAGCGGTGTACCCGGTACCGGCAACCTCATTTGTTGTAGCATACGCTGTAGTCGTCGCCCCGAGGGTCGCCGAGCTAGTAAACAGCGCAATTTTAATCGTGTCAGTGTCGAGGTCGTGCACGCCGCCAAGAAGCTCAGTCTTGAAACTTGTGCACATCGCTTGTGTGATAGCCATGTCTTATCTCCTTAGCTCACGGCAGTGCGTACTTGGCCAGAACGGTATGTGTCCTGACGCATTTTGCCATCCCCGAGATTCTTGAGCAGCCCGATCGCAAGCACATACAGTTGATTGTACATGTTGACGACGTCCTGCTCGCCTTTCAAGAAGCGGATAGCTTCAACCAGCGCACCGTTTAGTAGCGCTGAATCAAACTCGTTCCCTAGCCACGTCGTACCTGCGGTAACGATGGACTCCGGGTAGTATCCGTAATGCAGTTCTACGGTGTAGTCCGCATTGGGTGTAGGGCCCAAAATAAATGCGTTACCGTCAAAAAACGCGTAGTGTTTGGGTACGCCAATACCCCCCGGCGCAGGGTAGGCTTCCCGGATAAAATTTACGTCCTTGTTAAGCAAGTACGAATAATTACCGGACTCCTCTACAACCGCCATACTGAAAGAGTACAGGAAATCTTCGGGCATAGAAAGGTACTTGTTCCCAGAGGTTACCGTACCCGTCACGTTCTTGCGGAGTTCCGGAATCTGGACCGTATTGTATATTTTCTGCTCCGCCTGTTTAACAAACATGGCAAGCTGGTCGTCGGTGAACGACGTTTCACAGATATCTTCGATGTTTGCTTTCAGCTCGGCGTAATCCATACCTTACCCCATTGGCCCGCGGGCCATGATACCTTTAGTGGCTGCACCGGTGCCACGGACCTTCGTGCCGCCAGATTTCTTGGCGGGCTTCTTCATCTTCTTCGTCTGGCTTTTGACTTTACCACCAGACATCATCTTCTTGGTTCCGCAGCTAGGCATGAGTGTATCTCCTATGAAGTTATTACTGTGACTTGCCCGATAAATCCAGTGCCAACTATCTGCCGTACTGGGATGATCTGTGCACGGCTTTGAGCGTATTCAGAGCTATCGGGGCGTGGGTTACGGAGGGCCTGCGGGTCCTCCACCGGAAACTCGCCTAACTTAAGCTGGGGGTGATCCGGGTCCCAGCATGTTGAGCAAGATAACAAGTTTGTCTTACGACCCTTAACGAAGGTAGTGCGTAGCTTACGTAGCGGGTATTGAAACCCGCATATATCGCATATGCCGATCGCTTTTTGGCTTGAGGCAAACCGATTACTCACCGGACCATCCTCACGCTGGGCACGAACCGTATTGGAGCCTTCTCACGGTCTTCTTCGGCAGCAAGCCGGAATTGATCCTCGTATTCGGCCTTAAGGAGCGGGATACGGTCGATGAGCTCGGGCACCTTCATCGCGATGTAGTACGCCAGCCCCGCTACCAGACAGGGGAGAAAGCGGAAGTTCATATCCGCAGTTTGAACCCCGGAGCCCGCGTCTTGGACGCGGCGCATGCGCCAGTAAACAAACGTATAGTTGTTAGAGTCCGGCACCGGCCAGACATTAATCCGTGGGGCGTCACGGAGACGCTCAATCCACACCTGAATCGGCCTACCGGTGTTGGTCTTGTTAGGAATCGTGGAGTAGGTGCTAACGCTAATACGCGAGATATTAAGGTCTTGCTGCGTGCTGCCTGCCCCTGTGCGAATAACCTGCTCAAGTAGGTCGATGGTGTCCGCAGGTAGGGCGTACTGTGCTACACCTTGCGAAAGGCTTAGAACCCCCTCGTCGATGGTCCACATGTTGATGCCGCGGTTCTGCCACTCGATCGTCATCAAGTTCATAGACCGCCGCGCAGTGCGAAGGTCATAGCCAGACCGCATCTCGCGGCCCGCACGTTCCCATGCTTCCTCGGCGATCTCCGTGAAGTCCATGTTAAACGCTGTGGTACCGGATGTGGTCACTTGCTACCCCGTTTTGCTGCTGACACCCTACGAGGTTTACCCGCTGGTTGCCCTAGTCGTTTCTTCTCAGCGACCTTCTTGCTCTTCTCTGAAGAGCTCATTTCACCGCTAGTCTTAGGGGTCTTGCCAGACACCCGCTTGCTTGGTCTGCAATACGGAGTACCCCGACTTTCGCCCTCTTGGCGTCCGCAAGCCTTACCAGTGCGCACGTCTTTCCAGTCCTCTTTGAACCAGCGCTTCAGTGCCGCACCTTTCTCCGTCTTGCGAACCGCCATCACTTCGACCCTTTGTTGCCCCAGTTCTTTGCCCCGACCTTGCGGCACTTGGCAATAGCCCCAGAAGCATAGGCGGACGGAAAGACCTTATAGCGAGATTTTACCTTGCTATAGCAGTCGTCTTTGACCGCCCCACCTTTCTTGTAGCGCTTGCGCATTACATCATCTTGCAGGCGCGGACGCCCTTAGACGCCATACCCGCACCCCGTACTTTACCGCCAGCCTTCATTTTATGTGCGGAATCCTTCATCATGGTGCCGTCAGGCATTTTGTGCATGCCGACTTTACCGCCAGCCATCATGCCTTCAGGCATCTCCATGGCTTCCCGCATCGACGCGCGGTTGCCGCGGCCTACAGCCGTGTCGGAGGACATCATGTCTTCAATTTCTTGGGGGCGCTTGCGGGGGCGGATCGACCGAGCCGGTGCAGCCGAGCTCCTACCTTCCATAAGGTCATCTGGACGCGCCTTTGGGCGCATTTTCGGGCGGTCAGACGATGCCATGCCGCCGTTCTGGTATTTCTTCATCATGAGTTTATCTCCTACGCTTTGAGGTGCCCCGACTTCGGTGGCATTAGCAGTTCCACGCCCGAAGGCTTTTATTGATCCGAGAATCCGGGTCGTTCTTTGTCTTCTCACTTGTCAGCTTTTTCTTCATGCCAGACATCCGGGCACAGAAGCTCTTACGGCGGTTGCCGTCCTTTGTGCCAGCCTTGGCCTTGGGGGCCGGGGGCTTTAGGTTCATCCCCTGCTTTTTTGCAGACGCGCGGCCTTTGGCATTGAGCCCACCTTTTGGGTTCTTGCCTTCCTTACGCTGCCATGCTGGAGACTTCGCCATACTGCACCTTAGCTGTAGAACACGGTCATGGCGCTAATGTTTGTAAGCGCCGTGATAAAGACATCGGAAGAGCAACGAATCCCATAGTCTGGAATGTTGATTGAGTACGAGTCGGACGGGATAAAGTCGATGTCGAGAACCAGTGGGCCCCCGGCACCATCAGTCACGGTCAGCCGACCGGCACCGCCTGCAGTGGTAAAAACCTGAACCTGCCGGATGCGAGCTGGGCCTACAGCTAGCGACCCCGCTGCGGTGACGCGTTTTGTCCGAAGATCGGAGCTAGACATACGTTAGCCCTCCTTCTTTTTGGGGGCCACTTTTGGAGCTTTGATCGGGTTTCCATCCGCGTCGAGCCCGCGCGCTGCGAGTTCTTCCGGTGTCGGGAGTGTCCATTTAATTGTCATAGCTCACCTCACGCTGCTGCGATGGTAGCGCCGGTATCCGACCGCTTCCAGTCAGTGCCATTAGAGAACGCAAGAATCGGGGAACCCGCTGCGCCATTGGACACATAGATGATAGTGCCCGCGCCTGCTGTAGCCGCCGATGGGGCGTTCGCAACGGTGTATGTGGGGAGTTTGATTGCGCCAACAACATCGCCTGTGATGGAGCCAACAAAGCCGTTAGTCGAAACTACCGGTCCGCTAAACGTTGTAGTACCCATGTGTATCTCCTGTCGTGGGTCAAGTCAGCCACACTATGCGGCTGTCAGGAATGTAGGTAGAATACACGATAACAAAACAAAAAGAAAGGGGCCACCGAAGCAGCCCCTCCCTAACGGTGCCGGTGCGATTAAGCGCCGGGCGAACCGAAGATACCCAGCGGGTCCGAGACACCGAACGAATAACGTTCACGTGCCTTGTAGCGCGAGTTACCTGTGTCGAAGTCAGCATCCATGGACGTCGACATCGGTGCACGGACGAAGTGCTTCAGGCCGTTTGGAACATCCGTCATCAGGAACCAAGCGTTGGTGTCCGTCAGATAGTGGTTGATCGTGTAGCCTTCAGGGATCGCCCCGTTGTTCCGGATAGCGTTCAGGTCGTTATCGGCGGTACCGACACGGCCTTCAGTCTCCAGTAGACGAGTAGCAACGAACTGCAGCGCAGGCGGGATAACCAGCTTGCGTGGCTGGGATGCAATGAGCATCCCGCGTTCGTCAGTCCAAGCCGCGATCTGGATAACCGCAGCCTCAAGCGAAGTCTCGTTGAGGTCAGCAGCAACCGAGGGGCGGTTAGAGTTAGTGCCACCCGAAACCAGCGGGTGGGCAGTGGAACAAAGCGTCTGGCCGTCACCGTAGGTGGTGCCTGCGTCAAACGCGTTGTTGAGGATTGCCGCTGCCTTTACCTGCTTGCTGTACGCCATAGCACGGGCCAACGCCTTGGTATAACGAGACGACAGAGAGTCGTACAGGTTATCCTCGATGGCTTCCTCCGTGATGGCGAAGCCCATAGCGATGGTCTCGTGGGTGTAGCGAGCAGTCCATGCTTCCTGAGCATTGTCATACGAAATGGCGGAGCCTTCGTTTTTGACGGGTGCTGCAGAAAAGCCAGACAGCTTAGTTTCTTCTTCAAACGAGCGATCAGATGTCTCGGTCTCGAAGATTTCAGCGTGCTCTTCACCATACTTGGCGTACTCCAAACCGAACAGAGCGTTCAGCCCCGGAAGGAGTTCTTTGAGTAGCTGGGCGCGTGAAATTGCCATGTTACATTACTCCTTATACGCCGGTTGCATTTTGATACTGGTGCATGCCCCAATTCCACTTGACGACCAGCTCAACAAACGTATCGGAACCAGTCTTGGTATCCGGAATAACGTCGATGACGCGAATCGGCAGAGTGTTCGTGGTGGCTGCAGAAGTCGAAAGCACGGCGACTTTCGAGTTTCCAGTAGTGGTCGTCCCAGCGTTTTGTACCAGCGCCACGTTGTTACCAACGACGGTGCGGCCAACGCCTGCAATCACAGTCGTGCCAGACACGACGGCGACCTTAAACAGCTGGTCGGGATCATCCGCAACATACGCGACAATGTCGGATGCTACGGTGTTTGCGGGGAAATACTGGCTATACAGCTCGTAACCCAGACTTGGGTCCGTGTATCTGCAGCCAAGAAAAATACCCACGGGGGTTGCGGTCGTAGTTCCGGTGTCTTTCTCCAGAGTACCGTCACTTACGAGCTTAACAACGTCGCCATTCAGCAGGTTCGTTGCATAGCCCGAAGCAATAGGAATCTGGCGCGTAGCACCAGCGAACACCTGACCACCGATCAAATTGATCGGCTTCAGCCCGTATGGGGCGTCAACGGTAGGATATGCCATATCTAGCTCCTGTTAAGTTCCATTACCAAAGGTAACCCGTGTCTTCCGCTCGTTAAAAAGCGGCATACGCGGATCGTTCTCACGCATGAAGTTGTTGTCTACCGAACGCATCTGAGACTTAGTCTGGGTAGTGTAATATTCATTACGCTCCTCGACCAACTCTTTAGGTGCTTTGCAGAGCATCAATCCACCAATTACCACGTTTTCTGCAAACCGTTCATTCTCAACGGTGACCATGGTAATCTCTGGGTGATCCACCGCTTTCACGGGTTCCCAACCTTCACGCAATTTCGAAGAAACATTCGTGGCGTCGACTTGCCCTTGCGTGCTTATGCGCACCCAGTGATAGTCATAACCTGCCTCGGGATTCGGCGACGGAAGAACTTCCGGGCGCTGCCAAGTCCGTTTACGCGTGGTCTTTTCACGGGTGTCAAGCTCGCGGTCTATGCGATTCTCAGCCATTTTGTTTCCTCATATCTATAGCAACCTGTTTGGCGTATTGTTCCGGGGTAAGTCCCAACCTCTTCGCAATCTGGACCTGTGTTTTGGTCAGTGTCACCCGGTTCGGCGCAGTACTGCGCGTTGCCGCGGCCACGACCGAGGTCTTCCGCTTCGGCTCTGGAGCCCTTTGTTTCGTGTCCTCGAACTGATCGGGGAACACTTGGCGCATACGAGTGTTAATCCGCTCGTAGTAGTCATCGCTTTGCGGGCTTACGCCCTCTTTGACGAGTTTATTGTGCAACCCCAGCGCAAAACTCGTCATCTCGTCATCGCTTTGGAACCAAGAATTGTCGTTCTTCCAATCCAAGGCCCGCTGGTCGACTTTAGGTGCCGGGGCGGGTTCTGCCTTAACTTGTACAGGTGTTTCGCGCTCCTGTAAAGTTGGTACCTTGAGGTTGTTTATCTTTTCGAGCTTAAGCCTAGCAGTGGTTAGCTTATCCTGTGCATTAAGCACAGAATCCGCATCGCCAGAGTCATACGCAACTTTGTACCCAGCCTTCGCGGATTCCATATCCATCGCTGCGCTGCGCTTGGCCTGCTCGATAAGGGCCGCTTGGCTCTTGGTGCTGGAGGTCTTCAGCTTCTGATTTTCATTAAACAGCTGCTGCGTGAGGCGCTCAAGCTCCTCGCGCGCACGCAGGGCCTCTTCTTTAGCCCGCCGCTCGTCGTGGTAACCTTTACTAAAGTGCTTGATACGCTTCCGGACTTTGTCGGAATACTCTTCGAGCTCTTCGTCGGTTACATCCTCTGGGGGATCAGACGGTTTGCGGTTACGGTCGGCAGGGGGCGTATCGTCGACAACCTCTACTGCTATGTCGTCCTCGACAACTACCTCAATCTCTCCCTTCGCCTTGCCCGTCTTTACCATTGGCTCCGCGGAAGAAGACTCGATGTCGATTTCTACTGTCTCATCGTCGTCGTCGTTTGGAAACCCAAACTCTACTTTTTGAAAAGGCATAGTCTAGCTCCTTACGCGCGCTGGATGCCGCGGGGGTCAGCAACCACCGCTTCAATCGAGTCATCATTCATCAGGCGATATTCAGTATCGCCCATACGGAAACGCGTGCCCGAGTTCATGCGGAACATGACGTAGTCGCCGGGTTCGCACCATGCGCCGGTAGGAAACCGGTCTGCGTCAGAGTACGCCTGCTCGCCAACGTCAACAACAAGCCCAATGATCGACATGATATGGTCGCGGTCGCGCTCCTTATCCGTCTTGATAATGCTTGTACCCTCGTAGGTCTCTGAGACTTGCGGGAGCGCAATGAGTACGCGGTACCCCACTGGTTTGGGCAGCTGTGCCTCAAACTCCTGTTCGTTAATCTTAACTGCTGCTTCAGTCATCATCGTTGTCCATATAGTTACGCGAGAGGTCTTCAATGTACGATTTGCTGGATTCGAGACCCCGAATTAATCCAACAACTTCCCTATACGCGGCGTAGTCCTTGGGAGACCCCCCGGCTAGGAATTGCGTTGCAGACGAGATTTGCTCGTCGATCTTATCTGTGAGCACGTCAAAGACGGTCTTTGCCATAGGTTATTTATCTCCTCTTGGCTTGTTCTGCTGCATGAGCTTAGCGACCTCGATAGCAGTCTTATCCTGAGCTTCGCGGCGGGCCCGGCTCATCTCGACGCCCTTTACTTCAGCGTCGATCGCCAGCTGGGTCTTGTCGACTTTCAGCTCCTCGGCCTTGAGCATCGCGTCCGTCATGCTCTTAGCTGTCTGCAGCTTAAGCTGTTCACCCTTGTACTGGGCATCAGCCTGATCCTTCGCGGCCTTGCGCTGGACCTCCTGCGCCTTGATCTGGACCTCAGCCTGCTGGAGCTGGAACATGGGGTCTTGCTGCTGCTGCTGGGCTTGCTGCTGAGCTTGCTGCTGCTGGTTAGCCTGCGTGAGCTGGCGACCGGCATCGGCGACGAGGCGGGACAGCTGGACTTCGACTTCCTGCGGCAGCTCTGCGTTGGGATCAGGCAGCGGTGCCCCGAGCTTCTCCTCGATCTGCTGCCGGTACTGGAACCCGAGGTGCTCGGCGATGTGTGCCTGCAACGACGTCATGATCTGCTGCGCCTGCGGGTTCTGGCCAATCATCTGTGCAATCATCGGGTCCTGCATAAACGACATGTGGGTCGCAATATGCGCTTGGTGGTCCTGATAGATAAACGACCGCATCGGCTTGCCAATCAGCGCGTCCATGTTCTCGCTGACCGGGTCAGTCGGCTTGGCATCGGCCTTTGTCGGCACGATCTTGTCCGCGTTCTTGATACCCAGCACCTCCATCATCTCGCGGTGGAGGACTGGCAGGTTGTAAATCTGCGGGGCCTGCTGGGACATCTGCAGCACAGCCTGATACTGCACAACGCGCTGCGCCATGGTCGAGCTGTTAGGATCACTGACGGGGATCACGTCCACCATCATATAGTCCGACCGGCGTGCGCCCACCTCACCACGAGTGGGCTGGTAGGAGTACTCTTCTGGGGCATGCTCGGCGATGATCGCCTTGAGCATCTTGAACTCTTGCTTCATCGCGTAGTGCACACGCGACTGCACCGCAGCCATTGGCTTCAGGGTGCGCTCAAGCAGCGCCAGCGTCGTACCCACCGGTGCGTTTGCTGACATGTCGGAGATATTTAGATCACTGATAGCCCCGAGGCGGCGGCCTTCCTGTGTGATCCGGTCCAAGAGCTGCAGGAGCGTCTGCGACGGCTCTTTATAGGGCAGCGGCATGATATTATCGCGGATAGAGCCCGACGGGACGTCTACATCCTTGAACTCGCCCGGCTCGATCGGGCTATCGTCGCCCTTAATACGCAGGCCGCGGGTTTTCAGGCCCCCCGGCAGGTTAGATAGCGTGCCAGCGTCGACCAACTGGCGAATCAGCGACGTTCCTGCGCGTGAATAGCCCCCGATGATGTGAATCAGCCCCAGTCCGTAGAACCCAAACCCCGGAACGTAGGGGTAATGGACAAAAAACTGATTTTTCAGGGGGATTTCGGCGTCTTCTTCGTAGTTGCGGCGTACCGCCAGCACCTCACCTGAGCCCCGCTCGATAGTGACGACGTACGGCACCGGCATGTCATCCTCGTCGTCCACTCCGGGGACGCACATCTCTACATGGCACTCATAGAGTGCGTAGCGGTTGTCGTCAGTCAGGCTGAACCCGCCATCCTCGGCCTTTTTCTCCTCAACGTCGGAGTGGTACGGCACCGGCTCGCCCAGCTCGATGTCCCGATAGAAGCCCGCAGCCTGCAGCTTCTTCATCTCGTTCTTGGTTTTACGCATCACATGCGTAACGCGCTCTGCCGTCTCGATGTGACTCGCGCTGTAAGGCACGATAACGTCTTCTGCTGGTATATAGAGCGCCACTTGACGCCCAAAGTTCGGGTCGAAGTACACTTTCTTGAACGCAGAGCCCGCCAGACCCAGAGAATAGAGCATCCGCTCGTGCTCGGACCGGTACTCGACCATCCGCTCGGTGATCTCGTAGTTCATGTCGGCCTTGACGCGCTCCGCGGCCTCCAGCTTCTCCTTGCTCTCCTCGCCAAGCACCTTTACCTTTACCGGCCCAGCGGCTGGGAAAGTCTCAGACATAGTCTCAGCTTGGAACCGGATGGCTGCTTCAGCCAGAATCGTAGAAAACACCCCACAGGCACCCTCCCAAGGCTGCGTCCGCTCCTCGTACTTGAATCCCAGCACGTCCAGACCCTCGACGTAGGACTCAACCCACTCCTTCCGGCTCTGCATGTCGGCCTCGATCAGCCCCACGAGGTCGCTAGACAGGTCCCGCAGGTCCCCATCTTCCATGAAATCCGCTAGGTTTGCGTCAAATTCGGCCTCATCCACGGGTTCGGCGTCCGGAAACAGGATCACCTCCATGCTGCCGTCGTCCAGAATAACCGCCTCTGGGTCGACGATCTGAATCTCCAGATCAGATTCGAGGTCCATGCCCCCCATCTCATCGTCGTCAATGCCCATTGGGGCGCTGTAAATGCCTTTTTCGATAGCCATGTCTTATCCCTCAGTAGAAGCCGCCCCGGCGTTGTTTGAAGTATCTCTGCTCGTCTTCCTCGTCGGTCGGCAGGCGGATAAACCCTCCGCTCCGGAACCGCATGAGGGCCATAACTGTAGAGTCCACCAAGTCATCATGCGACATAAACGGAAATCCAGCAATCTCTTCGACCACTTCTTCGGCCCAGCGTGTCTGTGGAACCCAGCAGATACCCGATGCCACGATGTCTGCAACTGAATTTAGTCGCGCCAGCTTGTCACCTGACCCGCGGTGCGGTGTATATTCTGAGACTGGCAGCCCCATCCGACGCATCTCCTGATACAGTGCAGTGCCCGAACTCTTCTTCTCAACAATAAACGAGTCAGGCTCCCATTCACGGTACGCCTCCATCGCCATCTGTTTAAGCTCAGGGAACTCCATACGCTGCTTTATGCTATTTAACAATATGATGTTGTGCGCGTTAGTCTCTTCGTTGAGGAACACACCCCAAGTTGTTAGTGCGGTGAAGTCGGCACGGTTGTGTTTCTCGGCTGCAGCGTCGAGCGACATGATTATATACTCACAGCTGGGCGCGTCGTCCTTCTCCCACTGCTGCCACCAATCCCGCTTGATGAGTGCGGCCTCTTCGGCGGTGGGCTGCTGCTGGTACTGCGCGTTCCACTGAAACACCGGCATGGATGCCTTGGTGCGCGCTAGCGCTGCCAGATCAAAGAACTCTGGCCAGAGCGGCTTTTGTATAATCTTCTTTGTTTTGGGGTCCTCGACGTCGAGGATCGCGGGGAACTCCACCACCTCATACTGGTCGGCCTCAGCGTTCTTCCCCATGTCACGTGTTACACGGCCTGTAAGGTCGTCAAGGTGCCAGCGCGTCTGCACGATAGCTACCCGTCCGCCCGGCATCAGGCGGGTACGCGCGCCGAATGTGAACCACTCATAGGCTCGCTCAAAGGCACTGAAGTTACCATTCAGCACGTCCTGCTCTGAGTGGGGGTCGTCCACGAGCAAAAGGTCAGCACCGCGGCCCGCGATCGAGCTACCGATGCCGCAGGCAAAATACTCGCCCTTCATGTTAGTGTTCCACCGCCCTGCAGACTTAGAGTCGGTAGCGAGCGAGACTGTGGGGAATATAGACTTGTACGTATCTGTCGCGATGAGGTTACGCACCTTGCGCCCGAAGTCCACGGCGAGGTCCGTGGTGTGAGACACCATCATAACCTTCTTGTCCGGGTTCCGCCCAAGGAACCACGCAGGATAGAATATAGACACGAGCTGCGATTTACCGTGGCGTGGTGGCATGTTCACGCAGATACGGTCTTTATCCCCACGCTCAATGGCTGTCAGCATGTTGGCAAGGATGCGGTGGTGCCGCCCCACAAGATAGTTAGGGTCCATCTTCTTGCAGAACGCTAGCAGGTCGTCATACGCATCCTGATTTGTTTTACGGTTAGCCAGCTCGTCAACCATCAGGTCGATCTCAGCCAGCTCCTCGGGGCTCATCCCGTCCAGATTCTCCAGCAGTGCTTCTATCTCGACATCGCCGAGGTCCATCAGCTTATTCATCGTCGAACCCAAGCTCGGCGTCTACGTCGACAGCGTCGCCATCTATGATGATGGCATCTTCTATGTCTGGCTCTACCGGTTGCGGGGCTGTCAGTCTCTGCAGCTTCCTCCGCAGCTTCTCCTTTAGATCATCTGTCGTCTGGTGCGTGATCGTCACCTCGCTCTTCTCTGTGAAGAGCCCAACGTCTGACATCTTACCAAGCAGCTCCAGCGCCTTGATACGCACCCTTGGGTCCGGGTTCTCGGTCTCCAAGATCAGCTTGTTAGTGACAAGGTGCCGTACGGTTATCGCCGAGTCCACCACCTGACGCCCGAACTCGTCGAGAATCTTGTGCGTCTCTTTGATAACTGCGGGGGTGAGCTGCGCGGTGCGGGCAGTGGTCGTAGCCTTAGACGTCTTTTCCGGGTTCTGCGCGTATGCCACAGCCAATGCAGCTGCGGTATCCCTATCCTCCGCGGTAGTGGAGGTGTCCAGCCCGTGTTGTGATAACAACTCAATGGTCTTCGCGCACGCAGCGGCGCGGTCCTTCAAGTCCAGTTTGGGTGCGCGTTTGCTAAGAGGCACCCCGGATTCGGGTGTGAGTTGTAGAGTCATTATACATCGCAGGCTGTTGGCCGATGTCGCAAGTATAGATGTTTAGGTACAATTTCGCAAGACTCCGTAGCGTAGCGACATTTCTGCACCGGGGGACCCGTGGGTCCCATGACGGGGGGTGTTTCCCTGAGCGCGCCGAGCCCGCTGGGTAGCTAAACGCTAAGCCATTGATAATAAAAAATTTTTTATGGTCGTTTTCTGAGTGACGTGGGGGGTGCGGATTTATTCTTCTGGATTAGTAATATATAGGAAGTGGTGGGACTCCAAATCCTATTGCGGGGGGTAGGGGGCGGGTAGGGTCGCGATCTGGCCGTTTTGTTAGTGCTGCCCTAACAAGCCAAGACGTGATGCGCTACGCTTAGCAGGCGTTACCGTTCGGCGTTATCTCTTGTCATGTCATGCCATAACGTGTTACCTATTAGGCATCGGCAAACAAGTAAGACCGATATAACCCGAGAGGAAACACTATGTCTAACATCACACTTACAGCCGCTGCCGCTGTCGCGATAACTTCCGCCGTGTCTGCCGTGGAAGGCGCATCACGCAAGATGCAGTCTAGCATCGACGCGCTAGTCGCGGCGGGCATGCGATCGACCGACTTCGTATCACCTAAATCCAAAGACGGCGGCTCGACTTCATCGCCCGAGCAGTTCGAAGCGATAAACGCGGCGATCGTGGCGGGGTTCACGGCGCGCACTCAAAAGCTTCTGGTGGCACCAACCAAAGCGCTGCCCGAGGCGGACAAGGCAGAAAAGCGCTATGCGCAGCAGCAGATCGGTGCGCGCCGTAACGACTTCAAGCGTGGCCTTGAAAAGCGTGAAGGCAAGGCGGACGACCGCGCACCACAACAACCTAAGTCGGCAGAGGACAAGATCCGCGCGATGATAGAGAGCATCGAAAAGCTGGTTCAAGGCGCGGAAGCTCTGACATTCGACGCGGCCGACTTTCTTAAGGCGCTTCGCGATCTGAACAAGATGGTCAAGTGAGACTGGCTGACATCTTCGGGGTGGTGGCGATCTTCGCCATCACCTACGCCTTCTTACTTATGACCCCGTGACACTGGCCCATCCGCTTCGGCGGGTGGGCCTTTTTTTGTGCCTGCCGTCACGCCTTCTTTGTTAGTGTCACACTAACAAATTGAGACCAGTTCTTAGGGGAGCGTCGAGCCGCAGCGCTGCGCGATAAGTCGTTCGCGGCGTGGTTGAGTGTGCTCTAGGATTCGATACACTCCGTGTATCGAACTTTTACCTGCGGTTGTCAAGCCCCTATTTTGTTAGTGTGACACTAACATACCGAAACCAGTTCTTAGAGGAGCGTCGAGTGTCACAGCTTGGGGTTGAGTGGCGTGCTGGACTCCATACACGTAGTGTATGGAGGTTTTTCTTCTGGTTGTCAAGCCAAAAAAGCGCCTATCGTAAAGTATCATCTGATGGTGCGTGTTCGCGTAACCCATTGATATTCCACAATGTTCTCTATGTTCGCAAAATGGCCTTTTTGTAACCCATTGAAAACAAACAAATGTTCGCAAATGGTTTTTTGTAAGTCATTGAAAACAAACAAATGTTCGCAAATTGTCGAGAATGCAGTTAATACATCCCAGCGCAGCTGCCCCCCCGCATGTTCGCAAATCACTAAATCCAAGAAGGGTTTTTAAGAGGTATATACTATTTTAACTAAAAAACGAACATCCGAACATTTCAATGAAATCAAGGCACTGCGCGTTCGCGACCTATTAGAAGTGAGAACATCCAAGAACATACGTCCCCTTACCTCCATTCACCATCATTTGACATAGCCTGATAGGCGTGGTATAGTTAAATCATACCACCAAATACTCCCCTGCAACACCCCGCGCCACTGTTAGTGACGCACTAACAAGGAACACCACCCGATGTGTGAAAAGATGTTATCACAAGACAAGAACCAGCGACCCCTCGCTGGTCTCTCCAAGACCGAGCTGCGCACCCTGTGCGCCACCCACTATCGTGCCGCTGTCGCCCGAGAAGCCCAAGGCAAAGCGTTCATCCTGCGGGCCAAAGCAGGCGTCAAGACAGCCCCCCGTGCCAAGCACAAAGAGTGGAACCGCGACGAGGCCGAGTCCCGCACCTTCGGTGCATTTAACAAGGCCAACCCACTAACACGAGAACGCTGGTCATACAGCGAGAACAAGTAAGGAGAAGAAGATGAAATGGTATATCGCAACTATCATGCGCGACTTCGCGTTCTATGGGTTCACCACCTGCCCGCTCACCGACGAGCAACTCACTGCACTCTACCGTGCCAACATCAAGGTCGATCAGGCCTACGGCATCGGGTGCGACGTGCATGCGGGTTTCAGCTTCGATGAGGCTGTTAGTGCCGCCACTAACAAGGAGAAAGAAGATGCCTGATTGTTATTGCCTCACCTGCGGTGACACCTATCCCGCTGCGCGGCGCGCGCTGGGCTACCAGACCTGCCTGTCATGCGGCGAGGAAGCCGCTATCGCGATGCGCACCTCATGGTGCATCGTCCCCCTGCCAAAGCAGGGCTACACGCGGGTGAACAAGAAAGCCGAACTGAAACAACTTAACCAGAAGGTGCGATAACATGACGCCGCGATGGAAAGTGCGCCCCGAGACAAACGTAGAGCCCCTGATATTTCGTGGGCGGGCAGGCCCGTTGGATATATGGGAAGATACGTTTGACCTATTCGCGCCTTTTCTCGCGGTCTACGAGGCGGGCGGGCGGACCGAGAGTTCGTGGTGCAGGGACGCCGAGCACGTAATCATGAAAGCCGAGCGGGCAGACATACACCTCACGCTGCACGATCAGTGCAGGGTCCACCAGATATGTGCGGGAACCGCCGGCCGAGAACTTTGACATAGCGTGTGTAATACGCTATGATAAGATATACCACAAAAACACACTACAACAAACCAGCCGTCACTTGTTAGTGGCGGCACTAACACTGGAGAGAGAACACGATGCCTAATGATTTCAATACCCCGACGATCTCGTCATCCTCGATGCTGGTCGAACTCAGCATCTCAACGTGGACTGGACGCAAGCTGGACAAGCGCGCATCCAAGGACATCACATCGCAGAACTACGCGGCTGACGGCGTAGCTAACGTGAACAAGAAGCTGCTGGGCGACTGCGCCGAATTGAGCGCAGTGCAGAAATTCACAGCCAACCTGCGAAACGCACACTATTCCATGACCATGCCGTGGTCCGACACGGGGCTGCGCCTGCTGCCTACAGCGCAGTATTTCAAGTATCACGCGCAGATGACCGCGTTGCAGGCAGAATACGGGCGGCTCGTGGCGCTGTTCCTGAACGCATACGACTGGGAGATCATGCAGGCACAGACAAAGCTGGGCGACCTGTTCATCCGCGACGACTACCCCACGACCGAGAGCCTGCATAACAAGTTTAGCTTCAGGCTGACTTACATCCCGCTGCCCGATGCAGGTGACTTCCGCATCGACATTGCCAACGACGCAGCCGAGGAACTGCGCGCGCACTACCAGAACTACTACACCACACAGTTGGGTGTCGCCATGAAGGACGTGTGGAAGCGGACATACGACGCGCTGTCCCGCATGAGCGAGCGGCTCGACTACGCCGACCACGAACAGAAGAAGGTGTTTCGTGACACACTCGTGGAGAACGTAGCCGAGATGATCGACCTGATGCGTGTGTGTAACGTGGCCAACGACATGCAGATGGCTGCGATGGCCGACAACCTCGAAGAAGCCATGCGTGGTGTGACACCCGATGCACTGCGTGAGGACGAGTGGCTGCGCCGCGAGACTAAGCGCAACGTGGACAAAGCGATCAAGGCCCTGCCCTCGCTCGACATCTAAGATGTCGGCTAGTGAACCATAACAAAACAGGCGGCGTTAGTGCCGCCACTAACACAACCAAGGAGAACTACACATGACTACCGCACAACAGATGTATCACATCAACCTCGACCAGATCGCAGCACTCATCAAGGCGACGGGTCACAAGCGCACCACACTGGTGCAAGGCCACATGGGCACAGGCAAGAGCAGCCTGCTGCGCACGCTCGCCAACGATCTACCACAACACACCGCGTGTTACTTCGACTGCACCACCAAGGACTTGGGTGACATCACGCTGCCTGAGATAATGAAGACGAGCGGGAAAGGATACGTGACCTATGCCACCAACGAGGAGTTGGGTGCGCACCATGGCGGGCCAATTATCCTGATGATCGACGAGTATGGCAAGGCTAATCCCGCCGTGAAGAACGCACTGTTACGTCTCATGCTGGAGCGCAAGATCGGTAGCTACGAGCTGCATCCTGACAGCGTTGTGTTCGCCACCACTAACCTCGGTGCCGAGGGTGTCGGTGACTTGTTGCCACCTCATGCGCGTAACCGCATCACCGTGGTGACTGCGCGCAAGCCGAGCAACATGGAGTGGATCGAGTGGGGCATCAACAACGGCGTGGACCACACCCTGTTGGGCTGGTGCAAGGACAACCCGCAGCTGTTCCTTGGCTTCGAGGACATCAAAGACCCCGAGGAGAACCCGTATATTTACCACCCCAAGGCACAGCGTGCAGCGTTCGTCACACCTCGCTCGCTCGAAGCTGCCTCGGATGTTCTCAAGGAACGCCACCTGATCGACCAGCAGACTACAACGGCGGCGCTCATGGGCACGATCGGTGACCGTGCGGCGATGGACCTGATGGCCTTTGTCAGTCTGGCTGACCAGCTGCCCTCGCTGGAGAGCATCAAGAAAGACCCGCTCAATGCACTGGTGCCTGCCTCTGCCGCAGCTGTTTGTATGGTGGTGTATCGGACACTTGCATCATTGGAGCGTGACTGGCTCGATGCGTGGATGGAATATATGCAGCGGCTCGACAAGGAAGCGCAGGGTATGTTCGCCAATGGTGTGCGTGCTCCCAAGTATTCCAAGCAGGCTATGGTGATGACCAACAAGAAGTTCACGGCGTGGGCCATGCAGAACAACTACCTGTTTGCAGCAGATAAGAAGTGAGGAGAGAAACAATGGCTAAGAGATACAAGCGCAAGACGTCGAGTAACACCGGCACAGCATGGACGGACGAGCACACTGACACATTGCTTACCATGTATCATGCAGGGTTTGACACGTGGGATATTGCCAAAGCACTTAACCGCTCGAGAGGCGCGGTGCAGCAGCGCATCTACGTCACGGGCCTGCACAAGCAGCCGAAAAGATACGAGACTGTTAGTGTACCACTAACAAGTGAGGACGCAACTAAACACGTGGTTAGTGATACTAACACGTCGACATTAAAACGCTGGTGGACCCGCTTGTTCGGCGGGTCAGATATGGGAGCACAATAACATGCTGATGATGGGTAACTTAACGCCAGACCAGAGGGTGCAGAAGGCTGTGATCGACATCATGGCTAACCTCAAATACAGGGCGCTGGTAGGTGTGCTAATGATCGGGGCACGACGTGTCGAGCATGACGCGCAGCGTTGTCCGACTGCATATACCAACGGCAAGGACGAGGTGTATGGCGCTGACTTCATCGCCGACCTCAACGACAGACAGCTGCGCTTCCTTGTGCTGCACGAGGTGTATCACAAACTCTATCGCCACCTCACCACGTGGCAACATCTCTACAAGGAGAACGCGCAGCTGGCCAACATGGCCTGTGACTACGTCATCAACGGTAAGCTGGTCGACGACAACGCTGACCTGTTCGCCACCATGGACGGCAAGCTGAGCATCGGGTGCTACGACGACAAGTATCGTGGGTGGGACAGCGCGCAGGTGTTCAACGACCTCAAGAAGAACCCGCCCCCGCAGGGGCAGGGCAGTGGTGTTAGTGGCGGCACTAACACGGGAAATGGCTTCGATGAGCACGGCTGGGATGATGCGTCCGACATGACCGCAGAAGAACAGCGGGACTTGGCGCGTGAGATCGACGAGGCTGTGCGGCAAGGTGCGCTGGCTGCTGGCAAGCTGGGCAGTGGTGCTGACCGCGACATGGTTGAACTGTTGCAGCCACAAGTGGACTGGCGCGAGGTGCTGCGTGACTTCGTGCAAACAACTTGTCAGGGCAATGACTACTCGACATGGCGCAGGCCCAACCGTCGTTACATCGGCGCGGGTATCTACCTGCCGAGTGGTATCAGCGAGAGTATCGGTGAGATCGTGGTGGCTATCGACACGTCAGGCAGCATCGGTGCGCGTGAACTGGGTGCCTTCCTCGCCGAAATCAAATCGGTGGCGGACACGGTGCACCCCGAGGCTATTCGCATCCTGTATTGGGACACGCGCGTGGCAGGTGACGAGCGGTATGAAGGGGCCGAAGCGGACAACATCGTGCAGTCTACCAAGCCCAAGGGCGGCGGCGGCACCGACGTGCGCTGTGTGCCACAATACATCGCAGACAAACAGATCAAGGCGCAGGCAGTGATCGTGCTGACCGACGGCTATCTGTGCGGTGGCTGGGGTGAGTGGCACCACCCTGTGCTGTGGACTGTGTTGGACAACGAGCGGGCCAGCCCTGACGTGGGCAAGACCGTGCACATTGAATCGAGGGATATGTGAAGCGGCGGCAGGTAGGCCTAGTCGTAATAACAAGTGTGGCTCGGTGGGTAGCAAGCAGCCCACCAGACTACTTAACACCGAAACAGAAAAAGATATGGAGAAGAAACATGGGATACAGAAGTGACGTGTTGATCGCTGTGGCGTTCAAGAACAAGGCACAACGCGACGAGGTGTTGGCAGTCTATGTGATGGACCAGCGTGTGACGGACAACAACCTCGCACCTGCGAGGTGGAAGAACTACGACGAGGGTGAATACCCCGTGCTGTATTTCGAGGCCGAAGATGTCAAGTGGTATGACAACTACGACGACGTGCAGGGTATCGAGCACCTGATCGACGTGGCGTCTAACTTCGCACAGGAACGTGGGCATCCGTTCGCTGCACTACACTATCGCATCGGCGAGGAACTCAGCGACATCGAAACCACTGAGAAGAAGGCTGATCCCAGCGGGGAGATGATGAGTTTCTTATTCGACATGTGCGGCATCAAGCGCCGCCTCACACACAACTTCGGTTAGTGCGACACTAACAAACCAAGGAGATATAACATGGCACTTACTTACTCTACCTTCAACACGTTCGCTGACGTCGAATCGTGGTATGAGCGCATCAAGCCACTGGGCGGTGCAGCCAACGCAGGTAAAGACATACGACCAATCGGTGGTCGTAGGCGCAAGTGGGAGCGCATCGCCAAGGTCAGTGACAACTGCTACGCGCTGTCTGATGGCTTCCAATATGGCGACGAGTACTTCGGCAAGTGGCTCTACAGGGGGGATGTCGCATACACGCCGACACTCAAAGACATGGCGTTCTACGCACCGATCGTGTGGCGCAAGCACAAGGATGGCACCGAGACAATTACCTTCCGTAACGGGGCAGGCAATGGTGCCCACAACATGCGCTATGCGTTCTTATATAGACACACACCGCATGGGGTCGGGTTCCGCAGCCGCAACGGCAAGCACTTCATCGAGGCTGCGGGCGGCACATACTATCTCGCTAAGGGTAAAACAGTGCCGCGCGTGGTGTGGGAGAACACACAAAAAGAACTCGCTACGGTGCGTGGTGGCAATACCCCCAAATGGCTCGAATGGCAGCGAGTCAAGGACGACGGGGCGTCGCTCACGTTCAAGCGCACTGACATAATGGGAGGGCGTGGCTATCTGTGGGAGTTTGTCAGTGGTGGCAAGCCAGTCCCTGTGCCTCCGAGGAAGCGTGTGGACCTCAAGACCAAGGCCAAGTTAAAGCCGCACGTCGAAGCGTTCCGTGACTGGGTACTAGCTGTTGGCCCGCTCATGCCGACGCGTGACTACCAATACGAGCGTATCTTGCGTGACGGCTTAGCCGATTGGGGTAAGGAGACAGGCACTAAGGTTAGCAACACATGGAGCCTAGCGTATATGCTCGAACCAAAACTATCACGTCAGATCATGGCGGATGAAGCGCACCCGATGCGGTTGCAGCTAGCCTATGTGGCTGTGACGCAGGCTGAACTTCTTACGCCATGCTTGGACGAGGACGACGTGAAGCAGGTCAAGGCAGCGTTTAACCGCTGGGTCAACAATCAGCTTGGCTTGGTAAAAGAAGTGAAGGGATGAAGCGATGAGTAAGATGGAAGCAGCATACGTACGCCAGCTATTGGAAGAGCACGACAAGCGGGAGGAGCAAGTCCCGTATAACGCTGTGCTGCGTGACTTTCGCCGAGATGTAGAGGCGGCGATCCCCGGATGCCGCACGACACTACGTAATAACAACTGGGCTTGGGTCTATATGCCAGAGGACCACATCGCCATGGGTGCCATAGGGTTCGGTAACTTCAGCCAGAACGGCAAGGGCGGCAACGTCTACGCCGTGCATGCTCGCAACATTGTGAACGGTAAATACAGCAGCGGCTCCACGCAGCATAACATGGTGATGAGTTCTAACTGTAGTGTCGCCGTGAAGAGCGCCAAGAAGTTTCTGCGCAGGCTATCGCCGAAGGAGTTGGTGGAGCACACGTACTCACACGTCCGTGATGCCATCAGCCAGATGCGGCAGTCAGCGCGCGAGGTGATGACGAGCGAAGAGGTCAGACTATTTGGTGCAGGCCTCTATAACAGGAAGGACGCCCCTGTGCTAGTAGAACTCAAGCGCCTCATAACAAGCGAGCATACGTTTTTCGACACGACACTGACCGACAGGCTCACCGAGTATTTCGCACTGGGGGCCGAGAATGATAACGCACAGCAGCCCTACAACATGCTGTTTGTCTCGATCACGCAGGGTGGGGGTAAGCAGCGGTTCGATATTGTGCCCGTGGACAAAGCCGAGAACCACTGGCCCATGATGGGTGAGATCGAGACATACTATGACGACTTGCCCGAGCATATACTTGGTCGGTTGGCAGTGATGAGTATGGTGGAGGACGGCGCGTTCGTGCCCGGCGTGGGCTTCAAACACACAGAGGGGATGTTTTATGTGGCTAGGTGAAAAAGATTTCGCTGACTACAGAGGTATGAAGTTTATAAAATACCGCGACCTAGTCCAAGCACATGGCTGGTACAGGTGTAGCCAGCGCGCGGCGTATTGGGTCGGCGATACCGAGAAGCTACCACCTGATGATAACATATACCGTGTTACTGTAGACGGTGTGATCGGACATGTTCGTGTAGCATGTATTGGCCTAGAAAGTGTTGACGCGATAGTAGATGGTAACTACGATGGTATCGAATCGCTTCCGGACTGGATGCGAGAGAAGATTACCTTACTCAGTATGCTGAGCTGTACCCCACCGACTGAACCTGTCGAGGGTGTGGGTCGGCGTATCAACGACGAAACATATTGGGTGTTTTGTTAGTGCGACACTAACAGGGGCTTCGGCCCCCACCCACAAACCGAAACCAGTTACCGCGGAGAGCGCCATGAAGAAAGACCCACACGACCTCGAACGATTGAACAAGATGATAAGTCCGTACCAAGGGCCCGGATGGGCGGCTACGTCCCGCCCCGAGAAAGAGCGCATGCTGCGAGCGCAGTCCCGTAAGCGTCGCCAGATTAGGCGGGCCGAGGCACCCATCGACGCGCTGCATGTGTGGGCATACGTTATATTCTGCGTCTTTTTGGCAGGTATATTAATCGTAGAGTTGGGAGGGATGTAATGAGTGACCCACAAGAACGTGTGGGCCGAGGTCAGTGGTTCAGCCACGATGGGCCCGTCTGGATTGATACGTTGGGCGATGAGTACCTGCTCAACTGCTACAAGACATGCTTGCGGCACGACAATATGAAGGCCGACGAGTTACTAGAAGAAATCAGAAACAGAAACATGGAATGGAGATTAGAGACATGACTAAATTCAAAGCAGGCCAGAAGTGGCGGACACGGGGCGGGGATATTTGCACGATTAAGATGGTCAACAATGACCCGCAGTACGCAGATGAAACAGGACTTTATGTAGACGATGGGACTTACCGCTACGCTGATGGTTCTTTTTACGATGGTGAGACTAATGAAGGAGACTTTGTAACCCTGATCGAAGATGCCCCCGAAGATGACCTGCACCCATGCCTTGAGCGCGTGGAAAAGCTGGTGGTTAAGGACGGTGTGTATGGGCCGTTTGTTGTCGGCAAGAAGTTGAACGGTCGTGTGTATGTTTATCTAAGCAAAGAAAACATCACACCAAACGATTTTGCCCAAGCCGCTGCGTTGTTCACGGCGCTGGCAATGGCTACTGAGGGGGTGGAGTGATGGCTGACGCACCGGAACGGATACAAACGCTTGACGACTACGGGCAGTGGGCAACCGACTACGATGGCGGCGTTGAATACATTCGCGCCGATCTTGTTGACGCCATCATCGCTGCGACGTTTGATCTGGCGGAGGGTAAATGTGCAGAGACACTCACTATGTTTGAAAACGAAAACCCAAACCGACCCGATGTAATGCCGTATATTGATGATGCATGTGAGGCATGCGGCGACGCCATCCGCGCCCTCAACACCGAAGAAACCCGCGCCGCGATACTGGCGGACGCCATGAAAGGACAAAAACCATGACATCACTATACATAATCATCTTCGCGATCGGCAGCATGGAAGTCGGTCACATCACGGGCAAAACGGTTGCAGTCTGCGACCAGATGCCTGCGATGGTCGAAGCATTGGAGGCGCTTTGGGGCCAACAGGTGGACGCATACTGCCGCGATACAGGCATCCCTTTCCTGCGTCCGGTTGCACGGCCATGATGGGTGATGACACGAGACGCGTTGCTGAACTGCACATGGCAGGTCACAGCCACGCTGCGATACAACTAGCCACAGGATTTGGTTACACCAAGGTTGTCCGGGCTGTTGTCATAGCACGCAAGGCGGGCATGGTCCCGCCACGCAAGAATAAATCAACACCGCGACAGCGGGTAAAATACCTGTTTGCCAACCGTAAGATTAAGTTGGGGTTTATGAGCGACATCCTGCTTGGGCTAACACCGGACCAGCTGGACTGGCTGGCGGTTGAGGCGGACAAAATCGGCTGCGCATCAGTGGCCGAATACATCACAGAAATGGTGCGCGACGCACATGCAGAGGGGGCCGCGAATGGCAATGACGCCGGAAGCTAAAGTTAAAAAGGTCGTGGTGCAGCAGCTTAAGGACATGGGTGCTTACTACTTCTACCCCGTGACTGGAGGCTATGGTACCAGCGGCGTACCCGACATCGTGGGCTGTTATCGAGGAACGTTCTTCGGGATTGAGTGCAAGGCAGGCAAGAACAAGCCGACACCCTTGCAAGAAAAGAACCTTAAGCACATCGCCGAAACCGGCGGGGTGGCGTTAGTAGTCAACGAGGACAACATGAAACATGTTAGGGATACACTAACAAAGGCGGTGCCAGATGGCATCGAGTAAATCACAGAAGTATTTTGAAGTTGAGATGTGGTGCCACATGGCGTTGGTCATGGCCCCGAAGTGGTCACCCTATAAACTACTATGGAAATTTGGAATTTGGTATGCGCAGAGAAAACAACGTGGCCTATAACCTGACAGAAGAAAGAGTATGGGCATACCTGCTGAAGAACCGGCAGGCCACGGCGTACGACGTAGGAATTAATTGTGACGTTAGCGAGGAGTTTGCGGAGCAAACGATGGCCCGTATCTCGTCGCCCAACTGGAGAGAGGAGGTTAGTGTGCACACTAACAAAACACCGAGTGCGTTAGACAACCAAGTCGGCGGCGCGCATTATAAGGACATGGCTGTGCAGCCTTGGGAAGCTATGGAAGCATGGCTCACACCAGAAGAGTACCGCGGATACCACAAGGGTGTAGCGATCGCCTACCTCGCACGTGAGCGAAGCAAAGGCGGGATGCAGGACATACAGAAAGCTGTGCACCACCTGCAGCGGCTGATTGAGATGCAAGGAGAAGCAGATGACCGACCCAATACCGAAGCAAGTCCACCCGCTAATACGAGAAACGGTTAAGCAGCTGGATGACGGGTGGGAAGTAGTGAAGAAGCGCGATCACTACTTCCTCCACCACAACGGACGACGGGTTGTTTGCATAGGCAACAACTCGTCGAAGCCCAACGACTATCAAGCAAAGAAAACCCTGCACTCACTGCAGCGATATATGGGGAACACAAATGGACCTGATAACACTTGACTATAGGCATGTAGACTGTTTATGAGTAACTATGAGCAAGAAAAACACTCCCGAAAACTTTTGGTCCCGCGTACGACAGGGGGCCAGCATCGAGTGCTGGGAATGGCAAGGAGCTACTACCAGCAGCGGTTATGGTAACCTGTCGTGGCACGGGCACAATGTGCAAGCACATCGCGTGGCTTATGCCCTGACCTATGGTGGTATAGCTTTACAAATGGGGTTTAGGCACGAAGGAAAGGCAAAGCGCTACAGACGGTTTGTCCTGCACAAGTGCGACAACCGGCTGTGCTGCAACCCCAAACACCTATTTCTTGGCTCGATGCGCACCAACCTGCTCGACGCCTACACAAAGGGTCGCAAGGTGCAACCACGGAGCGGCCACGCAAACGCAAAGCTCTCCGCCACGCAGGTGGTGGATATACGCAAGGCATATGACGCCGGGGGGACTCGGCAGGTGGACCTAGCCGCAAAATACGGTGTCAGCCAACGCGTCATAAGCCTCCTTGTTCGTCGTGAAACCTATAAAGATATATCGGAGGACTAAAATGGACCTGATTACACTTGACATGGAGACTTATTATGACAAGGACTACTCCCTGTCGAAGATGACGACCGAAGGGTATATCCGCGACGAGCGGTTCGAAGTCGTTGGCGTCAGCGTTAAGGTAAACAACGGTGAGCCCGAATGGGCCAGCGGGACCATGGGGCAGATCAAGAAGTATCTGCAGCGGTTTGACTGGGCGGGCAGCATGATGCTGGCGCACAACACCATGTTCGACGGTGCCATAGCGTCGTGGCACTTCGACGTTCACCCCAAGGCGCTAGCCGACACGATGCACATGGCGCGTGCACTGCACGGGGTCGAAGCCTCTGCATCCCTCAAGGCTGTGGCCGACCGCTATGGCGTAGGCGTCAAGGGCACCGAGGTAGTGCGGGCCATGGGCAAGCGACGTCTGGACTTCTTACCAGAAGAACTCAGCACCTACGGGGACTACTGCATCAACGATGTGGAGCTGACTTACAGCCTGTTTCAGATCATGGCCAAGAAGTTCCCGATGAAGGAGCTTCGCCTGATCGACCTGACCCTGCGCATGTTTACTGAGCCGACGCTAGAGCTAAACAAGTCACAGCTAGAAGCGCACCTCGTAGCGGTGCAGGAACGCAAGGAGAAGCTGCTCGTCGATGCAGGCATCGAGGACAAGAGCGACCTCATGTCGAACCCGAAGTTTGCGCTCATGCTAAACATGCTAGGCGTCGCTCCGCCCATGAAGGTAAGCCCCACGACGGGCAAGGAGACCTTCGCCTTTGCCAAGAATGACGAAGAGTTTAAGGCGCTTCTAGAGCACGATGACGATCGGGTGCAAGCACTCGTGTCTGCGCGGATGGGCACCAAGTCCACGCTAGAAGAGACAAGGACGCAGCGGTTCATCGGCATCGCCGAGCGCGGCAAGCTACCTGTCCCTGTGCGTTACTATGCTGCGCATACTGGGCGCTGGGGTGGCGACGATAAGATCAACCTGCAGAACCTGCCGAGCAGGGGGCCCAACGCCAAGTCGTTGAAGAAGGCGATCATCGCGCCCCAAGGGCATACGGTTATTGAGGCCGACTCCGCACAGATCGAGGCACGGGTGCTTGCATGGCTGGCTGGGCAGGAAGACCTTGTTAGTGCGTTCACTAACAGAGAAGACGTCTACAAGAAGATGGCGTCAACAATCTACGGTGTAGCGGTAGACGACGTGACCAAGGACCAGCGCTTTGTTGGTAAGACCACAATCCTCGGTGCGGGCTACGGCATGGGTGCGGTCAAGTTCCAAGCGCAGCTAAAGACGTTCGGGTTTGACATGCCCCTCGACGAAGCACGGCGGGTCATCAACATCTACCGCGACGCTAACTGGAACATCAGCAACCTGTGGAAAGAAGCGCAGGTCATGCTGCGTTACATGGCGCAGGGGGACAAGGTGACCTTCGGCAAATCTGGTGTGATCGGAGTGGACCCCGCCAATAAGGCACTCATTATGCCGAGCGGGTTGCCTATGTACTACAGCGGACTGTTCGCAGTCGAGGAAGAAAAAGGCCCGCAGTATTACTATAAGGTACGCAGGGGAGACAATAAAATCTACGGCGGCAAGGTGGTAGAGAACGTCTGCCAAGCCATAGCACGCTGTATCATTGGTGAGCAGATGTTACGTATTGCCAAGAGATACAAAGTAGTGTTGACTGTGCATGACTCTATCGTATGCTGCGTACCCGACGCCGAAACTGACGCGGCCAAGGCATACATCGAAGACTCAATGCGTTGGGTTCCGGACTGGGCCGCTGGTCTACCCGTGGACTGCGAAGCAGGAACAGCAAAAAGCTACGGAGAATGTGAATGAGCGCAGCGCCTTGGTCCTACAGTAAACTGAAGTCTTTCGAGACCTGCCCCAAGCAGTTCTACCATGTGAACGTCCTCAAGCAGTTCCCGTTCGCGGAGACCGAAGCAATCCGCTACGGCTCCGAGTTCCACAAAGCTGCCGAGGAGTTCATGCGGGACGACAAGCCGATCCCGCCGAAGTTCAGTTTTGTGACCAAGGTGCTCGACTCACTCAAAGCCCGCACAGGTGAGAAGTTGTGTGAGCGTAAGATGGGACTTACTGAAAACCTAACTCCGTGTGGGTTCTTTGATAAAGACGTTTGGTTCCGTGGTATCGCCGACCTCATCATCCTTGATGGCGACCTTGCATGGATCATTGACTACAAGACTGGGAAGTCCGCGCGGTACGCAGACAAGGGCCAGTTGGAGTTGATGGCACTGACAGTGTTCGCACACTTCCCGCAGGTTAAGCGCATCCGTGCAGGGTTGCTGTTTGTGGTAGCCAACGACCTTGTCAAAGCAAACTACACTGAGTTCAATAAGGAAGAGCTGTGGCGCAAGTGGCTAGCAAAACACGCTGCCATGAAGAAGGCTTTTGATGTAGATGTATGGAACCCGAGGCCGAGCGGCCTGTGCCGCAAACACTGCCCGGTTTTAGAGTGTCCACACAACGGAGCAAACTGATGCCATATACAAAGAAGCCCCGTCCGTACAAGAAAGAGTACGAACAGCAGAAGTCCCGCGGCGAGCATACTGATCGAATGGAGCGGCAACGCGCCCGCCGCGCCATGGACAAGACCGGCAAGGATGCCAACGGTAACGGTAAAGCCGATAAGCGTGAGGGTAAAGACATCGCGCATAAGAAGCCGCTCTCTAAAGGCGGCACGAACAAGGACGGGTACACCGTGCAAAGCCAGAGTAAAAACAGAGCTGCAGGCGGTGCACTGAGCAGCCCCAAAAAACGTTAGTGCCTCACTAACACTGGAGAGAACATGAAGATCATCAACGGCAAGGCGCTGCTGCTTAAGTTGCGCAATCCAAAACGTGTCACTGAAACGATCCCTAAGAGTAAGGCAACCGGACCGCACGAAGTAGCGGTAAGCTGGGGCGTCGACGAGGTGCAGACCCTCCGCAGTCTGGGGGTCAAGGCACCCTCACCGATCTCTGGGCGATACGACTGGCCGGGCCGGTACAAGCCGATGGACCACCAGAGGACAACCGCCGAGTTTCTCACGCTGCATAGGAAGTCCTTCTGCTTCAACGAGCAGGGCACTGGCAAGACCGCATCGGCTATCTGGGCTGCAGATTTCCTGATGAAGCAAGGCAAGGTACGTCGCGCACTGGTTATCTGCCCGCTGTCTATTATGGACTCCGCGTGGCGCGCTGACTTGTTCGAGGTGGCTATGCACCGGACGGTAAGCGTGGCCCATGGCGACGCCAAAAAGCGCAAACAGATCATCAACGCTGGCGCTGAGTTCGTCGTCATTAACTTCGATGGCGTCGAGATCGTCGAGGAAGAGATACGCAACGGCAAGTTCGACCTCATCATTGTTGACGAGGCGACGCACTACAAGAACTCACAGAGCAAGCGGTGGAAATGCCTAAACCGACTAATCACTGACGACACATGGCTCTGGATGATGACGGGTACACCAGCGGCGCAGTCGCCGCTCGATGCGTTTGGCTTAGCCAAGCTGGTCAACCCCAGCGCTGTCCCGCGGTACTTCGGGTCGTTCCGCGACCAAGTGATGATGAAGATCACGCAGTTCAAGTGGATGCAGAAGCCGGGTGCCACCGAGACTGTCTACAACGCACTGCAGCCAGCTATCCGGTTTACCAAGGACGAGTGCCTAGACTTGCCAGACATGACCTATGTGAAGCGGGTCGTTGAGTTAACACGCCAGCAGAAGAAGTACTACAACGAGCTGAAGAACAAGCTCGTCATGGAAGCGGCTGGCGAGGAAGTCACCGCGGTCAACGCAGCGATCGTGCTGAACAAGCTACTGCAGATCAGCGCAGGGGCGGTCTACACCGACGACGGCTCGACGTTAGAGTTCGACATCAAGAACCGGTACAACGTACTGAAAGAAGTCATCGACGAAAGCAGCCAGAAGGTGCTGGTGTTTGTACCGTTCCGGCACACGATCGACATTCTTGTGGACAAGCTGCGCAAGGACGGGGTGACCACCGAGGTGATTCGCGGCGACGTGCCTGTAACGCGGCGGACCGAGATATTCAAACGCTTCCAAGAGACCCCTGACCCCAAGATATTGGTGATCCAGCCCCAGTCAGCAGCACATGGTGTGACTTTAACCGCAGCCAATACTGTCGTATGGTGGGGGCCAACATCCTCACTGGAGACCTATGCACAGGCTAACGCGCGGGTCCACCGGTCGGGACAAAAGCACCCATGTACTGTCGTGCAGCTGCAGGGCTCTGCTGTAGAAAAACACGTGTACGCGCTGCTTGATAACAGAATTGACGTACACACAAAAATTATCGACTTATACAAACAGATACTTGACTAGCGTAAGATTAGGTAGTATCTAAGACTTCTAGCTAAAGGAGAACACCATGAGCGATACCACTATATCGGTCGAGAAGCTGACGCGCGTCTATATAAAAATAAGAGACAAGCGCGCGGAACTGTCGGCCACATTCAAGCAAGAAGACGACCACCTCAAAGCACAGCAAGACAAGGTCAAGCGCGCGTTGCTGGACCACTGCAAAGAACACAACGTCGAGAGCGTTCGTACCTCGGAAGGTTTGTTCTACCGCAGTGTAAAGAAGCGCTACTGGACCAGTGACTGGGACTCCATGAACAAGTTTATTCTTACAAATGCAGTGCCAGAGTTCTTTGAGAAGCGTCTGAACCAGACTGTTGTTAAGCAGTTTCTGGACGAGAACCCCGACACTGTACCTCCGGGCCTTAACGTGGACTCGGAGTACGCAATCTCTGTGAGGAAAAAATGACGGAGACCCAAGACAAAAGCCCGTTCGTAACCATTGAGAGCCTCGCGCAGTATTTCTGCGTGTCGGTCTCTACCATCCGTGCGTGGGTGCGGCAGGGTCACATCCCTGAGAGTACCTACATCAAACTCGGCAACACATATCGCTTCAACCGTGCAGATGTGCAGACCGCTCTGATGGCAATGCAGAAGGAAGAAAGTGAAACACAAAGTACCACCGTCGCTGTTACCGGCGTCGAAGGTTCCGTACTGTCCATGGGTGAACCCATGGTTGATGAAGTGCAGCTCGAATTTGATTTCGATGCTGACGAAGACGCGTAAGGAGAACGCACATGAGTGACCTAGAACTCTTTAAGGGCAACAGCCTTGTGAACAGTGACCTGTTCAAGTTGCTGCTGCAGGCCAACGACAACCTTGCTGGCGGTGGCGGCTCGATGCGCCGTATCAGCTTCAAGGGCTCACGTTTCCGTGAGCTGGTTGGTGGCGAACAAGTCAGCGTGAACAGCAGCGGATCGCTGAACGTCGTCGTGCTCGACGCTGCCAAGGTGTCTCGCACCTACTATGCTGGCGTCTACGACCCTGAGAAAGCGGCTCCGCCTACATGCTGGTCCGCCGATACTGAGCGTCCTGCACCGAACGTGCCCGAGGATCAACGTCAAGCGTCACGTTGCGCAGACTGCGCAATGAACGTCCGCGGCTCCGGCCAAGGTGAAACACGTGCTTGCCGCTTCTCGCAGCGTATCGCTGTGGCGTTGGAGAACAGCTACGATAAGGTCTACCAAGTCCAGCTGTCGGCTACCTCGGTGTTCGGCGAAGCCAAGAACGGCAACATGCCGATGCAGGCATACGCCCGCTACCTCAAGGCCCATGGCGCACCGATCCAAGCAGTCGTCACTACCCTGCTCTTCGACGAGGATAGCGATGTACCCAAGCTGTTCTTTAAGGCAGCGCGCCCACTGGATGAGGGTGACCTCAAAGAAGTTCTCAAGCTGCGTGAGCACGAAGACGTCACACGTGCACTGACTATGACTGTGTCGAAAGTAGACGGCGTGAAAGCTTTGGAGAAGGCTGAGCCGAAAAAGGCTGAGCCCAAGAAGTCTAACAACGTCCTTGCAGATGAGGACGAAGGCGAAGCCGTAGAAGAGCCAAAGAAGGTGTCGAAAAAAGAGGAAGTAAAAGCCTCTGGCGATGACCTCGGTGATCTTGTCGAAGCATGGGACGACGACGAGTAATCACTTAACGGGCCGTGGCTACCTAGTGGTCACGGCCTCCTCTTCTGTGGGCACGAGCAATGGAAACAAAAAGATTTTTGCAGAGCGTGCTGGCCCGCGAAGGCTGGTACTGCGTCCTTGCAATACATGCGGAAACGAGCCGCCGTAAACAAAAGTTCTACGACTCGATAGATCAGCTCATGGACGCCAACACGGCGTTTGACCAGAACGGCTACAATTCTTACTATGCGGTCGGCACTTTCGGCACCGATGCTTCCCGAGAAGCTGACAACATAGCGCGCAAGCGCGCGTTCTACCTCGACCTCGACTGCGAAGCATATAACCCCAAGAAGTTTCCTGACCAAGCAACCGCACTGCAAGAGCTCCGCCGCTTCTGCAAAGTGATGCGGTTGCCTAAGCCGATTACGGTAGACTCGGGCCGAGGGATACACGTCTACTGGCCGCTCAATGAAGACGTGACGCTGGCCGAGTGGGTGCCTGTGGCTGAGCGCCTCAAGGCAAAGTGCAAGGAGCATGGCTTCAAGGCTGACCCCGCAGTAACGTCTGATGCAGCGCGTATCCTACGCATGCCGGGCACTCATAACCATAAGGACAACCCACCTAAACGCGTTAGGGTTTTAGGTATGGACGCGGTAGCGCCTGTATCTTTCGATAAATTTTCAGAGCTTATGGGCAACGACCCGATACCAGTTCCAAAGAAGTTTACGCCGGTCAGCGGTAGCAACGCTGTGATGGACGCGCTCATGGGCAACCGCGAGCATTACTTTAAGGACATCATGCTGAAGACCGCGAAGGGTAAAGGCTGCATGCAGCTGGCCTATATCTACCGCAATCAAGAGACTATGTCGGAGCCGCTGTGGCGGGCAGGGCTGTCGATCGCCAAGCATTGTGCCGATGGGGATAGCGCAGCTACTAAGATTTCGCAGCGGCATCCTGAGTTCACGCCGGACGAGATGTTCAATAAGATGGACCGCATCAAGGGCCCATACCTCTGCACAACGTTCGACGAGTACAACGACGGCGTCTGCAGCGGGTGCCCGCTGTGGGGTAAGATCAAGTCGCCGGTTGTCCTTGGCTCACGAACCCGTGAGGCCACTGAAGCAGACAACGTGATTGAGGTCGCACCGAGCCCCAAAGCCGCGCCCGCTGCGCAGCCAGAGATTTATGTTATACCGACATACCCCAAGCCCTACTTCCGTGGGGCCAACGGGGGCATCTATGTCCGAGGCGAAGACGCTGACGGCGACACCATTGAGAAGTGCATATACCATAACGACCTATACATTGTGCGGCGGGTGACTGACGGCGACGCCGACGCGCTGGTGTTCCGGCTGCATCTACCAAAGGACGGGGTGCGTGAGTTCACCGTCCCGCAGATCGCTGTAACGTCTAAGGACGAATTTCGTAAAGCTATTGGGGCCAAGGGCGTCACCGCCTTCGGTAAAAATCTGGAGGAACTTATGGCCTACACTATCCGCTGGATCGAAGAGCTGCAGCAGCAAGGCGCAGCAGACATAGCGCGCGCACAGTTCGGCTGGGCTGATGATAACTGCGGCTCGTTTATCCTTGGCGACAGGGAGATATTCCCAAACAAAATAGACTTTAACCCTGCATCCACTAAGACCGCAGGCTTGTTCGACGCGCTTACCCCGCGCGGCACCCTCGACGGGTGGAGACAGAACGCAGAGTTCTTTAACAAGCCGGGCATGGAGCTCTATCAATTCGCACTGTGCGCCAGTTTCGGCAGCGCGCTGATGCACTCCTCGCCGATGAACGGCGGGCTCCTGCACATGTTTAGCAAGGACTCCGGCCTTGGGAAGACCACGGCTATGTTCATGGCACTATCTGTGTGGGGTCGCCCAATGGGTCTGCTGCTGAAAGAGCGGGACACCATGAACCACCGTATGAACCGTGCAGAGGTGTACAAGAACATCTTGTTCGCTACCGATGAGATCACTAACATGCGGCCCTTGGCTGCATCGGACATGACTTACGCGATTACCGAGGGCATGCAGCGGGGCCGCATGGAAGGCGGGGCGAACCAAGAGCGCACCCGTGGGTTTGAGTGGAAGTTTCTAGCCCTCTCGACCGGCAACATGAGCCTCGTGGAAAAGATCACATTGGCGAAAGCCGCGCCGAAAGCAGAGGCCCAGCGAGTGCTGGAAGCGCGCGTTGATAAGTTCTTCGACGGCAGTGGTGACAAGGCGATGACTGACGACTTCTCAAAGAACGTGCCGCTACACTACGGCCACGCTGGGGTGGTGTTTGTCCAGCACTACATGCAGAACATGGACGGCATAAACGCACTGGAAGAGAAGGTGCGTGAGCGCGTCGACATTAAGTGTAACTTGGGTTCGTCGAATCGCTTCTGGTCGGAGTACATCACTAAGACCATGACCGCTGCCATCATTGCCAAGAAGCTCGGGCTTGTGAACTACGATACAGCAGCGATGTTCAAGTTTGCGATTGAGCTGGTGCGCTATAACCAAGGCGTTACCGAAGACATGACAACATCTTCTAGCCAGATTTTGGCGGACTTCTTTGCCGAGCATAACGGCAACCTACTCATCATCAAGCGCAACGGCGACGTCAACGGCATAGACGCCCTGATTATGCCAGAGGCAAACCCGCGTACGAAGCTGGTCGCGCGGTACGAGTCCGACACCAAGAAAGCCTTTATCCTGCTGAAACCGTTTAAGACATGGTGCCTTGAGCAGCAGATCGACTACTCGTCGTGCATCCTCGACCTCGTGAAAAACAAGGGCGCTACGAAGCGTAAGATGCGGATCACCAAAGGCACCAACCTGCGCCTACCGCCGGTGGATGTAATCGAGGTCGATTTTGAGTTGGATGTAGAGGATGCCGATGGTTCAGATACCTAGACTGGACGACCTGCATCCCGATGGTGTTCGGATCATCATCCCTTGGGACGGTATGAAGGTGGGCATGTCAGTGTTCGTACCCTGCGTTAACACCGCGCTCGCAGAGAAGCAGCTTAGCAAAATTGCTGCGCGGCGTAAGATTTCTATGCAGGTGCAGGAGCGTATCGAGGACGGTCGATTTGGGCTACGCGTGTGGCGTACGTTGTGATACAGTGAAGTTGTTCATGGAGAAGCCGCTAGGTTTCTGTATGTTCTCCTCCTCCCTGACTAGCCCCCCACCTCACCGTGGGGGGCTTTTTTAATCAAAGAGTTGGAACCCTTGGTTCCACTCGTCACGGCTCTCATCCAACGCACGGCGCATGTTCGGGCTGATCGAGATGCCGTTATACATCGTAGCTGATGTCTCCATGTGCTGCCGCATAGACCGACGCAGGGAGTCAGCGTCGATACGGGCCGTGGGATGCCTACGGTTAAAGTCCTTGATGCGCTGCATCATGGCACGCCGCTCGTCGGAGTCACCCATGCGGGTAGCCACATAGTAACGACGCAGTATCGTAGTCCGTGCGCTGTTTACTGCCCGGTCGACGTTCTTGGTCTGCTGGTTCATCTCCTGCGTACGGGTGTAATCGGCAGGGGCGAAGCCGACAAACTTCGCAGCAAGTTGGCCGAAGGACAGGTCGTCCATGATCGGGTCGCCGCGGCGGGTCAAGATGCCTTCGTCGTTGGGGAAGCGGAACGCAGCCTGATACATGTTGCGGATACCGGCAGGGATCATGGCCTCAACACCACGCTCGATCTCACCGTTCATAATGTCTTGGCGACCCCGATTAAACCCAGAAATGGTACTCCACGCAGGGCCCCCAAGATAGTGGAACACGTCCTCTTCGAGCGAGGCATCGTGGTTAAACCGGTTAGCCTGCAGGATGAGGCCCGACAGACCGATACGGCTGGACAAGTCGACGCCGAGAAGCGCAGTTGCGGGGCCTTTGTAGAACCCTTCGCCGATCGCTTTGCGCAGCTGTGTCTCCGCGGTGTCTTCTTCTTCGTCAAAGAACAGCAGGTTCATCAGCTGCAAGAGCTCACGCGCCAGCGGCATGCCGACGACTCCTGCCAGTAAGAACGACGCCCCAGTCACCCCAGCGAACTGCCGAAGTGCTTCATTGCGCGCGTCTTTATCCCCGGCGAAGTGCGCCTCCATGCCGTCGCGGACGGTCTTGAACATGGAGTAGTACATCTGGATGCCGTAGGTCTTATACATAAGCGCGACGCGCCCGATCCCCTGCTGGCCGAGCCGTGGCGCAGTCTCAAGCACCGACCCGCCGTTAGTCCTTTGCGTATCCTCCAATGCCTGCTCTGCGGCCTTTGTCTGCATCTCTGTAGTGGACAGGGTTGGCTCTGCTTTCTTAAGGCGCGCGAGCTCAAGCTGATACGCCGAGATGGCTGTGACCTGCCGGTTAAAGACTTCTACGTTGTGGAACATGAACGCCGAAGCCGCGGTAGCCATGTCGATAATACCGCGCTCCCGGCCAGAGCTGTCGATGCCAAGGTTATCGGCAAACAGCGACCGGTTTAGCTGGCCACGAGCCGCCATCATCGCAACAAGCGGCTTTAGCTCTTCAACCTTAGCGATGACTTCAGGCTCTAAGTCCAAGTCCTTGCGCACGACGTAGTCGCCGTTGGCATCGAGCTCAAAGTAGTTGTCGATGCTTGGCATCGCGCGGACCTTGATGTTCTTCTCATTGCCGTAGGGGGCGACCATATCGCTCTTACGATTGAACCCACTGCTGGTAACGAGCTTAGACGCATCCATGATGGCGCGGCCTGCAGCGCCGTATCCATACTTGCCAGCAAACATCGGGTAGACGAACATAGGCAGCTGCGAGAGGTTGACCCCAGCGGACGAAGCGTTGAAGCCGATCGTGAAGATAAACGCAGCTCGGTTAGCAGCTTGGGCCAGCCCATCCCTCGGAGGGTTACGTGCGAAGTCGGCGCGCAGGTTTAGCTCGTCTACGATGTACTTGTTTTCTTCTGTCAGGTTGGGCCGGTTATCCTCATTGATGCTATCCTGCAGGGTGCGGAGTTTGGCGCTGTACCGCAGGCGCTCCACCTGCCGACCAAGATCGAAGGCTTTGGTCTTGAGCGCGAAGATCGCATCTTCTTGGTACCCTGCGGTGCCCTTACGCCGCTGGAGCGATTTAGCAAACGACGTCTCTGGCAGCGTCTCGATGAACAGCCGCATGATCTCAGCTTGCACGTCATCGGGCACCCTATTTGCCCGAAGGGTTTGCAGTGTCTGACCCACGAACGACGACGGCGGTGCTTTGGCGTAGCTTGCGTTGTTTATGTTGACGAACTTCTCGACGTCCTTAACTGATGTATCAGCCTTTAGGTCAGTTATCGCACGGTCCCGCTCTGCCATGGTCTCAAATGCTTCGACGGTGAACTCACCCTCGGCAACATAGGACAGCCAGTAGTTACCCGCACGTGTCAGTGGGAAGTAAGGCTCGATGGTGCCGCTCTCAAACAGGCGTGCGTACACCTCGTTCTTCAGCTTCTTACGCGCAGCTTCATCGGTGATCGTCTCGTCGATCTTGCCGTAGATTACGTCGCGCATCTTCTCGTACTGTTTTTTGTACGTGTCGCGCATCTGGGCGTACACCTTGTCGCCACCCGTAGAGGACAGCGCGCGCCAGTCGTTGCGCATGTCACGCCACGCCTTAGCTTTTTCTGGGTCGTTGGCGTACGCTGATATCGGCTTCGAGGGGTCAACCTGCTCGATGGTGCTCTTATAGACCACACGGTTCAACGCATCGACTTGGTTTTGATGTGACTTCACCCAGTTGGCGACAGACTTTAGGACGCCTTCAACGGCTTGGTCTGACTTGTTGATAGCGCCACGCTGCTCTTCCATGAGCTTGTGCAGGTCCATGGCACCTTTGATACCGCTGCGTTCAGCAACGTCTGCCACCGCCTGCGATGGTAGGAAGCCGAGCATGCCGCGCTTCGCTTTGTCAGTGGCGGTGCCCCGCAAGAACTCGCGGGTATTGTCTGCAAATTTCTGCGCAAACTCCTTAGTCACTGGCTTGGACTGCTTTTGTATGTCCCCAAGCATTTCCGCGATGCGCTTACCTGCAGCTACTGGCGACAGCATGAAGAACTCACCGGTGCCGATGTTACCCGGTGCGGGGGCGAGGATGTTGTCGATGATGCTGGTGGTTTGCTCCAACGCCGATTGAACCGGCTTAACAGGTTTACCGACAAGCGAGCGTAGGAAGTTGGAGATCGCAGCTTTGATCTTTGCGAACGGGGTGAGTGGGTCGCCCTTAATCTTGAGCCCCGCCAGCATGGACTGGAACTCGGGGTTTGAAAATGCTTCGGCCACGAACTCTTCGATACTGGTAGAGCCATACGCAGTGGGCATAAACTCTTTGGTTTCTTCGAAGATTTTCTTCAGCTTGCGGGTCAGCGGGTGGCCCTTGTTTACAAGTGTGAACGCCGTGGCAGCGTGCGTCATCTCGTGCAGGAGCACGTGGGTGTTAAGGCCACCATCGAGCTTCAATTTGTTTGTGGGTTCGGCCAACGAGATCGTATTAGTTGCCGCAGTAAACCGCCCAAGTACGCCGGGGGCGATTGACTTAACCACCTCGACTTTGGTATCACCAACGACCTTGGCTAGCTTCTCTGCCACGGCAGCGACTTCGGGATCGGCACTGGATGCAGCGACGGAGCGGAGCGCTCCTGCGAGATCGCCCTTACGGAGTAGCGCTACAGTGACTTGTGACAGCGGGTGGCGCGACGGGGGCACCGCCATGTTAAACATGCCCCCCTTATAGAGCATGCTGCGGACCATCGGGTCGGACTCATCGAGTCCCAGCTTCTCCAGCACGTCGGCGAGGCGCTTGTTGTCTGCATCCTTGGTAGGGTCGAACCCACCCTCGAAGGCTTTCTCTAGTTCGCGCCGCGTAGCGACAAGGTCAGTGGACTCAAACGCCTCTATAGCCTGCATGGCGTTCTTCGACTCGACGATTTTACCAGCGGTCCACCGTTTGGTGGCTTCAGACATATTCTTGCTGGCCCAATCAAGCACGTACTGGGCTGCGTTTGCGCCGCGCGCGGGAATCTTACCGTCTTTGGTCGCCCCAAAAAACTCCGACTCTCCGTCGGTCATGTCTTCTGTACGGCGGAAGTTAGGCGTCTGCTCCACTACGTCGTCGATTGCATCCTGCAGGCCGAGGGCCGGGTCAGGATATGCACCGAGATACTTCTTAAGCGCACCGATGGTGGTCTTGTTTTCCTTCGTCGACTTCGTGTTGAGCTGCGCTAAGATAGCGGCCTTGTCGGCGATCGTTAACGGGCTTGTGATCGACATGCCCAAGTTCTTGCCGAACTGTTTGGCCGGTGCCGAGACGTTAGCCTCGTACCAATCCTTCAGCTGCTTGGTGACTTGGTCACCGCTGACCTTGGGTTCAGATTTTGCTGAAATCTTTTCGCGCGGTGCAAGAGCACGAGACGTCGGGCCGACACGCTCTTCGCCGATTGGCTTTAGAGTTTTTGGGTCGATTATCGGACGCCGCGGCAGCGTCGGCATAACATTACGACGCGTACCGCCTTCCCCTAGTGTACTACGCTCTGCAGCTTTTGGTGCTGCAGCAGGTACAGCGCTCGCGATACTTGCTCCCAGTCCTCTGGGCTCAGGTGCTGTAGGTGTTCTGGCACCTCCCCCCGTACCTCCGACCCCTCCGGGTCCTGCCACGCCGCGTCCACCACCGCGAACGCTTGCTCGATCTCTTTGCTGGTTAGGTGCTGCAGTGCCATCTGTAACCCCTTGTGCGGTCTCTGGGAAAAGTTCAAGTTGTTGCGGGGCGTTCTGCTGCGCACTAGGTGCTGGCTGAGCTGCGGGGCCTGCAGGTGTTTGTTGCGGAGCTGGCTGCGCAGCTGCGCTACGTCTTCCGCTAGGTGCGAAGAGGTCGGGTTGCTCTTCGGGAACCCCCTCAAGGCGGCGGCTAATACCCAACTCTGCAGTCTGAGAAGTACGTGGCTGATTCGCAAAAGAAGTAAGGATTTCGCGCGTTGTAGGGTCATTTAAGTCCTTACCACGTAGGCGCTGCCGAATGGGCGACCGCGGAGCGATACCCATCTGGTCAAGCATCTCGTCGGTTACAGTTTCTGGTGCGGCTTGCGCCTCTGGGGCCATGCCCTCACGCGCGGGTGCTTCTTGAATCCGGCGACGGATACCGGGCATACCAAGCTGTTCTGGCTCGCGCTGCGCTGCGCGCTCAGGGATGCGCGACTCCATCTCCTGCAGCTGCGTAGCTTCAGGCGGCAGCTCAATCGGCTCTGCAACAGGCGACACTGGCTCAGGGCGCTCGGCCCGCTGTACGTTAACAGCACGCTGAATAGTTTGGATTTCCGCCTCAGTCGGTTTGGCTTTATCGCCCTGATAACCCGCCTTTGTGAGCGCATCCTCGTACATCCGAGACACGCGGTTGTAGTTGCGGCTCGGGGTCTTCTTAATAACATCTTGTAGGATGCTACGCCGACCTTGCTCGGTGGCTTGCTGCCGCTGCGTTTCCTGCTGGCCGGTGATGGTCTCAATGTCTGACTCAGCGCGCAGTGCCGCGGCTTGTTGCTGCTGCGCGCCTTCTTCAGCGTCGATAGCGGCGAGCTGGTCTGCGATGTCGGCATCTTCTGCCGCTGTGCGCTGGCGCTGGTCCGCCATATCCACGAGATCACCCATGGCAGCGGGCTGCTCGGGCGTAACTGTCTCCGCCGCTTCCGGCACATCCATGAACTGGTCGGGCCGACGCAGCTCTTCAGGTCCAAGCCGACGGCGCTCTTGTTCTTGCTGCAGTGCAAACAAGTCAGGCTGCTCAAATGCAGCTTCGTCACCACGTCCAGCGGCGCGAAGTCCTTCACGCTCGCGGGCGGCTGCCTGAGCACGCTGTTCTTCTTCCGGGATTGTCGCCGCTTCGAGTTCGCGGATCATATCCCGCTGTTCAGGCTCCGCCTGCTCGGGCCTTTGTAGCCCAGCTATCCCTGCACGAGCTGCATCTCTTTCGGCTTTGGTACGCTCTAAGAACGGGTCACCTTCCGACTCGAACTCAGATATGGGGCGCTCCATAAGGCGGGCGCGCTCTTCATCCGCGCGGCGCGCGGTGCGGGCAAACGCTGCCGATTGTTGATCCTGCGCGCTAAACAACTCGCCTTGACGCTCGTCTGGACGCTCGGGTGCCATACCCAAGTCTTCCTCGGGGAACATCTCACGCTGGTCACCCATGACACGGGTGGGCGCTTGGCCAAGATCAGCGCCGGGGAACAACTCACCTTGCGCTGGACCTTCTGGTGGCGGAGTGGCACCGCGCGCACGGCGGCCAACAAACAAGTCCACGAGTACCTGAATGGTCGCACCGGCACCGCCGCCCAAGGCAGCTGCTTCGCCCGCACCCTCGAGAACGGCTTGGTGGATGTTGTAGCCACGCTCGATAAGGTTCTGTGCGATGCCCGCTACGGCTTCCTGTGCGGCTTCTTCGCCACCAGTGCGGAACGCGCTGAATACGCGCTGGCGGAAAGTCCGAACCAATTCTTCGCCGAGGTCGCCGGTTAGCTTGCCCAGAATACGGCGAAGCGGAAGCGCTTCGGAAGCACCGACTGGGATGGCTTGCATAATTGCGCGGTTGCGTTCTTCTTGGGTGGCTCCGGCGGCGCGAGCACGCTCACTTGCCTCACCAGTAGCTGCACCAACACCAAGGGTACCCGCGCCGACAAGGCCCGCGATACCTGCACCGGCAACGCCAAGACCGAGAGCGCCCGCACCATACGTAACGGCGGCACCTGCACCGATAAACCCGGCGATCGAGCCGAAGGTAGAGCCGATTTTGTAGGCGAGGTCTTCCTCGTCGCCCATACTGGGCCGAATGGCGCTGGCCGCGTTCTGGATGCGCTCACGCGCTGCGAGTTCTTGCTCCTCGTCGAGCAGCGTAGCGGCACCGAGGGCTGCAGTCTCGCCGATATTGACGACGCCCGCGCCGAAACCCCCGACTAAATCCCCGAGGAAGCCAGTTTCTGGCTCCCGCGGCGGGGGCCGCATTGCGTCCAATTCGGCAAGTTGCGTTTGGCGCTCTGCAGTGCGTGCGTCCCTACGCTCGTTCATCCCGCGGACGGACATCTGTTGATTGGCGCGGCGTAGGATTTCCGCTTGGGAAGCGCCTGCTGGTGCCTCTACTTCAAACGCAGAGCCATCCTTAAGCGTGAGATTATACCGCGCCATATGTTACTCTTCTCCGTCAAGCTGCTCGATACGCGCAATATCTTTCATGGATAGCATAGACGCACCGGTGCCCGTAAACGAGAGCAATTCTGCAGCAAGCAGGTTGCGTGTCTCTACGCCGCGCATAACGTCAAAGATTTGTTCCGCGCGAATAGCTACACGCGCCTCTTCAGCTGCTATTTCTTCCTGTATGTTTGCGGCTTCTTCTTCGTCCGTCGCCAGCATAAGCTGATCTTGTAAGATTGGCAGTTGAGAGGCTTCTACCACATACTCGCGAACCGCGGCTTCCTGATCCTGAACACGGTCAAGGGCTAGGGACACAGCAGCAAAAGTACGCGTGGCGTTTTCCGCCGCGGTCAGCGCCTGAGTAGCTTCATTACGAGCCTGCTCGATTTCAAGCTCACGCTCTTGCAAGCCAAAGCTACGGTTGTCCTTCAGTTTATCATACTCGAGCTTCGCGCGATCGACCTCGGCTCGTAGCTCTGAGGACCGCAATGACGCAGCGGCGGAAAGCGCAGCGCGCTGGTTGGCCATAACCTCAGAATACATCGACTGCCCAAGACGCAGTCCACCCTCAGCAAGTGCAGTGTCAAGTGTCATACCACGCTCCGCCATCTCGAAGACGTCTTGCAGGCGCTTGCGACGGTCCGCCTTCTGGCTCCGCCGCATGTTAAGCGACGCCAACGTACCACCGGCCATGGTTGAGCCGAAGTTGGTCGTGTTGGCAGTGCCCGCCAAGAACGCTTTGAGCTGATCCCGGCGCTCCTCGCGCGGGTCGTAGAGCTCTGCATCGAGGGCCCGCATCTCGGATTCCATATCCTCGTAGCGGCCAGCTTTTTCTGCGCGTCCGGTGTATTGGTCAGAAATCTGGAACCCACGCTCCACCGCAGCATCTGCACCGCCCCCGCCAAGTCCGGGTAGGCCGCCAAGTCCGGGTAGGCCGCCAAGTCCGGGTAGGCCGCCACCAAGCCCCGCAATACCAGAGCTAGCCGCATCAGGTGTCCCCGCCGCCGTGTCAGGGCCTAGCGTAGAGATGCCCCCCGTAGTTGGCGCTTGCCCCATACGCGCGGTTTCTGCGTCAGACGTCCCCGGTTGGCGCGGGTCTACAATTTGGTTTCTTGGGTCTAGGAGGTCAGGCCGACCACCCTCTTGGTCTAATAACCGCCCCATACGCGCGGTTTCTGCGTCATACGTCCCCGGTTGGCGAGGGTCTACAATTTGGTTTCTTGGGTCTAGGAGGTCAGGCCGACCACCCTCTTGGTCTAATAACCGCGCAATAGGCGCGGCTGTTTCGAGCGGTTCTCTCAAAGTTGGGTGTCGCGAAGCCCTGCGCAATTTGCCGATACTGTCACCGGGGCGCGAGCTTGGCTCGCGTGACGCTGCGATGCGCTGTGCGATCGCTTCGTCTGACATCTGCCTAAGCCGATGAAAAGTGTTACGAGAGCTCTGCCCGCTCTGCCCGCTACTTCTTGTAATATTCGCACGATACGCGTCGATATCTTCTTGAGTCACCCCACCGACGTACCCACCCGGCGCAAACGCGACGATCCCACCTTGAGCCATACGTGGCATGGGCTGGCCTTGCGGAGCCCCTTGAGGCGCAGGCTGCGGAGCGGCAGGGCGCTGGTTGGCAAGTGCGCCGAGACCCTGCTGAGCTACCTGCTGCATATTCTGCTGCTGCTGCGCCTGACGCTGCTGCAAGACGCCTTGCGTCTGCTGCATCATCTCTTGCTTTGTCATATCAAGAAGCTCAGCTTCACGCTGCTGCGCAATCGTCCCCGGCTGCTGCTGCATCTTCATCTGCATATCGCGCGCCGCAGCTTCCTTCTCGGACTTTAGCTTCTGTAGCGCAAGGAGGTCCACCAGCTGTTGATTCTGCTGGTACCGCTGCATAAGCTGCTGCGGATTGCCCCGATAGGCGTCTACTTTACGTTGGATTTCTTGGTCGATTGCCATCGTAGACCCTCTTAAGGAGTTGTGCCAGTAGCGGGGGTTGCTGACGCAGCGCCCGTAAGCCGGTCAAATAGTTCTTGGATGCCCCCCGCGCCGGATAGCACCGACGACAGCTGGCTGGGCTGCATGTACGAGTAGGACTGCGCCGCGATCGGCAGCCCCTGCAGGAGTGACTGCATGTACTGGACCTGCTTGAACGGGAAGTCGCGCTCTTCTTCGAACTGCATGCGGTCTGCGTCCATACCTGCTTGGCCGATGCCCCGCTCGATACCGCCGAGTTCAGCCTGCTTTGTTAGGCCAGCAAGGCCGTAGGTGTTAGCCGCGGTCTGCGCTTCCATCTGGCGACCTTGCTCAGTGTTAAACTGCTGCATGGCGCGGTCGTATGCGCTGGCGTACCCGGTACCGGTGATCCCCGCGAGGTTCTGCAAGAGGTTGCGGTTGCCTTCGGATTCCATAACTGCCTGCCGAGAGCCCCCAAAAGCACCAGCCTGCGTCAGCCGCCCAGCGTTCTGCACCCGTTGTATTTCGGCTTGGCGACGAGCTTCGTCGATCTGCGGTTGTAGTGACGCCATCAGATACGGGTTCATGTACTGCTGCGCAGATTCCGCAGTGAACTGCTGGGGTACATACGCGCCCATCTGGTCCGTAGGGATGGACAAGCCCGCAATACCTTGGAACGCCGCCGATTCCGCAGCAGAGGGTCCAGCGGTGAGCGGCCCCATGTACGCTTGGTACGGCTGATTAGCCATGGCCTGACCGCGCCCGAGCATGTCGGTGACGTAGGGGCCAGCCCAGTTAGAAAGCGAAGACTCCGTACCAGTCTGCTGCCCAGCCATCGGGTCTACGTTTGTAGTGCCGGTCGTAGGGTTTGTGGTTTCGCCTGCCATGGTTTACCTCACGTGGGCATAAAGGAAGCAGGATTAATCTGCTTGCCTTGTTGCGTTGTTCCGGTCCGCTCCTGCCTTATACGGTCCATCATGCCGCGGAGTTGATTTGCCCCAGCATCCGAATTTCCATTGCCAAGATGGCTGACGACATCTGCAGGGATGACAAACTCGCCATCGCTAAGTGCCGCTGGCTGGCGTCCGTCGATCTGCGCCGGAACTTGATCTGCCATACCATCGGTAGGGCCGCCAAGATAGTAGCCTTTTCTTGGTTGTATAGACGCAATGCCCCCTGCAGCGTACCGGGGGGTATAACCCGCTAGTTCTTCTAAGGTCTCCATAACAGGACGATCCTCAATAACCCGTGCCGGTGCCCGAGATACGATCGGGGAACGATTACCTTGTTGCGCCTCTTGCTGGCGGGGCGGTGGAGCTGCTGGACGAGATTGCCGCATTGGATTGGCAGCGTTGAGCGCAGCGAGCCCTTGAGCCTCTTGCTCCAGTGCAGGCATGGCGCTTGCTTGCCCTTCTGGCGTAAACATCCGCTGGGACATATACCGCTGCCCAGAGCTTCCGGGACGCCGATCAGGATCAAACGCACCGGGTACTTCTGCACGCTCAAACGTGTAGCTTGGGATGCCACCTTGATAGCCTACTTGGGGCGAAGTGCCGCTAAAGAACTCCGAACCTGAATTAGTTATAGCGTAGCTGGCGGTGAGCGATAGCAGCGCACCCATATCCACGTTGCTGGCAGCGTTAGTTAAAGCATCTACAGCGTCAGACCATAACGTCATTGCATCTCTCCGATTATACGTAACAACTTATCAGTTGTACCCTCTACTTGTCCACCCTCAGCATAGGGGCTGGGGAACAGCGCCGCCTGTTGTGGCGTAGCGAACATGCTTTGGAAGTCGTAGAAGTAGTTAATCCGCATCGGGTCAGGCGTACGTGCGTCTACACGCTGGCCGTACACGTCTTCTTGCTGCTGCACAAAATCACCAAACGCGCGCCGCCGTGTTGCCTCGTCCTGCGCCTGCATTTGGGTTTGTAGTTGTGTCGCAAGCTGAGTTTGGGTCTGGGTTTGCTGTTCAATTTGCTGCTGCGTTTGCTGCTCTGCGGCAAGCTGCGTAGCGAGGTTTTGCTCTTGTTGCTGCTGCGTTTGCTGCTCTGCGGCAAGCTGCGTAGCGAGGTTTTGCTCTTGCTGTGCGTATATCCCAGTAGCGGGGCCAAAAATAGACCCCGGAGCAAAGGTAGTATCGGTGCCCGCCAATGCCTGTTCAAGCAGGGCGAAGTCGTCCTGAGTAATTTGACCGTCACCCGTCACGTCGTATTGACGCTGCGACATACTTAGGTCCGTGATAACTTCTTGCTGCGCAATCAGGTCAGCCACAAAGTCGATGTCAACCTGCGTAACATCACGAGCAGGTTTGCCAATGAGCGACGAGATAAAATCTAGGTCGGACTGAGTTGAAGTTTCGAAGCCGGTAAGCTGATCTTGCAGGGACTGTGCGGTCTCCCCCATCTGGGTAAGCAGTGTCGTTTCAGTAACGCCGAGTTGGCCTGCCAACTCGCTAAGCGCGCTCTGCAGTGCCTGATCCCGCGCAATGCCCGAGTCTTCTAGCTCCTGCACCCGTGCAAAGAGCGCATCTTCGACGTTACCGATTTGAGTTTCAAGGCCGCCGATCTGATCCAGCAACGACTGTTCAGTCTGCCCGATCTGCTGAAGCAGGCTTTCTTCAGTGACACCAAGCTCCGTAGCGAGCTCGCCCAAGGCAGTGCCAAGAGCATCGTCCCGCTGGATGCCAGCATCCTCTAGCTCCTGCACACGGCCCAGAAGCGACGCTTCTACGTCACCGATCTGGCCTTCAAGGCCAGTCTGGATATTAGCAAGCTGGTCCAGCAACGACTGTTCAGTCTGCCCAATCTGCTGAAGTAGGCTTTCTTCAGTGACACCAAGCTCCGTAGCGAGCTCGCCCAAGGCAGTGCCAAGAGCATCGTCCCGCTGGATGCCAGCATCCTCTAGCTCCTGCACACGGCCCAGAAGCGACG